>MKWU01000081.1_pt1 | contig 161155 bp, 144 predicted proteins | sample 809101 | NCBI WGS metagenome assembly MKWU01 (sample SAMN05860141, study PRJNA318959) | sponge metagenome | host: Aplysina aerophoba | place: Slovenia: Piran, Adriatic Sea, Gulf of Piran | collected 2013-05-07 | reverse complement strand
CACCTCGGAGATGCCCCCCTGAACTCGAAGATGCGTGCTTCCAACACATGCATCGTCGCAGGTCAGAGGGGCTTTTCCGCGGACCCTTACAGACCAGTCAACCCGACTCGTGAATAATCAGGGCTAGTGGAGGACGGGCTGCTCGACCTCGATGAACGGGCATTCGACATTTTGGATCACATCGAGCCGGTCGGCGGAAAGATAATCGACCCTCGTTATCGAGAAGTGACGGTGCGACAGCTGCTGCACCACTCAGGTGCACGCGCTGGCGGCGATTACATGGTCAACCCGTTAGTTGTTGACCGGCCTACGGATTGCACTGATGTCATCCGGTATGCGCTAGGAGTTTTGCCACTTGAATCTGATCCCGGCACAAAGTACAGCTACTCCAACTTTGGCTACTGCATCCTGGGGCGAATTATTGAGGAGAAGAGCGGGCAGCCCTACGAAGATTACGTGAAGAAGAGGGTACTTGCCTCTGTGGGGATAACGCGCATGCAGATCGGACGCACATTGCTGAAAGACCGCGTAGACGGCGAAGTGCGATATTACTGGTCTCCGCGGCACAGATTATGGGATTCCGACTATCCAGACGGTCCCCGTGGGCTTCCGCCGCAGTATGGCGGCATCTTCCTGCCGCGCTACGACGCAGCCGGTGGATGGCTTGGCTCGACTATCGACCTACTGCGCTTTGTGACCAGCCTTGATGGAACTAGGCCACCAGCAATTCTGGAAGCCGACACGGTCGAATTGATGTTATCCCGCCATGATCCCCCATTGACAAGCACCGCGAGGTACTACGCGATGGGATGGCAAGTCACTCCTGCCACAAATGGAAATATCTGGCAACATAGCGGTTCATTTTGGGGCGCTCATGCACGTCTGTTGCGGCGGTATGACGGGCTGGCCGTTGCTATGCAGTTCAATTCAGGAAATGATGATTCTCGAGCCTATTCCATCGCAGCCAATGAGCTGTTATGGGAAGGAATACGGAACCTCGGAACCTTGCCGAATCATGACCTGTTCCCGTTGTTTGGATTCGAGTAGAGCGGTCAGCTACGACGAAGTGGAGCAGCGGAGTACGCCCCGATCTCCCCTGTAACCGGCCGTGATGTTGTTCATCGGATCCATCGTCATCTTGACACCTTCGCTTCGGCCATCGGGCGGCTAGACGATCGCGTCTGGCTCTTCGGCCTTGCGTCGGGCGATGTAGTCGCGCAGCTCGGCGTCGATGGCATCGTCGATCGGCGGCGGTTCGTAGTCGGCCAGCATCTGCTTCATCAGGCGGTTTGCTCGCTGCGCAGCATCGGGGGATCCCTCGTCGGACCACTGCTCGAAGCTGTTGTTGTCGGCGATCGCCGATTGGTAGAACGCCGTCTCGAAGTTGGCCAACGTGTGCGGGTGGCCGAGGAAGTGATCGCCGTGAGGGTTGGTGATGAACGCTTCGACGGCCTGGCCATTGGGTGTCATGTCGACACCCCTGGCATAGACCTCCATCATCCCGAGCTGATCGGCATCCATGATCAGTTTCTCGTAGCTCAGCGTCAGGCCGCCCTCGAGCCAGCCTGCTGCGTGCAGCACGAAGTTCACCCCGGCTGCCATGGTCGGCAGCAGCGTCGACGCCGATTCATAGGCCGCTTGCGCATCGGGTGCCTTGGAGGACGTGAACTGCCCTCCGGAGCGGAACGGCACGCCGACTCGCCTCGCCAGTTCCGCCATCACATAGATCGCCAGACCCGCCTCAGGCGTGCCGAACGTCGGCGCGCCCGTGGCCATCGACATCGATGACGCGAAGGTGCCGAAGATCACCGGGGCACCTGGGCGCACCAGCTGGCAGAAGGCCATTCCGGACAGTGCCTCCGCCAGCGCCTGGGCCGACAGCGCAGCCACGGTGACCGGAGACATGGCGCCCGCCAGGATGAACGGCGAGATCACGCACGCTTGGTTGTGCTGCGCGTAGATCTCGGCCGCGCCGAGCATGGTGGCGTCCCAGCGCAACGGCGACGACGCGTTGATCAGACTCGTCAGCACGGTGCGGTCAGCCAGGTCGCCCCCGAACGCGATGCGGCACAGCTCGACGGAGTCCGCGGCGCGCTGGGCGGCCGTGACTGAGCCCATCAGCGGCTTGTCGCTGTAGCGCAGGTGCGCGTACACCATGTCGAGGTGTCGTTTGTTCACCGGGACATCCACCGGTTCGCACACCGTGCCGCCGCTGTGATGCAGGTGGGGGAGCATCCACACCAGCTTCACGACGCGCTCGAAGTCGGCCAGGGTGGCGTACCGGCGGCCTTCGTCGAGATCGGCGACGAAGGGCGACCCGTAGTTCGGGACGAACACCGTGGCATCGCCCCCGATCGGCACTGAGCGCGCAGGATTGCGAGCGTGCTGGGTGTAGGCGGCCGGCGCGTTGGACTGGACGATCTCACGGCACATCCCGCGGGGAAAGCGCACCATCTCGCCCTCGACGTCTGCACCGGCCTCTCGCCACAGCTCCAGCGCCCGGGGGAAGTCCTGGAAGGCCACGCCGACCTCGGACAGGATCGTCTCGGCGTTCTCCTCGATCTGCGCCAAGCCAGCCTCATCCAGCACGCTCACTGGGGGCAGCGACCGCCGCAGGTGGGTGTTGACGGCCACATCTGCCGCAGTGCGCTGGGCCTGGCGGGCGGCGCGGCCGCCTCCTCGACGTCGTGTTCGCTCAGTCATGGTTGCCTGTCATCGTTGCTTGCTGCCTTCCGGTGCAGATCGATCTCCTGCATACCAAGAGCGTGCGTCATCGTCGCCGTCGCTGCCGTGAGCGGCGTGAGGACCGGTCACCGGGCAGTCCGTCGGGGGCATCGGGACTCGCTCGTGGCGGCAGCGCAATCACCGTCGAGAGCTTCGGCGAGGGTGCCGTCGCGTGGGGGAGTGCCATGGCTGCCACGAAGAGTTCCTGAAATCGGGGTTCGGTGGCGGTCTCGATCTTGCGGATGCTGCGGACGACTCGTTCCATCTCGGCACGCTGAGTGCCCGACAGCAGTGCGCGCAACGCACCCGTGCCCGCGGCGTTGCCCACCGATCGAACAGCATCGGGGTCGCAGTCGCCGATGAGACCGAGCACCATCGCTCTGGTGGGGTCGATATGGGCTCCGAAGGCTCCGGCGAGCTGCACTCGATCTGGCGCGGCAATGCCGGCGCGTTCGCAGAGCAGATCGATGCCGGCGCGCAGCGCTGCCTTGGCCAACTGGACCGCTCGAACGTCATTCTGGGTGATGGTGATGGTCGGACCAGCGGTTCCCTCGGGCGGTTCGTAGAGCACGAATGACGAGGTGCGGCCATCGGAGATCACGCGTGATGCCCGTTCGCCCTCTCTCGACGGCTCAGCGATGGCGCCATCGGATGACAGCACGCCGGCGAGGTACATCTCGGCGATGACTTCGATGATTCCGGATCCGCAGATTCCCGTGACGCCTGCGGCTGCACTGCGAGAACCGGCTGCGACCCGCTGCTCGATCGCCTCAGCGAAGCCGGGCTCGTCGGACCACAGATCGCAGCCGATGACACGTATTCGGGGAGCCCACGTCGCCGGATCGACGCGCACCCGTTCGATCGCACCCGGCGTCGCACGCTGCCCATGGCTGATCTGGGCGCCCTCGAACGCCGGGCCGGTCGGGCTGGATGCTGCCCACAGACCCGCTGAGCTGCCCAGCACGATCTCGGCGTTCGTGCCCACGTCCACCAGCAGGGTGATGGCCTCGTCGCGGTGCGGGCTCCCGGCGAGCACTGCCGCCGAGGTGTCCGCGCCGACATGGCCCGCGATTGCGGGTCCCACGTACACCCGCGCTGCTGGGCACGCAAGGCCCAGCTCGGGCGCTTCGAGCTCGACGGCAGCGTCGGTGGCCAAAGTGAACGGCGCCTGTCCGAGCGGGGTCGGATCGATGCCGAGGGCGATGTGGATCATGATCGGGTTGCCGACGAGCACTACCTCGAGCACGCCGGACGAATCAGCGCCCGCTGCGTCGCAGAGTTCGCTGGTCAGCGACGCCAACGCGTCGCGGACCAGCGAGGTGAGCTCGGCCGCCCCGCCCGGATTCATCATCACGTACGAGACCCGGCTCATGAGGTCTTCGCCGAGGCGTATCTGGGGGTTCATCCGACCTGCCGAGGCAAGAATCTCACCGCTGTGCAGATCGGTCAGGTGACCAGCGAGCGTGGTCGAGCCGATGTCGATGGCGATGCCGAGTGCGGCCGTCACCACATCGGGCCACACCGCCGAGATCATGCCGGTGCGCCGGCCTCGCTCGGGCCCGCTCCAGCGCACGGCGACCGTGACCAGGCGGCCGCCGTCGCCGTCGGGGGAGCCCGCAGCGACCGATGCGTGAAGTGCTCCGAGTGCCCCGGGCAGTATCCCGGCCAGGCGGACGTCCCATTCGTCGGCGACGCAGTCGATCACCGTTTGCGCCAGGCCGCGGCGCTCATCCAGTGTCGGTGGCGGCACGGTGACCACGTGCAGGGTTGACAGCGGGTCCAATGCGATGTCGCCGACGTCGACGGTCTTGCGCACCACCGGGCCGTGCAGCTGGCTGTCGGGCGGCACGTCGACGACGACGTCTGCCTGCACGAGCGCCTGACAGCCCAGCCGTGACTGCGGACCGAGCGGCCGGCGGCCGCCGTACGCAGCTTCGGTGGCGCTTGGGGGGCTGAGTGCCTCGGGACCCGCGGTGATGGCCCATTTGGGAAACGAACCCACCGAGGGGACGACCTGGCAGCGGCCGCAGATGCCGCGCCCGCCGCAGACGCTGTCGAGATCGACGCCGAGTTCACGAGCAGCGTCGAGCACCGTGATGCCTGCGCTCACGATGCCCGTGCGCCCCGTCGGGGTGAACACCACCGTGCACGCAGGCGGGCTGGCTGGGGGCTCGTCGCCGTCTTCCGCGCTGGGCGCGCCGATCCCCTCGATATCCATCACTGAGGCCGAAGCGGCATCGGCGGGCGGGGGTGGGCCCGGCGGCATCGGGGCTCCGTCAGCCGGTGCGAGCGCGACGTCCGCCCCGCCGCCGGGGCCGATCGCCCGCCGCTCCGCCGGCGGCACCGTTCGCGCCCACGCTGGCGCGGTCGCGGTGTTCAGAGATCCACGCGGCGCAGTTCTGGTCGTTGCCCGCCAGGACGTCGCCGGCCATGACGGCTGCCTTCACGTCGGCGTGGAGTGGGTTCATGATGGCCGAGGTCAAGCCTGCGCCGATCGCCATCGCCAGAAAAGTGCCGGTGATCACGTTGCGGTTGGGCAGGCCAAAACTCACGTTCGAGGCGCCGCACGTGGTGTTCACGTCGAGCTCGTCACGCAGGCGCCGCACAAGCTGGAACACCTGTCGCCCGGCGGTCGCCATGGCTCCGATCGGCATCACGAGGGGATCCACCACCACGTCGTGACGGGGGATCCCGTAGTCAGCCGCCGTGTTGACGATGCGTCGTGCCACCTCGAAGCGCACGTCGGGGTCTTCGCTGATGCCCGTCTCATCGTTGGAGATCGCGACAACGGCTGCCCCGGCACGGGCAACCAGCGGCAGAACGCGTTCCATGACTTCGAGCTCGCCGGTCACCGAGTTGATGAGCGGCTTGCCGACGTATGCGTCGACGCCGGCCTCCAGCGCCTCGATCACCGAGGAGTCGATGCTGAGCGGGACGTCGGTGACCGACTGGACGAGCTTGATTGCGGTCGCGAGCATGGCCGGCTCGTCAGCGAGCGGTACGCCGGCATTGACATCGAGCATGTGCGCACCGGCGGCGACCTGGGCGAGCGCATCGGCCTCCACCCGGCTGAAGTCGCCCGAACGCATCTCCTCTGCGAGCATCTTGCGGCCCGTCGGATTGATGCGCTCGCCGATCATGACGAAAGGACGGTCGAAGCCGATGACGGCCTCGCGCGTCGCGGAGCTGATGACGGTGTCAGTCACGACGCGGTCCGCTGCATCGCGCCGCCGCCGGCTGGCGCCGTCGACGGGCGCGCCGGCGGTTCGAGGCTCACCGAGGTGACTGCATCGGCCAGCTCGCCGTAGCCAGTGCGGACGACCTCCAGCGGCAGGCCCAGCCGTTCGGCCCCGGCTCGGGCACAGGCTTCCACCCGGGCGCGTTCGGTGTCGTCGCCGGTCTGGGTCAACAGCACGACACGCCGGTAGTTGCCGAAGTACATCTCGGCCAACTCGGGATGGTCGGCGATGCCGAGGCCGTTCCACACCAGGAGGTCGAAGTGACGGGCCAGGTAGTCGGTGAGGTAGAACGTGGCCGGCTCGTCGTCGCTGAGCCGGGCGAAGTCGGCCGCCCCGGCGAAGAACTCATAGCAGTGCGCGCCGGGTACGCGGGTCATGGCCGGACCGTTGCCTGCTGCGTGGGCCCGTTCGAATTCAGCGCACAGGACGTCGATTGCGCCGGCGCTGCCGCAATCGCCGTAGCCGAGCAGGATCCGCTCGTAGGTGCGACCTTGCTGGGACAGCCGGTCCAGCCGGGCGCGGACCTCGCCCGCGATGTACGCCGGCCGATTGTGGAGCTTGGCGGGAAGGCACTCGACGTCGATGCCGCGGCCTTCGCCGTCGCTGGCGCCCTTCACCAGTGCCTTCAGCTCATTGGCCAAGGCGCCGCAGCCCAGCACCAGCACACCGCGCGACGGGCCAACCGCGCCAGGCCTCGCATCCGGGCGGCCCACGGGCCGCGTCGACGCTTGGGCACGGGCGGCCTCGGCAACCCGGCGGGCACGTGAGCGCCGGCGCCGGGGAGTGCCCGAGTCAACGCTCGATGCCGTATCCGAGGTGGATGTCATCTCACGCTCATCTCACGCTGCGGCGGCACGTCGGGCCTTGATGAGGTCGGTTGCTGTCTCGGCCGCGACCGCAGCATCGCGGCAGTACGCGTCGGCACCGACGGCCTCGCCGAATTCCTGGTTCAGGGGCGCACCGCCGACGATGACCAGGTAGTCCTCTCGCAGGCCCTGCTCGATGAGCGTGTCCACGACAACCTTCATGTAGGGCATGGTGGTGGTCAGCAACGCCGACATGCCCAAGATGTCGGGCCGATGCTCGGCCAGCGCACCGAGGAACTCGTCGACGTCGGTGTTGATCCCCAGATCCACGACCTCGAAGCCGGCCCCTTCGAGCATCATCCCCACCAGGTTCTTGCCGATGTCGTGGATGTCGCCTTTCACGGTGCCGATCACGATCTTGCCGATCGGTTCGGCCCCGGTTTCCGCCAGCAGGGGACGCAGAATCGCCATGCCGGCTTTCATGGCGTTGGCCGCCAGCAGCACTTCGGGAACGAACAGGATCCCGTCGCGAAAATCGATGCCGACAATGCGCATGGCTTCGACCAACGCCTCATTGAGGACCTTGTCGGCCCCCCAACCGCGTCCGAGCAACAGCTCAGTGCCTTCCACGATCTCGGGTCCGAGCCCGTCGTAGAGATCGTCGTGCATCTGGGCGATGAGGTCGTCATCGTCGAGGGCTGAGAGGTCGATCTCCTCTTCAGCATCGGCGCTGTCGACGGTTGCCGCATCGGCCATGGGTTGCCCCCTCGCCATTGTCATGACGCTTGCCGGGCACCCCCGTCCCGGTCGGCTGTCCAAGATTCAGCGTGGCGTCCTGCGGCTGGGCCGTTCCACTCAGTTGCTTTACTGAGTCAAATTGCCTAGTTGCTGTTCCGCATAGTGGAACTGTGCCGCAGAACGGTACAGCAGTACGGTACCACGAACCATGCCAGAACGTGGACATGCGAAGGCATGAATTCGGCATCGATTCGAGGCCACATGATGATGTTCACCGGCGGATTTCAGCGGCGATTGGCGCCGACCTCTGCGGCCGTCACGGCCACCGCCTCGTCCACTGAGACCAGGCGTGTCTCGCGGGTCGAGCGCTGCATGAGTTCCACGTTGCCTTGCGCCAGGCTGCGAGCACCGACCGTGACCCGGTAAGGGACGCCCACGAGTTCCGCGTCGGCAAGCTTCACCCCCGGCCGCAGCGGCCGATCGTCGTAGAGGCAGTCGACGCCGAGAGCTGCCAGCCCGCTCCGGAGTTCCTCGCCGGCCGCCGACTGCGCCTCATCTGAAGCATCCAGAACGGTGATCACCACCTCGAACGGAGCGATAGCGACAGGCCAGCACAAGCCCCGCTCGTCGTGATGGGTCTCGGCCACGGCTGCCATGGCTCGTCCGATGCCGATGCCGTAGCTTCCCATGATCGGGATCTGAGCGACACCGTTGTCATCGAGCACGGACACCCCCATCGCTTCGCAGTATGTGCGGCCCAGCTTGAAGATGTGGCCCGCTTCGATGCACCGCACGATCTCCAGCGGGTTGCCGCAATCGACGCAGGCTTCGCCCGCAGCGACCTCGCGCAGGTCGGCCCAGCGAGGGTCGATGATGTCGCGCTCCACATCCACACCGCGCACATGCCAGTCGTCGGCATTGGCGCCGGTTGTCATGGATCTGCGGCCTCGCAAGGCCTCATCCGCGTAGATCGGCAGGTGGTCGATGCCGACCGCGCCGAGACTGCCGGGGTTGGCGCCGAGCTCTGCGAGTGTCTCGGCGGCAGTGGCGGGTCGCACGTCGATCGCGCCGCTGCAGTCGGCCAGCTTCTGCAGATTGAGTTGGTGATCGCCCCGCAGGACCACGAGCGTGAGTTGATCGTCGAGGACCATCACCATCGTCTTGATCTGCCGGTCGGCCGGCGCACCTCCCTCGAAGGAGACCAGCGCCTCGATGGTGCGGATACCCGGCGTCGCGAAACGCTCAGGCGCGTCGCCAGCGGGCGGGTCGTCGAGGGACGGCACTGCTGCGCGGGCGCGCTCGATGTTCGCTCGGTACCCGCAGCGGCTGCATCGAGCCACATCGTCCTCGCCAACAGGCGACGCCACCATGAACTCGACGCTGGCATCGCCGCCCATGGCGCCCGAGGAGGCCTGCACGGCCATGACCTCGAGGTCGAGTCGTTCGAAGACCTTGTGGTAGGCCTCACGGTGCGCCTCGAATGAATCTTCGAGACCGGCTTCGTCCATGTCGAAGCTGTACGAGTCCTTCATCATGAACTCGCGTACGCGCAGCAGGCCGCTGCGCGGGCGCGGCTCGTCACGGAACTTCGTCTGGATCTGGTACCAGGTCTGCGGCAGTTCTCGATACGAGCTCATCTCCGCCGCAAGCGTCGCAAAGACCTCCTCGTGCGTCATGCCCAGCACGACGTCGGTGTCGTTGCGATCGCGCAGGCGAAACATCTCCGATCCCATGACACCCCAGCGCCCGCTGCGGCGCCACAGGTCGCCGGGGTGCATGGCAGGCAGCAGGAATTCTTGCGCACCGATGGCGTCCATCTCTGCGCGCACGATGTCGGCCACCTTGTTGTGCACCCGCAGACCGAGCGGCAACAAGCTGTAGTGCCCCGAGTGCAGCTGGCGGATGAATCCGGCACGCACGAGCAGTTGGTGGCTCGCTGCGGTGGCGTCCGCAGGTGCGTCGCGCAACGTCGGGATGAACGAATCAGACCATCGCATTCGACGCAGGGTAAGCGGGCAGCCGTTCACATGGTGCGACCTCCCCCCGAGGCCGCTCCGGTGCGGTGCCGGCACATGCGTTGCGATGTGCTGCGGCTCCAGTACCCTCAGCCGGCGTAACCGATGACTGCACACCGGCGACCGTGTCGCGGACGTGCAGGCTCGGCGGCGGACCGGGGTCACAGCGCCGAACTTGGTGACTGTGTCCGCAGCAGGTCCTGCATCGACGGTTCGGGTCATGCCCCTCGCGCAGCCCGAACGGGCGCCGCAGTGCACCTGCCGGCCCCCTCATGACTTGATGAGCGACGACGACTCACTTTCTCCGGTTCCGCACCACGGCGCGCCAGCGCTTGAGGACTTCGCGCCTGCACCCGGTGTCGCCTCCAACGGTGACGTCAACGGATCTGCAGAGCAGTCCAACGGCGACGCGCGATCTGCGCTTGCGTCGATGCGCTGGTCCCAGATCGCCCGTCTCGTCTGGGCGGAGGCGCAAGGCACAGCGGCCCAGGCCGAGATCGCCACCCTCTCCTCGGATTCGCTGCGATGGGAACGAGTCCTGCTGGACTTGCTCGACCAGACCGAGGCCTCCGTGTCGGAAGCTCGCCGGCTGCCGCGGCCGGTCCGGCGACAGGTGGTGCGAGATTTTGAGACCGATTTCTCCGAACTCGCCGCGGCCTATGAACGCCTGACCGGTCTCGACGCAAGCGAGTCGCCGGAGGATCCAGCATCGGGTCCCGCAACCGCCGATGCTTCCGCCGCAGGGCCGGTTCGGGAACCCGCTGCACTGCAGCTGTCATGGCAGCCAGGACGGATCATCGCCTGGGCCGCAGGGGCCGGTACCGAACCCGACCCCACTGATCGAGTCATGGACCGCCTCGTGGCCACCGGCGCACCCGACAGCGTCTGGCGCCCTCACCCGAACATCAAGCTGCCCGGCGGCATCAGCGCGGAAGCGCTCGTGGCTGACGTCGGCGACGTCTTGGGATGGCTGGTCGGCCTCGATGGGCCCGTCGCAGGCCGCTCGGGCGAAACGGGCGATGCGGCCGATGCAGCCCCGACGTATGCGGAGGTCGCTGCCGGCAACGGTGTGCGGACCGACGACGAGTCGCTGCACGGCAACGAGCAGCTCGACAGCGCCACGCAAGGCGCAAACGACGAGCGCCTGCTCGGCGTCAGCGCGCTGTGGCTTCGAACTGCAGCGCGCACGGCGGTGGAGCTCGTAGCAGGGGGCCGCACCGTGCCGCGCCTGCACCGTGTTCGCAAGCGTCGCAATCGCAAGCGGCCTGACACGGCGGAATTCTCGGTCCAGTGGCAGCCGGCCTCACCTCCCGCCGACCGGCTGGCTGGCCTCATTGAGTGCCTGCCCGGTGCGGTCGCCGCGCCCGAACCCAAAGCAGAATCTCGCACGACGGTGCAGTCGGCCCTGTCGGGAATGGTCGACGCCATCGTGACCAGCGCCGCGAAGCGGCTCGACGTGCCTGCCGCCTCGCCCGAGCCCCGGAGCCGGGCGGAAATGGCAGAGGCCTTCCTCGCGTACCTCGACGGCACCCGTTTCGTCGGGTCGGCGACCCAGGGCTCGGATCTGGCCCGTCGCATCGAGCTGTGGGCGCGGCCGGTGACTACCGCCGCCCGCCAGTCGCTGGTGGTGCGGCTCGACGAGCCCGACGACGCCGGGGCTTGGCACATGGAGGTGCTCGCCCTCAACCCCGAAGGCGTGACCGAGCCCGTCGAGGTGGCGATGGTGAGCGGCGTCAGCTCGCACCGCACCGAGGTGCGTGATCAGCTCACTCGCCTCGAGCGGCTGCTGCCGGTGCTGATGCGCCCCGGCGGCAAGCGGCGCGGCGAGGTGGTGCTGAGCCAGGACGAGGCATGGGAGCTGATGTCGGTCATCGGGCCGGCGCTGCAATCGGCGGGCTTCAAGGTTGAGGTGCCGAACCTCTCCCGGGATCGCCCGGCCCCCTCACTGCGGCTCACCGCGACCGAGGATGCCGACAGTGCACTTGGCGCGCAGCAGCTCACCGCGGTGAGCTGGACAGCGGTCTTCGGCGATGTGGAGCTCACTGCGGAGGAGATCCAGGAGCTGGCCTCACAAGCGCGGCCGCTCGTGCGCGACCGGGGCCAGTGGATCGCACTGGATCACGCAGACCTCGCCGAAGCGGCCGCAGCGCTTGCCGAGCGTGCAGAGGTCACCAAGCTCACTGGTTCGCAGATGCTGCGCCAGGTGCTGGGGCTCGAGGGCCCATCGGTACGCGGCGGCATCACCATCTCGGGCAGTGGTTGGGCAGCCGACCTGCTGCGCTCTGCGTCGGACATCTCCTCTGCGCCGCGTTCGGCGCCAGCTGGCTTCGTCGGCGAGCTGCGCAACTACCAGGCCGAAGCCGTGGCATGGCTGGAGTTCCTCGACGGAGCCGGGCTCGGCGGCTGCCTCGCCTTGGACATGGGCCTGGGGAAGACCCCCACGGTGCTCGCTCGCATCGCCGCAGATCGGCGGCAAGCCCCCGCCCTGGTGATCGCGCCGCCGGCCGTGGTGGGCAACTGGGCGTCCGAGACGGCGCGCTTCACACCTGGGCTGTCGGCCATCATCCATCACGGTCCTTCCCGGCGCGAACCCACAGAGCTCGTGCGAGCACTGCGCGAGGGCGCTGATGCAGACGCCGACGGGCAGATCGACGTGGTGATCACCACCTACGGCACTGCCGTGCGCGACATCGAAGCGCTGTCCGAGGTGACCTGGGACCGGATCGTGGTCGACGAGGCGCAGGTCATCAAGAACCACACCAGTGAGACCGCCAAGCAGCTTCGCCGGCTGTCTGCCCGGATCCGGGTCGCCCTGACCGGCACCCCGATCGAGAACGGGCTCGGCGACCTGTGGGCGATCATGGACTTCTGCAATCCCGACCTGGTGGGCGCGCGCGCACCGTTTATCGCGCAGCTGCAGCGTCCCGGCGATGCACGCGGCGCCGCCGAATCGGCCCTGCATGCGCTCAACGGCGTGCTGGTGTTCCGCCGCACCAAGGCTGAGCCGCAGATTGCCGCCGAGCTGCCCGACCGCATCGACGAGATCGCGCACTGCGCCATGACGCCCGAGCAGATCGGCCTGTACCAGGCCGTGCTCGACCAGCTCATCGTGGACACCGCACAGAGCGAGCAAGCGGGTGAGAAGCGCAAGGGCGCTGTCCTCGCAGCGATCACTGCCCTCAAGCAGATCTGCAATCACCCGCTCAACTACCGCCCCGACGACATCGACGACGAGATCGAGGGGCGAAGCGGCAAGCTCGAGCGGCTGCACGAGATCCTCGAGGCGGTGTTCGCGGCGGGGGAGCGGGCGCTGGTGTTCACGCACTTTGCCACCTGGGGCGAGCGCCTGGCCACCCATCTCACCCGAGAGACCGGGTACCAGATCGACTGCTATCACGGCGGACTGGGCCGTTCTGCGCGTGATCGGATGGTGCACCGTTTCCAGACCGGGGATGGGCCTGGGGCGATGGTGCTGTCGCTCAAGGCGGGAGGCACGGGTCTGAACCTGACTGCCGCGAGCCATGTAGTGCTCTACGACCGTTGGTGGAACCCTGCAGTCGAAGACCAGGCCCGTGACCGGGCTTGGCGCATCGGCCAGACACGCACGGTCATCTGCCACCGCCTCGTCTGTCCCGGCACCGTCGACGAACGGGTGGAAGAAGTCGTCGCAGGCAAGCGGCGCATCGCGGACATGGTGCTGCCGAAGTCGAGCTCCATCGGCGACCTCAACGCCGAGGAACTGCGGCACGCCTTGGGCATCGATTCCGATGCACTCCTCGCCGACGACTCCGAAGGAATCGACTCCGGCGCACCGGAGCCGGCGAGCCTGGCACTCGTCGGAGGGGGCGGATCATGAGCAATCGGCGCCGGCGCAAGACCTCGCGCACTCGCCGCATCGACGGCGCCGAGGTCCAACAGCGCCAGGCCGCTGAGGCGAGCGGAGCGTTCTGGCATGGCACGGCCGTCTCGGCGGCACCGTCGGAACAGGCCGATGCCGTTGGGGGTTCAGCCGCATCGGCGGCTACCAACGCCAATGTCGTACCGGCGACGCCGCCGGTCATCCTCACCGAGACCCGTCCGATCTCAGTCACGACGGATCCGACGTCGACCGTGCGGTCGCTGGGCAAGCCGCCGCTCGCGGGTCGCGAGACGGTCGCGGAGCACTATTTCGAAGCTGTGTACCAGCGCGCCGTGGCAATGGCCGGGGCGCTTGCTGCAGCAGGGGGCCTGCTCGGGACCGACGGCGACGAGCCCGCAGAGACCTGACGGCAGCAGAGACCTGACCGCCCAAGCCAGGCACGCAGTACCTGCCCAGCGATGAGGGGCTCAGGTCAATCGGCTGCCTGCGGTTCCATGCCGACTTCTTTGCCGCGGTTGATGCTGACCCAGTCGCGTGCCTCGAGATACGGCCGGAAGGTGTCGAAGATCTTCTTCTCATCGCGAGGCATGTGCTGGATCTCGTACAGGTGCGGGAATTCCAGCCAGCCGAGGACCAGATCCCACATGCGCAGCGCAGCATCACCGGTCGGCGGATCGAGCAGGACCGGTCCGAAGATCGCAGTGTCGCCGAAGTACAGGGTCGGCACCCCGAAGCCGCCCGAGTCGATGACCCGCTGGTGCTCGGCCTTGATCTCGTCGTGGGTGGTCTCGTCCTCGATGGAGACATCGACAATCGCCGGATCAGCGCCGATCTCGGTCAACAGGTGCCGAGCTACATCGGGATTGTGGGGACGGTTGCCGTCGACATGCAGAGCCCTGCCCGACGCCGCATACCACTTGTCGAGCAGGTCCATCGACTCGCGCCGCAGGATCGCTCCGATGCGCATCATCGACCAGCCGTAGCTCCAGTCGCGCTCCCACGGATGCTTCTTGCCCTCGCGCAGGTTCACCTCTTCGAGACTGAAGAACTTCCAGTTGACCTGCAGATCCAGTTGATCGCGCACGTCCCGCATCCACAGGGAGGTCTGGTATGCCCACGGGCACATCACGTCGAAGTGGAAGTCGACCTCGGTCGGGCCGGTGTACTTGGTGCCGTTGCTTGCGCTCATCTCTTGTATCTCTCCTCTGATTGCGGGCCGCTCAGCCGCGCTGTGTCCAATGGGCCGCTCAGCCGCGGCCGTGTCGCAGCAGGCGACCGGGGGTCGCCCCCGTGCACTCGCCGGATTCGAATGTGACCTCGCCGTTGACGATGATCTGGTCGTAGCCCTTGGCCCGCTGCACCCGGCGCCACTCGCCGCCGGGCAGGTCGTGCTCCACGTTGCCGATCCACGGCGGATCGATCTCGAGCTCTTCCATGTCGTAGACCACGACGTCAGCCGCGGCCCCCTCGCGCAGCGTGCCCCGGTCCTTGAACCCAGCCGCATGGGCCGCCAGCGCGGAGAGGCGGTAGTGGGCTTCTTCCAGCGTCACCACGCCCTCGTCGCGCACAAGCCACGTCAAGAAATCGGTGGTGTAGGAGCCGCCGCTGAAGAACTTGGTGTGTGCACCGCCATCGGACACACCGGGAATGGCGTACGGCGACTGCATCATCTCGCCCATGAACTCTGCGTTGGATCCCTTGTCGGGGCCGAGGAACTCCACGTTGAGATCGCCTTGCAGTGACAGGTCCAGCATCACCTCGATGGGATGCTTGCCCTGTTCGGTTGCCAGGTCGCCGACGGAGCGCCCGACGTATTGCTGCATGTCGGCCTGCCGGTTGACCCCCTGGACAACGAGACTCTTGGGATTGCCGCCGACGCCGGCTTGGATGACCTGCAGCCGCCGATCGGCCTCGGCAGCCTCGGCCACGAGCGCATTGCGGAGCTCGGGATCGGACATCTTGGCGATCTTCTCGTCCTTGGTGCCCGTGGTGACCGCGCGCCAAGCGGGCGAGGCGTCGTAGAGGTTCCAGTGCTCCAGCGTGAAGGCGAAGCCCGCCCGCCCGGTCCCGCATTGTGCATAGATCGGCAGTTCCTGGTTCCAGCACTTGTCGATCCAGCGAAGGGGCCGGCGGTGTACCTCGGGGTCCTTGCGAGCGGGCGCCACCACGTTGTGCAGGATCGGCCGCTGGGCCGCCGCTGCGAGTACCTCGAGGAACTTGATGTCGGCCCGGATGTCGCCGGTGCCCTGGGTGATCTGGATGAAGCCCTCGTCGCGTTCGGCCAGCACGCTTGCGAGGTTCAAGATGTCCTGGTCACACATGATGTCAGTGACCATGGGGGAGCCGTCGTAATCGGCCTGCACGCTGTCGGGGCCGAGACGCTGGATGGAGAAGCCGCACAGGCCCGCGTCCATCCCCTCGTGCAACAGCCGGGCCATTTCCTTGCGCTCGGCCTCGGAGGCGGGCACGCCGGCCTTGGCCTTCTCGAGGCCCATGACGTAGGTCATTAGCGACGCGGTGGGCATGTACTGGATGACGTTCACGCCCTTGGGGGCCCGATCAAGGGAGTCGAGGTACTCCGGGATGGTCTCCCAGTCCCAGTCCATGCCCAGCCGCATCGACTCATAGGGGATCGCCTCGGTACGGGTCATCGTGAGCATCGAGCGGTCGCGGAATTCCGGCTTGACCGGCGCGAAGCCGAAACCGCAATTTCCGAGCACCACCGACGTCACCCCGTGATATCCCGAGATGGTGCACCACGGATCCCAGCGAATCTGGGCGTCGTAGTGGGTGTGCAGGTCGACAAAGCCAGGGGCCACGATCTTGCCGGCAGCGTCGATGACGCGTTGCGCGGTGCCACGGGGACGCCCCCCGAGCTGGGCCACCTTGCCGTCCTTGATCCAGACATCGCCCTTGTAGCGCGGCACCCGTGTGCCGTCCACCACCGTGCCGTTCTGGATGTGGATGTCGAAATCCGTGTTCGTGGATTCGGTGCTCATGGAATGCCCCCGCAGCGCTCAGCGATCTGACTGCAACGGCCGCTACGGCACGACAGGCGCACCGGCAACCGGCCCTTTCACGCTACCCGTCCGCTTCGGCGCCTGCCGGGACAGTGACGCGCCGGTGCAGGCACAGCGCCATAGGCTCCGGCCTCGTTTGCCGACCCCTCAAGGCATTGTCTGCTTTGCCCAACCATCTCAAACGTGTGACCACCGTCACGGCGGCCTGTGCCTTCCTGGGCCTGTTCTTGCCCTTGACCCTGGGTGCTGCCGGGTCTCAGGAGGTCGCCCAGACGCGCCCATCGGTCCACCCATACACCCAAGGTCCCTTCGAAGCTGCGGGAACGGTCGACCACAGGGGATTGCAGAGTCCGCTGACCGCCCCGCCGCTGGTTCTGGAGGTCTCTCCATCGGTCGTGCCGCCTCGCGCCGGGGGAGTGGAGACCGCTGCGGTGGTCGAGCATCCGAACCTGCCCGCTTCTCCGCTGGTCACCGCCGACTCACTCATCGAGCCCAAGCACCAGTTCCGGCGTACGGTCGCACCGGGGGTGCCGCTGGCATGCGATCGCTACCGATCTCAGATCCAGGCCGTCGGCGACTGGGACCCAGAGGTCGTTCTCGCGCTGATCTGGCGAGAATCACTCTGCAACTCCCAGGCACTCTCCCCGACCAACGACTGGGGCTTGCTCCAGCTCAACGCCACCTGTTGGGCTGGCAGAGGGATTGACGGTCTGCCGAGTGCAGGACAACTGCCCGATCACATCGCTCAGATCGAGCTGTACTGCGACGGTCTCACCGCAGCAACACCTGCTGCGAAGTTGTGCTTCCATGCCAAAGAAGAAGCCCGTCGAACTGGCCAACGACCGGCGTCACCCTGTGATGCCTGGCTCGACCCGAACACCAACCTCCGCGCAGGCTATGAGATCTGGCTATTTCGCGGCTGGCAGCCCTGGTGTTTCGACGATCTCAGCCGGTCCACACCCGCCTGCCGCGCCGCATTTGAGGCTCCCGCCACACCGCAGGAGTAGTGGGCGTCTGCCGTGGACCTGCTGGAGCGAGATTCACTCAACTTGACATAATGTCTATTATCGGCGTTCTGTAGATGATTTCTGCACAGCGGTTCAGATGTCGAGCGCCTGGCCGTAGTCGCGGCTGTGTCTCACGATGAACTCCCGGCGGGGCTCGACGGCGGCGCCCATCATCACCGAAAAGGCCTTCTTGGCCTCTTCCTGGGATGCCCGCGCCTCGCCGAGCCCGATCTTGCGGAGCACTCGTGTGTCGGGGTTCAGGGTCGTCTCGAACAGCTCGTCGTCGTCCATCTCGCCAAGACCCTTGAAGCGGGTGAGCCGGTAGCGCCGATTCGCTGCTTCCAACTCTGCTGTCAATGTCTCACGCTCGGCCTCTGAGTACACGAATTGCTTGGTTGAGCCGATGGTGAACGCATGCGTGGGCGGCTGTGCCGCGAACACCCGGCCACCGGCCAGCAGCGGGCGCATGTAGTGGTAGATCAGCGTCAGCACGAGGCAGCGGATGTGGCTGCCGTCCACGTCGGCATCGGCCAGCAAGACAACACGCTCGTAACGGCACGCGTCGAGGTCGAAGTCGGTCCCCGAGCCGGCCCCCAGCGCCGTGAACAGCGCCGTGGCCTCTGCGTTGTCGAGCACCGCCTTGGCAGTCCCCTTGCCGGCGTTCACCACTTTTCCCCGCAGCGGCAGCACCGCTTGCCAGGCGCTGTCGCGGGCTCGTTTGGCGGGACCGGCCGCGGAATCGCCCTCCACGATGAGCAGTTCGCCCTCGCGCTGCAGCCGGCAATCAGACAGCTTGTCGGGCATGCCATTGCTGCCGAGTGCGGCCGCCTTGCGCCGCTGATCGAGTGCCCGCCGCGACTCCACGCGGTTCACCACCGCATCGGCCAGTTTGTCTATCAACGCCCGAACATGTGTTTTGCGTGACCCCGGTGCGCTGCCGTCGAACCACGCCCGCAAGCCCTCTCTCACCACGCTGGCGACGATGCGCTGGACCTGTGGCGTGCCGAGTTCTCGCTTGGTCTGACCCCGGAACTGCGGTTCGGCAAAGGTTGCACGCACCACCGCGACGAGGCCCTCCTGAGCGTCCTCGCGCTGTGCTCGCGCCTCGTCCTTGAGGCGTCGCAGCTTGCGCGGGTCGGACTCGGCCAACGCGGTGTTCACCGCCGTCGTGAGCGCCCGCTCGAAGCCGGCGATATGGGTGCCTCCCTCAGGGGTAGGAATGGTGTTCACGAAGCCGACGATGTTCGTGTCATAAGCGCGCGTCCAGCGCATCGCGACCTCGACGTCGCACCGGCGCACGACATCGGTGAGCTTGCCGTCCACCGGGACGCGCTCGGTGAACTCCTCCGATCCGCTCAGCCCGATCAGCCCGGTAACCGGTTCGACATCGCCGCAGAGCTTCTGGACGAAGTCGGCCAGCCCGCCGCTCGAGACGATCTCCTCAATGACGGGCGGATCGGTCCGGCGGTCGGCGAGGGTGATCTTGACCTTGGGCACCAGGAAGCAGACCTGCTCGATTCGCTGGCGGACTTCGTCGAAGTCGACAGTGGCTGCGGGGTCGAAGATCTCCCGGTCGGGCCAGAACTGGACGCGGGTGCCGGTGCGTCCCGCTGATACCCGGCCAACTCGCTTGAGCTTGTGCCCGGGTCGGAAACGGCCAGCAGCATCGGTGTGCCCAGCGATTCGGTCGCAGAACTCCAGGCGATGGGTCGCGCCCTTGCGATTCACGTCGACGACGAGGCGGCTCGAGAGCGCGTTCACTACCGATGCGCCGACTCCGTGGAGACCGCCCGAAGCGCCGTAGGCCCCGTTGCCGAACTTCCCGCCGGCATGCAGTTCGGTGAACACGACTTCGACCGCTGTGATGTCGTCGTGCTTGATGTCGATTGGGATGCCGCGGCCCCGGTCCACGACCTCGTAGGAGTCGTCGTAGAGGGTGATCTCGATCTGTCGGCCGTGTCCGGCGGCTGCCTCGTCGACGGCATTGTCGATGATCTCCCACAGCAGGTGCGTCAGCCCACCAGAACCGGTGCCGCCGATGTACATGCCGGGGCGCTTGCGCACCGCGTCGAGACCTTCGAGCACCTCGATGGCGCTCGCGTCATAGGAGCCCGCCGGCCCATCGGCTCCGCTCGCAGCAGCGCTGCTGTGTGAGTGGGAATCACCGCCGTCGGCCATGTTGCGAATCTGCTCCTCGGGGGCGTCGCGTGCTGTCGATGCTGCCGGTACCGCCATCAGAACCGGTACTCCCCCAACGCAAGGATGCGCTGGTCGGTCGTACGGGCAGGCCCGTTGCGCTTCGTCGCAGACAGCTCCGGCCGCGCTGGAGCCGGATCGGGCGACCCGATGTCGTCGTGCGGTGCCACGACCGCCGCGAGCTGGCGATGAAGTCCCACCCAGCCGTAGGTGACCTGCGTCTCGAAGCCGGCCAGTCGCACTGTGGGTGAGCCGGCAGTGCCGCGCCCACGGGACGGGACATCGGAGATCTCGGTGACCTTCACCGTCCCCTCGTCGGTCACCAGCACCACCAGCGCGCCGAACGAGACCGCGCCTGCGGCCACCACGGTCGAGCCGGCGCGCAGTTTCATGCCGGTGACGCCCGCTGCCCCGTGGCCACGCACGGTCAGCGCGTCGGCGCCGAACCGCAGCACATGGCCGGTGGAGGCAATGAGCGCCACTTCAGATCCATCGGGAGCATCGAACGCCGCAACCACCCGGTCGCCGTCGGTGAGAGAGATCACCGTGTTCCCGCTGCGCACCGATTCCAGCGCCGCGGGGTCGAGACGCTTTGCCACGCCACTGCGCGTCACCAGCGCAACCGGCGCACCGGCATGCCCGAACAGCGCAACGGGCTGCTCGCCGCGGGCGAGCGAGAACATTTCGCGGACTGGCGCCCCCCGGCTCCCTCGCAGCATCTCGGGTATCGCTCGCACCTCGGTACGAAGGACCCGACCCCGGTCGGTCACCAGATGCACGACATCAAAGTCCGCTGCTGTCGCTGCGGCGACCAGCACGTCGTGCCGGCCGGGCTTGGCGCTCAGTGGGTCTTCTTCGTGGCGTCGACCCAGCAGACCTGAAACGGAGAGCGTCACCAAGCTGGTCCGCTCGCCGCCCTCGATGTCACGTACGAGGTTGAGCGTGTCGTCTCGGGACCCCTCCCCCACCGCAGGGGCGGCTGCCACGACATCGTCGCGATGGCAGATCTCGGTCCGGCGAGGAACGCCTAGATCGCTCACCACCTCGTCCAGCTCACGCTCGACGATGGTCCGGCGCCGAGCCTCCGAGCCGAGGATCTTGCGGTAGCCCTCGATCGCGTCGCGAAGCTCGGCCAGCTCGTCTCGCAGGCGCTGTGTCTCGAGCGCGGTGAGCCGCCGTAACTGCATGTCGAGAATGTGATTGGCCTGGATCTCGGTCAGCTCCAGGCGGGCCATGAGCTGTGTCCGGGCGCTGGCGACATCGGGTGCGCCGCGGATGATCGCGATCACGGTGTCGATGTTGTCGAGCGCGATGAGCAAGCCCGCCACGATGTGCTCGCGCTCGGCCGCACGGTCGAGGCGGAACTGCGTGCGGCGGACGATGACATCGAGGCGATGAGCGATGTAGTGCTCGCACAGTGCGTACAGACCGAGCTGCCGGGGAACGCCGTCGACCAGTGCCACATTGTTGATGCCGAATGTGTCTTCGAGCGGTGTCAGGTTCCACAGTTGGGCAAGCACACCATGCGCGTTCACACCCGGCTTGCACTCGATCACCAGCCGCAGGCCCCAGTTGCGATCCGACAGATCATTCACGGCGGCAACGCCGTCGAGCCGGCCGCTTGCTGCGAGCTCACGGACCTTCGCCTGTACCCGTTCGGGGCCGACCATGTAGGGCAGTTCGGTGACCACGATGCAGTCTCGGCGGGCCGTCAACGGCTCGATGTGCGTCTTGGCCCTGACACGAACGGTGCCACGCCCCGACTCGTAGGCATCGGCCAGTGAATCGTCGACGATGACCACGCCGCCCGAGGGGAAGTCGGGTCCGGGCATCAGATTCATGAGCTCAGCCGTGGTCGGCTTGGGACGTCGCTGGCGCAGTACCAGCTTGATGGCCTCGGCGACCTCGGCGAGGTTGTGCGGCGCCATGTTGGTGGCCATGCCCACCGCGATGCCGCTGGCCCCGTTCACCAGCAGGTTCGGCAGCAACGCGGGCAGACACGTCGGCTCGGTCCGCTCGCCGTCGAAGTTCGCCGTGAAATCGACCGTGTTCTCGTCGATGCCTGCGGTCATCGTCAGAGCCGCTGCGGTGAGTCGCGCTTCGGTGTAGCGGTAGGCAGCCGGCGGGTCGTCGAGGCTGCCGAAGTTCCCTTTGGGCTCCACCAGGGGCACCGACATGGCGAAGTCCTGGCCCATCCGGACCATGGCCTCGTAGATGGCGCTGTCGCCGTGGGGGTGGTACTTGCCCATGACCTCGCCGACGACACCGGCCGACTTTCGGAACGGGGTGCCTGGTCGCAGGCCGAGGTCATCCATGACATACAGGATCCGGCGCTGCACCGGCTTGAGGCCGTCACGAACGTCGGGAATCGCCCGCGCCGTGGTCACCGACAGCGCGTAGGGCATGAACGAATCGCGCATCTCGTCCGCGACGTCGATGTCGTGGATTTCTCGGGCGATCCTCGTCGGTGCGGTCGGTCCGGCCATCGTCTGGGGCCCTCTCAGGGACGGAAGGTGTTGTAGAGCAGGAGCGTGTGTATGCGCGCCGCCAACGCCCGAAAGCACCGTTCGCTTTGGCGCATTCCAGCGGTTGCTGTCGAGAGTACGACGCTCGCCTTTGCAGGCCACGTCAATTTTGGGCTGGGTCGATCCTGGGTTGGGTCGATTCTGGCCTCAAGGACTACCCTGCGGCGCGTGTTGGTGAGGACCTCGTGAGCCGGCGCCTCGAAGTCGAGCTGACCAGTCGGCGCGACGACGGTTCGTGGACGTGGCGTGCCGCAGGCGCGAAGCAGCCAAAGGGCGTGCTCGACGGCGACCTGCTTCCGCCTGACGTCGGCGAAGGCGATGTTCTGCGAGTCGACGCCGAATTCGAGGTCGACGGCATCTTCGTCACCGGGGTGCTCCCGCCCAAGGCCCGCAGCGGCAAGCCCCCTGCCGAGCGCATCGAGATGATCGGCCCGCCCGACCGTGGTGCAGGAACGACCACCGCCCGGGTGAAGAGCGGCCGTGGTAGCCGCAAACGCGGTGGCGACGGCGAGCGTGGCGGCGACAGAGAGCGAGATTCGCGCGGTCCCAAGCGCAAGCGAGAGGGCGACCGCCGCAAACGTGAACGGTCCGCAGACTCGAAGACTGGCGAGCCCCAGCGACGCAAGCGTGGCGAGGGCGACGGCCGCCGCCGGCGTGACGGCGGCACCAAGCGACAGTCATCAGATGCCGCCGCCAAGGCAAAGCCCGAAACCCCCGATCGCCCCCCTCGCCCCAAGGCGCGCAAGCTGCGCCCGAGCCGCAAGCACCGGGACGAGCTCATCGCATCGCTGCCGGCCGAGCAGCAGGTGGTCGCCGAACAGGTCGCACGCGGTGGCCTCGCTGCCGTTCGCACGGGCATCGACGAGCAGAATCGCAAGGCGGCGGCCGAGGGCGCGCCCGAGGTGCCAGCCGACGGCGTGCTGCGGCTCGCGGAATCGCTCGTCGGACCAGTGCAGATCGCCGAGTGGCACGATCGTGCCGACGCGGCCCTGGCTGGCATCGAACGGGTGGATCTGCGCGATCTCCGCTCCGTGCTGGTGGCTGCCGAAGACTTCGCCCGCGGCGCCGAGGCTCGGGAACTGGCCGACAAGATCCGCGAGGGGCTCAACGAACGCGTCGAAGCCAGCCAGCGCGAGTGGCATGACGAGCTGCGCACGACGTTGGCGGAAGGGCGCGTGGTGCGAGCGTTGCGGCTCAGCTCCCGACCCCCCAAGGCTGGTGCCCCGCTGCCTCCCGAAGTTGCCCAGGAGCTGACGACGCAGGCGAATGCCGCCCTGGGAACTGGCAACTCCCAGCACCGCATCGCAGTCGTGCTCGAAGCGGTTGCCTTCTCACCGGTCCGGCCCTATGTCGTGGTGCCGAGCGTTCCCGCTGAGCCCTCCGAAGAACTGATCGAGGTGGTACGCAAGATTGCGAGCCGGCTGCCTGAAGTCGCGGCAGCGTTTGGCGTGGAGCCGTCAGCCGCGAGCCCTCGCGGCCAGTCGCGGCGTGGCCCCCGACGCCGACCGAAGCCGGAGCCGAAGGCCGATAAAGCGACAGCCGAGTCTGGCGCCGAAGACGCAACAGCCGAATCAGACGCCGAAGATGCGACAGCCGAGTCTGGCGCCGAAGACGCGACAGCCGAATCAGACGCCGGGGAAGCGACAGCCGAGTCTGATGCCGAAGTCGCAGCAGCCGAATCAGCGGCCGACGATGCGACAGCCCACTCAGACGCTGAGGACGTGGCGGTCGAGGAACTCGCGCATCCCGGCTGAGAGCGCGAACTCCCCCGCCTCGATCGCGGAAAAGCTCACGAAGCGGGCCTCGGCGGCATCATCGCCGGCGAGTGGCACTGCGTCGGGCGGGCATTCCACGGCATAGTCCAAGATCACGAAGTGCATCTGATCGCTGATGTGCTCGGTGACACCGACGAGCTCACCGCACCGCACGACGAGACCAGTCTCTTCGGCCAGCTCGCGCTCGACTGCGGCACTCAGATTCTCCCCCGGTTCGACACGTCCTCCGGGAAACGCCCACAGACCCACGGCGGGCGGGCGACCTCGCCGCACCAGCAGCACCGATTCGCCCCGAACGGCAATCCCGCCGACACACACCTGGGGCACCGGAGCGCTCACTGCGGCGAGGTGACGGGCCCGCTCGATGGCTCGGGGGCCGGTGCCAGCCTGCGATGCAGCACTAGCAACCGTGCGGTGAATCCGAACGTCTCGAAGAAGTTCTTGGTGGCGCGGTTCCCCGGCAGCGCCAGCGAGTCGACGCCGACGCAATCGCGCTGCTCGCACCATCGCAACACCTCGCCGATCAGCTCCTCCCCCACGCCGACGTCGCGGGCCCCGGTGGTCACGTACAGGTCGGTGACGCGCCCCAGCCAGTCTCCCGACTGCAACGACTCGACCGCAGCAGCCGCATAGCCCACCGGCGTGCCATCGATCAGCCCAACCCACACGGCCTGATCGGGATCGTCGAGCGCCGCTCGCAGACTCTCGCTGAAGGGCTTCTCGCGCACCTCCCGCCGCGACCAGACCCACCCGCCGCGGGCATCAGCCTGTTCGGCCACTGCCTCTTGGGCCATGGCCGCCAGAGCGTCGAGGTATTGGCCGCTCGCCGGTACCGCCGCTATTTCCATGGGTACAGCCTCCATGGGCACAGCCTCTTCCCTGGGCACAGCCTCCATGGGCCACGGCCCATCAGGCGGGTTCGGCAGAACGCCGCGCCATGGTGGCCTTCTCGGCGCCGAGCCGCCCCAGCACGCCTTCGGACAGGTCAATGTGGGACATCATCGCTGCCACAGCGCTGTGGCCTGCGACCTCGGCTATCTGGCGGTACATCGCGGTGACGATGCGCCGGTAGTCCTCATGGCCCTGTGGCTGGGACCGCAGCTCGATCAGGTGCATCGCCTCGCGGGCGTTGAATTGCATGGCGTAGCGCACCCGGTACGCCATCGAGACGGCGTAGGAAGCCTCCAGCGGTCCTGCGGCGTCGACAACGGCGTCGTAGAGATTCGCCGACCGCTCCATGACCTCGTCGTAGGCCTCGCCCCCGCCGGCGGCATCGACGAGGCGTGGCACGGTGTACCCGTGACGCGGCGTCAGCGGCTGCCACTCGATCGTCAGCAGGCGATGTCGCTGCAGATCGCGGAAGCTGCCGTAGTCGGCGAGCACATCGAACCGGTAGTCGAGCCGCTCCAGCGCCCTGCCCGGACGGTGACGCCGGTTTGTGCGTTCGCCGACGTAGCGATGCACGAGATCGACGCGCTGAGCCTCGGTCATGTCGGCGACTCGAGCCGCGATCTGCGACTCCGGTAGATCGGTGTAGGGGAACAGCATCGACGCAAGCATCTTGTCTTCGCCGGCGGGATCCCAGTCGGTGAGGACCACCTCGGGTACCGGTTCAGGTGTCTCTTCGGCGAAGAGCTCGGCCGCGAAGTCTTGCATCGCGATGCGATTGGCTTCGAGGTAGTCCGACCACACGATCCCCCGGTCGGGCTGGTCGACGCGACGCAGGAACGACGGGATGACCTTGCGCAGCTCGGTGAGCATCAGGTCGCCATAGCTGCGTGCTTCGGGCAGCGGGTGCGAACGCATCCGCAGCAGCAGCGCCTCATAGGCCTGCCCGCTGCCGAAGATGCCGACGTTGGACAGGCTTGCCGCAGGCAGCAGCCCGCGTGCGGCGTCGAAGGCCTGCGCCCGGATGGCTCGCCGGCGCGCCAGGTCTCCACCCGCCCCGGCGACGCTGGGAGCCGCATCGTGGTGCTCGGTGAGCCATGCCGTCATGCGCTGAACCATGTCGCCGTAGGAATCGAACATGGCGTCGACATCGCCGACGAAGCGCGTGCCCGCGGCGGAGTTCGTGACCGCGGGCGGTCGGTGATAGCGGTAGCGCCCGTGGAGGCGCTCGTCGTAGGCGAGGTAGCGGGTGGACTGCTCGAGGTACGACATCAGCCGTCCCCGCTCCAGCACCTTGGTGAGCAGGTTGGAAGCCTGCTCGCACGCGAGATGCACCGCCCCGAGCTGGGCCACCGAATCGTCGCCGTACTCCACGAACACCCGCTGGTAGAGCTGCTCGGCGCGAGCCACGCCGACCGTGGCGTCGATGGTCTCGTCGCCGGAGATGTCGAGGTCGTCCACGAACTCGTCAATCAGCAGCCGCCGCAGGCTCTTGTGGGTCCGGGAATAGCGGGCGAACAGCGCTCCCTTCACGACCTCGGGCAGGTTCACGAGCGCGAACACTGGCTGGCGCAGGTTCGTGACGTACCGCCGCAAGATGTCCTGCTCGGCGGGCGTGAACGTCTCGGCGGTGTAGTGGGTCACCGGTTCACCGTCGGTTCAGGTCGATACACGGCACTTCTGCATGATGGTATGGACCGTTCGCCGAAGCGCGGATACGCAGCATTTCCCGCTGGATCAGAACACGATCGCTGCGGCGTCGGGCGCGATGGTCAGGGTCAGCTCGCGGCATCGGCCGACGCGCTCGCCGTCGAGCCACAGCCCCAGCGGCCGGTCGAACCGGTACTGCGCGTTCTGCACCCGCGCCACGGCGATCGCCGGATGCGGCACGTGGGTGCCCGACCGCAGCCGGCGGCGGGCGAGGACCCGCTGCGCCAGGCCGAGCGCGGGCTGATCCACACCGGTGCTGAGCACGTGCAGTCGCCCGTCGTTGGGGTGGGCGGCCGGGGCCAGACGCCACCTCCCGAGGGCATCGGCGCTCATGGAGGCGACGACGGGACCGCGCCACCACGAGTTGCGCGCGACAGCCCCGATGCACGCCCAGTGCGTCGCGCCATCGGCGTTCACCTCGATGAGATCGATCGGCGCTGTTCGAGCATGTTCACTGCGCAATCGATCGGTCCCGCCCGCTGGTGCGCCCACCACCCGCCACAGGTCGCCGCCGGTCAGCCCGATCGGCATCGCCGGCGCATCACCGCTTCGCTGGCGCTCGACCGCGACGCGCAATTCGGCGTTGCTCGTGGCAATCGGCGCTCCCTCAGCCAGGGCGCCTGCTGTTCCCCACGGCTGGTTGCGCCGGACCGTCACGAGAGCCTGCGGGTACGGGTCACCACGGGCAGCGAGACGAAACCGTCTCCCGGCGCGGCCGCCACCGGCCCGCCGACACGCCCATCGGAAACTCGGGTCGCCGCGGCGACCACGCCGCGATCGAGTGCGGTGTGGGCGCCCGCGGCGGCGCGCCGTGTGTCGCGCTCAGCGGCGACTTCCGCGACGCGGTCAATCAAGTCGATGAGCTGGCGCATCTGGCGCACGAAGTCACCAGCGGCCGGTACGTGGTCGCCCCGGGGATCGCCTGGCCACAGCTCGGCGTAGGCTCGCCCTTGCGCCCAGGCGTGGGCAACCGCGAAGAACGACGCATCTGGAGCGCGCGACACGACCACGCTGTGCTGGCGCTCGGCGCGATTGATCTGTGCCGCCAGCTCGGCGATGCGCGCCGCCCGCTCGCGTGTGTCGCCGTCGGGAAAGCGAGGCGCAGGCGGCGGCTGGCTGCTGCGGGGGTCCGAGGGCAGCACCCCCACCCGCCCCCCCCCTCCAGCACCGCCCCCCCCCCCCCCCGCCCCGCCAGTCGAGCCGGCCCCACGCCGTCGAACACGCCCTCACGCAGGCACAGCACCGTCAGCAGGTCGCACTCATGAAAGACAGCCCGCAGGCAGTCGCCCGTTTCGGTGAGCGACCAGCCGTCCGCGCAGCCGAAGATGTTCAGCACCTCGTTGGTGGCGTCGAGCTGGCGGGCCAGGCCTCCCTTGGCAAGCTTGATCCGGTCCTTCAGACGGCTCACTCGGGCCCCGACCCGCTCGGCTTTCCGCTCTGCGTCGATGAGCGCCCGGTCGGTGCGCCGGTCTGCGGGCCTGGGACGCCGATGCCGCCCCGAGCGCGGCGCGTGACCTCGCCCGTGCCCCGAGGAGCGGCCACGGCCGCCGCCCATCGACTTCAACCGCGCCCGGGCTTCGCGCAGCGCTTTGCGCTCGACTTCCAGCGCTGTGGTCCACTCGCCGATGCGGCGATCGGCCCGCCACTGGGCAAACGACCGCTGCAGCAGTTCCACCGCGGAATCTCGCGTCCGGCTGGCGATGAGGTTGGCGACCATGTTGTACGTCGGCCGGAAGGAGGACTCCAGCTCGAAGTCGTTGCTCGCTGCCAGCCGTGCCGCCTCGTCGAACGCCGTCTGGGGGTGCCACAGCGTGTACGCGTAGCCCACCTCGTCGATCCCGCGGCGGCCGGCGCGGCCCGTGAGCTGGGTGTACTCGCCCGGCGTCAGCAGTGCGAAACCTTCTCCCCGGAACCGGCTGAGCTGTTCGATCGCCACTGATCGGGCAGGCATGTTCACGCCCACTGCGAGTGTCTCCGTTGCGAACACGACGGCCAGCAGCCCCGCCGAGAAGCACTCTTCGATGGCCTCCTTGAACGCGGGAATCAACCCTGCGTGGTGCGCGGCGACGCCGGCGGTGAGCCGGTCCAACCATCCCTCGTAGCCCAGCGCGTCAAGGTCGCCGGGGTCGAGATCCGCCGTGTGGGCCGCCGCGATCTGGCGCACCTGATGCTGTTGTGCAGCGTCGAGGAACGCCGCTCCCTCAGCGGCGAGCGTCTGCGCCGCATCGTCGCAGCCCTGGCGGGAGAACACGAAGACGATCACCGGCAGCCTGGCGGTCGCAGCCAGATGCTCGACGATCTCAGCGCGCCGCGGCCGAGCCGGTCGCACGCCTCCCCGGCGCTGGCGGCGCTGGCCGCCCGAACCCGAACGCGCCTGTTCCAACAAGCGCTCGATCTCGGGGTTCGGGCGCCCGTCCCGCAAGGTCGGCAAGTCAACGAGGCGGCGGCTGTGCCGCTCAAAGATCAGGTAGCGATCTTCGAGGGGTACCGGCCGCTGCGCGGACACCACTGCGGTGCAGCCGCCGGCGGTGGCCTCGATCCATGCTGCAAGCTCGTCGGCATTGCTGACCGTGGCCGACAGGCACACCAGCCGCATGTGCGGCGGCGTGCTGATGATGACCTCTTCCCAGACGGCTCCGCGGTACGGGTCCTGGAGGAAGTGGACCTCGTCCAGCACAGCCATCCCGAATTGGGCGACGTGGCTTGAGCCGGCGTACATCATGTTGCGCAGCACTTCGGTGGTCATGACCACCACGTCGGCGTCAGGGAAGATCACGTTGTCGCCGGTGAGCAGGCCCACCCGTTCAGCCCCCAGCCAGGCGCGCAGCTCGCGCAGCTTCTGGTTCGACAACGCCTTGGTGGGCGTGGTGTAGGCCGTTCGCTTGCCGGCAGCGAGGGTCGCCGCGATGGCGTACTCGGCAACCAGCGTCTTGCCCGATGACGTCGGCGCAGCTACCAGCACCGAGCCGCCCTCATCGAGCGCTGCGAACGCCTCGGTCTGAAAGCCGTCGGGAGAGATGCCCCGGGCCGTCAGCAGGTCCTCGAACATCGGTGGCGTGCGGGGCCCGTCGACGGCGGCGGCCGGCCCGACGGCTGGGTTCACGGTGCCGGCTCCCCCGTCTGGCGCTCGTCGCCCGCCGGGGGCGACCGGCGGAACCGTCGGCGCAGCGGCGGCTCCCCGCTGCGACGCCGCAGGACCAGGTAACCCACGAGAATCGACAACTCATAGAAGACGTACAGCGGCACCGACAGCGCCGCGAGCGTGACCGGATCCCCCGACGGTGTGATGATCGCTGCGCCGGCCACGATGCCGACAATGGCGTAGCGGCGGGCTCGGTTGAGCTGGGAGGGCGTGACGATTCCCGCGAGCTGGGCGAAGATCAGCACGATCGGGAACTCGAACCCGATGCCGAAGGCCAGCATCATGAACGTCACCAGTCCCAGGTAGGCCCCCGGGCCCAGCAGCGGGTCGACAACGTCGCCACTGACCGAGATCAGGAACTCGAGCGCCCGCTCGAAGGTGAAGTACGCGAGCACCGCACCGGACACAAAGAGCACGCACCCGGCGAAGACGAATGGGATCGCCCAACGCTTTTCCCGCCGGTCCAGTGCCGGCGTGATGAACCGCCACAGGTGCCATAGCAGTACCGGCATTGCCAGCACGACACCCAGGTAGGCGGAGACCTTGATGCGCGTGCGGAATCCTTCGAGCGGCGAGGTGATGACCAGGCTGCATGAGTCGCCCAGCACGCTGGCGGGAGCATCACGAGCTTCCAGCACCCGGCAATAGGGCGGCAGCAAGATCGACTCCAGGAGCCAGTCGTAGACGATGAGTCCGACGACCATGCCGAGCCCGATGGCCACGATGCTCCAGATGAGCCGGTTGCGCAGCTCGGCGATGTGATCCCAAAAGCCCATCACCGCCGGCCGCGGCCGGCGTCGCAACCAGAGCCTCACGCAGCGCCGTCGCTGGTTGGTCGATCCGTCACCTCGACAGCAGTCTCGCCCGGCGCCTCGGCATCGTCGACGGGCCGAGTCGGCGTGCTGGACGCTTCGGCGTCGCCGTCCGACTCCGTCGGCGTGGTGGTCTCGACGATCGGCGGCGACAGCGTGGCGTCCATCTCCTGGCGCACGTTCGTGGAGAACTCACGCACCTGCCGGAATGCCCGACCGATGCTGCGAATGGCTCCCGGAAGCCGCTTGGGGCCTAGCACGATCAGCGCCACGAGCGCGATGATCAGCACCTCGTTGGGCTGCAGGCTCACGGCTCGATGGTAGAACCCCGGCCCTGCGCGGCGGTTCTGCCGTCTCCCGGCATGGCTGATCGTGAATGCGACATCGGTCGTCGCATCACAGCGGCAGCACTCGGCGAGCGGCCCACCGCACGGCCAGCCCCAGTACCCGCTCGGCGGTGGCTTGGCGCAGCGATGGCACATCGAGGCTGTCGATTGCGGTGCGTGCACGCACGACGTCGGCGCGCACCGCCGCGGCTGCGTCGGCGATCGACGCCAAGCTCTGCGCCGTCGCTCGCAGCTCGCGTGCCAGCCGCTGGATCATGACCACGCTGACGGCGGCGAGCAGGCCGAAGGCAACGATCGGAAGCAGCCACAACGTCGACATGAATGGCACGATAGAGGTGTGCCCCCGCAGCCATTGCCGTCACTGCGCACGCCCCCGATTGCATTCGCACACCGCGGCGGGCGGGCTCATGGCCCAGAGAATGCCCTCGCAACGTTCGCCGCGGCTCTGGACATGGGGGCGACCGGCCTCGAGACCGACGTGTGGCTCAGCCGCGACGGTCATCCCATGCTCGACCACGACGGCGTCGTGTGGCACCGCGGCGTTCGCCGCCCGTTCAGTTCGTTCGAGCGGGAGCGCATCGGCCCCGACATCCCCACGCTGGCGGAGTTGTACGAGACGTGCGGCACCGATTTCGAGCTGTCTGTCGACCTGAAGGACCCCGCGGCAGCCGACGCCGTCATTGAGGTCGCCCGCGCCGCCAGCGCAGAAGACCGCCTCTGGTTGTGCCATGGAGACTGGGACCTGCTCGTCGACGTGCGCGGCCGTACCACTGCCCACATCGTCGACTCCACCCGGGTCCGCCGCATGAAGGAAGGCCCCGAGCGCCGGGCCGCTGCGATGGCCGACGGCGGCATCGACGCGATCAACCTGCCCGCCAAGGACTGGACGGGCGGCCTCGCAGCTCTCTTCCACCGGTTCGAGCGCTTCTGTTTCGGATGGGACGTCCAGCACACACGGTTGGCGTCGGGGCTGCGCAACGTGGGCCTCGACGGCCTCTATGGCGATCACGTCGACCGCCTGCTCGCCGGCATCGCCCCATCGGATGCCCGGGCCCAGTCGTGCTGACCCAGTGCCGTTGGAGAACTACAAGCCGCCGAGGCGGTTGGGAGGCCAGAAGCGCGCGAACGCTCGACCGACAATCTCGCCCTCAGCGACTGGCCCGAAGACGCGACTGTCCTGGCTCGAGCCGCGGTTGTCTCCCATGACGAACACGTAGCCCGCAGGCACCCCGAGCGGACCGAAGTCGCGGGTGTACACGTTGGGCGGCAGGTAGTCCTCGGTCACCGGCAGCCCGTCGATGACGAGCCGCCCGTTCTCTGCCCCGACCGTCTGCCCGCCGACCGCCACCACTCGCTTGATGAGTTCGGCGGTTTCGGAGGGCTGCATCGATTCTGGGGTCCGGAACACGACGACATCGCCGGGATCGGGGTCGCCGATGCGGTAGCTGAGCTTGGAGACCAGCAGCCGGTCGCCGACCGCGAGCACCGGCTCCATCGATTCAGACGGAATGAAGAATGCGGCGATGAGAAACGTCCGCATCAGGAGCGCCAGCACGACCGCCGTCGCCAGCACCCACCCCCACGAGAGCAGGTTGCGCGAGCGCTGGCTCATGGCTCGCCGCACGCGGGGTGGCCGGTGCGGTCGCGGATGTCTGCCCCGCATACCGGGTGCGCCCCTCACCCCGCCATCGAGGTCGGCACCGCTGGGTTCATCTGGTTGGACCGCGGGTGCATTCCGATCTTCGGCGTCAGATTCGCCGTCAGCCGCGCCGGGAGAGCTCATGATGTCTCCGCGAGCCATGCCGCCGCCGCACCGAGCCAGATGCATGCCTGCTGATCGTCCGCCAGCAGGCGTCCCATCGATGTGACCTGCAGGTCCATGCGAGCGAGCGCATCGTTCACCGCTACCGGCTCGGACCACACCGCCCGCTCGCCCAGGGAGGTGATCCACCCGGCGTCGTCAGGCGTGCTGGCCGCGCCGGCGGGCACCGGCACCACCGTGCGCTGCGGAGACAGTGCCGCAACGGTTCGGGCGTGGTGACTGACGCCCCGGTGACGTTCCCGCTCGTCGGCCGATGACGCCCGCACCGCCAGCGCCGTCTCCGCACCGAGCCGGTCCAGCACTGCCGCGTGGCCGGCCAGGTCCAGCGCCGAGAAGCCCAGCGGGCTGGCCGTGCCGAGGTGCCCAGGCCCGGGTGCGACCACCACCCGTTCGATCTGCCGCTGCGCCAGCGCTGCAACTCCCGAGGCAACCGTGACCGCCTCGATGGGCGCACCGAAGGCCTGTCCAGCACTCACGGCCGCCGCGATCACGCCCCGTTCGAGGCACGCCGCGGCCAGATCGCTCAGCACGAACGGCAGTGCTCCGCCGTCGGTCATGACGTAGCCCGGCGCGCTGGCTGTGGCATCGCAGACCGTGGCAGCCAGCGCCAGGGCGTGGCTGTGCAGCACGCACAGCACGACCCTCGTGCCCGCCAGCGAGGGCAGCTCCAACGCCGCGGCCTCGTCAAATGCAGCTTCCCCAGTTGCAGCTCCCTCAGGTGCAGCTTCCTCGTACGCATCAACGGGCAGCTGCTCGGCGAGGTATCGGGCCTTCATCACTCGGCCCACGCCGCCGGCGCCCTGATACGGCGCGCTGAGATTCGTGTGTACGACATGGGCGCCGCCGGTGCCGAGGCCCAGGTCGATCGCCGAGGTGTTCACGAGCAGCTCATCACCGACCGCAACCGGGCCGCAGAAATCCGTCAGCGCGTACGCCTCACTCCCGTCGGAGAGTTTCATCCGCTGCAGTCCAGGCCTGACGTCGCGCACTTCAGCGGCCCCCAGGCGCGCGAAGCGCGGCATCTGGCGCCTTCAGCCGGCTGGGTGTCGGCGCTGGACGGCGCTCCGCAGCGGAATCCGGCGGATCACATTGCGTGTCACGGCACCCATCACAGCGACTCGATCAGCTTGTCGACCCGCTCATCGTGGGAGCGGAACGGGTCCTTGCACAGCACGGTTCGCTGCGCCTGGTCGTTGAGCTTCAGGTGTACCCAGTCGACGGTGTAGTCGCGGCGCCGCGCCTTGGCTTCACGAACGAACGCCCCGCGCAGTCGAGCCCTCGTCGTCTGCGGCGCTTCCTCGATCGCCCGGCTGACGTCAGCCTCATCGAGCACCCGCTCCACGTGACCGGCCCGCTGCATCAGGTAGAAGACGCCTCGCGTCGAGTGAACGTGGTGGTACTGCAGGTCCAGCAATGCGATGTGGGGGTCATCGAAGCCGGTCTCATTGCGGTCGGCGTAGCCCGTGAGCAGCTTGTGCTTGATGACCCAGTCCACCTCCCGGTCCAGCTTCAGCGGGTCGTCGTTGATCGCTGTCATGGCGTGCTCCCACATGCCCAGCGCACGCGACTCCTCCTCGGTGAGGTCATTGGTCTCGGCGAAGCGCAAAGCCCGTTCGAGGTATTCAGACTGGATGTCCGCGGCGCTGACCTCGCGTCCGTTCGCCAGCCGCACCTTGCGACGGCAGGTGATGTCGTGGCTGATCTCGCGGATCGCACGGATTGGGTTCTCCAGCGTCATGTCGCGCAGCACCACTGCGGGGTCTTCGAGCATGCGCAGCATCAGTGCGGCCACGCCGATCTTGAGGAACGACGTGTACTCGCTCATATTCGAGTCGCCGACGATGACGTGCAGGCGGCGAAATCGCTCGGCATCGGCATGGGGCTCGTCACGGGTGTTGATGATCGGGCGGCTGCGGGTGGTTGCGCTCGACACGCTTTCCCAGATGTGCTCGGCCCGCTGGGTGATGCAGTAGCGGGCGCCTTTTGCGGTGTTGAGCACCTTGCCCGCCCCGGCGTAGATCTGGCGCGTGACCAGAAACGGGATCAGCACTTCGGCGTAGTTCGAGAAATCGTCGGCGCGGCTGGTCAGGTAGTTCTCGTGGCAGCCGTAGCTGTTGCCGGCAGAGTCGGTGTTGTTCTTGAACAGGAAGATCGTGCCGTTGAAGGCTTCCTCGGCCAGCCGCTCGGTCGCGCTGGCGACGAGCTGCTCGAGGATCCGCTCGCCTGCACGGTCGTGGCACACCACGTCATAGACCGAATCGCACTCAGGAGTGGCGTACTCGGGATGGCTGCCGACATCGAGATACAAGCGGGCGCCATTGGCCAGGAACACGTTGCTGGACCGCCCCCACGAGACCACCCGGCGGAACAGGTAGCGCGCCACCTCGTCAGGGCTCAGCCGTCGTTGCCCTCGCAGCGTGCAGGTGACCCCGTACTCGTTCTCGAGACCCATGATGCGCCGCTGCACGGCGCTCACCGTACTTCGCCCCTAAGGACCCGAGCGGGGAGGCACAGATGCCATAGCGTTGGAGGCGGCAGGGGACTCTGCGATGTTGCGACCTGCTGGATCGCGGGAGCAGAGGGTTCTGCTGCCTCCAACGCGGACGCACCTACCCGCGCGGCTCGCTAAGAATCTTCCTGATCAGCGCTGTCTTCGGGTTCTTCAGCGTCGTCGCCGAGCGCAGCTTCCACCTCGGCGTCGTCGAGGCGCCGGAAGCACCGGCGGCGGTGCGAGGTGTCGGGAACAATCGACTCGAGCAGGGCCACCTCGAGATCCGGCGCCGTGATCTCGCGTTCGGGCCCCGCGAGCGCGGCGCGGGCCAGCCCGATGGCCGCGTCGGCATCGAATTCGGGGTCGTATCCCTCAGCGACTCGCTCGCGCACTGCATCGGCATCGCCGCCGATGCAGCAGTACGTCTCCTCGTCCATCACGGTCCCGTCGTACTGGATCCGGTAGAGCTGGTTGGCCTCGTCGCCGCTGCCGACCTCGACGACCACGATCTCGACCTCGAGCGGCTTGAGCTCGTGGGTGAAGAACTGCCCGAGCATCTGCGCGTACTGGTTGGCGAGGCTGCGGGCTTCGACGTCTGAACGTGAGTACTGGTACCCCTTCAACTCGGCATGACGGACGCCGGCAACGCGCAGCTGGTCGAACTCGATGTAGCGGCCGACGCCGCCGAACGCGATCCGGTCGTAGATCTCCGACACCTTGCGCAGGGTCGCGCTGTTGTTCTCTGCCACCAGGGCAATGCCGCCGTCGTACTCGAGCGTCACCAGCGAGCGACCTCGGGCGATTCCCTTGCGGGCGTAGTCAGCCCGGTCCTGCATGAGCTGTTCAGGGCTGACATACAGCCCGGGCATGCTCATCGCGGCACCTCGCCTCTATGGGCAGACGACCCTCCGCCGCTCCCGCCGCTGGCAAGATCAGCTTGCAGCGCCGCGAAGACCGCACCTGATTCCGCATCGTCGAGCTGGCGGAAGCCGTCGGGGCCGATTGCGGCGAGCACCGGATAGATGCCCCTCACCGGATCAGGCCCGCCGGTGGCGCTGTCCTCGTCTGCGGCGTGCCACAGCGCCTGCACGCTGAGGGCCAGAGCATCCGGCTCGCTCAGGTCGTCGCGGAACCCGAGCTTGAGGACCGTTCCCGCGTGCAGGCTGCCCGAACCTGCGGTGGCGTAGTCCTGCTCCTCGTAGCGGCCCCCGGTCACGTCGTACTGGAACAGCCTGCCTCGCCCGTCAGCAAGGTCGAAGCCGGCGAAGATCGGCACCACTGGCAGGCCGAGCATTGCCTGGGGCAGGTGCGCCCGGATCATTTCGGCAAGCTGATTCGCCTTGCCTTCCAAGCTCAGCGGCTTGCCTTCGATCTTCTCGTAGTACTCGAGCTGCAGCTGGAACAGGCGGACCATCTGCACCGCTGGGCCCGCCGCACCGGCTATGGCGACGGCCGAGTAGGAATCCGCGGGAAACACCTTGCGCATATCGCGATGACTGATGAGGTGTCCGCTCGTGGCCCGCCGATCCCCCGCCACGACCACGCCGCCGGAACTGCGCACGGCGAGCACGGTGGTGGCGTGGGAGCCCTCAAGGGAGCCGAGGCCGCCCTCGGCGGCAGCGACCTGCGCGAGGTCGCCAAACGGCTCGTTGCCGGTACGTCGCAGCAGTTCAAGAAAACTCGCCCCGGGATCGTCGCCTGGGGCGAAGAACGGCATGGGGTTCACTCGCCGCCCTTCTGCACGTAATTCTTCACGAACTCTTCGGCGTTGGTCTCGAGCACATCGTCAATCTCGTCGAGAAGATCGTCGAGTTCGGCTTTCAGTTCGGTTGCCCCTTCCGACGCCGTGTCGGTATGTGTGGTGTCGGTGGTCTCCCTCGGAGCCGACCGTCGCACCTGCTCGCGTTCTGCCATCTCGGGCCTCCTCCGGTTTCGATTGCCTGGTCTCGAATGCGTGAGCGTTCCGATTGCCGCCTGAAGGGGACCCGCTAGTTGCCCAGCCGTCGCAGCAACTCGGCTGCGTCGCGGCATTCGTCCAACAAGTTACCCACGTGCGTCCGGGTTCCTCGCAGCGGTTCGAGCATCGGCACCCGGCGCAACGGATCCGTCCCGATGTCGAACACCATCGAGTCCCAGTTGGCGGCCACGATCTCCTCGCCGAACTTCTCGAGGCAGCGACCCCGGAAATAGGCGCGCGTCGTCGGCGGCGGCACCGACACGGCTTCGTTCACCTCGTCGTCGGTGGTGATGCGCTCGAGGCCCACGCGCCGCGCCAGCGACTTGGACGGGCGGAGGTCGTGGTACTGCAGGTCGAGGGCGGCCAGCTTCGGATCGTCCCAGTCGAGGTCGTGGCGCCCGGCGAACCCCTCATACAAACGCAGCTTGGCGACCCAGTCCAGTTGCGTCGCGAGGCTCATCGGATCCGATTCCAACCCGGTGAGCATGCCTTCCCAGCGGTCCAAGATGTCGTTGCCGATGTCGTCGCCGCCGACCGGATCGAGACCGTGGCTCTGTGCGTACTTGCGGGCAAGCTCCAGGTATTCCCACTGGATCTCGATGGCACGCATGTGGCGGCCGTCGACCAGCTCGATGAGTCCCGACAAGGCGGTGTCGAAACTCACTTGACGCAGCGCCGCGACGGGAACGAGCGGGGTGAGCGGCTCGGACACAAAGTCGTCGTCGATCATGGCCAGCACGAGCGAGGTTGTGCCGAGCTTCAGGTACGTCTGGACCTCGCTCATGTTGGCGTCGCCGACGATCACGTGCAGGCGCCGGTATTTGCGTGTGTCCGCGTGCGGCTCGTCGCGAGTGTTGACGATGGGCCGCTTCAGCGTCGTCTCGAGACCGACTTCCTCCTCGAAGAAATCGGCGCGTTGGCTGATCTGGAACGGCCGGTCTCCGAACGGCGCCGGCGCGCGGTCGCCCATCGGCACCTCGTTGCCCAGCTTGCCGGCCCCGCAGAAGATCTGGCGGGTCACGAAGAACGGCAATATGTGCGTCACGATCCTGCCGAAGGGAACCTCACGGTCCAACAAATAGTTCTCGTGGCAGCCGTAGCTGTTGCCCTTGCCGTCGCTGTTGTTCTTGTGGATCACCAGCTCTTCGTCGTCGGGCAAGAGATTGTTCGCAGCCTGCATGGAGCGGATCAGGATTTCTTCCGCTGCCCGGTCATAGACGACGCATTGGCGTGCGTCAGAGCACTCCGGCGTCGACAGCTCCGGATGCGCGTGGTCGACGTAGTAGCGGGCGCCGTTGGTGAGCACGGCGTTCACCAGGTGCGTTTCGATCTCGGGGGCGAGCGCGTCGAACTCGTTGAAGCCTCTCGCGTCGATGCCCGGCTGCTCGTCCTCGAAGTCCCAGCTGACGCGCTGGCACAAGAACCCGTTGACGTAGGCGTTGATGATCATCGACGACGCCGCAACGGGATTGGAGTCGCCGTTGCAGCGATGGAGAATCCCGAACTCCGTCTCGATGCCAACGACCTTGTGAACCGCCACCGCCCCGGACTCTAGAGGTACTGGCTGGTCTGTACCCGTTCGATGGCTCGGCCGCCGAGCGCCTCGCTGTCGTCGGGGTCGACGAGGGTGCGGATGAACACGATCCGCTCGCCCTTCTTGCCGGAGATCTTGGCCCAGTCGTCGGGATTGGTCGTGTTGGGCAGATCTTCGTGCTCGCGGAACTCCTGGCGGATGGAGCCCATGAGGTCGTCGTACCGGATGCCGCTGCTGCCGGTGGCCAGCGAACGCTTGATGGCGTTCTTCTTGGCCCGCCGCACGATGTTCTCGATCATCGCTCCCGACGCGAAGTCCTTGAAGTACATCACTTCCTTGTCACCGTTCTGGTAGGTGACTTCCAAGAAGCGATTGAGGTCGTCGGGGCGGTACATCTCGTCGACGGTGCGCTCGATCATCACTCGCACGGCCTTGTGGGGGTCTCCCCCGCCCAGATCGGCCACCTCCATCTGGTCGATCGGGAGCTTCGGCGTCAGGTAGGTGCTGAAGATCGACAGTGCCGCCTGCTCGTCAGGCCGGTTGATCTTGATCTTCACGTCGAGGCGTCCAGGCCGCAGGATCGCCGGGTCGATGAGGTCTTCGCGGTTGGAGGCACCGATCACGATGACGTTACGCAGTCCCTCGACGCCGTCGATCTCGGCCAGGAGCTGCGGCACCACGGTGGATTCCATGTCGGAGCTGATGCCGCTGCCGCGGGTGCGGAACAGTGACTCCATCTCGTCGAAGAACACGATCACCGGCCAGCCTTCGGAGGCCTTCTCGCGCGCCCGTTCGAAGATGCGCCGGATCTGGCGCTCGGTCTCGCCCACATACTTGTTGAGCAGCTCGGGGCCCTTGATGTTGATGAAGAAGCTGCGGGCGCCCTGCTGGCCCGACACCTCGCCGACCTTGGCCGCCAGCGAGTTGGCGACCGCCTTGGCGATCAGCGTCTTGCCGCACCCGGGCGGGCCGTACAGCAAGATGCCCTTCGGCGCCGGCAGGTCATAGGTGCGGAACAGGTCCTGGTGCAGGTAGGGCAGCTCCACCGCATCGGTGATGAGCTCGATCTGGGTGTCCAGCCCGCCGATGTCCTCGTAGGTGACGTCGGGAACTTCTTCGAGCAGCAGATCGTCGACCTCGGGTCGCGGCAGGCGCTCGAGCACGATGTTGGAGCGCACGTCGAGCAACAGGTTGTCGCCCGATCGAAGCGGCTGATCCCGTAGATCGCCGGCGAGTTCCACGATGCGTTCCTCGTCAGCGCGACCGGTGACCAGCGCCCGGAATCCGTCTTCGAGAACCTCATTGAGGGTGACCACCTCGCCCGAGGTCTCGGGACCGCGCGCCAGCACGATGTTGTAGGACTCGTTGAGCACCACTTCGCTGCCCTCGACGAGCTCGGTGTCGGCGAGATCGGGATGCAGGGCGACGCGCATCTTGCGGCCGCTGGCATGCACATCTGCGGTGCCGTCGTCGTTGCGGGACAGGAACGTTCCGTAGGCCGACGGCGGCTGGGTCAGCTTGTCCACTTCTTCTCGCAGCGCAGCGATGTGCTCGCGCGCCTCACGCAGCGTGTAGGTCAGCTTCTCGTTCTGCGACACCGCAGCGGACAGCTGCCCCTTGGCCTCAAGCAGGCGCTCTTCGAGCGTGCTGACCCGGGCGGGTGTGTCGGCCAGTTTGCGCCGCAGCAGGGTGACCTCTTCTTCGAGCGCGCGCATGCGGCTGCGGAGCCCGCCCGCATCGCCCGCATTGCTGCGCTGTGGCTCGTCGTCGCTCTGGTCCATGCGCGGCTGACACTACCCTGACACCGTTGTCGCGACGCGACGCGCGGTCGCGTTCGCAGCCCGGCCGCCGGTGCGTTGCACTGCAGTGCCGTGCAGTACGCGCGCCGATTCGGTAGATTTCATAGTTGGCTCGGTTCCCCTGTCGAGCTGCTCCACAGGAAGGTCGCTACACCATGAAGGTCTGGATCGATCAGGATCTGTGCACCGGTGACGGGCTCTGTGAAGAGATCGCACCAGATGTCTTCACGCTTCTCGACGATGGTCTTGCCTACGTGAAGGAAGGCGACAAGGTATTCGCCGAACCGGGTGGCGTCGAAGGTCTCGCAGAGTTCGCCGACTCCCAGCTCGACGCCGTGATCGAATCCGCCGAAGAGTGCCCCGGGGAGTGCATCTTTATTGAGGCGTAAGCCTCGGTGAAGCATCAAACGCGGATTGAGGCGTAAGCCTCAACGCAGCGCACACCTTCCGTTCGGTACCTCGCGCAGCTCCTCAGGCTTGGCCCTGACCACGGTGCGGCCCAGGTAGTCGATCCGGGCCTCGACTCCCGACGAAACGAGGAAGCCCATCAATTCGTCGCGGTTGAGCGCGAAGCCGATATCGGCAAGCCCCGGCACCGCGGCGAAGGCGACACCGACGACGCTTCCCTGTTGATCGACAAGAGGTCCACCCGACTGTCCAGCACGAACATCGGCCGCCAGTACATACACACGTCTTCGGGTGCCGTCACCCCACAGACCGCTTGCGTACACGTAGTGCTCGATACGGGCAGGCGACACCTCGAGCGAGGCCCCCGCGGGATAGCCGAGCACGGCCGTGATCGCTCCGAGCCGGCCGCGATCGACGCCCAGCGGCGGCACCGGGGCAGCCGTGCGGAGCAGTGCCAGATCACGTGACTCTGAGTAGCCCACCACCTCGGTCGGATACGTCACCGCCGTTGCGGACCCGCCTGCAGGGAAATCGATCTCGGTCTCCGAAGCCCCCGCGATGACGTGGGCAGCTCCGATCAGCAATCCCGAGGCGACGGCAAACGCCGTGCCGTTCGAGACGGGCCCGCAGCCTCTCGCTCGCAGCGGCACTACCGCTCGAGAGATCTCGTCGAGCGTTTCGTTGTCGATCGCGACCGCCGTCGGCGGTGCACCAAGCCACACCGGTCCGTCAACACTATTGATGGTCGCGACGGGCTCTGGGGGCTGACCCGCAAGTCCGGCATCGTCGGGATCGGGCGCGCAGCCGGCCAATGTCGACGCCAGCATCAGCGCGCACAGCGCCACGCACAGCGCCACGGCCGACGCACTGCGCGCACGGGTTCGGGTTCTGATGTGTGGAGTTGCCGCGAGGCCCGTCACGCCTCGATCAATCGAGCGTGCGTCAAGAAGCCGGTGTGGGCGATCATGCGGTGATCGGGTCGCACGGACGCTCCTTCGACGTGCCAGCTGCGGTGCAGCACTTCGATGGTCTCGATCAGGGCCCAAGGTCCGTCTGAGAGCGTGCGGCGCAACTGCTGCACCTGGGTCACCGACGGGTTGTAGGCCACGACAATCCCACCGCGTCGCAACCGGCCCGGCAGGTGTAGCGCGACGCGCCACGGCTCGGGAATGTCGAGCACGGCCCGGTCATAGAAGCACCCCAACCCGGCTGCGGAGCCCGGCTGGGCCGAATTCCGTGGCCCCTCCACGGCGTCGTAAGCATCGCGAAGCTGGACGTCGTAGCGCTCGAGTGCGCCAGGTCCGGCGATGGCCTCGACGTTGCTCAGCGCCCGATTGGCAAAGTCCTCCCGCAGCTCGTACCCGGTGACCGACGCACCCGTGCGCAGCAGCGTTGCCGACAGTGCGCCCGAGCCCACGCCGGTTTCGAAGACTTCCATGCCCGCCCGGACATCGGCCAGCATCAAGATCGCGCCGAGGTCCTTGGGATAGATCACCTGCGCCCCGCGCGGCATCTTCAGCACGTGATCGGCGAGCGTGGGACGGACCGCCACGAACCGTGCCCCCGAACCGGTGCGGAACTTCGAGCCTTCGAGCGAGTTGATGATCGCGTCGTGCTGCACGACTCCTGCGTGGGTATGGAACTCGCCGCTTTCGCGCAGCGTCACGAGGTAGCGGCGCTGGCGGCTGTCGATCATCAGCACGGTCTCGCCGGCTTGCAGCTCGGCCGGCTGCGATGCAGCCGACGCCTGGCTCACGTGCCCTCCGCTGGGGGCAGGTCGTCGCCTTCGCCGCGCTGCACCAGACGGATCACGAGCTGCTCGCCAGCCGCAAGCTCGCTCTGAAACACCACTTCTCGCTCGCGCTTGGCGATGCGACGCAACAGCCGCAGCCCGCTGGCGACGATCGCCGCCGCCAGCCACACCCCGCTGCCGCTGCGCGCCCGTCGCCACAGTGCGTCCGCAGCACGGGCGCCCATGCGCCGAGGCATCACGTTGACCTTCACGCTGGTGGGCCTATACCCGTACGACTTCAACGAGCGTGCTGCGACGGCGCCCTCGGCGGCGGCCGAACAAGAACGCAGCCAGCACCAGGCCCGTGCCGAGCGCTGCGGCCACGGCGACGGCGGCGCTGGACACCTGCTCGACCGTATCGCCCGCCCCGCCCATGATCTCTCGCACGCGCCCGGAGATGTCCGACGGCGTGATGCGCTGGCCATTTGTGCCCGAACCGGTCATGAGTCCCCCGTTGCCCTCAGTCATCGTCATCGCCTGTGGCGTGCTCATCGGCCTTCGGTGCGGTGAGGTCTGCCGCGGCACTGTTGCGCCCCGGCCGCACCGCCCGAATCAGCGCCAGGATCGCCAGTACGAGAAAGGCGACACCTGCCAGGTACGGGACGAACGACCAGTTCGCATTGAAGATGCCGGCTTCTGCCTGCAGCACGCGCACCAGTGCCAGGGTCGCAAGCACAACGCCGAAGCTGACCCCCAAAGCGCCGGCAAGCCCGAACAGCAAGTACCGGCCGAGCCCGCGCAGCGGGCCCACCGTCTCTTGGACGGCATAGGCCCGGAGCATCTCGAAGAGTTCGGAAATCTCGGCTCGCAAGCCGGAGTCTCGTCGAGGCACAGTTCGCTCAGGTCCCGTCTGCTGGGGCACACGCTGCGAGGGTGCAGCCGGCTCCCGCACAAGTCGCCACTCGACATGAGCGGGCCGCCCCCGCCCGTGGGGCGACGCTACCGTTCGCCCAGCAGTTCTTCTACGCCGTCGAGGACCTCCCCGATCACCGCCAGCCGGCGGGCAGGATCGGGCGAGCACAGCATCTGATGGCGGTCGAACGGGCCGGCAGGCACGAGCGACGCGAGCTGGAACGACCAGGCCGAAGCGTCGCCAGGCGTCATGGCCAGGCTCGCAAGCTGATCGTCGACGGCAGCCGATTCGGCCGCGGTGACCCCGATGGCACCGATCTCTGACGCACGCGCCCGTAGGCGGCGCAGGCGAGCGACGGCGGCCTGCCGCTCGGTTGCGGCCACCTCGGCGGGTTCGTCGGGCCAGTCGACGGCCAGTGCCCTGGGGTAGGGATCGTCCGCCAGCCACTCGACCACCCGGATCCGCCGATCGCCGGCGGCGATCATCATCCAGCGCCCGTCGGGCAGCTCCTGGTGCTCGACGATGGCGGCCAGGCATCCGACATCGGCACGCACGTCGCCGCCGCCGACCTCGCTGCCGCGTTCGATCATCACGACGCCGAAGGGTTCGGAAGTGTCGGTACACCGCCGCGCGAGCGCCCGGTACCGGGGCTCGAAGATGTGCAGCGGCAGCACGGCCCCTGGCAGCAGCGGCGACCCGAGCGGGAACATCGCCCGCTCGCGTGCGTCATTGGGCACAGCACGCTCGCGTGCGTCATCAGGCAGAGCCACGGGCCAATCTTCGCAGGGCGGTGACGTCGCCCACCGGGTAGCGCAGGAGTTGGCCGACCAATGACTCCTGCAGGTCCAAGCCGACACGACCTTCGGGCGGCACGCCATTGAGCATCTGGGCGAACGTCACCGTGCCGCTGTCGGTCTCGATGAACCCGGCCAGGGCGTTGACACCCCGCAGCAGACCGGTTTTCGCATGCAGCCGCCCGGCTGCAGGATGTTCGGCGAAGCGGTGCGAGAGCGTCCCAGTGCGCGCCGCAACCGGCAGCCCCGCTGCGAATTCGCTCTCGGTGCCGAAATGATCGAGAAGCGCGACGAGGAAGCCGCAGGTGACCATGTTCTGACGATCCAATCCCGAACCGTCCACCACCGCGGGACGTGACCGGTCCGGCAGCAGGTCTGACACGATCCGCTCTGCGGCAGCAGCGCCCGCTGGGGTGGTGCCCTCTCCTGCACTTCGCAGGCCGATCTCGCGCAACATCAGCTCGGCGGTGGTGTTGTCGCTCTCGCGCAGCATCTGCTGGATGATCTCCACCAGCGGCGGCGACGTGAGCCGAGCAATCTCGTTCATGCCGCTCGGCGCCGCCGACACGCCGATCTCGACGTCCACCGAGACGCCTCGAACCCGCAGCAGGTCGGCCAAGGTGGAGACAAACCAGCGTGCCGGGTGTTCCGCAGCAGACAGCGTCGTCGTGAAGCCCGTGATGCCGTCGTTCAGATTCAGCGCAGACAGCGGGCCGCTGTTGAGCTGGGTGATGTAACGCTGCGGCCACGTCTCGGGAAACCGTGTCGTGTCGTAACGGGACTCATCCGCGATGAGATTGCCCCGCAGCGTCTCGATGCCGAGCCCGAGGAGTTCGTCGGCAAGGTCTTCCACCGGCGTACGGAGTTGCGGCTGGCGGCGGTGAGAATCTGCGTACGACTGGGTCATGATCAGCGGATCGCCGCCGCCGACGACCCAGACGGTGCCGTCGAGGGTGCCGTCGACGATCTCGGCATCGGTCAGCACCTGGGTGACGAGCCGTTCATCGGGGTCGACGACGGCCAGCGCTGCTGCGGCGGTGATGAGCTTCTGTACTGATGCGGGGATCACCGGATCGGGATTGCTCGAGAACACCTCGGTGCCGGCAATCGAGATCGCGAGGCAGTGCGGCTCGGGCCAGTCCGAGCTGAACGCGGTCATCTCGGTGCCGATGTGATGCTCCTGCGCCGCTCGCCACAGTGCATCGGGTGCGCGCTCGGCCCGCAGCAGCGGCAGCGCCGACGGCACGGTCTCGGCACCGGCCTCGGGCGGGGGCGCCAGAACGGGAGTACGCAGCGATGCTGCGTAGGTCGCGGCATCGTCAGCCGATGCGTTCATGCGCAGGGCCGCCACCGTGGGCAACAGACCAGCCGCTGCTGTCAACAGCATCAGCACGGCCGTGCGCAGGAGTCTCACGTCACGTGAGGAAGGCCGTCGCCTGCGGCAGCACTGTGGCCCTGTGCGCCGCCCATCGCGGCGCTGTGGCCCTGCGCTCCGCCCATGGCGGCGCCGAGCGCCGCAGAGATCTCGCCTGCTTGGGAGGGCACGATTCTTGGACGTGAGTCAGCGGACCGTCCGATGAGCAGCGCGTTCACGTGCGCTTCGGCGGATTGCGCCAGCAGATCCCAGTCCTCGCTGAGGCCGCCGCCGATCACGACCATTTCGGGGTCGGTCAAGATGCACAGATTCGAGATGCCCAGCGCCAGCCAGTAGCTGAACTCTTCCAGCACGTCGAGTGCCGCAGCATCCCCGCGACGTGCCGCAGCAGTGACCGCCGGACCGCTGACCTCGGTGCCCAACCGCTCGGCGGCAATCCGTGCCAGCGCGGCGCCGGATGCATACATCTCCCAGCATCCCCGCCGCCCGCACGCGCAGTGTCGACCATCCGCCTCGACGATCATGTGGCCGGGCTCCCCGGCCAGCCCACCCGAGCCTCGCAACACGCGGCCATCGAGCATGAATGCGCCGCCGATCCCGGTGCCGAGCGACACCATGACGCCATTACGGACACCCCGCGCAGCACCAGAGGCCAGTTCCCAACGGGCGGCGCAGTTCACCTCATTGTCAAGAAACACATCCAGGCCCAGCATCTCGCTGAGCCGCGAGCCGATGTCGGCGCCGTCGACACCGACGAGATTCGGCGAGACCGTCACGCGACCGTCGATCGTGATCAGGCCGGCCATCCCGACGCCGACCGACACCGGGCCGGATCCGGCCCCGAGCCGGGCCACCATGGCCGCAAGCGTCCTCAGCAACGGTTCTGCGCCGTGAGGCGTCGGCTCGCGCAGGGTCCGCTGCAGCTCGCCACTGCCATCGGTCGCCACGCCGAAGATCTTCGTGCCGCCGACATCGAAGCCGAAGGGCACTGCCGATGTAACCGCATCGTCAGCGCTCGCCGTGTCGGTTGTCATGCGTGTTGCGGCACCCGTTCCCAGGCGCCGCACTCCCGCAGTGGTCTGCTGCGGATCAGAGCTTCCCCAAGATCGAAGAGCAACTCGATACCTCGATGCCGCCTCCGGGCTCCACCTCGAGCGCCGTGACCGTGCCGTCCTCGATGACCGCTGCGTACCGGCGCGAGCGAGAACCCAGGCCGAAGCCGGAGCCATCCATGACCAGGCCCATGGCCTCGGCAAATTCGCCGTTGCCGTCAGCAGCCATCTCGATGCCCTCGGCACCTTGGGCCTGCGCCCAGGCACCCATCGTCCAAGCGTCGTTCACCGAAACGCAGACGATCTTGTCGACGCCCTTGCCGGCAAGCTCGGAAGCGCCCTCGACGTAACCCGGCAGGTGGACGTTGCTGCAGCCAGGCGTGAATGCGCCCGGCACTGCGAAGAGCACCACCTTGCCGCTGCCCAGCATCTCGCTGGATTGCACCGGCGCTGGCATGCCGCCATCGTCCAGTACTCGCAGCGTCACATCGGGAATCTGGTCGCCGACTTCAATCGCCATTGCTTTGCTCCGTCCCTAGTAGTTGTCAGAACATGTGGATCGCAGCGTATCCGAGCCGCCCATTTGCCTTGCGGGGTTGCTCCGGCGGATCAGCGTCGGGGGCGTCAAGTGCCGCAGCCGCTTTCTGCTGCAGGCACCTGCACGTTCTCGATCCAACGCATCAACTCGTCGTAGGTGAATGCCGCAGGCAGGTCCGGGTTCGCCTCGGCCACTGCTTCGGGGCATCGGAACAGGCTCGCGACATCGGCTGCCCGCAGCATGGTGAGGTCGTTGTAGGAGTCACCGACGGCGGTCACGTGGTAGTTCAGCGCGCGGTATGCCTCGACGGCGCGGCGCTTGGCGTCGTCCACCCGGCGTCGCCAGCCCGCCAAACGCCCGTCGACCACGTCGAGCCGGTGGCACAGCAGGTGCGGGTAACCCATCAGCTCCAAGAAGTGATCGTCGAATTGCTCGAAGGTGTCCGAGAGCAGCACCACGACCCAACGGTGCCGGAGCTCGTCGAGGAATTCTCGCGCTCCCTCCAACAGGGGCAGCTCTGCGATGACCTCGCGGATCTGATCGAGCGACACGTCGTGGGTGTTCAGCACGTCGATCCGGTACCGCATCAGCGCGTCGTAGTCCGGCTCGTCACGGGTCGTGCGTCGCAGTTCGTCGATCCCTGTGCGCTGAGCCACCGCTATCCAGATCTCGGGCGTCAGCACGCCCTCCATGTCCAACGCGATGACCCTCTGCACGAGCGCCGAGTCTGTCATGCATGCAGCGCCTGACGGCATGTCCGCCGCCCGACCGCGGTTCGCGGGTCCGGCCGAGCGGGCCAAGTGCGTGTCGCTGTGCACACCGTGGGGCCTGAGCCTTTCTAAGATTGATTAGATATTGCTGCCGACTCCCCCGGCGCACGAAACAGGAAACGAACCGCATGAGCCTCAGCACCACGAGCCCGACCCCCTCCGCAGCTGACGCCCCAGCGAGCGAGCCGCTGTCGCTGGAACAGGTCTTCCTGCCCGGTATGGACTTCGATCCCGACGCACTGCGCGACCGGTATCGAGTCGAACGCGACAAGCGGCTGCGTGACGATGCCAACGAGCAATACGTCGAAGTCGTCGGCGATTTCTCCAACTACGTCGATGACCCCTACACCGAGCGCGTCGAGCGGGAGCCGCTCTTTGACGAAGTGGACGTCGCCGTCATCGGCGGCGGATTCGGGGGGCTGCTGATGGGTGCCGAGCTTCGCAAGGCCGGCTACGAGAGCATTCGGGTCATCGAGAAGGCAGGTGACTTCGGAGGCACGTGGTACTGGAATCGCTACCCCGGGGCAATGTGCGACGTCGAGTCGTACTGCTACCTGCCGCTGCTCGAAGAGCTGGCCTACATGCCCAAGCACAAGTACTCGTTCGCTCCCGAGATCTTCGAGCACTCCAAGGCCATCGCCCGTCACTTTGGGCTGTACGACAACGCGTGCCTGCAGACCTCGGTAGCCGAGATGCGCTGGGACGACGATCAGGCCCAGTGGATCATCTCCACCGATCGGGGCGACCGCATGCGCGCCCGCTACGTGGCGATGGCCAACGGCCCCCTCAACCGGCCCAAGCTGCCTGGAATCTCCGGCATCGACTCCTATGAGGGGCACACCTTTCACACCAGCCGGTGGGACTACGACTACACCGGAGGCAACTCCGAAGGCGAACTCACCAAGCTGACCGACAAGCGGGTCGGCATCATTGGCACCGGCGCCACGGCGGTGCAGTGCATCCCCCACCTCGGCGAGTGGGCCAAGGAACTGTTCGTGTTCCAGCGGACGCCGTCATCGATCGATGTCCGCAACAACTGCGAGACCGACCCCCAGTGGGCTGCTTCGCTGGAGCCCGGCTGGCAGCGCCGCCGCATGAAGAACTTCAACATTCTGGTCAGCGGCGGCGATCAGGACGTCGATTTGGTCTCCGACGGCTGGACGGACATCTTCCGCAACCTCACCGGCATCGCGGCCAAGACGGCGGCTCGGCGGCTCGGGCGCCGTCTTACCGGAGCGGAGAAGGGCCGCCTGATGGAGCTGGCCGATTATCAGAAGATGAACACCGTGCGCTCGCGGGCTGCAGACGTGGTGGAGGAATCCACGACGGCCGAAGCGCTCCAGCCGTGGTACCGGCAGTTCTGCAAGCGGCCCTGCTTTCACGACGAGTATCTGCCCACGTTCAACCGTCCCAACGTGCATCTCGTCGACACCGACGGCCTCGGCGTGGAGCGCATCACGCCCAACGGTGTCGTGGTCGGCGGTAAGGAGTACGCCCTCGACTGCATCGTCTTTGCCACCGGCTTCGAGGTAGGCACCACCTACACCCGCCGTGCCGGTTACGACATCATCGGCCGAGGCGGTCAGACGCTGTCACAGAAGTGGTCAGACGGTGTCAAGACCTTCCACGGCCTGACCAGTCACGGCTTCCCGAACTGCTTCTTCCTGGGCTTCACCCAGAGCGCAGTGACGGTCAACGTGCCGCACGCGCTTGGCGAGCAGGCATCACATGTCGTCTACATGCTCAACGAAGCGGCTAACCGTGGCTGCGTGCGAATCGAGCCCACGATCGAGGCCGAGCAGTGGTGGCAGGACGAGATGGCCGACAAGGCCCGCCTCGGCGTGAAGTTCTTCGAGGCGTGCACGCCCGGCTACTACAACAACGAGGGCAAGCTCGGGAACCCCAACGGTTTCTTCTCGGCGATGTATGGCGCCGGACCGATCAAGTTCTTCCGCCTGCTGGACGAATGGCGCTCCACCGGCCGGCTCGAGGGCATCGACCTCAGCTGAACTTTCGGGTCGAAGGCCAACCCGGAGCACGTCGCGGCACGCCCGATACTGTTGACGCTCAGCGGCCGCCCTCGTCAATGGCGACTGAGCCTGAGAGATGGGCCCGCAGGGGTTGGCCGAGAGGAGTTGTCATGGCGTCGCAAGCCACCATTCCGCACGTTCGCCTGCCGACCAAGATGGCTCACTGCGTGTTTCGCACCGACGACATTCCGGCGGTGCGCGACTGGTGGTGCACCGTGCTGGCGGCACAGGTCGTCCATGAGAACGAGTTCATCTGCTTCATCTCCTACGACGACGAACATCACCGGATGGCATTCGTCAACCGGGGCCAGCCGGGTCGCTACGAGTCGCGCAAGGGCACGCTCGAGCACATTGCGTACTCGATGGGCAGCTTCAGTGACCTGATGGACCACTACGAGCGGTTGCGCACCGCCGGCATCATGCCGGTGCGCACAATCAACCACGGGCCGACCACCTCGATGTACTACGCCGATCCCGACGGCAACGGTGTGGAGTTCCAGGTCGAGAATTTCGCCACGATGGAAGAGTGCATCGAGTTCATGAACGGGCCAGTCTTCGCTGAGAACCCGATCGGGGTGCTCTTCGACGCCGATGTGCTGCTCGAGCGCTTCCGGCGCGGCGACCCGCTGGACGAGCTGGTGCAGCAGGGCTCCGCTCCCGCACCTGCTGGCTAGATCACGCGTCGACAGGCACCGCCGGGCGCGCTCGGCGGTGATGCTCGTATCGTGAGATCGCCGCAGGTGGACGCACTGCGGACGGCACATCTCGGAGGCAGTGAGTGAGCATGACCGTCAATCGCAACATCTACATGAGCGATGAGCTGGAGGCGATCTACGAACAGACGGTCGCGTTCGTGGCCAATGAGGTCACGCCAGTCGGCGATGCGTGGGAGGAAACCGGGCAGGTCCCGCGTGAGATCTACAAGCGCATGGGCGAGCTGGGGATGTTCTCGCTGCGCGTCCCCGAGCGGTGGGGCGGTCTCGGGCTCGGCCCGCTCGCTTCGGCGACCTTTGCCGAGGCGCTCGGCACCTCGACGTTCGCTGGCTTCGAGGCGAACATCTTGGTGCACACCGACATGGCACTGCCGCACTTGCTCAATGCAGGCTCCGAAACCCAGCTCGAGCACTGGCTGCCGTCGATCCAGTCGGGCGACACCATGATGTGCATCGGGGTGACCGAGCCCGACGCAGGTTCCGACGTGGCGGGGCTGCGCACCACCGCGGTGCCCGACGGCGACGGCTGGCGTCTCAACGGCACCAAGACCTTCATCACCGGTGCTGTGTACGGCGATGTGATCGCACTGGCAGCGCGCACCAATCCCGACGACCGCTACGGGATCTCCATGTTCCTGGTGCCGACCGCGGCCGAGGGCTTCGAAGTGGCCCGCAAGCTCGACAAGCACGGCTGGCGCTGCTCGGATACTGCCGAGCTGGTGCTGAACGACGTGTGGCTTCCCGGCGATCATCTGCTCGGCGAGGTGCACCGTGGCTTCTACGCCGCCATGCAGAACTTCCAGAACGAGCGGATGGTGATAGTGGGCATGGGCATCGGTGCAGCTCAGGTCGCGATCGACCTGACCAACGCCTACACCCAGCAGCGCAAGGCGTTCGGCAGCTCGTTGTACGACCTGGGCGCGATCCGTCAACGCATGGCGATGAACCAGGCGCAGGTAGACGCGGCGCGGGCCTCGATGTACCACGCTGCATGGCTGGCTGAGCAGGGCATCGACGCCACCAAGGAGATGTCGGGTGTGAAGGCATTCGGGGCCGAGGTCGTCAACCGCGTCATGTACGACTGCATGCAGTTCCACGGCGGCATGGGCTACATGCGCGAGTCGACGATCGAGCGGATGTGCCGCGATGCCCGCATCCTGCCGATCGGCGGCGGCGCCACCGAGGTCATGCTCGAAGAGGTCGCCAAGCGCAGCTACGCAGACGTCTGAGCGGCACGGGCTAGCGGGATTCGAGCCAGTCGCGGACTGCTCCGGCGAAACGGGCTGCGGGAGCGCCGTCGAAGGCCCGGTGGTCCCAGGTCAGCGAGAGCGTGAGCGTCGGGCGGGCTGCCGGGTTGCCATCTGCCCAGACGGTGTCTTCACGGATGCGGCCGACGCCCAAGATCGCCGTGTTCGGCGCATTGATGATCGGCGTGAAAGCGTCCACGCCGAACATGCCCAAGGCGGTCACCGTGAATGTGGCGCCCTGGTAGTCGTCGTAGCCCAGCGTGCCGTCGCGGGCCCCGGTGGCGAGTCGCGTGGTCTCCGCCGCAATCTCGTCGAGGCTGAGGCGGTCGGCATCCCGGACGACCGGCACGAGCAGGCCGTCGTCGAGCGCAACGGCGAGCCCGATATGTATGTGTGGCAGGAGCGCAACCGCATCGTCGGTGACTTGAGAATTCACCCGCGGGTGCTCCCCCAACGCTGCCGCGACAGCAGCAACCACGAAATCGGTGTAGCCGGGCACCACTGCACTTGTTGATGCTGCGCCGGTTTCAGGTTCGCCGGTAACACCACGGTTGGCGGCGCCACCACCGTCTTTGGCATCGTCACGCCCATCGGCGTCGCCACTGCGGGCAGCTGTGGCGAGCGCTTTCCGTTCCGCCACGACGGCACTCATTTCGACATCCATCGTGAGCGTGAGCTGGGCCATCGAGCGCAGGGACGCGCTCATGCGCTCCGCGATCACGCCCCGCATGCCGCGCAGCGGGATCTGCTCTGACGGCGTCTGCGTCAAAGGCGGTGCCGGATCGGACGCCGCGGATTTTCGGGACGTTTCGCCCGCAAACTCCGCGGTCCGCCCCGAAGGGGTGGGAGCACCGGCACTCAGTCCGGACAGGAGCGTTCTGACATAGGCGGCTACATCGGCTCGTGAGATGCGTCCATCGGCTGCGCTGGCTTGCACACCACGCAGGTCGGCGCCGAGCAGGTCGGCAAGCTGCCGCGCAGCGAGCGTCGCCGGCGGCTGCACCGACCCATCCGGCCCAAGCGTCGGCGACCCCGCTGCCGGCGACGGTGCCGATACTCCTGGCCCGGGCGCCGTGGATCCCCCGACGGTTGCCGGATCGGCTGCTTGCGGTGCCGCGTTCGCCGCTCGAATATCTCGCTCGGTGATGCGGCCCTTGGGTCCTGACCCTGCGACTGCTGCCAACTCGACCTCGAGCTCACGGGCCAGCCGCTTGGCCGCCGGCGACGCCAGGATGCGCTCGCCCGGAGCGCGCACCGGCGCGGCAGCAGGTCGGGGGGAGCCTTGCCCAGCCGGGGTGGCAGCAGGTTGGGCGGAGCCTGGGGGCGCTGGAGCTCCGCCGGCCTGCACTGGAGCAGCGGCCGGCGGGCCAGCCGGCGCAGTGTCACTAGCCGGCGGTTCCTCGCCGGCCTCCAGCAACCAGCCGATCCTCACGCCGCAGAGGTACTCCTCGCCTACGTCGCCGGTCTGGGCCAGCACGCCGCTGCCCGAAGACTCGATCTCGGTCTCGACCTTGTCGGTTTCCACCAGCAGCACCGACTGCCCCGAGATGACCTCGGCGCGGTCGGGCACGAGCCAACGCAGGATCGTGCCCGACTCCATCGTCAGGCCGAGCTTCGGCATCGCAAACTCAACGGCCATCGAAGTCCCCTCGTCCCGCGGGCGCAGGGCTGAAGGGGTAGCGCCGTCGCTGCGCCGCCGCAACCGCTGCGCCCACGTCGATCACATGCGGCCCGTCGGGGTTGACGGTGATCGTCGCCCGTTCGCCGGCGCCCAGCACGATCTCTCGCTCCCCGTCCAGGGCCAGCACGCCGGGGCCGCGCAGCGTGACGGGCTGGCCGAACGCCAGCCGCTCGCACAGGGCAATGTCGATGTCGGAATAGCTGCCGGGCATCACGGCTGCCCGGATTCGCCTGCCGCCCGGTGCTGATCCCGAGCCCGGCGTACATCCCAGGCGCACATGGGCCGCGCCGGTCTCGTGTCGTCGAACTGGGACCACGGCCGCAGCGATGGCGGACAGCCCCACCGAGTCCGGCTCGGCGATCGCAGCGACGATCTCGCTCACCGATGCCGACTCCCACACCGCGCGTGCGCCCACGAACGATCCCCGCACCAGGCATACGTCCACGAGCGCAACATCGGCGTGCGAGCTCCCCTCCACGGGCATGCGCGAACTAACGAGGCTTCTCGCTGCCGCACCAGTTGCTTCCCGCTCTTGTTCCCCAATTCTCATGCGATTGGGCTCACGGGCCGTTCGGGCCACAGCTTCGCCCTCGGGCTCAGCCTCCAGCGTGACGTCGATGATCTTCGCCTGCGATGTGACTTCGGCTACGCCGGCCCAGCCGCTCGCCACTGCTCCCGCGGCGAAGCCGGCGACCGTGGCCTCAAGTTGGAGCGGGAACACGTTGTTGGTGCCGACCGCCAGCGGCACCAGCGGCACGTCTCGCCAGCCCTTGGCGACATCGCGCTGGGTGCCGTCGCCGCCGAGCGCAATCACCGCCCCCACGCCCTGATCGCGGAACTGTGCGGCGGCCAGTTGCGAGTCACGGCCGGTATGCCAGCCATGCGCCGCCAGCACCTCGGTGTGCGGCACAGCGCTACCGGAGCCCTCCCCAGTCGGCGGCAGCCTCAGCCCTGCCAGGGCTCGCTCCCCCAGCCGTGCCCGGTCGCCGCTGATCAGCACACGGCTTGCCCCGCCCTCCACTGCGCCCACGACAGCGCGGCGGATCGTGCCGATCTTGACTGCGTCCGAGACCGGTGTGGCGCCCGAGGTCAGGCGTCTGAGGTCTTTGCCGGCGAGCGGGTTGGCAACGATGCCCACTGCGTTGCCGGGCGGTCGTTCCATCGGCGTCATCGAGTTGGCAGCCACTCAGCCAGCGTGACTACCCGGCCGACGGGTGCCCGCCTCACGCGGCGGCGAGGGCTCGGATTCGCTCGCCGATCATGTCGGCGTTGGGCACCCATTCCTTCTCGAGTACCGGGCTGAACGGCACCGGGCTGAACGGTGCGCCGACACGTTCGATCGGTGCATCGAGGTAGTCGAAGGCTTCCTCAGCGATCTGCGATGCAATCTCGCCGCCGAGGCCGCCGAACCGGACCGCTTCGTGCACCACCGCGACGCGGCTCGTCCGGCGGGCCGAGGCGATCACCGTGTCGATGTCGAGCGGCTGCAGGGTGCGCAGGTCGATCACGTCGCACTCGACGCCTTCGGCGGCTAACGCGGTCGCAGCCGAGGTCGCCTCGTGCACCATCCGGCCGTAGGTGACCACGGTGATGTCGTCGCCGGATCGCACGGTGTTCGCCGATCCCAACGGCACCTCGTACATATCTTCGGGCACGCCGCCTTTGAGGCCCAGCAGCCGCTTGTGCTTGATGAACACGGTGGGGTTGTCGTCGCGGATGCACGAGATGAGCAGGCCCTTGGCGTCATACGGGTTCGACGGCATCACCACCTTCAGCCCGGGAATGTGGCACAGCATCGCCTCGAGGCTCTGGCTGTGCTGGGCCGCCGCGGACAGCCCGGCACCGGCACTGGTGGTGATCGTCATGGGCAGCGTGGCCTTGCCGCCGAACATGTACTTCAGCTTCGCCGCCTGGTTCACGATCTGGTCCATGGCCACGAGGATGAAGTCCATGAACATCAGGTCGACCACTGGGCGCAGACCGCTTACCGCAGCCCCGGTGCCGAGACCCACGATGGCTTGCTCGCTGATGGGCGTGTCGACGACCCGCAGGTCGCCGAAGCGGTCGTTGAGCCCTCGGAACGAGCCGAACACTCCCCCGGCCCGGCCGACATCCTCGCCGGCCACGAAGACGTCCGGGTCGTCGTCCATCATCTGCGCGAGCCCCTCGGCGAAGGCGGCGCCGTAGGCGATGTTGCGCCCGTTGGGGTCGGTTGCCTGAGTCATGACGAAACTCCTGAGTGCGCGGGCTCGGTGTAGACGTCGACGAGCAGGCTGTCGGGATCGGGCAGCGGGCTCTCTTCGGCGAACGCGATGGCCGCCTCGATGTCGGCCTCGGCTGCGGCGTGTACTGCCTGGGCACCGCCGGCGTCGAGCACGCCGGCTGCGGCGAGCCGATCCTCGAATAGCTCGATCGGGTCTCGCTGTTTCCACTGCGCGAGCTCGTCGTCGCTGCGGTACTTCATACCGAGCGTCTGCACGCCGTGGTGGTTGTAGAAGCGGTAGGTCTTGGCCTCGATGAACGAGGGGCCTTCGCCCCGGCGGGCCCGACCCACGGCCTCGTTGGCCGCTTCCCACACCGCCACCGCATCCATGCCGTCGACGATGGCGCCGGGCATGCCGTAGCCGGCGGCACGGTCGACCACGTCGGTGATGGCCATCGTGCGATCACGCGGCGTGAACTCGCCGTACTCGTTGTTCTCGCAGACGAACAGCACCGGCAGCGACAGAGCGGCTGCCATGTTGGCCGCTTCGTGAAATGCGCCGATGTTCGAGGCACCGTCGCCGAAGAACACCACCGAGACCCGGTCGTTACCCCGGTACTTGTTCGCGAACCCCGCACCCACGGCGATCGGCACGCCGCCGCCCACGATGCCGTTGGCGCCGAGCATTCCCAAGTCGAGGTCGCAGATGTGCATGGAGCCGCCCTTGCCCCCGCAGTAGCCGGTGGCCTTGCCCATCAGCTCGGCCATCATCCCCCCGTAGTCGCCGCCCTTGGCCACGAGGTGCCCGTGTCCCCGGTGGGTCGAGCTGATCTGGTCGTCGTCGTCGAGGTTGGCGCACACCCCCGCGGCGACGGCTTCCTCCCCCACGTACAGGTGCAGGAAACCGGGCAGCCGGTTCTGCTCGGCGAGCTTGCCGGCGGCCTCCTCGAAGTGACGGATGCGCACCATTCGCCGGTGCAGATCCAGCAGTACTTCCGGACTCGGATCCATGTGTGCCCCCTAGTTCCAGCGCAGTTCACCCTAGTTCTGGGCCTTCTGCGCTTCATCGCTGTCACAGGCGGCGCGTAGTGTGGCCCGGTGGCTTCCGAACCAGACTCAGATGCGACTGACCCCCGTTCGATGCATCCCGCCGGCGGTCCCGATCCCGGCATCGGACGCGGCGGACTGCGCTCGGCGGCCTGGTTCGACATCGAGGGCGACCCGCTCATGTCGGCGCTCTACCTGGAGCGATACGCCAACTTCGGTTTGACGCGTGAGGAGCTGCAGTCGGGCAAGCCGATTATCGGCATCGCCCAGACCGGTTCCGACTTGTCGCCGTGCAATCGACACCATCTCGAGCTGGCCAAGCGGGTGCGCGAGGGCATCCGTGAGGCCGGCGGCATTGCGTTCGAGTTCGGCGTGCATCCGATTCAAGAGACCGGCAAGCGGCCGACGGCTTCGCTCGACCGCAATCTGGCCTATCTGGGTCTGGTCGAGGTGCTGCAGGGGTATCCGCTCGACGGTGTGGTGCTCACGATCGGCTGCGACAAGACCACACCGGCGTGCCTGATGGCCGCTGCAACGGTGAACTTGCCGGCGATCGCTCTATCGGTTGGCCCGATGCTGAACGGCTGGCACGAGGGGCGCCGGACGGGGTCGGGCACGGTGGTGTGGAAGGCCCGCGAGCTGTATGCAGCCGGCGAGATCGACGACACCGGCTTCATCGACCTGGTGGCGTCCTCCGCCCCGTCGGTGGGCTACTGCTCCACCATGGGCACGGCGACCACGATGAACTCGCTGGCCGAGACCTTGGGCATGCAGCTTCCCGGCTCTGCCGCCATTCCTGCGCCGTACCGGGAGCGGGCGCAGATGGCGTATCGCACGGGCCTGCGCGTTGTCGAGATGGTGCGCGAAGACCTTCGGCCGTCCGATGTCATGACGCGAGAGGCGTTCGAGAATGCGATCGTGGTCAACTCTGCGATCGGCGGCTCCACCAACGCCCCGATCCATTTGAATGCGATTGCGGCGCATCTCGGTGTGCCGCTCGACAACGACGACTGGCAGAAGCATGGCTTCGCCGTGCCGCTGCTGGTGAACCTGATGCCGGCCGGCGAGTACCTCGGCGAGGACTACCACCACGCCGGTGGTGTGCCTGCGGTGATCGGCGAGTTGATGCGTTCCGGGCTGCTGCCGCACCCCGATGCGCTGACCGCCAACGGCCGCAGCATCGGCGAGAACTGCGCCGACGCGCAGATCAAGGACGCCGATGTGATCAAGCGGGCCAGCGAGCCGCTGCTGGCCGATGCCGGCTTCATCAACCTGTCGGGCAATCTGTTCGACAGCGCCATCATGAAGACGAGCGTCATCTCCGACGAGTTCCGCGAGCGCTACCTGTCAGATCCCGACAATCCCGATGCGTTCGAGGGGCGAGCCATCGTTTTCGACGGGCCGGAGGATTACCGGGCCAACATCGACAATCCCGATCTCGACATCGACGAGTACTGCCTGCTGTTCGTTCGGGGCACGGGTCCCGTCGGTTATCCCGGCGGTGCCGAGGTGGTCAACATGCAGCCGCCCGCGGCGTTGCTGGTACGCGGAGTCCATTCGCTGCCCTGCATCGGTGACGGCCGCCAGTCGGGCACGTCGGGCTCGCCGTCGATCCTGAACGCTGCGCCCGAAGCCGCTGTCGGCGGCGGCCTGGCATTGCTGCGTACCGGAGATCGTGTGCGGATCGACCTGCGGCGCGGCAGCGCCGACATGCTGGTGGACGACGACGAGCTGGCCCAGCGCCGGGCTGATCTAGACGCGGCCGGCGGCTACCCCGTGCCGCCGTCGCACACCCCGTGGCAGGAGATCCAGCGGTCGATCGTTTCGCAGTTCGACGAGGGCATGGTGCTGCGCCCCGCGGTCAAGTACCGCGACACCGCCCGCACCCATGGCACCCCGCGGCACAACCACTAGCAGCCTCCGGCAACGCTCGATGAGAACTGCTCGGCAATGATCTGGGCCTTGCTGGCGCTGCTGGCGGGGCTGGTCCTGCTGGTGGTGGCCGGGGATCAGTTCGTGGCCGGTGCGTCGCGTCTGGCGACGGCGCTGCGCATGCGGCCCGCCGTGATCGGCGCAGTGGTCCTGGGCTTCGGGACGTCCGCCCCCGAAATGGTCGTGTCGTCGCTGGCGGCCATCGACGGCAATCCCGATATCGGCGTGGGCAACATCGTCGGCTCGAACGTGGCCAATCTCAGCCTGGGCCTCGGCGTGGCCGCGCTGCTGATGCCGATCCCGTTCTCGCGCACCGCGCTGCGGCGCGACGTTCCGTGGTCGGTGGCGACCGCTGCCATCTTCGCCCTGCTGGTGGTAGACGGCGACCTCAGCCGGCTCGAAGGCGGGCTGCTCGCGGTGCTGATGGCTCTCACGCTGGTCTGGCTCATTCGCTCGTCGCACGACGACCCGGTGGCCGACGCGGGGCCCGCCGGCCTCGCTCAAGACGCCGGGAGGCCGCTGGGAAGCCTCGTCAGAGCAGTGGTGGGCCTCCTCGGCGTCCTCGTCGGAGCGCAGCTCGCGGTCGAAGGCGCCACCAACCTCGCGAAAGCCTGGGGCCTGAGCGGCGGGTTCATAGGGTTCTCGGTGGTGGCGTTGGGCACCTCGCTCCCCGAGCTGGCGACCGTCGTAGCCGCAGCCCGCAAAGGCCATACCGAGCTGATCGTGGGCAACCTGTTCGGCTCCAACGTGTTCAACAGCCTCGCGGTGGGCGGGGCGATGGGCTTGGTGGGCGCCGGCGCCATCGATTCGCCGTCGCTGACCGGACTCGGCATCGGGGCGATGATGGCCGTGGTCCTGCTGGCCTACCTCGGCGCCCTCGTCGGCAAGCGCGCCGGGCGCATCGACGGCATCGCCCTGCTCGCCATTTACGCCGCATCAATGATCCTGCTCGGCACGAGCTGAGCTGCGGTTGATCAGCACTTTGTGGAGGCTCCGAATGCGGCGCGCTCCGAACCGGCTAGTGGGTCGAGGCCAAACCGCGCTGCCAGATGCCGAGCAGCACTATGCCGAGCAGCGAGCAGGCCGCCGCTGCGTAGAAGGCACCGACTGTGGCGCCGAGGAGCCATGCCGACAGGCCCAGAATCGGCCCGCCGATGCCTGCCGAGAGCTCGAAGAACATCGTGAATGTGCTGAGCGCGCGGGCTCGCTCGTTGGGCGGCACGCCTTCGACCGCTGCAACCATGAGCGCCGGGTACAGCAGTGAGCCGCCGAGGGCCAGGATGACCACTGCGATGTAGAGCCCCAATACCGAAACGAAGGTGCCCATCACGACCATGCCGGCTGCGGCGCCGATGAGCGCCAGCGTGGCCGTGCGTTTCGTGCCCAAGGTGTCGGGCAGCTTGCGCCCGATGATGCGGAGCACCAGCACCAGCATGCTGTAGACGAAGAACACCGGGCCGAGCCAACCGAGGCCGTGCTCCTCGGCGAGCTTGGGCAGGTAGCCGTACAGCGCGGGGATGATGATGATGCCCATCGCCAGGATGGTCCCGGGCCACAGGGCGGGTTTGTAGAAGACCCCGCCGGCGTTGGAAGTGGCTGCCGGTGGCTCGCTAGCTGCTGACGGCTGTTCTCGCAGTGCCGGGGCCAGTTGGACCGCGCTCCCCTCTTTGCCGACGAGTTGGAATACCAGTGGGCGTGCGGCGCGTGCGAGGCGCGTCTGCAGGAGCGACGTGCCACTCGCGGCCCCGCTCTCCTGACCGTTCGCTTGGCCGCTTGGACCCTTGGCGAAGGGCTGGACTAGTTCGCTTGGCGAGTCCTTCGGGAGAAACCAGCCGATCACTGCCGACATCGCCATGAGTACGCCGGCAACAGCGAATGCCGTGTCGTAGCCCCCGAGGAAGAACGACGATTCGGCCCACTCCTCGATGATGGTTCCCAGCCCGGGGCCAATTCCCATGCCGAAGTAGAGGAACACCGAGAACCAGCTGATGGCCTCGCCCCGGCGGTCCTCAGGGGCGAGGTCGCTGATCATCGCCGCGCTGCCGACGAAGAACATTCCCTGGAACGCCCCAGTCAGCATGCGCATGATCAGGATCACGACGTAGGTGTCGGCCCAGATGTGCCCAAAGAACGTCGCTGCCGTGGTGAAGCCGCCGATGACGATCAGCAAGCGGCGGCCGCGTTCATCGCCGAGACGGCCGATGAGCGGCCGGGCTGCGATCGCCGTGATGGCGAATACGCCGATGGCGAAGCCGACCGCCACATCGCCGCCACCTGTCTGGTTGGTCACCAACAGGGCCGTGAGCGGCAGCATTGAGGAGAACGAGATTGCCGAGAACAGGGCGCTGATGTTGAGTACGAGAAACGGCCCGCTGAACAGGCGCGCCGGCTCGCCAAGGGGTGGCGCGGCGACTGGCGTCGCCGAGGATGTCGTCTGTGCCATGGACAGTTCGCCTCGTGCCGGCTGCGTCCGGAATCCGATGAGGGCGCCCCGGCTTCGATACGCCATGCTAGGGGTGATGCACTTGCTGCTGCCCGGGGACGTCCTCGGATGAGCGCTGCCGACATCTGCGGCCACCGCGGAGCGCCACACCGAATCTCGCGGCCCAGGGACGTCCTCGGATGAGCGGCGCCGAGACCGTCGTGCGCGGAGCGTGCCACCACGATTGCCCCGATACGTGCGCCTGGGAGGTCACTGTCCGTGGCGGCGTGGCCGTGAACCTGCGGGGCGATCCCACCCATCCGTTCACCGACGGACAGCTCTGCCCGAAGGTGAACCCGTTCCTCGACCGGGTGTATCACCCCGACCGGCTGCTGCGGCCGCTGCGGCGAAGCGGTTCCAAGGGTGCAGGGCGTTTTGAGCCGATTAGTTGGGACACTGCGATCGCCGAGATCGCTGAGCGGATCAGCACCACCGTCGCCCGCCATGGCGGCGAGACGGTGCTGCCCTACTCGTCGGACGGCACCCAAGGGCTCGTGCAGCGGGGCGTGCTGGCCGAGCGCTTCTTTGCCGCGCTAGGGGCCACGAGGCTCAACCGGCACTTCTGTGGCGTCACCGCCTGGTATGGCGCCGCCGATGTGCTGGGGCTGCCGCTCGGTGCCGATCCCGAAGAGATCGCCGACGCTCGCACCATCGTGCTGTGGGGCACCAACACGCTGCTCACCAATCGCCACATGTGGCCCTACATCGAGACCGCTCGCAGCAGCGGGGCGACGGTGATCGTGGTCGATCCCGTGGGCACGATGACAGCCCAGCGGGCCGATTGGCATGTTCAGCCGCGTCCGGGCACCGATGTGGCCTTGGTGCTCGGGCTGATCTGGGTGCTCGACAGTGAGCGTCTCATCGACGAGGAGCGCCTGGCCGCCAGCGCCGACGGCTGGCCGGAACTGCGCAGCGAGGCTCGTTCGCTCGGCCTCGGCGAAGCGGCCGCCATCACCGGCCTCGATGAGGCAGACATCGTTCGCCTGGCACACCGCATCGCGCACGAGCAACCGGCCGTGCTGCGTGCGCTGATCGGCATGGAGCATCGCGAGCACGGGCGTGACATCCACCGGGCTGTGGCTGGATTGGCTGCGGTGGCGGGTGTCGGCTACATGCGGTCGACACAGGTGTTCTTCGATACGGCGCTGACCGATCTCGCCCCGCCGGCGGGCCCGCAGCGTGTCGTGAATGCGTCCGCGCTCGGCGAGGTGCTAGTTGACATGAACCCGCCGGTGACCGTGCTGGTGAACTACGGCTGCAATCCGGCCGTCGTGGCACCCGACCAGAACCGGGTGATCGCCGGGCTCGAACGCGATGACCTGTTCACCGTGGTGATCGAGCAGTTCATGACCGACACTGCCCGCTACGCCGACATCGTGTTGCCGACCACCACTGCGATCGAGCATCTCGACCTGATGAATGCGTGGGGTCACCTGTATGTGTCGCTGAACCTGCCCGCCATCGACCCCGTCGGCGAGTGCCTGCCCAACAACGAGATCTTCCGCCGGCTCGCTGGCGCGCTGGAGCTTGATGGCCCCGGCCTCGCCGACAGCGATGAACAGGTGGCACGAGACCTGCTGGCGAGCGGCCACCCGTGGCTCGACGGCATCACCTACGAGAGGCTGGAGCGCGAGGGCTGGGCACGACTGGCCGTGCCACCCGGCTGGTCTGCATTGACCGAGCGAGAGGTGCCGCTTGCACCCCGGCCGCTGTCCGATGCGGCCGGTGCGCCTGTCAGCGACGGCGAGATCAGCGCGTCCGGCGACGTAGCTCCTGATGCAACGTTCGGTGCAGCAGCCTCATTCCGACATCTGGGTCCTCTGCAACTCGGTGCGCTTCGGTACCAGCCGGCCATGGAGTCGCCGAGCGGTGACGCTGCGTTGGCCAGGCGCTATCCCCTGTCGCTTATGAGCCCGAAGCAGCACCAGCGGTTCCTCAACAGTTTCTACGGCGGATTTGCCCATCACCTGCCGAACCCGCCCCGACCGCGCTTAGAGATCAGCTCCGACGACGCGGCAGCTCGCGGCATCGCCGAAGACGACCGTGTTCGTGTGTTCAACGACCGGGGCGAGCTGTTCGTCGAAGCGACCATCACCGACCGATTGCAACGGGGGCTCGTCGCCGTGCCGTTCGGTTGGTGGGCCGGCGACGCGGCCGGGCGAACTGTCAACGTGCTCACCAACGCCGCCCGCGGTGGCCCCGATCCCGACATCGGAACAGCGGCCTTCTTCGACACGCTCGTCGAAGTCGAGTCCGCACCCAACAGCACCATCGCTGCCGACACACTCGCCGAAGCTGAAACCGAACCCGCATCCGAGCCGTCACAAACAGCCAGCAGCTCGCCGTCGCCAACAATCAACAGATCGCCACCACAAACAGCCAGCGGCTCGCCGTCGTAGCCTGCGATGGCGATGAACGTCGCCGAATTGCTTGAACGTGCGCCCCACGATGATGCCGTCGTGCTCATCGACCGGTCGGCGTCGCCGCCTGAGCACGTCACGGCCGGCCAGCTCCGGGACCGGGCGCTGCGCTGCGGGGCAGGCCTGGCCGCCCGGGGGCTGGCACCGTTCACAAGGGTCGGGCTGCTCGCTGCCAACTGCGGCCAGTACTACGACGTGATGTTCGGCGCCCCGGCAGCCGGGTTGGTGTTCGTGCCGCTCAACACGCGGCTTCCCGCCGAGACCCAGGCGTACATCCTCGACGATGCTGATGTTCAACTGGTCATCTCCGATACGGAGCACGCGTCGCTGGTGCCGCCCGACATACCGCACATCGTCATCGGCACCCCCGAATGGGATGCCTTGACAGCCGATCAACCGTTGAGCACCGCCGCCGATGTCCACGACGACGACATCGCCGTGCAGATCTACACCTCGGGCTCGACGGGCCGGCCCAAGGGCGTCCTGCTGACCCATCGCAACGTCACCTTCACGGTGCTCGAGTACGGCGCTGCGATGCCGGGCGAGGTAATGCTCGTCTCCGCCCCGCTCTACCACAAGAACGCTTCCATGTCGTCCAAGCTGGCGTTCGCAAACGGCGGCACTGTCGTTCTCTTGCCGGGCTTCACTGCCTCGGGCTACATCGACGCCATCGCAGATCACAACGTCACGATGTGCTCGGGCGTGCCGACGATGTTCGCCCTCGTCACCGCCGAGATCGCCTCCCGGGTTGCCACCGGCCAGGAGGTGCCCGACTTGTCCTCGGTGCAGCGGGCCTTCATCGGCTCGGCCCCGCTGACCGAAGCCCTGTTCGACGATGTGCAGCGGCTGCTCCCGGGGGCAGCCGTCTCCAACGGCTACGGCACCACCGAGGCCGTGCTTGAGTTCGGCCCCCATCCCGAGGGCAAGCCGCGGCCCAAGATCTCCGTCGGCCACCAGCACCCCAAGGTTGAGTTGCGGCTGGTCGATCCGAACACGGGTGAGGACGGCGACGCCGGCGAGCTGTGGGTGCGCTCCCCCGGTGTCATGACCGGCTACCACAATCTGCCCGAGGTCACCTCCGAACGGCTGACCGACGGCTGGTACCACACGGGCGACCTGATGACCCGTGACACCGACGGCTTCTATTACTTCGTGGGCCGTGTCGACGACATGTTCGTGTGCGCCGGCGAGAACATCTACCCCGACGCCGTCGAGCAGATGCTCGAGAAGCACCCCGCGGTGCACCAAGCCGTGGTGGTCCCGGTGCCCGACGAGTTGAAGGGCCAGCTGCCTGCGGCCTTTGTGCGTGTCGAACCCGGCCGCACGCTGACGGTCGACGAGGTCAAGCAGTACGCGCTGGCCAACGGGCCCGCCTACGCACATCCCCGGCATGTCTGGGTTGTCGAGGAAATCCCACTGGCCTCGACAGCGAAGATCGACCGCAACGGCCTGGTCGCCCGGGCCGCCGGGCTTGTGAAGGCTGACTCACCCTGAGCAACAAGGGCCACGCGACGGAGGGTTCAGCCCGGGGCGAAGCGCGACATCGCACGACCGAATCTGCAGCCGAAGACACCGCACCGTCCAACGCGACGGCAAACGCAGCCGGAGACACCACGCCGCCCAACGCGACAGCGGACGCAGCCGGAGACACCACGCCGCCCAACGCGACAGCAGACGCAGCCGGAGACACCACGCCATCCAACGCGACAGCAGACGCAGCCGGAGACACCACGCCGCCCCGTTCGCTGACACGCAACGTCTTGAACATCATCAACGAGACCCGCCAGGATTGGGCGGCCAAGCGAATCGGCGGACTGTCAGCCGAGATCGCCTTCTTCGCCCTGCTAGGGCTCTTCCCGGCGGTCATCGTGTTCGCGGCGGCGCTGGGCTCGTTGGATGTCCTCATCGGCCGGGGCGCCGCCGCCGACACCGAGATGTGGCTGCTGCAACAGATCAGCAACACGTTCGGCGACCAGAACACGCTCGACGCCACCGTGGCCGATCTGTTCGACCGTTCCGACGCACGGGTCATCACCGTCGGCGTGGCGGTGGCCGCCTATGCGTCGTCCCGAGGCTTCATCGCCGTGGTGCGGGCACTGAACGTGACTCGTGGCCACCAGGGCGCCCGCAGCTGGCTGTCGACTCGAGTTGTCGGCGTCGCCCTGACGTTCCTGACGCTCGTGGTTGCCGTCGTGGTAGCGACAATGCTGGTGGTCGGCCCGCTGTTCGGCGGCGGCTCCGAGCTGGCAGACCGTCTGGGCGCGGGCAGCTCATTCAGCACGGCGTGGGACTGGCTGCGCTGGCCAGTCGTCTTCGTGGCAGTGGTCGCCTGGGCGGCGACGGTGTACCGAATCGCCCCGCTCCACAAGCTCAGGTGGCGGCGCGAGGTGCCCGGCGCACTGCTGGCAACTGTGTGGTGGCTGGCCGTCTCAGGCGGGTTCGGTGCGTACCTGCAGCTCGCCTCCAGCGGCGTCAACGCAGTCTTCGGCCTGCTCGGCGGCGCGCTCAGCCTGCTGCTGTGGCTCTACCTGCTGGCAATGGGCCTCCTCGCCGGCGCCGAACTCAACAGCCTCCTCGACCGCCACCGCCCGGCGGCACCGGGCGGTGGCGGTCATGAGCATGCTCGCACTTGCCGGCTCGGCCTGTGGTCTCGATAATCACGGGACTGCGCCTGCGCCTCGATGGCTACTGTTTCCCTCATGGAGCGGATCAACGTCAGCCAGTTGCTGCACAATTCCGGTGAGTTGCTCAGCCGAGCCGAAGAAGGTGAGTCGTTCGAGATCACGAGGCACGGCCGACCTCTCGCGCTGCTCGGGCCGTTGCCGGACGATGACGATCCGTTAGAACGACTCGCCGAGCGTGGGCTCGTTCAGCGCGATGTCCGGGGCCTAGCGGCGTCGTTAGAAGATTTGCCACCGCTGCCCGCTGCCTCTCCAGGAACGTTGACGGCAAGCGAACGGCTAGCAGAGCTGCGTCAAGATGAACGGTGAGGTCTGGGTTCTTGACGCATCTGCCTTCGTCAAACTCATCAGGCCAGAAGCCGAATCCACTGTCTTGCGCCGTTGGGTGAGACAGCGCCACATTGCGTCGAGCGCACTGTTGCGCACCGAAGCGCGACGAGCATTTGCACACGATGACGCAGCGACACGACACCGCTGCGAGAGACTGCTCGCCGCGACGCACATGGTCGATCTGACCTCGTCGGTGCTGGATTCCGCGGGCCGGATGCCCGGCCGCCATCTGCGTTCCTTGGATGCCATCTACCTCGCCTGCGCTATGGAGATCGGCGACGATCTCGGTGGCCTCGTCAGCTACGACGCTCGTCAGATTGCAGCAGCCGATGCCCTCGGCGTAGCCACAGCGTCCCCCGGCGCATCTTCAACCGCTTGACTAGCCGGTCATCGCCGCGAGGTGCTCGGCGAGGGCGGTGATCTGAGCGTCGATGTCGCCGGGACTGCCGGACAGGTCGATCGCGACCGTGTGGAGTTTCGTGCCCAGGTGCTGCACGGTGATGGTGGAGAGATGCAACGCCACGTCTGAACCGCGTCGCTCAGTAGCTTCGGCGGCACTACTGACGATTCGGTTCGAGATGGCCGGACCGTCGAGACGGCCGGCGGATTCATCTCGGTTGACGTCAGCGCAGTAGATGAGAGTGCCTTCGCTCAGGGCCAGTGCTGTGGTGTAGGCCAGTAGCTGGTAGTAGTCGCCGTGCCGTGCGAGGGGTGCGGCGGTGCCCGCTGCGTTCGCGTCGCTGTCGGTGAGCTTGTACTTGAGGTCGGCGACGCCGATGGTCTCGCCATGGCTGCGCAAGGTGAGATCGGGTCTGATCTCTACGCGCCGATCAATGTCGAGATGGGGCCGCAATTGAGCCGCGACCTCGAGCCGTCCACCCAGTTCACGCTGTAGTCGGGACGTGACGAACTGCTCAAACAGCTGATTCATGTCCACCATGAATGCCGACGCGGCGGTGTCGCCGTGTTGGTCCTGCAGCGTGCAGTTGGCCAAGATCAGCCGCGCGAGCCGCAAGGCCGGCCGGTAGTGCTCATTGAGTCGGGTGTACTGGATGCGGTCGAGGCGCTCCAGCGCCACCGACGCCGTCGGTTCGGCCACGCCGTCCAGCGCAGCGAGCAACCGCCGCAGCCGCCGCCGATCGTCATGAGGCACGTCGGGCACACGCAGCGCCAGCCGGATTGCTGCGGTCAGGCAGCGGTTCTCGTCAACATCGGCTGTGAAGTCGTCCCATGAGCACGCCATCGGAACCAGCACTCCGCCCCGCCGAAACTGGCGCACGAAGTCGATGCGACCCCGCAGCGCAAGTAGGTCGTCCTCTTCGTGCCGATAGTGATGAAACAGCCCTCGCGCCAAGGTGGTCTCGGCAGTGCGCGCAAAGAACGACACCAAAGCCGGCAGCAGCTCGTCGTTGGTGGCGTAGTCGATGGCCTCGGCCTGCCAGGCCCCGGGCGGCAACCCGACCTCCAACAAGAAGAACAGGTTCTCGGGCTTGATCTTCGGCCGCACGATGATGCGCAGATCACCCAGCGTGAACGCACCCACCCACTGCTGCGTCGACACCTTCCACCAGCCAGGCTCCCGGTCAGTCGCCACCGACACCCACGGCGTCTCCCCGAGACGGCGAGCCACCTCATCGTCGAGCCGCAAGCGCTCGGTGCTCCACTCGTGAAGCACGACCCGCTGACTTTCGCCGAGATCAACCGCCGTATCAGCGACCAATGAGCCAGCTGCCGTTGCGACGTACGACACCTACGCGCCGTCCTGACCTTCAACGTGGACACCCTCGTTGGACGGTTGCACTGCATCACCAGCAGGCTCATCCGTCACTTCGGGTTCAGCGCCTGAAGAAGTCGCCGCAGGGCCATGCCGTTTCCAGACGGCGTCGAAGCGGAATCTGCTGATCACCTCCTGCTGGCCGAAGAGCTGGTCCTCGATCAGCGGCTCGATGTTGTACACCCAGATGCGTCGCAGCCCCTCGGTGTCCAGGTTGCGCTTCATGAAGTGGCTCGGCCCAATCAGCAGATGATCTCCGCCGAGCGCTTGTTCGAGTTCACCGTTGACTCTTTCCAGCAAGTCTGCGATTGGCGCTTGGTTCGGAGCACGCTTCTGCGTCCAGCTGCGCAAGAGACCCTGGGTCGGCGGACGATTGGGGAAGAACGGCACAAAATGGAACCGCCGCCGCATCGCTGCATCGATGAGCGCAATCGACCGGTCGGCCGTGTTCATGGTGCCGATGAACCACAGGTTCTCAGGTAGCGAGAACGGTGTATCTGGTCCGTACTGGGTTGAAATGGCCCGCTTGCGGTATTCCAGCAGGAACAGCAACTCGCCGAGCACTCGCGGCAGGTTTGCCCGATTTATCTCGTCGATCACCATCACGTGCCGCTGATCTGGATTGCCACGCGCGATCTCTGCGATCTTCATCAGCGGCCCCGGCGTCAGCTGGTACGTCATGTTGCCGTCCTCGTCGACGGCGGGTCGGAACCCCTCGAAGAAGTCCTCATACGAATACGCCGGATGAAACTGCACCAATGAGAAGGTGCCGCCCTCGCGCGAATCTTCGCGGCTGGATGCCCAACTGCACCACCGCAGGAGGTCGTATCGATGGGTCTTCCGGGTGATCTCTTGCCAATCGGGGTTCAGATCAGCAAATTCCAAATATAGAGACTCATCCCACGCCGATGGGTCCAGCTCGCGCTCCAATGCGAACTCAATCCACCTTCTCGCAATGCTGCGGTGCGTTCCTGCCTGCACCTTCTGGTCTTGCTCCAGGTGTAAGCAGTACGCATCGAGGCGTTGCGTCCAACCCTCGTCGACACTCTCGACAGCGGAGCTGTTACCAGTCAGGGCCTGCGCCAACCGCTGAGCAAAGTAGGTCTTGCCGGTTCCGGGCGGCCCGTACAGGATTACCTGTCCCTTGTCCTCCAGCAGTTCCACGATGTCGTTGAGAAAGTCCACCCCACAGAACAGGTCACTTGCTGCATCCGCCAGTGCTACCGCGAGACGCTCGCGTGCTGAGACATTTTCGTCGTCGTCATCATCACCGTCATCCTCAAGGTCGGCGTCGTCATCGACGTACCGTTCCGCGAGCCAGTAACCGAATTGCGACATTCCCCAGGTATCGACAATCCCTTCGTCCGAGCCGCCGTCGCTGAAGTGCGGACGAAGCACCTCCAGCAGCAGGTCGTTGGAGCGAACGGTCAGGTCTCCCGACCACATCGCCCGTTTCGGCGACTCAAGCAGTGCTTGGGCTTCTGCGGCCGCCGTGGCATCGAGCAGATCGAGTCGAACCAGCAGTTCGATCGCGTCGAGCTTGCCCGGCCACTGTGAGTTGGAGGAATGGGTTAGGAAATTTGGGAGGAAGCGTTGCGGATGCGCGATCGCGAGGAACCGCGTGGCCATCAACTGGCCAAGCCCCTTGATGCTGGCAACTGTCTCGTCGAAGCGTGTCGTCAGGTCGCCGTCGCCGTAGCACAGCGCATAGATGCCGTCACGCATCTGCGGCCAGTCCGTTTCAGAAACGTCGCGGACCGCACCATCGAGTCCCGCAGTGACGCCTACCCCGCCATAGTCGTACCCGTTGCTGGCGCGCTTCCAAGCGTTCCGCAGTTCGTCGCGCCGCTCGTAGGTCAAGTCTGGCAGCGACCGCAGCATGGCCTCGTATTCGGTGCGGGCTGCAAGATGCTGAGCAGCATGATGGTCGGGATACCCCTCGTGATGGTCGGGATACCCCTCCTCTCGAAACTGCTGGACCAGGTCGTCGAGCATCAACGAGTCCAGGCCGCTGCCGCGCCAATACTGGCACCACACCTGAATCCGACGGCTGATGTAGTCGCGTTGCCGTGGAGTTTCCACCGTGCCCCACACGACGAATGCCTCCTCGACCGCCGCAGGATCCCAAACCGCCGGGTTTCGGCCGGTTGAGCAGGCGAACCTGGCCCATTTCGATAGATGCCTGCGCCGATTCTGGATCGTGCTTGGCTTCCGTCCTCGATGCCGCAAGTAGCTCAAGTACTCCTCGAGCCGCGCCATCCACATGGCGATGTCGTCGTGTTGTTCGCGCTGCCTAGTTCTCTCGCCACGAGTTGCTATCGGCTCGTTCGAAGCCCAGCGGCACCACACGCCGAGATTCGATGAGTATGCCGCCCGCGAGCCATCCGAAAGGTTGCGCTGACGGTTCAGCAGATCGTCAACGAGACCTTGGTCATAGGTGGCCGGATCGTGTGGGAGTGGCAAGACGAAGTCAATCCAGCGTTCCACGGTGCTGGCGTACTGGCGCTGTGATGATTCGCCTACTTCTCGTTCATGGCGCAGGTAGTCCAAGAACTCCTCAAGGCGCTGCATCCATTCCTGTCGCTCGTTCATGGCGGCGAACCTACTGCGGGGTTGTGATACGCCATTCGAGCCAAGCCCCATGTGTTGTCGGTTTCCTCTGCGGCTCGTGCGGCACTCGAGTGCGAGATCAGACTGGCTCTGATTCTCGGCGTCGCCCCCACAGGGCGGCGATGGGCACGGCTTCGATGTCTCGGTCGATCCAACGGCGATGGCGGCCCGTGTGCAGTACAACGCCTCCCGCGAATCGCTCGGCAGGCAGATTGTCTCGCAGCCAGATGAGGTGTCGGGCGTCCTTCACAGAAGGCGCGCTGCCGGACTTGACCTCGAATGCGGCGACACGGAAACCGAATTCGGCGATGAGATCGATTTCGTGCTCACCCCGCTGGCTGCGTAGGTGATGCAGATGCACCGGCATTTCGGCAGATTCTGCTTCGGCGCGCAGCTGAGCAGCCACGTAGGTGTCGAGCAGGCGGCCGCGCACGTCGGAGTCTCGCCGTGCCGTGTCGAAGTCGACTTGCGCCAGCCATGCCGCCAGACCGGAGTCGCAAAGATGCCGCTTGGGCGTCGACGTGAGTCGTCGCAGACGGTTGGATCGCCATGCGGGCATATCGACGATCAGGCGTTGGGCGTCGAGAATGCCGTGGTATCCCGATGCGGTCTTGCGGTCGATGTCGGCAGCATCAATCAGAGCGCTGTCGGGCACGACGCCGGCTGTATGCAGCGCGTACACCTGCAGATAGCGCCGAAAGCGGCTGGGGCTGCGCGGTCGCCCCCGTCCGACGGCGAATTCCTCGAGATCACGCGTCGTCGTGACGTTGACGAAACTGCGCATCCAGCGCTCGCGCTGCCGGTCGTCGATCGCTCTGAGAGATCCAGGAAACCCTCCGGCCAGCGCGAGCCTCAGATACCCCAGCACGTCTGGCGGATCGGCTGGCATCTCGAACCGATCGGCTGAGTCCCAGCGGTCGAACAACGACGGTCGGCCTGCATCGCCGAATAGCTCACGACCGGTGAGCGGCCACAGAAAGCGGCCCGTGCCCGGCCATGCACCAGCGATGAGATCGTTGCGCGCCGAACCGGTGACGATGTAACGGCCGGGATGCCCGTCCGCATCAGCGGCACGTTTGACTGCCCCGAGCACTTCGGGCGTGTGTTGCCATTCGTCGAGCAACAGCGGGAATGGGCCGGCGGCGATCGCCGCGTCAGGATCGTCACGAACGATGCTGGCATCCTCGGGCCGGTCGAGACGCAGCACGGCAGGGGCGTGACGAAGCGCCGTGGTTGTCTTGCCCACCGCCCTCGGCCCGGTGATCATCACTGACGGCCATGACGCGAGATCGGCCGCCAGTGTCCGGTCCGCGATGCGAGCGATGTAGCCACCGTGCGCTGGCAACGTACCTGCGACCTCGTTCATACCGCGGATTGTATCCTATTAGTCCCTATATTTACAGAATATTATTCCCTAGTTACGTGATGCATTACTCCCCGATAATGCCCCACCAGTTACAAGCCGAGATCCTCGACGCCCGCTACCTGTTCGCGCTCCACCACCGGCGCCAACGCCGCTCCTCCTCCGGCGCCGACTCGACGCCCCGCAAGCATCCCTGCTCGCCCGCTTCTATGGTGGCGCGCATGTGGATTCGACTTCGTCAAATTGCTGTCACCACGGGCGAACTGGCTCGCACCTCGGCAGACATCCAGAGCGTTCTGGGCGTCGAGCCTTGCTTCACCGATCCGGGTGTCGGCATCTTCGGCCTCAAGAACGTGCTCTGGCCGGTGGGCACCCAGTTCCTCGAATGCGTCACGCCGACCCAACCGGACACTGCCGCCGCCCGATATCAGCAGCGGCGGGGCGGCGACACCGGCTACATGGTCATCACGCAGGTCAGCGACGTCGCTGCCCGCCGTGCCCATGTCGACGAGTTGGGCGTCCGGATCGCATTCGAGATGAATCATCCCGACGAGGGCCATGTCGGTATGCAGCTGCACCCCGCCGACACCGGCGGTGCGTTCTTCGAGATGGACCAGATGACGGGGCCGGGCGGTGATGCCGTCGGCGGTGCCTGGACGCCTGCGGGCTCCAACTGGGAGCCCTATGTCTGCACCGACAAGGTGAGTGGCATCGCCGCCGCCGAGCTCCAGAGCCCCGATCCTGGTCGGCTGGCCGAGCGCTGGAGCCAGATTGCGCAGATCGATCTCGGCGCCGATGCCGACGGCCACCCCACGATCCAGCTCGACAACGCCACGCTGCGGTTTGTGCCCGAGGCCGACGGCCGCGGCGAAGGGCTCGGCGGCATCGACGTGACGACCGTTGATCGCGACGCCGTGCTCGCCGCTGCTCGGGCGCGGGACTGCTACGTGAACGACAGCCAAGTGGCGCTCGCCGGCCTGCGCGTCAACTTGGTCGACTGACCCCGCTCGAGCTGGCAGCCTGAATCGTTGCGATCCGACCACCTGAGCCCATCACGAATGTGCACCTTGCGGCTCGGGCCAGGCCACTCGTGAGCCGCCTGCGTCCGCGACGTAGCATCGCCGCGGATTCCTGCAGCGACGCTTCGCCACGGGGCTGCTGAACCTTCGAACCAGAGAGAGGACCCATTCACCATGAGCGAGACCATCGACGACTTCAAGCGAGCAGTCGCCTTGTTCGACTCGGTCGTGGCCGAAGTGCCCGCCGATGCCTGGGCCAACACGACACCTTGCGAAGCGTGGAATGCGACCGAGCTGGTCCGCCACCAGTGCGGCGTGCTCGACGCCCTTGCCGACATCGCCCGCACCGGCGAGATCAACATGCCCCAGATGGCCGGCGAGACCGACGACCCCGCCGCCCGCTGGGCCGAAACCCGAGACGGGATCGCCTCTGCGCTCGATGGTGCCGACCTAACTGCCGAAGGCCAGTACTGGTTCGGGCCCATGAGCTTCGAAGACTTCGTGGGCATGGTGCAGTGGGACCCGCTCACCCACTCGTGGGATCTGGGCCAGTCCGCCGGCGTCGCGGTCGAGCTGCCCGAGGACCTGTGCGTGAGCAGCCTCGCCCGGGTCAAGTCGCTCGGCGACATACCGCGCAAGTGGAAGCTGATCACCGACGAGGTGCCGGCGCCCGAGGGCGCCACCGCAGCGCAGCGCTACCTGGCCTACGTCGGTCGCCAGCCATGAGTACCGAGCAGAACGCCAGCGATGCCGAGCGACCTGCGCCGCTGCACTGGCAGATCGGCGACGTGAATATCACGTCGATCTCGGAGTCGGCCACGCCCACGTCTCCACGGTTCCTCTTCGACGGAGTGAGCAAGGGCGGCGTGCTGGCCCGGGCCGAGGCGGCGCCCTGGCTTCGCCCGCATTTCGTCAGCGATGACGGCTACCTGCTCCAGCGCATCCACACCTGCGTGATCTCCGCCGACGAGCACCGCATCGCGGTCGATACTTGCGTCGGCAACGACAAGCAGCGCTCCAACCCGCTCTGGCACGAGCAACAGGGCCCGTTCCTCGATGACATGACTGCTGCCGGCTTCCCACCCGAGAGCATCACCCACGTCGTGTGCACGCACCTCCATGTGGATCATGTCGGCTGGAATACATGTCTCGACCCGGGCGGCGACTGGGTGCCGACGTTCCCGAATGCGCAGTATCTGTTCTGCGCCCCCGAGTACGACTACTGGGCCAATCACGACGACCTGTTCAGCGACGCCGTGTTCGACGATTCGGTCGCGCCGATCGCCGCAGCCGACCGGGCCAACATGGTGGAAGCCACCGACAGCATCTGCTCAGAGGTGTCGTTCCAGTCGACGCCCGGCCATACGCCGGGACATCTGTCAGTCGTGATCTCGAGCGGCGGCAAGCGGGGGATCATCACCGGCGACATGGCGCATGTCCCGATGCAGCTCGCCGACCCCGATCTCAGCTCGATGTTCGACACCGATCCCGACGAAGCACGTCGAACGCGTCACGAGGCGTTCGGCGATTGGGCCGACGGCGAGACGCTCGTGATCGGCACCCACTTCGGCGGGCCCACGGCAGGCATCATGGTCCCGCACGAGGGTGCCTACCGCCTCGACTGCGACTGATAGCTCCCGCGATCGACGCTGGTGCCGCGACGGTGCTAGTGGCCGCCTCGCAGGAGCTTGGCTATTCCTGATGCCAGGCGGTCTGGGCGGTCTGAGCGCTGCTCGTGGTAGTCGGCCACGCCCAGCAGCGCCCGGCTGGCGCGAACTCCCAGCCAGCGCAGCGGCTCGGGTTCCCAGCGACGGGAACTCACCCCCACCCAGGGCAGGCTGGTGCGCTCGGTGTCCCGTTCGGCGATCAGATCGGCCATCGTGCGACCTGCGAGGTTGGACGCCGCCACGCCCTCGCCGACATAGCCGCCCAGCACGCCTTCGCCGGTGCGGGGGTCGAATCGGACGCCGGGCAGCCAGTTGCGGGGAATGCCCAGCACGCCGCCCCAGCGGTGGGTGATGCGTGCGTCGGCCACCTGCGGCAGCATCTCGACGAGCACCCGCCAGATCCGGTGGTGCATGCCTGAATGGGTCTCGGCGGCCGGGACGATCCGCGAGCCGAAGCTGTACGGAACGCCTGTTGCGCCGAAGGCGATCCGGTTGTCGGCGGTGCGCTGGCCGTAGGTGACCATGCGGCGGTCGTCGGCGAAGCTGGGGCGGTGGGCCAAACCGATGTCATCGAAGATCTCGTCTGGCAGCGGCTCGGTGGCGATCATCCGCGAGTACACCGGCAGGATGTCACGCCGCTGCCCACGGAGATCGCGGGTGTAGGCCTCAGTGGCGCGGACGATCACCGGTGCCCGCACTTCGCAGCGGCCCCGGCCGGCCGGCGAACCGCGTGCACCTTCGGCGGCAATCTGCACTGCGCCATCGCCGATACCCGTCGCACGGGTCTGTTCGTAGATCTCCACTCCCGACGCCTCGGCGGCACAGGCCAGCCCCAGCGCCAGCTTGGCGGGGTCCACGACGGCAGAGGGGCCGAGCAGGATGCCGCTGCGGACCTCGGTGGCGTTGAGCTGCTCACGCGCTTCGTCGGCGTCGAGCAGGCGGATCTCGTCCTCGGTGAGCCCGAAGCTGCGGGCCTCGCCAATCTCGGCCGCCTGGCGTTCGGCTTGGGGACGCGTGCGGGCCAGCCGGATGGTGCCGCCCTTGGCATAATCGCAGTCGATCTGCTCCACCGCGGCCACCCGTCCGATCTCCTCCACGGCATCGAACACGGCCCTCACCAGCCGCCTCGACTCGCCGGGGCTGGAACGCCGGGCGTAGTCGGAAGCCGAACCCGCCAGCTCCCCCACTGCCCAACCGCCGTTGCGCCCCGAGGCCCCGAAACCGCAGTGATGCCGTTCCAGCACTGCCACACGCAACGCAGGCTCGAGGCGTTTCAGGTAGTAGGCAGCCCACAACCCGCTGAAGCCGCCGCCCACGATCGCAACATCGACGTCCAGATCGCCGTCGAGGCCGGGCCGGTGTGCGATCGGCGGATCCAGCCGGTCGATCCACAGCGGCACCGTCGACGCCGTGTCGAGCGACCACGGATCAGAATCAGCACTCGCCGCCATGACGCGGAAACTAGCCCCATGACCTGCCCGATCGCGACGCTCCGCGGCGAGCCTGCGCCGTCTGCGAACGCCACTGGCCGCCGCTCGTCCTCGCTGCGCTCCCCGGCCGGAGAACCGCAGCCGCAGCAGTAATGTCTCTCGCGGCAGTTGGATGCCGCAGTCGTCCGTGGGGGTTCTGCGATGCGTGAGATCCAAGCCGTGTCTGTCGGTGAACGCTCAGGCCTGGCTTACGCCCGGATCGTGCCGGAATGGGCCGCCGAGCTCGAGGCATTGGAGCTGGCCTCCCACCCCACCGCCGATCCAGGGGACCTGTACGACGCCGCTGCGTTCGATCAGCTCGCGCGTGACTTCTCCGAAGGGTGCTTCGCAGGCTTCGACGGCGACGAGCTGGTCGCGATGGGCGTCGGGATTCGCTGCGATTTTGACCTCGCGAACCCGATTCACACAATCGCCGACCTCGTACCCGATGACCACAGCAGCAGCGGGCACGTCCCCGACGGTCGCTGGTACTACGGCACCAGCATCGCCACCCGGCTCTCCCACCGTCGCCGAGGCGTCGGCGCTGAGCTCTACGTGCTGCGCAAGCAGGTCTGCGTCGACCTCGGGCTCGAAGGCATCGTGGCAGGCGGCGTCATTCCCGGATACGCCGACCACAAGGCCGACATGACAGCCGACGAATACATCGGCGAGGTGCGGGAGGGCCGGCTGTACGACCGTACGCTGAGCTTCCAGATCGAGAACGGCTTCGAAGCCGTGTGCGGCCTGCCGAACTACATCACCGATCCGGCAACGGACAGCTGGGCGGCGCTGATCGTGTGGCACAACCCCGAACTCCCCCACCAGGGCACATGAGCGACGCCGACGAATCGCCTTCCGGCGGCGGGGGCCTCGTGGCCGGGGCTGACCCCGAGAACATCGGCGACCAGGCATTCCGTTCAGACCAGTGGCACGGCCGCCTGCCCGAGATGACCTACGGCGGGGCGCTGTCGTTCCTGCGGCGCCGCTACACCCGCGACATCGCCGATGCCGACATCGTGGTGTCGGGCATTCCCTTCGACATGGCCACCTCCAACCGGCCCGGCGCCCGGCTCGGCCCACGCGCCATCCGGGCGGCATCAACGGGGCTCGCCGAGCTCGACGCCTACCCGTTCGGATTCGACCCCTTCGACTATCTCGCCGTTGCCGACTACGGCGACTGCTTCATCGACTACGGCCATCCCACCGACGCCGTCGAGCGCATCGAGAGCCACGCAGCACAGATCCTCGCCAATGACGCGCAGATGGTGACCTTCGGCGGCGACCACTTCGTCACCTACCCGCTGCTGCGTGCCCATGCCGCCAAGCACGGCCCGCTCGCGCTCATCCATTTCGACGCGCACCCCGACACGTGGCCCGACGACGAAGGGCGGCTCGATCACGGCTCGATGTTCCTGCGGGCACTGCGCGAGGGCATCATCGACCCCTCGGTCTCGGTGCAGATCGGCATCCGCACCCACAACGACGACTGCGGCTTCACGGTGCTGGGTGCGCCGTGGGTGCATCGCAACGGCCCCGCGGCCGTGCTGGAAGTGGTGCGTGAGCAGGTGGGCGATCACCGGGCGTATGTCACCTTCGACATCGACTGCATCGATCCTGCGTTTGCCCCGGGCACCGGCACGCCCGTGGCGGGCGGGCTGAGCACGGCACAGGCGCTCGAGATCGTGCGCGGGCTCGCGCCGTTCGACATCGTCGGGATGGATGTGGTCGAGGTTGCGCCCGCCTACGACGTGTCGGAGATCACGGCGCTCGCCGCGGCCACCATCGCCCACGACTTCATCTGCACCCAGGCAGTGCGCGCCGGAGCGCCGTTTGACCCGGTGGGACTCACATGAGCGCTGACGTGCCCGCTGTGGAGATGCACGGCATCTCCAAGCGCTTCGGCGAGGTGGCGGCCGTGGACGGCGTCGATCTGCAGATCGGTGACGGCGAGTTTTTCGCACTGCTGGGTCCGTCGGGCTGTGGCAAGACCACCACGCTGCGGATGATCGCCGGCCTCGACATCCCCAGCGAAGGGCGCCTGGCGATTTTCGGCGAGGAAGTCGCCTCGTGGCCCCCAGACCGCCGCCCGGTGAACACCGTGTTCCAGGCCTATGCCCTGTTCCCGCACATGACCGTGGCGCAGAACATCGCGTTCGGCCTCCAGATGCGCGGCATCCGCGGCCCTGACGCCGACCGGCAGGTGGCTGAGGCGACGGCGCTGGTACAGCTCGAAGGTATGGAGCACCGAAGACCATCGCAGCTCTCGGGCGGCCAGCAGCAGCGCGTGGCGCTCGCACGCGCACTGGTGAACCACCCCAAAGTGCTGCTGCTCGACGAGCCCTTGGGCGCGCTCGACCTCAAGCTGCGCCAGGAGATGCAGGTGGAGCTGAAGGCGCTGCAGCGCGAGGTGGGCATCACATTCGTGTTCGTGACCCACGACCAGGAGGAAGCCCTAGCCATGAGCGACCGGGTGGGCGTCATGTCCGAGGGCCGGCTGCTGCAGGTGGGCACGCCGGCGGAGGTGTACGAGCATCCCGCCAGCCGCTTCGTGGCCGACTTCATCGGACGCACCAACCTGCTCGAAGGCGTCACCGAGAGCCCCTCGGCCATGCGCCTGAACGCCGGCGCAGTGGTGGCTGCCGCGAACGAACTGCCGCCGGGCTCTCCCGCGGCTCTGAGCGTGCGCCCCGAGCAGGTGCGGCTGCATCGGCGGGGCGAAGCGCCGGAAGGCACCCCTTGCCTCGATGGCGTCATCACCGACGCCACCTACCTCGGTCACGCGTTCGTGTACATGATTGCCATCGGCCCCAACGCAGACGCTGGCGGGTCGGGCGCGGGCGACCCGGCCCCCACCATCACTGCAAGATCCGAGACGGGCTCGACTGCACTCGACGCCGGCGAACGAGTGACCGTGAGCTGGTTGCCGGCCTCGACAACCGTGGTCGCGGACTGATGCCCCCGTTGCGCCGTGCCAAACCAGCCGCGGCGCAGCCGGCAACAAGCCCCGAGCCCACTGCGCCAGCGCCCATGACGCCGGCCGAGATCGCTGCTCAGCGCAGGAAGCGGCGCACGGGAGCGCTCATCGCCTCGCCCGGGGCGCTGTACCTGCTGATCTTCTTCATGGTGCCGCTGGGCCTCATCACGGTGTATTCGTTCGCGACGCGCACCTCCACGGGCCGCACGTCGCTGAGCGGCTGGAACCTCAATTCCTACGAACGCATCGCCGACGACGTGATCGTGGGCATCATTGCCCGCTCAGCGTGGCTGGCGTTCCTCACCACGGTGCTGTGCTTGGTGGTCGCTTACCCGTTCGCCTACTACCTTGCCACCCGACCACCTCGGCTGCGGGCCCGGCTGCTCGTGCTGGTGATGATCCCGTTCTGGACCAACGGGCTCGTGCGCATCTTCGCCATCCGCTTCCTGCTCGGCTCGAACGGACCCGCTTCCGCGCTCAGCGAGGCCATGGGCTTTGGCACGTTCCGGATCCTGTTCACGCCGACCGCCGTGGTGCTGGGCATGGTGTACGGATTCTTGACCTTCATGGTGCTGCCGCTGTACGTGGCGCTCGAACGCATGGACTGGCGCCTGGTGGAGGCCGCCCGTGACCTCTATGCGAGCGGGTCGAAGGCGTTCTGGCGGGTGACCGTGCCGCTCACCCGCTCAGGCATCGTGGCGGGCTGCGTGCTGGTGTTCGTGCCCAGCTTCGGCTCCTATGTGGTGCCCGAGATCCTGGGCGGCGCCAAGACGCTGCTCATCGGCTCCTATGTGGCACGCCAGTTCCAGGCCGCCCGCAACTGGCCGCTGGGCGCCGCGCTGAGCGTGCTGGTGATCGTGGCCATGCTCGTGGCGGTCGCCATCAACCAGCGCAACTCTGCAAATGCCGAGCGAACACCGGCGGGCATGCCATGACGGGCCGCCGGTCATGAGCAATCTGGGCACGGCCGGGGCCAAGCGCTCGTCGAGGCACCTGCTGCGGGCCAACGCCTGGTTCGTGTTCGCGTTCTTGTACGTGCCGATCGTGGTGCTCGTGATCTTCTCGTTCAACGACTCCGAGCGGGTCAACGTCTGGCAAGGGCTCTCGCCGCGCTGGTACGGCGAGGCGCTCGGCAACACCCAGGTCGTCAGCGCCCTGCGGGTGTCGCTCATCGTGGCAGTGACCTCGACCGTCGTGTCCACGGTGCTCGGCACCGCGGTGGCGCTGGCGCTCGACCGCTACCGCTTCAAGGGCCGGCGGGCGCTCGACGGCACCGTGTACCTGCCCATCGTCATCCCCGACATCACCATGGCCGTCATGTTGCTGGTGTTCTTCGCCGAGGCCTTCAAGCTCATCGACGTCATCGGCCCCAGGCTCACCTTGGGCGTCACGACGATCACGCTCAGCCACATCGCGTTCAACATCTCGTTCGTCGCGGTGGTGGTGCGCGCACGCCTCGATCAGTTCGACCGCACCCTCGAGGAGGCGGCGCGTGATCTGTATGCCACGCCGTGGCGTACGTTCAGGAGGGTGACGCTGCCGCTGATTGCGCCAGGCATCGCCGCGGGCGCCCTGCTGGCGCTGACGCTGTCGCTCGACGACGTCGTCATCTCGGCGTTCACCGCAGGGCCGGGAGCGACGACGCTGCCGGTGTACGTGTTCAGCTCGATCCGCCAGGGCGTGACGCCAGAGCTGAACGCCATCTCCACGCTCATGCTGGCTGCGTCGATCACGCTGGTGGTGGCCTCGCTGGCTCTCCAGCGCCCCAGGAGCACCACGCCATGAACACGATCCAAGCAATACAGCGACGCAGTTCCGGAGCGTCCGCAAGGGAGGAAACATGACCAACTCATTCAGCACGACGCGGCGACCGCGCCGAGCACGCTGGCTAGCAGTCGCTGCAGCCGCCGCGCTGGTGGTCGCCGCATGCGCCGGCGGGGGCAGCGACAACGCCGCCGACGACTGCGAGCCCGGCGAAACCGACGGCGATCTCGCCTTCTACAACTGGGCCGACTACATGGACGAGGAGCTGCTCGCAGCCTTCGAGGACGAGACCGGCGTCAGCGTCGACTACACGGTCTACGAATCGAACGAGCAGATGCTCAGCCAAGTCGAGTCTGAGGCGGCGATCTACGACCTGGTCGTGCCGTCGGACTACATGGTGGCGCTGATGATCGAGGAAGAACTGCTGCTGGCGCTCAACTACGACGCGCTGCCGAACGTCTCCAACATCGACGACGCGTGGGACAACCCGCCGTTCGATCCCGAGCATCAGTACCACGTGGCCTACCAGTGGGGCACTACTGGCATCGGCATGACCTACGACGCGCTGGACGCCATCGGCGGCGAGTCGACATGGGCGGTCATCTTCGACGCCGACACCGCAGCGCAGGTGCCCGGCGGCATCTCGATGCTCGACGACGCTCCCGAGACGGTGTCCGCAGCACTCAAGTACCTGGGCTACAGCATCACCGAGACCATCGAGTCAGGCGATGAGGACGCCATCCGTGAAGCGGGTGCCCTGCTCAAGGCCACCAACGACCGGCTGGTCAAGTACGACTCGGTGACCTTCGGCGACGACCTGGTCAACGGCGAGGTTGACGTGGCGCACGGCTGGAGCGGCGGCTTCGCCCAGGCGTTCTTCGAGACCGACGCGTACGAGACCCACGTGTACACGATCCCCGCCGAGGGCGGCGTGCGCTGGGTGGACACCATGGCCATCCCGCACAACGCCGACAACGTCTGCTCGGCCCACGCCATGATCAATTTCCTGCTCGAAGCAGAGAACGGCGCTGCGCTGACCAACTACACCTACTACGGCAGCCCGAACGAGGCCGCAACGCCGTACATCCTCGACGAGATCCTGGAGGATCCGGGCATCTACCCGCCGCCCGATGTGTATGCGCGGCTCGAGCTGATCCCCCAGATGGGCGACCTGGGCCTGATCGTGCAAGACATGCTCACCGAGGCCAAGAGCTGACCCTGTGACCCGATGGGTCGGGGTGTCTCAGTTGCGAGGCACCTCGACCCAGGGGACGTCCTTGTCGACGCGGGGCTCGCCAGGAAGGCCGAGGACCTGCTCGCCCAGGATGTTCCGCATGATCTCTGAGGTGCCGCCCTCGATGGAGTTGGCGCGCACCCGCAGGAATCCGTGCTGGACACCGCCGTCGGAGCCGTCCACCGAGAGGTCGCCGGGACGGCGAAACGTGTAGTCGTAGCCGATGAGCCCGTCGGGCCCCATCATGTCGACCGCACAGGTCATGAGGGCCTGGTTGAGCTCGGCGAAGGCCAGCTTGGCGATCGACATCTCGGGCCCCGGGTTGCCCTTGCGCCGGTTCTCGCCGGCTCGCATGTTGGTGAGGCGCAGCACTTCAGCTCGGGTCCACAGTTGCGTCAGGCGATCCTTGGTGACATCGTCGCGATCGGCTTCTTCGCGCTGTTTCCACAGCTTCACGAGCACGGAGATCGGCCCGGAGCCGCGCTTGGGCGGGCCGGCTCCCCCGGCGCCGATGGCGTTGCGCTCGTTCATCAACGTGGTCAGCGACACCCGCCAGCCATCACCCACGTCGCCGACGCGGTTCGCGTCGGGCACGCGTACGTCGGTCATATAGACCTCGTTGAACTCGGCCTCTCCCGTGATCTGGCGCAGCGGACGCACCTCCACGCCGGGCGCTTTCATGTCGAGCGCGAAGTAGGTGAGCCCCCGGTGCTTGGGCACCTCGGGATTGGTGCGGGTGACGAGCATGCCGAAGTCGCCGAGGTGCGCCAGGGTGTTCCAGACCTTCTGGCCGTTCACCACCCACTCTTCCCCGTCGGCCACTGCCTTGGTCGCCAGACCGGCGAAATCGCTGCCCGCTCCCGGCTCGCTGAAGAGCTGGCACCACAGCTCTTCGCCGGTGAACATCGGCCGCAAGAAGCGCCGCTTGACGTCTTCGCTGCCGTGGGTGTGGATGGTCGGCCCGGCGAGATGCATGAAAAAGGTGACGGGCTTCTGGGGCCGCGCACCCGCCGCCCGCAGCCGTTCTTCCACCCGTCGCTGCAGCTTGGGGCTCACGCCCAGGCCGCCGTGGCCCTCGTCGAAGTGCACCCACGCCAGCCCGGCATCGAACTGCGCGCCGCGGAACTCCGCGTAACTCAACTGCTGGGGATCGTACGAGGCCAGCAGCCCGTCAATGGCTGCATCGACCCTCGCGGCAGCAGAATCGGCAGTTGTCGGAGCTTCGAGCGTGTCGGTCATCGCGCCAGTCTGCCAGCACTGCGCCTGGTCGCAGATGGGTCAGTAGCGCTCGCCTGGGAATGACGGGTCGGTCTTGGCCAGGAAAGCCTCTGCACCGTGGGACATGTTGCGAGGAATGAGCACAGCCTGGTGCCCCATTTCGACGTCAAGCTGGTCGGCGAGGTCGCGTTGGGACGCACCGTCGATGGCAGACCGGATACGTGCCATTGCCGCCGGCGAGCTGCGCCGGAGCACGTCGATCACCTCGGTCACCGCAGTGTCGAGCTCGTCATCGTCGACGGTCTTCCACACCAGGCCCCATTCGGCGGCCTGATCGGCGGTGACGCGCTCACCCAGCAGCGACATGCCCAACGCCCTGGCCCGGCCGATGCGCATCGGAAGCTGCCAAGTGGTGCCCAAGTCGGGCACGATCCCGAGCCGGGGGCCGAAGGTGGCCACGAAGAAGGCCGAGCGGGCAGCAATGGCGACATCGCACGACATCGACAAGCCGATGCCCCCGCCTGCGGCCACGCCGTTGATGCGGGCGACGGTCGGCACGGGGCACTCGGCCACCGCCCGGATTGCCGGATGGAAGGCATTGTCCATCGAGTCGGTGGTGGCCTCGCCGGCTGCGTCGGCGTCGACGCCCTCGGCGCCGTCGGCAGCCGCATTTCGCAGGTCGGCGCCCGAGCAGAATCCGCGCCCGGTGCCCGTGAGCACGACTGCGCGCACCGATTCGTCGGCGGCCACCATGGTGAAGGCTTCGGTGATGTCGTTCATGAACTCGTCGTTCATCGAGTTCAGTGTCTCGGGTCGGTTCAGCGTGACCGTTGCCACGTCCCCCGCGTGGTCCCGTTCCACGCTGTAGGTTACCGTGCCGTTGGACGGCTGTGCTGCGGTGCCCATGACGGCTACTTATAGCGGTAGGTGATGCGGCCCCGGCTGAGGTCGTAGGCCGAGACTTCTACCTGAACCCGGTCGCCGGGAAGGATGCGGATGTGGTGCTTGCGCATCTTGCCGCTCAGGTGCCCCAACACCTCGTGCCCGTTGTCGAGCTCAATGCGGAAGTGGCCGCCCTTGAGTGCTTCGACGGTCTTCCCCTCGAGCAAGATGGCGTCGTCTTTGACTTTCGGCACGTGGATTCCCTGGTCGGCGGCATGTTCTGCATTTCCGCCACAGCGGAGCACGCAAGGCGTCCCATGGTAGCCCCCCAGGCTCGAAGCCGCCCGCGGCAGACCTCCCGAGGCCCCATTCAGTGGCGCTTGACGCCGCCGTACTTCATACGCGTGTCCGACATCGAAGCGAGCCGCACTTCGTCGTTGTTGATGCCCGCCGCCACGAGCTCGCCCATGAACAGGGAGTGGGTGCCGAGGTCGACGCTGTGGCGCACCTCGCAGTCCATCCACGCCGCGGCGTCGACGAATACGGGCGCGCCAGTGGCGGCTTCATAGGTCGACCAGCCGTTCAGCGTCCCCGTCGCCGGTCCGCCGTCGCCGCCCGCTTCGTAGGCAGCAGGCTTGGAGAACTTGACGAATGGCCGGGTGTTCTCCGCATCCCACAGATTCACCGAGAACGAGCCTCCCGCCGAGATCAGCCGGTGGGTGACGGCGGTGTTCTCGACACTGATGCCGATGATCACCGGTTCCATCGACAGCTGCGTGATCCAGCTCGTGGTCATGGCATTGCGCTCGTCGCCGGCTCTCGATCCCACCAGCGCGAGCGCATTGGGAATCTTCCAGGTCACCCGGTTGACCAACTCGTCGGGCAGATCCGCTGTGCTCATGGCTGCACCCTATGCAGCGCTGCGTACCGTGCGGACACCACGGCTCTCAGGGACCGGTGAGAGGTGCGCGGCTAGCGTGGGCGTCGCAGCCTCGGGCCGAACGACCTGCGGACACGAGGCGCGTACACAACAAGCAGGGGGCTGAGACATGGCGTATGACCTGAAGATCACGGGCGGGACGATCATCGACGGGACGGGAGCCCCTCGCTACGTCGGCGATGTGGGTGTCAGCGATGGCAAGGTGGTGGCGCTCGGCGCTGCCCCTGCCGAAGCGAACCAGACCATCGACGCCAGCGGGCGCATCGTGTGCCCCGGTTTCGTAGACATCCACACCCACTACGACGCCCAGGTCATGTGGGACCGCCTGGTGAGCTGCTCGCCGTGGCACGGCGTCACCACCATCGTGATGGGCAACTGCGGCTTCTCGGTGGCGCCCACCCTGCCCGACCACCGCGACCTCATCATGCGCACGCTCGAGAACGTCGAGGGCATGAGCGTGGACGCGCTGCGGGCCGGCCTGGGCGACTGGGGCTTCGAGACCTTCCCGCAGTATCTCGATGCACTCGAATCCAACGGTGCCGCGGTGAACATGGCGGCGCTCGTCGGTCACACAGCGGTGCGCATGTACGTGATGGGCGAAGAATCCACCGAGCGGGAAGGCACACCCGAAGAGATCGCCGCGCAGCGAGACCTGGTGGCCGAGGCGCTGCGGGCCGGCGCGCTCGGCTTCGCCACCTCCAAAGCGGCCACTCATGTCGGCTACGAGGGGCGTCCGGTTCCGAGCCGGGCTGCCACTACCGACGAGATCGTCGAGATCGCCCAGGCGCTCGGCGACGCCGGCGGCGTGATGCAGGCAACGGTCGGCCGGGGCCTCAGCCACGACGAGTTCGCCCGCATCGCCGAGACCACCGGCGCACACGTGAGCTGGACAGCGCTGCTGGGCTCGGCACGCGGTCCAGGCAGCCACCGCGCCGAGCTGGAGCGAGCCCATGAGATCGCCGAGCGGGGCCTGCCGGTGTTCCCCCAGGTTGCGGTGCAGCCCATCCAGTTCGAGATGAGCTGGAAGGCGCCGTTCATCTATGAGGCCCTGCGCTGCTTCACCCCGGTGTCCCAAAGCGACCTCGAAGGCCGCAAGCGCTACTACGCCGACGCCGACTGGCGGGCCGAGTTCAAGGAGAAGGCCGGCAATGGCGGCAAGATCGGCGACCGCTGGGCTCGAACCGAGGTCAGCTACCTGCCCCACAATCCCGAGCTCGAGGGCTGCAACGTGCAGCAGATGGCCGACGAGGCCGGCCAAGACCCGGTGGACTGGGTGCTCGACATGGCGCTCGACGCCGACCTCGACATGCGCATCGTCCAGGACGTGATCAACCACGACCCGGACGACATCGACGAGCTGCTCCACGACCCCACAACGGTGATCGGGCTGTCCGATGCCGGGGCGCACGCCAGCCAGCTCTGCGATGCCAAGTACTCCACGGAGTTCCTGCAGACGTTCGTGCGGGGTCGGGGCAGTTTCGATCTCGAAACCGGCATCCACATGCTCACCCAGCGTCCCGCCGAGGTGTTCGGCATCACCGACCGGGGCACGCTGGCCGAGGGCAAGCCCGCCGATGTGGTGGTGTTCGATGCCGACGAGGTGGGCCACTTGGGCAAGCGGCGGGTGTACGACCTGCCCACCGGCGCCGATCGGCTGATCTCCGATGCGAAGGGCATCGACGCGGTGGTGGTGAACGGCACCATCATCCGCCGGGACGGTGCCGATGCTGTCGACCCGCACGGCCCGCTGCCCGGCAAGCTGCTGCGCAACGGCAAGGCCTGAGCCGCTCCCCTGCCGTTCAACGCACGCCGCGTGGCAGGCTTGCGGCCGTGATCGATCTCCGCTCAGACACTGTTTCCCGCCCCACGCCGGCCATGCGGGCCGCCATGGCCAAGGCTGAGGTCGGCGACGACGTCTGGGGCGACGACCCCACGGTCAACGAGCTCGAGCACTACACGGCCGAGCTGCTGGGCAAGGCCGCAGCGCTGTATGTGCCCAGCGGCACACAGTCCAACTTGTGCGGGCTATTGGCGCATTGCGAGCGGGGCGATGAGTACATCGTCGGCCACCACGCTCACACCTACATGTACGAGGGCGGCGGCGCAGCCGTGCTGGGCAGCATTCAGCCCCAGCCGGTGCCCACTGACGACACGGGAATGCTCGATCTCGCGGTCGCCGAGGAGGCCGTGAAGCCCGACAACAGCCACTTCGCCCGCACTCGCCTGCTGTGCCTCGAGAACACCATCGACGGCAAGGTGCTGACGCCCCGCCAGCACCAGGAAGCCCGCGACTTCGCCGACCGTCACGGCCTCGGGCTGCACCTCGACGGCGCCCGGCTGTGGAACGCAGCGGTGTCGCTGGGCCAGTCCCCCGCCGAGGTCGCCGCTCCGTTCGACACCGTGTCGGTGTGCTTGTCCAAGGGTTTGGGCGCACCTGTCGGCTCGGTGCTGTGCGGCAGTGACGATCTGGTGGGCAAAGCGCGCCGCTGGCGCAAAGTGTTGGGCGGCGGGATGCGTCAGGCCGGCATCATCGCTGCAGGCGGGCTGTACGCCCTGCAGCACCACATCGACCGGCTGGCCGACGACCACGCAAACGCGCAGCGACTCGCGGCAGGGCTCGCGGCCATCGAGGGCATCACGGTCACCGGCTGCAACTCCAACATGGTGTTCTCACAGCTCGACCGGGACGACTCCACACTCGCCAAGCGAGTCGAGGGCCGGGGCGTGCTGGCCGACTGGCGCTTCGGCCGCTCCCGGATGGTGCTGCACCTCGACGTCAGCAAGGCCGACGTCGACACTGCGCTGGCGGCCATCACCGCCGAGCTGGCGGCATAAACCCGGGTCGCGGTTTCAGTCGGCGACGAGTGCCCGATCCGCCGCCCGGGGCTCACACACGTATTCGTCGAGATCGGCTTCTTTTGTCATGTCGAAGTAGTCGACATTGCGCCATGGCGAATTGACCACGATGCGGCCAGATTCGTTGCGGTAGTAGCTGGTCATGCCGGGGTGCATCCAGACCATGCTCTCGTGTGCCTCGTCGACGCGGCTCCGGTAGTCGGCGTGCACCTCGGGGCGCACTTCGACCGCTCCGAGGCCGCGAGCACACATCTTGCCGATCATGTCCATGATGTAGCGGACCTGCATCTCCACTACGAAGATGAGGCTGCCGCCGTGGCCTGGCTGCAGGTTCGGGCCGTAGAGGGTGAAGAAGTTCGGGAAGTCGGGCGTGACCGTGCCCAGGTAGGCGCTCGCGTCGTCATCGCCCCACGATTCGCGCAGCGTCCTGCCCGAACGACCCGCTGCCTCATAGGTGGTGATGAAGCGCAGCACGTCAAAGCCCGTGGCGAGCACCAGCACGTCGGCCTCGCGCTCGGCGCCGTCGGCCGTGCGGATGGTCTGGCCCGAGATCTCGGCAATGGGATCGTCGACCAGCTCGACGCTGGGATTGCGGAGCATCCGGTACCAGCCGTTGTCCATCAGCATCCGCTTGCCGAAGGGCGGATAGGTGGGCAGCACCTTGTCCAGCAGCTCATCGGCCCGGTCGCCGAGCTCGTCGGTGACGTAGCGCGTGAAGTACTTGCGGTGGGCGTCGTTCTGAGCGTTGAGCGAACGTTCGGGGTGCTCCCAGTCGGGATCCTTCTGCAGGGCAGTGTGAATGCGGTCGTTGAACGTCCACCCCAGTCGCACCCGATACCACGCCCGGTACAGCGGCACCGCCTCGAACAGCGTGCGCATCGCATCGGGAACGGGCTTTCGGAACTGGTCGAACGGTGCAGCCCAGTGGTTGGAGCGCTGGTAGATCGTCAGCGACTCCACGTCATCCTGGATCTCTGGAGCGGTCTGCATGCAGCTCGCACCGTTGCCCACGATCGCCACGCTCTTGCCTGTGAGATCGGCATCGGCAGGCCAGCGCGCTGTGTGCCAGGTCTCGCCGCTCCACGTTTCCAGACCGTCGATATTGGGCCGGATCGGCGGGTTGAAGATGCCGGCAGCGCTGATGACGACGTTCGCTTCGATGATCTGCGTGGAACCGTCGACGCCCTGGGCGTGCCCGTTGGCACCCGGTGCCGTGGCCGCACCGTCGTCTCGGCGGCGTAGACCCGTCTCGTCGGGGGTTGCGCTGAGTCCGAGCCTGCCCGTCTCCCAGCGGCCCTCGTTGTCGGTCACATGGCGCACCTCGGCACGCCAGACCTGCCGCTCGGCGTCGTAGCTGATGCGCTCGACTGACGTGTTGAACCGGATGCTGCGCCGCACGTCGAAGTCGTCGGCGACCTTCTCGAGATAGCCGTGCAGCTCATCGCGCAGGCAGAAGTACATCTTCCAGTCATGCGGGGCGAACGAGTACGAGTACAGGTGGTTCGGGGTGTCCACGCCGGCACCGGGATAGCGGTTCTCCCACCAGACCCCGCCGACCGTGCCGTTGCGCTCGATGACCTCGTAGGGCACACCGGCCTGCTTGAGATTGATGGCGGCGCACAGCCCCGAAGCACCTGCACCGATCACCAGCACCTTGAAGCCGGACGGGACCTCGATGGGGTCGTGGTCCAAGAACTTGGCGAGCCCGAGCTGGGCGGCCGTGAAAGCGCCGTACTCGTCGGGCACGTGCTCGCCCATGGCGGTGCTGAGCATCCGGGTGATGAGCGCGTCGTCGGGCTCGGGAACTGCCATCGGGCGGCCGTCACGCCATGCCGCAATGGCTTCCAGTGCAGCCTCGCGTACCTCTTGCTGGTGCTGGGGGGCGAGGCCGCCGGTGTCGTTGTCACCCAGGCCGGGCTGGCGCTTGGGCCGGTACGGCTCGTCCAGCCAATGCAGCTCGCCGGTCATCTGGACCAGCACCATCAGCAGCGTCGGGATGTTCGCCACCGCGACTGCTGCGGTGAGCGTCTCGTCGTCCACGTCGGGCCGGCCCGCAGCCGTCGGCGCGCCGTAGGCAACCCCACTGGCACCATTTGCTGCATTCGCCTGAGACACCTGTGACATCGCTCCCCCTCTGCCCGAGAGCCAGCGTAGGGCGTGATGCGGTACCGATTCCGATTCGGTGCTGCCCTGGGCGTCCAAAGCACTGGACAGCTCAGTATCGCAGCGCGGTACGATGGTCGCTCGGATCCGACAGGTGAGACGGGGGTTGCGCTTCCTTGCTATGGATGTGGTGACCGCCCCCGCCTCACGGATCACAGTAGGGCTGACCAGCGCTTTGGACGCCTTGTTTTTTGACGATGGCGAAGCCGGTCAATCCTGCTTGGCGAGTTCGCCTCGCAGGTGATGCAACAGGTCGCCGTGGCCGACGGCAGCCATCCACAGCTCGGAGATCAGCGTCCCGTCTTCGATCGTCAGCTCCCGCCGTACCGAAGTCACTTCTTTGGCCGTCGGGGTCATGCCCACTGCTTTGCTACGCAGCTCGATCACGAGACCGTCGTCGGTAGCTCGCACCGTGCCCAGATGGATCTCGGTGACGCCAGACGGCTGCGCCAGGGTGAGCTCGAGCTCGCCGCCCGGTAGCGCTCGGACATAACCCGCCTCGGAATGCAGCGGTTCGCCGGTGACGCTGTTGCGTGTGCGCTGGGTCATCGAAACAAACGGCTTGCCCACGTGGCCGAAGACCAGTTCTTCGGTGTAGGCGAAGTCGTCGATGGTCGGGTAGTGGCCGGTGCCGCCGCCTTGCCAGGTGCCCAGCAGCGGGGCAAGCGGTTCGCACTGCGGGTGCAACTCGGCCATTCCCGCAACCTAGTGGGCGCACCGGTCGGGGCGGCCTCTTGGAGGATGCGCAGATAGGTGAACCTTCCCGCTGTCGCACCAGTTGTTTCCCGCTCTTGTTCGCTGTCGCTCACGGGCCGCTCGGGCCACGGCTTCGCCTATCGGCTCAGCCTCTAAGGTCTGCCGCCATGAGCGGAGCCATCGAAGTCGGATTCACCACCAGCGAGACCCACCGGGTCACGGACGAGATGTCCCCGCCGCACCTGCCGAACAAGGTGCTGTCCACGCCCGACATGGTGCGCCTCATCGAGGGCACCTGCCTGTTCGGCGTGCAGCCCCTGCTGGAAGAGAACCAGACGACGGTGGGGATTCACATTTGCGTGAGTCACCAGGCCGCAGTGTCCTCGGGTGAGGACGTTCTCGTGACCGGCGAGATCAACGAAGTCGACCGCCGCCGCCTGGTCTTCGACATCAAGGTCACCCACGGCGACACGCTCATCTCCGAAGGCACGCACCAGCGGTTCATCGTCGGCGGCTAAGGAGCCGCGCGTGCGGGTGCACCCGCGGTGGAGGCGGCAGAACCCTCTGCTCCAGCGATCCAGCAGGTCGCAACGTCGCAGAGTCTCCTGCCGCCTCCACTGCTATGGCATTTGTGCCTGCCGGCTCGAGTCCTCAGCGCCGGGTTGCTATCGCTGTTGCTGGCGTTGGACGAAGCGAATGATCCGCATGGTGTCCTGGGCCGTGATTCGACCGATGGGACCGGTCGAGTAGCACGCCTGGGCCACCTTGCCCCCTGGCGCCAGCACGAACCCGGTGGCGTGCAGGATGCCGCGCTTGGCCTCGGTGAAAGCCCCCGTCGCGGCAGACACCTCGTCGGCGTCGGCGCTGTGCAGCATCCGCACAGGGCCGAGTTGCAGGTTGTCGGCGAGGCGCTGGGTGGTGTCCTTGTCGTCAATCGACAGCGCTACCACGCTGGCGCCCAGCATCTTCAGCAGTGATGCGGTGCCGTTGAAGTCAACCAACTGTTGACGGCAGTACGGTCACCAGTGGCCCCGGTACATCAGCACGACGCCCCAGCCGTCGCCGAAGACCTCGGGAATGGTGACCTCTTGGTCGTCCAGATCGCTCAGGGTGATCTGGGGGAACGCATCTCCGGTGTCGAGTTTCATGAGTTACCGCACCTTCCTGTCGGCGGCGGCAATAATCGTAAGCGGCCACGTCATCGAAGACTCGAATGACGGGAAGGGCGTTCTCACATGATCGATTGGCTCGGCATCGACCACCTGTTCAAGTTGTCCGCTGGCGAGGCGGTGATGGGCTTCCTGACGCCGCTGATCGTCTGCGCTGCGGTGTTCGTTGCGCACATGATCCTGCCCGCCCGGCGGGTGACCGGCTACGCCACCAACCGCGAGACCGGCGAGCCCCGCAGCTACCGGCTCAACGGCGTGCTGGTGTTCGCCCTGGCGCACATCGTGTGGGCATTCGAGCTCACCGGCATGCCGCGCGACTGGTTCTACCGGTCGACCATGTACGCCATCTTGGGCGGGCTGATCACCGCCGTCATCGCGACGACCATCGTGGTGTTCAGCCAGCCCGAGGGCTCCCAGAAGAACCCCTTCTTGGCATGGTGGTTTGGTCGTGCGCAAGAGATGCAGTTCTTCAACAACCGCTTCGACCTCAAGATGTACTTCTACATCGTCGGCGGCACGATGCTGTCGCTCAACGCGTGGTCCGGGGCGGCGTGGCACATCGACGCAGTCGACGATGTCAACCCCGGCTTGATCCTCTACGTCGCCATCAACTCCTTCTACGTCTTCGACTACTTCGTGTGGGAACGGGTGCAGCTCTACACCTACGACCTCATCCACGAGAACGTCGGATTCAAGCTCGTCTGGGGCGGGCCTTTCGTATGGGGCTGGATGTTCGTGCTGCCGCTGTGGGGCTTGGCGCCCGTTGCCGATCCGGGATTCTCCGGCGGACCGATGTACTTCTGGCTGATCGGCTGCGCCGCACTGTTCCTGGTGGGCTGGACGATCTCTCGCGGCTCGAACATGCAGAAGTACACGTTCAAGCGCTGGCCTGAGCGGAAGTTCCTCGGCATCTTCGAGCCGGAGGTGATCGAAGCCGGCGACCGCAAGATCTTGTGCAGCGGGTTCTGGGGCAAGGCAAGGCACTTCGGCTACTTCGGCGAAGGCCTGTACGGAATTTCCATGGCGCTGGTATTCGGGCACTTCACCAACCTGTGGTCCTGGACATATGTGGTGATGATCGTGACCTTCTTCGTTCCTCGCCAGTTCGAGGACGACAGGCAATGCGCCGAGAAGTACGGCGAAGAGAAGTGGGCTGAATACCAGGCCCGAGTTCCCTACCGGATCATCCCGGGCATCTTCTAGAGGCGGTCGGCTGAACCGGCAGCGGAAAGGAAGCCAGCGATGTTCGAATGGCTCGGCGTAGAGCACTTGGTCGAGCTGACTGCGGGCGAGGCGGTGCTGGGGTTTCTCACACCGCTGTTCGTGTTCGTCGCCTTCTTCGTGCTGCAGATGGTGCTGCCGGGAAAGCGCGTCCCCGGCTACGTCGTCGACAGCAAGACCGGCCAGCCCCGCAGCTACCGGCTCAACGGCTTGCTCGTGTTCGTCGTGGCCCAGGTGCTGTGGTGGTTCGAGCTCACGGGCATGCCGCGCGACTGGTTCTACCGCTCATCGCTGTACGCCGTGGCGGGCGGCACGGTGCTGGCCGTCATCATGACGCTGATTGCCGTGTTCAGCCAGCCAGAGGGAGACGTCAAGAGCAAGTTTCTGGCGTGCTGGTTCGGGCGCGCCCAAGAGATGCAATTCTTCAACGACCGCATCGACTTGAAGATGTATTTCTACATCGTCGGCGGCACGATGCTGTCGCTGAATGCCTTCTCCGGCGCGGTCTGGCACTACGACAACTTCGACGACCCGAACCCGGGCGCCTATCTCTTCGCTGCGTTCTTCACGTTCTACGTGTTCGACTACTTCGTGTTCGAACGAGTGCAGCTCTATACCTACGACGTCATCTACGAGCGCCTCGGCTTCAAGATGTTCTGGGGGGCGCTCATCGTCTACGGCTGGATGTTCATCATCCCGATGTGGGGCATGGCCGCGCATGCCGACCCCCCGCACGCAGGCGCCTGGCGGTATCTCTGGCTGATCGTGACGCCGGTGCTGTTCGTCGTGGGCTGGTGCATCAGCCGTGGCGCCAACACGCAGAAGTACACGTTCAAGCGATGGCCTGAGCGCGCCTTCCTGGGCATCAGGCCAGAAATCATCGAGGCCGGCGAGCGCAAGATCCTGTGCAGCGGCTTTTGGGGCGCATCCCGGCATCCCAACTACCTGGGCGAGGGCTTCTACGGACTGGCCCTCGCCTTGAGCTGGGGCCACCTCGGCAACCTTTGGGCGTGGGTCTATTTCGGTTACGTCCTCGCTCTGTTCACCTACCGCCAGATGGACGATGACAAACGTTGCGCAGAGAAATACGGCCCTGACAAATGGGCGGAGTACCGGCGGCGAGTGCCCTACCGGATCATTCCCCGCATCTACTGAGCGCACCCGCCGGGGCGCTGGGGTGGGCGCTGCAGGACTCGAACCTGCGACCCCCTCCTTGTAAGGGAGGTGCTCTCGCCAGCTGAGCTAAGCGCCCCCGTCGGCCCGGTCTCGCAGGCTACCGGCGGTCCCGCTGGCCGGAGCCGTCGAGCAAGCTCGCAAGCTGCGCTGTGCTGGCGGCGATGGGCCCTCGGCGCTCGCTGTGGCTGAGGTGAAACAGTTCTTTGTCGGCGGCCTCGCCGGTCCATGCTCCTGCCTCGTCGCAGATCAGGATGCCTGCGGCGTAATCCCAGACGCCGTGGTTGGAGTTGAGGTCGATGTAGCCGTCGAGGCGGCCGCAGGCGACCGCACACAGATCCAGCGCCGCCGAGCCGAGTACCCGAACCTGCCAGACCGGCAAGTCGGGGCTGGGACGTCCTGAGACGCCGATGACGGCCCGCTCACCGCTCGTGTGGCCGCTGGGGCTGATCGGGTGGCCATTCCGGTGTGCGCCGCCGTCAGCTGTGGCCGTGAACTCCTCGCCCGACACGAGGTGGCGCACGAGACCTGCCACTGGTGTGAGCCCGTCGACGACACAGAGGCTGATGCAGTAGTGCGGGATGCCCCGTGAGGCGTTGGTGGAGCCGTCGACCGGATCGACGATGACCGTTTCGCCGCCCGAGCCAGAGCGCAGTCCGGACTCCTCGCTCAGCACACCCACGCCTGCCGCGTCGAGCACATCGAGCGCTGCTGCGTCGGCGACCTGGTCCAGCGCATATTGATCGGGACGGTCACCACCGTCATGCCAGCGATCGAACGTGCTGAGCGATGCCTGAACCGCGTCCGCTGTGCGCCCCAGCAAGTCGAGCCAGTCATTGCCGGCAACGGTCATTGCACGTTCCAGCCCCGACAAAGCCGTTTTCGGGGCAGTCTTCGGGCCGCGTACAGTCGATCCGAGTTGGCCAGAGGATCGGACCGCATCGGGCGCACAGTAGTTGGCTGCTTGCACCGGCCCCAGTCACTGACCGCAATTCGGTCGAACCGGGCCGTTCCGGGCTATAGCCTCCGCGCATCGTTTCAGCGCCGCGTGGGGAGTATCCCGATGGCAGCGATCGACATCACCGGCTACGTGGCAAGCCTGAAGGATCATGCGCACGCGCATGGGTTCCACATCCACGACGAACGGCAGTTCATCGAGACCTACAGCCTCCGTCAGACGTGGGAGGTCGATCTGCACCCCGCAGAAGCCTGCGGCGGCCCGCTCGACCTGCACCTCACGCTCGAAGCCGACCCGCGGACGCTCCTGTCGTTCGAGGACGTGCTGTGGGCAACGCCTGAGAACGATCTGCCTCCCGACGAATTCTGGCTGCCCCTGATCTTCACGTGGGCCCTGCCGCCGCTGGACCACAGCCCCGACATGTTGGTGTTGGCCACCGACCTGGCGGGTCTGGGCGGCACAGCCCTGCCGGTGGAGGTGTCCGCCATCGACTCGCTCACCTCGGTGACCGACCCGGCCAGGCGGACGCTGATGATCGTGGCCCGACGGGAACTGTCGCTCCAGGCGCTGCTGCAGGGCGAAGACGACATGTGCGGCCCGTTCGACCTGTGCACCAAGATCTGCGACTACCTGCTGCACCACGCCAACGACTGGTACGACGAAGTACCCGCCTAGCGCCGTTGCGCTAAGACTCTGCGGCTATCTTGATGGCTTGGAGGGTTGCGGCCATCCCGGCACGCACGACGTCGGCCCGGGCTGCCAACTGCTGTGAGCTCAGATCTCGCAGCGTGGGCGGCAGCGCCAGGACGTCCCAGACCTCGCTCAGCAACGTGCCTCCAGCGTCGTTGGGCGCCATGCGGTAGGTCCAGCGCACGTAGGGGCCCTCGGGGTCGTCTGGCCGGGTCACCCATTCGAAGCACACCGGGGATTGGGCCGCCGTGACGGTGCAGGGAACGCTCCACTCACGCTCGCCGATTCGATTGTGCCCTTCGAAGGTCGCGCCTTGCGTGCTCGGCGTGTCGCTGGTCCAGTCGGCCCCGACATTCTCGGGGCTCCACTCCCCCATCCGGGTCACGTCGGACACCAAGGCATAGACAGCCTCGGGCGTGGCCGCGATCTCCACGCTGGCTTCGTGATGCATTCCGTGAACGGTCATGGGTGAGACCGTAGTTTCGCCCAACCGCGAGGGAGCAACCAAGGTTTCGATGAGGGTTCGACGCTGCGGCAGGGCAGAGCGCGCCATACCATTGCGCCGACCGCGAGCGGCCCAACCAACACTGCCCGGGCCCGGGCAGCGGACGCCCGCCCAGATCGCACCGCGTCGTGCAGCCGAGGAGTTCCCCATGGGCGAGATTCCACGTACCGAAGACCGCCGCAGCCCCATCCGGCGGATGGGCCGCACGGTCGAGCCCATCCACACCGTCGCGTACTACTCACCGGAGATCTACGGATTCAACGACGACGGCTTCAAGGGGTGGTGGCATGCCTACTTCGCGTACCGCTCAGCCCCCATGGGCAGGGTTAGTGCTGCGACCGTGACCGCGGTGTTCTACAACTTCGCCCCGCGCATGGTGGAACGAGCAGTGCCGGGCTGCTGGGACATCATGGAACCCGACGCCGTTCGCGCCCGCCAACTCGAGTTCACGACGGCGTCGATGCAGCGGGCCTTGGGCGAGTACCCAGACCCCGACGACATCGGGGCGGCGGCGGCTGCGCTGCGCAGCTTCGCAGGCGATCTGCCCATCGGTGCACGCCCCCTGTACGCGGGCTGGGCATCGGAACCGTGGCCGAGCGACAGCACCGGCGGCGGTGACGTCATGGACCTCTGGCACGGCTGCACGCTGCTGCGCGAGTTCCGCTTCGACGCCCACAACATCGCACTCGCCGCCGGTGACCTCGACCCCGTCGAGTGCCACGTGATGATGACCACCGGTGGCCATGGCAACGGTGCCACCATCCAGAAGATCCGCGGCTGGAGCGCCGAAGAGTGGGACGCGGCGTGCCGACGGCTCATTGATCGGGGATGGATCACTGCTGAGGGCGAGCAGACGCCCGAAGGCAACGCTGCGCGCCGAGCCGTCGAACACGACACCGACCGGCTGTCGTCAGCTGCGGCCGATGCGTTGCCGCCAGGCGATCTCGACGCACTTCTGGAACGGCTCGAGCGCATCACGGGCTACCTGGTGGAGACCGGCATCGTGGCGGGTGTCTGGCCGCCTCCCCACGTCACCGTCGCAGCCTGAGGTCCCGTGCCTGAGCGAACCGGACCCGCCAGCGCTGCCGCCTCCCCGAGCGACTCGCCCGATGGCGGCGGGCGCGATTTCATTCGCGATCAGGTCGTCGACGACCTGGGGTCGCACCGCTTCGACGGCAGGGTCCAGACCCGCTTCCCGCCGGAACCGAATGGGTATCTCCACATCGGGCACGCCAAGGCGATCTGCTTGGATTTCACCGTGGCCTCCGAATTCGGCGGCCGCTGCTTTCTGCGCTTCGACGACACCAATCCCGCAACCGAGAGTCCCGAGTACGTCGACGCCATCGTCGACGACGTGCGGTGGCTCGGCTTCGAGCCCGACGAGATCCGCTACGCATCGGACTACTTCGCACAGCTCTACGAGTGGGCTGAGCATCTGATCGAGCAGGGTTTGGCCTACGTCGACGACCAGGACGCAGCGACCATCTCGGCGGGGCGGGGAGGCTTCGGCCGCCCAGGCACCGAGAGTCCGCACCGCGCCCGGCCGGCCCCGGAGAACCTGCGCCTCTTCCGCGAGATGGCTGCCGGCCAGCATCCCGAAGGCAGCCGCGTGCTGCGTGCCCGCATCGACATGCAGCACGAGAACATGCAGATGCGCGACCCAGTGATGTACCGCATCCGCCATGCTCACCACTACCGCAGCGGCGATCGCTGGTGCATCTACCCCACCTACGACTGGGCACACGGCCAGAGCGATGCCATCGAGGGCGTCACCCATTCGCTGTGCACGCTGGAGTTCCGCGACAACCGTGCGCTGTACGACTGGTACCTGGAGCACCTGCCGCTGGCCGATCTGGGTTACGCCGGCGACCGCCCGCATCAGACCGAGTTCGCCCGCCTGGAGCTGACCCGCACGATCACGTCCAAGCGGATCCTGCGGCGTCTCGTGGAGGGCGGCTATGTCGACGGCTGGGACGACCCCCGGCTGCCGACGCTGCGGGCGCTGCGCCGACGTGGCTATCCCCCCTCAGCGATCCGGGAGTTTTGCGCGTTCATCGGGGTGGCACGCACCAACAGCCGCCACGCCCCGGAGCTGCTGGAGTCGTTCGTACGCACCGAGCTCAACGCGACGGCCCCACGGCGCATGGCTGTATTGAGGCCGCTGAAGCTGGTGATCACCAATTGGCCCACCAGCGACGACGGGACGCCGGTCACCGAGTTTCGCGAGGCGGTCAACAACCCGGAAGATCCATCGACGGGCACCCGCCAAGTGCCATTCAGCGGGACGTTGTGGATCGAGCAGGACGACTTCCGGCTGGAAGCGCCGCCAAAGTACTTCCGGCTCACGCCAGGCCGCGAGGTGCGGCTGCGTGCTGGCTACTTCGTTCGCTGCGTTGACGCTGTGACCGACGCCGACGGGCAAGTCACCGAAGTGCACTGCACCTATGACCCCGAGACCTCGGGCGGCCAGGCCCCAGACGGCCGCAAGGTCAAGGCCACCATCCACTGGGTCAGCGCCGACTACGCCGTGCCGATCGAAGCCGCCCTGTACGAACGGCTCTTCGAGGCCGAGCTTCCGGGCGAGCGCACCGACGATCCCCTCGATGATCTGCATCCGAACTCACGCGAATTGTGCGCCGGCGTCGCCGAGCCCGCCATCGCCGATGTCTCTCCCGGTGAAGTGGTCCAATTCGAGCGCCTCGGCTACTTCTGCGCCGATGACGACAGCCCGGCTGCGACCGGCGAACCGGACTCCGGCGGCGCCAGCGAACCCAGCAACACTGCACGTCCAACCGACGACGCTCCTCCGCTGTTCCACCGCACTGTGGGCCTGCGTGACGAATGGGCGAACATTCAGAAGCGGCAGCAGCAATCCGGCGGCACCGCCCGCTCAGCAAACAAGGGAGGCGGCAGATGACCGAGCCACGCCCAGTTGACCGGGTGGCAATCATCACCGGCGGCGGATCCGGCATTGGCCGAGCGTGTGCGCTCGCACTGTCGGAGGCCGGCTGGCAGATGGTCGTGTGCGGTCGCCGCCGTGAGCTGCTCGACGAGGTGGTGGACGAATGCACCGGCGAGGCCGTAGCCGTCACCGCCGACGTCTCAGCTCCCGATCAGGTTGACGCACTCTTCGCCGCAGCCACCGACCGGTTCGGCCGGGTCGACCTGCTGTTCAACAACGCCGGCATGGGCACCCGCCCCGTGGCGGTGGATGAGCTGCCGATTGCCGACTGGATGGCCACGGTCGGGGTGAACCTGACCGGATCGTGGCTCTGTGCTCGTGCAGCCTTCGCTCAAATGAAGCGTCAGGACCCGTCAGGCGGGCGGATCATCAACAACGGCTCGGTGTCGGCACAGACACCGCGACCGCACTCGTCCCCGTACACCGCCACCAAACACGCGATTACCGGGCTGACCAAAGCCCTGTCGTTGGAAGGCCGCGATCACGGCATCACCGTGGGGCAGATTGACATCGGCAACGCCGAATCGCCCCTGACTGCCCCGATGGCCACCGGTGTACCCCAGGCCGACGGCAGCATCCGGGCCGAGCCGCTCATGGATGTCGACGACGTGGCCCGAGCCGTGCTGTACATGGCAGAGCTGCCAGCCGACACCAACGTGCTCACCATGACCGTCATGGCCAACGGCATGCCCCTGGTCGGCCGCGGCTGAATGCCTCAACGGATAGCGCCCAGATGCCATAGCTGTGGGAGCGGCAGGAGACTCTGCGACGTTGCGACCTGCTGGATCGCGGGAGCAGAGGGTCATGCCGCTCCCACAGCGGGCGCACGCACCCGCGCGGCTCCTAAGAAGGTGCGCGGATAGGTGAACCTTCCCGCTGTCGCACCAGTTGTTTCCCGCTCTTGTTCGCTATCGCTCACGGGCCGCTCGGGCCACGGCTTCGCCTATCGGCTCAGCCTCTTAGGCTGCGCGCCATGAAATTCGGGTATCTAACAGGAAATCACTACGGCGGCATCGATCCAGGCGATCTGGCCCAAGAACTCGAAGAACGGGGCTACCACTCGGTCTGGTACCCCGAGCACACACACATCCCGACGTCTCGCGAGAGCCCGTACCCCAACGGCGGCCAGCTGCCAGGCACCTACCTCCACATGATGGACCCGTTCGTCTCCATCGGCGTCGCAGCCGCACGCACTTCGACGATCAAGCTCGGCACCGGTGTCTGCCTCATCCTGCAGCACGACCTCATCGACCTCGCCCGCACCGTGGCCTCAGCCGACGTGTTGTCGGACGGTCGCGTCGTGCTCGGTATCGGCGTCGGCTGGAACCGCGAGGAACTGGCCGATCATCGGCCCGACATGCCGTTCCGCCAGCGCTATGGCGCCATGCGAGAGCGCGTCGCAGCCATGCGATCGATCTGGGAGAACGACCCGGTGCCGGCCCACGACGGCCGCTGGGACGCTCACAGCGAGTCGTGGATCTATCCCAAGCCGGCAAACGGTGCAGTTCCGGTAGCGCTCGGCAATGCCGGGCCACTCGGCATCCAGCATGCAGCGGAGTACGCCGACGAATGGTGCCCCATCGACGTCGGCGTCATGAACGTCACCGGCAAGCCCGACGTCACGGGCGGCATCGAGCGATTCCGGCGGCTGGCATCCGAGGCGGGCCGCGACGATGCCAATGACATCCCGATCACGCTCTACATCTGGGGCAGGCCCAGGCTGGACCGCTTGGAGGCCTACGCCGACGCCGGCGTGAGCCAGTTCGTGTTCACGCCCGTGAACTTCGACCTGCCCTCAGCAGACGAGACACTGCGGTACCTCGACGACCTGACACCCACGCTCGAAGCATTCAATAACTGAACGTCTCTGCCCAACTCGACGAAGTACGCTGATCGAAGAGGCCAGCCTCAGCCGGATGGTGGCCGAGTCCGAGAAGGCGCTTCACACCCGGAGAGGCTGGCCCTCGCGCGAACGTAGCGACGCACTCGTGCCAGCATCCAACGGATTTCTCGCCGTTCGGGCTAGAGGCCGGAGCGCTCCAGGATGTGCACTCCGCAGCTCGAACCGAGGCCGATCACGTGGGCCAGGCCGACCTTGGCGTCGGGCACCTGACGGTCGCCGGCTTCGCCCCGCACGTGGGTGGCAACCTCGAACAGGTTGGCCACGCCCGTCGCACCGATCGGGTGCCCCTTCGACAGCAGCCCGCCCGACACATTGACCGGGATCTCCCCGTCGCGCCACGGACCGCCCTTGTCGATCCACTCGCCGGCGCCGCCGGGCTCGCACAGCCGCAGGTTGTCGTAGTGCCGCAGCTCGGCGGTAGCGAAGCAGTCGTGCAGCTCGACGAGGTCGAGATCTGCCGGATCGACGCCGGAGGTCTCGTACGCCTCGTCGGCAGCGTTGCGCGTCAGCGTGTTGACATCGGGTTGCACCTGGCAGCCCTCGGTCCACGGATCTGAGGTCAGCACCGAGGCCGAGACCTTGACGGCCCGCCGCTGCTGCTCGCGAGACAGCGTCTTCAGCTTCTCGTCGGAGACCAGCACGACCGCCGCCGAGCCGTCGCCGGTCGGGCAGCGCATCAGCAGGGTGTTCGGGTAGGCGATGACCTCGGAGCCCATCACCTCGTCCAGCGAGAATGCCTTGCGATATTGCGCCAGCGGGTTCAGCGTCGAATGCTCGTGGTTCTTCTGCGCCACCTTGGCGAACTGCTCGAAACCGACGCCGTCATTCTCGTAGGCGTACTCCATGCCGGCCTGCGCAAAGACGCCAGGCATCATGTTGGTGCCAAGGCGGCCTTCGACGCCCACCACGGAGCCGAAGCGACCCTTGCGCTCGAACACCTGCTTGTCGGAGCGGGCGGCCCGATCGCCACCGAGCATGCCCATCTTGCCCATCTGCTCGACGCCAACTGCGAGGCCCATCTGCGCCTCGCCCGCCTTGATCGCCATCATCACGGTGCGCACTGCGGTAGCGCCGGTGGCGCAGGCGTTGGCCACGTTGAACACCGGGATGCCGGTCTGCCCGATCTGCTTCTGAAGGCGCTGGCCGACGCCGCCATTCGCTTCGTACAGGCAGCCAGCGGCCAGCACGTCCATGTCGGCCATGGTCACCCCGCCGTCATCGAGTGCCCCGAGCGAGGCCTGTGCGGCGAGGTCGATCAGGTCTTTGTCGGCGTAGCGACCGAACTTGGTCATGGAGGTGCCGAGAATCCAGACGGGATCTTGGTTGCTCATGGCTGCTCTCTTTCGGTGATCTGGTTCTTGGTAAATGGTGCTCAGGTCAGATGCTGTGGTCGTTGCCGGGGCGGAGGTTCACGCGGCTTCAGGCTCGTAGCCGAACGCGACTGCTTCGACGCCGTCGTCGTCTGTCGCGGTCACATAGGTGGCGAGACGAACACGCATCCCGAGTGTCACTTTGGAGGGCTCGGGCTCGACGTTGATGATGTTGCTCTTGACTCGCCCGCCCCCGTCGAGATCCACGACAGCGGATACGTACGGAGCGGGCACTCCCCGAGCTGCACGGTGCACGATGGTGAAGGTCCGTACCGAACCGGTGTTGGCGAGCCGTGACGCCGTGAACTCCCGCGCCCCGCACGCTGCGCAGGCATTGCGTCGATCGAAGTAGGTGACCCGGCACGCATCGCAGACATTTGCCACCAGGTGAGGGTCGTTGCCGAGGTGCAGGTATTCCACCATCGAGATCTGGCTCGGTGGATCATTGTTCGGCGCGCTCTCGTCGGCCACTTCAGCGATCCTCCCTCGTCGAGCCACATGCTCCGGCCTGCGCCATCTCAGCACAGCCGTCCCGCAGAAACTTATCAGTGACCCAGCCAGCGGCCCCGGTGCACCACGGGCCGGTCGGCAACGGTGCCCTCGGCGGCGGCGGGGTCCGGTTCGGCGCCGAACAGCGGGCGCCGCGGGCGCTTCTCACTGGCCGCATACCCGCCCGCAGCTTGCGCGGATCGGTCCGGCCATCCCATGGCAATCACGCCGATCGGCTGGTGCGACGCGGGAACCCCGAGGGCGCCCGCGACCGCATCGGCGTGTTCGAACATCCCGAAGAAGAGCACGCCGAGGCCCTCGTCGATCGCTGCGTACTGCAGTGCCATCGCGGCGAATGCTGCGTCCACTGTCCAGTACGGCGTCGCCCACGCCCCAGCGTCGCTGCCGAGGCCGGTCGGTGCTTTGTCGGGTTCGCCATATCGCTCGACGTACGCGCTGGGATCCGCCCAGACGGTGACGAGCACCGGGCAGGTGAGCAGGCTTGCCCACCGAAAGCCCTTCCGCCGGTCTGGGGGCATCGCGGCGTCCCAGTAACGCGCTGTCTCGTCGGGGCCTCGAAGCACGACGAAGTCGAAACCCTGGGCATTGCCCGCCGAGGGGACCCGCCGAGCGACGTCGAGCACACGTGCGAGCAGCGGCTCGTCGACGGGATCGGCCAGGAAGTGCCGAGTCATCCGTCGCCTGCGGGCGAGTGCGCTGAAGGCTCCGGTCACTGGCGCACGTGCTCAGCTCAGCCCCAGACCCGCAGGGCCCCGAGCGCTACAGCAGCTTCGCGAGGTCTTCGCGGCTGGCCCATCCGAACGCGATGAGCGCATCGCCGTTCGCGGTGTCGAAACCGTCGAAGATGTCGATCAGTGTCGGATCGAGCTTCTCGGGACGGGGAGCGGTGTGATTCAGCACGAACGACGGCCCGCCGTCTCCGTACACCTTGAACTCGCGAGCCTTGTACTCGCCCTGCACGTCGAAGCGCTTCGCCAGCCGACGTCCCCACGCACGGTCCTCGCCGTTGGGCTCGTAGCCCGGACGCGGCACCACCCGATCGAGCGGCTTGAACGCCGTGAAGGCTGCAGCATCGGCCATCTGGCACGCCACCAGCACGTCCTCGTCGGGGAACGCCAGAACGGCTCGCCGAAGCTGATCGGTCATCATCGACCGCAACGCGCTGTCGCGGCGGGCGGAACGCCGCGTGGCGCCGGCACCCATCAGCACCGTCGGATCGCCGCCGACCCGCTCGAGCGTGCAGAAGCCGTAGGCGGCCAGCTTGGTGCCGTCTCGCACGTGGGTGACGAGCACCCAGGCGTCTCGCTGCTTGGACAGATGCCCAACGTCGAAGTGAACGTTCTCGCCGCTGACCAGTTCGGCCATCTCGGAGATCTCAGCATCGCTGAGTGCCGTGCAGTCCTTTGTCTCAACCTCGAGCGCCATGTGGTTCTCGCCCCTTGCGATGCTTGCTGGCCGATCCTCCGGTGGCCGGCCAATCCAATCCTTCAGTGCTTGTTCAATGCGCGTGCGCACCCGGAGGCCTGACGATGCCAAGCGTGCGGCGGTTGCCGCCGGCCGACTTCGTCCCGATCACAGATAGACACCGCCGCGCTCCGCCCCACGAGGCTGTTGCGGCTGGCTGCCCGCCTCGAGGGCGTTGCCTCGCATGCTGCGCAACTGCCGCTCGGCCATCATCTGCTGCGCCGAGACCGCCGCCTGGATGCCGTGGAACAGCCCCTCGAGCCATCCCACGAGCTGAGCCTGCGCGATGCGCAGCTCAGGGCCCGACGGGATGTCGTCGTCCAATGGCAGCACAAGGCGGTTCAGCTCGTCTGCGAGCGGCTCGGACAAGGCAGTCGCCAGCTCGTCGACCGACAGGTGATACACGTCTCGCATGCGGTCGCGACCTGCTTCGTCGAGTTCCGCGTGACGGACTTCTTCCAGCAGCTTGCGGATCATGCCGCCGATGCGCATGAGCTTCGCCGGTTCAGGAACGAAAGGCTCGTCGACGTCGTCTTCTGTGAATGGTCCGCCATCCAGCAGCTCACCCTGTTCTGGGTCTTGAACCGAATCGCCGACCACCACCAAAATGCTATCTGGCGAGAAATCCATCGCCCCCGGCTCAGGGTGCTCCTGCCCGCATAGACACTGGCGCAAACGTGGCGAGGCCGCGCCGCTCGGGCCGCTCGGGGCCGGCTACATCAGCGCGAAGGGAACCAGCATCTCCTCCGACGTCAGGCCTCCGTGACGACCGATGAGCGGGTGATGCGGCTGGTCCTCGTCGGGCATCGTGAACGCCTGCAGACCCCGGGGCACGAGCACGACATCGCCGAGCCGGCGTCGAGCTGCCTCGGTGACATGGCGACCCAGCCACCGTTCGTCCAGCACCTGCTCCACGGGGGCGGCCTCGGCGAAGCCGGCGTAGCGCTCGCAGCAAGCCACGAGTTCGGCGGCCGCACCTGTTCGAGCATGCAGCCACAGCATTCTGGCTTCGCCGGACCAGCCGCCGGTGAATTCGGCGACTTCCGCGTCGATCATGACCGGCGGTTCGACGACTTCGACGACGCCGTGATCGGCCGTGACGATCAGCGGGATCTCGTCCCCGACCTCGCTGCGCAGCGCGACGGCGAGGCGTTCAACGGTGGCGAGGGTCGACCGGTAGCGGTCGCCGAGGCCGAACTCGTGGGCAACCTTGTCCAGCGTGTCGTAGTAGGCAAAGACGAGCTGAAAGCCCTCGTCGACCGCACCCCGCACACGCTGCACGATGTCGGATACTTCGCGCCATCCACGCATGGAACCGCCGCGCAGGTGTGCAGCGCTGAACCCGCTGTCGCGGAACTCCGCACGTGTCACCACCGCCACCGGCTGACCGCAGAAGGGGTCGACGGGCTGCAATTCCTCGGGCGGCAGCTCCATGCGAACATCGCGCCCGCCAGCGCGCCAACGAAGCGCATTGAGCAGTCCCAGCGAGGTCGGAACGCGATAGCCGACAAGCCCATGCTCGCCGGGTGCTGCCCCTGTGGCCAGCGACGTCAGGGCAGTCGCGGTCGTGCTCGGAGCAACAGTGGTGACCGGCGAGGTCGCGTCGCTCGCTGCGGCAAGCGACGGTGCCAGCGAGCGATGACGGTGCAGCTGGTGCCATCCAAGCCCGTCGACGACCAGCAAGACGACAGTGCGCGCCGCAGCGACGGCATCGTCGATGAGCTCGGTTGCGACGCCGGCGAGGAGCCCAGGGGCCACGGCCGTGATGCAGCGGCCGCCATATGCCGGCAGGGTGCGGTCGAGAGCCAAAGGCTCGCTGTCCGCTCCGAGGTCGGTGGCGACGGCTTCCATGACGCCGACCCTATGGACTCGAGCGGGTAGGCACAGATGCCATAGCGTTGGAGGCGGCAGGAGACTCTGCGACGTTGCGACCTGCCGGATCGCGGGAGCAGAGGGTTCTGCCGCCTCCAACGCGGGCGCACCTACCCGCGCTGCTCCTCAGAGGCGCAGCCGCGGCCGGGGCTACGCTGCCATCGTGGCGGTCTCGACGCGGGGAGACTACGCAAGCCGCGCGTTGCTGTCCCTGGTCCTCAACGACAACGGCCGACCGACATCGGTGCGCGACATTGCGGAGCGCACCGGGCTGCCCCAGCCGTACCTCGAGCAGATCTTGCTCGCGCTCAAGGGGGCCGGCCTGGTTCGATCGAAGCGCGGAGTCGGCGGCGGCTACGTGATGGCCCGCGACCCAGCCGACGTCACGATCGGGATGATCGTACGGGCTGTCGACGGACCGATAGCCCTCGGCGACTTCGGCCAGCCTCATCAAGACGGCGCCTGCGATCACGAAGGGCAATGTGTGCTGCTCGCAATCTGGGACTCGGTCGGCCATCGCATGCGCGCCGAGCTGGATTCCTACAGCCTTGCCGCCGTTGCGGAGGTGGCCCGGGGACTCGCGCCGTGGCCAGCGGCCGCCGTCGAGACGCTTGAGCCGCCCAGCCGCTGAGCGACTCAGTCCGTCGGGAATGCCGCCGGTTCTGAGCCGAATCGTGCCAGCGCGTCGGCAAAATCCTTCGGCATCGGTGCGCTGAAACCCATGGCGGCACCAGAAGCGGGATGCTGGAATGTCAGCCGGGCCGCATGCAGCAGCGGACGGCCGATGCCGAATGGATCAGGGACGCCATAGGTCAGGTCTCCGAGCAGCGGGAGCCCGATGCTGGCCAGATGCACCCGGATCTGATGCGTCCGTCCCGTCTCGAGCCCGCAGCGAAGCAGCGCGGCCTCACAGGGATGGACATAGGTCTCCACGACGCTGTAGTGCGTACGCGCCTCACGGCCCTCGGCCGACACGGCCATGAGCGTGCGATGCTCCCGATCCCGTCCGATCGGGGCGTCGATCGTGCCCGTCGGCGACGGCGGATGCCCGCGTACCAGTGCTGCATAGATCCGGCGGACCTGCCGCCGCGCAAGCTGCTCGACCAGGCCTTCGTAGGCCGCCGGACTGCGTGCGCACACCATGACGCCGCTCGTCCCGCGGTCGAGTCGATGCACGATGCCGGGCCGGTCGGGTTCGCCCACCTCCGCCATCTCGGGATATCTCTGGACGAGGGCGTCCGCGAGCGTGCCGTGGGGGTGTCCGATGCCCGGATGGGTGACCACCCCAGACGGCTTGTCGACCACGACGAGGTCACGGTCGGCGTGCAGGACATCGAACGAGGCGATCTCGCGGTGCCGCTCACGGACCGGAGCCGCAGCCCGCGCTTCGGTCACCTCGACCCTCGAACCCGGCGCGACCCGCACCGAGCCAGCCCGAGCCACCTCGCCGTCGATCAGCACGCAACCCTCGGCAACCATCTTCGACGTGTCGGAGCGGGATCGTCCGGTCAGCAACGACAGCGCCCGGTCGATCCGCTCACCGGACAGTGATTCGGGAATCTCGAGACTCAGCAGTCGATCGCTCACCCAGGCGCCTCTCGGGCGGCGGTGGCACTGCGCCGCTCACTGCGATAGAGGTGAAACAGCACGATGACGAGCCCGACAGTGATGGCAGCGTCGGCCACGTTGAAGATCGGCCACCACTGCAGGTCGATGAAGTCCACAACAGCACCGCGCCCCCAGGCTGCTCCGCGGAACAGCCGGTCAGCCAGATTGCCGAGCGCTCCGCCGATGATCGCGCCGAGACCGATTCCGGCCCACGCTCCTTGCACACGGCGCCGGAAGTACCACAGCATGCCCACGATGACGATGGCCGCAATCGCCAGAACCGGGCCCAAACCGCTGCCTGCGGAAAAGGCGAAGCCCGTGTTGTGAACGAGCCGCAGGCGCAGTGTCCACACCAGGTCGATGATCTGATCGTCGAGCGCGGCAGTGGCCCACGTTTTCGTGATCTGGTCCCCGCAGAGAATGACCCCGGAGGTGAGGACGACCCTGAGATTGCGGGTCACGCGGCTGCGTGCAGCGGACGGGCGGGGTGCGAACCCCTGGTGCCCGTCAGAGCCGGCGCCATGCCGGACCACTGCTCTTGACCTCCACCCGCATCGAAGCGTGCGGGATGGCCTCGAGGCGCTCCTTGGGGATCGGCTTCCCCGAGATGACACAGATGCCGTACGTGCCATCTTCGATGCGCGCCAATGCAGCGTCGATTTCGGTGATCTCCTCACGCTCGCGAGCTGAGATCTGCAGCGCCCGATCGCGCTCCACGGCGATGGAATCCCCTTCGCCGGATTCCTCGTCGAACTGGACATCACCAGGTTCGCGCTCGTTGACGAGCTGCTCGGCTTCGGCTTCGTACCGCTCGGCGTGCTCGGTATAGCGGCGGCGCTCGGCCAGCAGGGCCTGGCGCTGCTTTTCGAGAAACACCTCGCCGAATCGAGACTTCGTGACCTTGCGGCGCGGCGCTGCCTTCTTCTTGGGCGCCGTGGCGGCGGCGCTGGCCTTCTTCGCAGTGGTCTGACCCCCGGAGGCGTTGGCAGACTTCTTGGGCGCTGGCGCCTTCTTCGCGGCGGCCTTGCGGGCGGAAGCCTTCTTCGCGGTTGCCATGGCCCCTCCCCTCCGCGGCGAAGCGGCATTCTAGGTCGTCACTTCGGTATGTGGTCGGAACATCGAGGCTCCGTCGATTCCGATGCCTCAGGGGTACCCTCGCTGTCTCGTGGGTCGGCTCGTGGGCCAGCCCGTACTCTCGGCGGGACGAAAACAGAGCCTGCAGGAGGCGCTGGTGAAGCGAGAGCCGGTCGACACCGTGTACCCACGCGTGCCTGCCCAAGCGGACTTCCCGCAGATCGAGGAGCGGATTCTCGCGCGCTGGCACGATGAGGAAACCTTCGAGACGTCCATCGCCAACCGGCCTGCGGACGACGAATTTGTCTTTTACGACGGTCCGCCCTTCGCGAACGGGCTGCCCCACCACGGCCACTTGCTGACGGGGTACGTGAAGGACGTCGTCCCCCGCTACCAGGCGATGCGCGGTCATCGGGTCAATCGACGCTTCGGGTGGGATTGCCATGGCCTGCCCGCCGAGATGGAGACTGAGCGCGAGCTCGGCGTGAGCGGGCGTGCTGCGATCACCGGCTTCGGCATCGAGCGCTTCAACGCCCACTGCCGCGATTCGGTGTTGCGCTACACGGCCGAGTGGCGCAAGACCGTCACCCGCCAAGCACGCTGGGTGGACTTCGACGACGACTACAAGACGATGGACCTGCCCTACATGGAATCGGTCATGTGGGCGTTCAAGCAGCTCTGGGATCGCGGTCTCGTGTACCAGGCGTTTCGCGTCATGCCCTACTCCTGGGGCGCGGAGACGCCGCTGTCGAACTTTGAGATTCGGCTCGATGACGCCACGAGGCCCCGGCAGGATCCTGCCATCACCGTCTGGTTCGAGCTTCACGATGCAGACGACACAGCCGGCCCAGACATCACAACCGGGCCGCACAGCACCGCCGGGCCGCTTCGCCTGCTCGTCTGGACGACGACGCCTTGGACGCTGCCCTCGAACCTGGCGATCGCCGTCGGGGCAGACATCTCCTATGCGGTCGTCGAATCGGGTGCGCTCGGCGGCGGTCGTTTCGTGGTTGCAGCTGACTGTCTCGAGCACTGCGCCGCCGACCTCGAGCCGTACACGGTGATCGGCACGCTGAGCGGCGGTGATCTGGCAGGGCGCAGCTACGAGCCGATGTTCGATTTCTTCGGCCATCGAACCGAGGCGTTCCGGGTGCTCGCCGGAGACTTCGTGGACACCTCAGAGGGCACTGGCGTGGTTCACCTCGCGCCTGGCTTCGGCGAGGAGGATCAGTCGCTCTGCGAGGCCAACGGCATCGAGATCGGCGATGCCGTGCCGGTGGACGACCGGGGCTGCTTCACCGAGCCGGTGACGCCATGGGCCAGCCTCAACGTGTTCGAGGCAAACCAGCAGATCATCGCCGAGCTCAAGCAGCGCGACCGGGTGCTGCGCCACGACAGCTACGAGCACAACTATCCGCACTGCTGGCGCACCGACACGCCGATCATCTACAAGGCCATCAGCTCGTGGTACGTCAAGGTCACCGAGATCTCCGATCTGCTGGCCGAGACCAACCAGCAGATCAACTGGGTGCCCGGTCACGTGCGCGACGGCCGGTTCGGCCAATGGCTGGCGGGGGCGCGTGATTGGTCCATCAGCCGCAACCGGTTCTGGGGCTCACCGATCCCGATCTGGATGAGCGACGACCCTGACTGCCCGCGAATCGACGTCTACGGCAGCCTCGACGAGCTGGAGGCGGACTTCGGGGTGCGGCCCGCTGACCTGCACCGGCCGTTCATCGATGAGTTGACGCGCCCGAATCCCGACGATCCGAGCGGCCGCTCGACGATGCGGCGTGTGCCCGAGGTGCTCGACTGCTGGTTCGAATCGGGTTCGATGCCCTTTGCGCAGGTGCATTACCCCTTCGAGAACAAAGAGTGGTTCGAGAAGAACTTCCCGGCCGATTTCATCGTGGAGTACATCAACCAGACGCGGGGCTGGTTCTACACGCTGCATGTCCTGGCAGGGGCGCTGTTCGGCCAGCCCGCATTCCAGAACGTGATCTGCCACGGCATCCTGCTCGCTGCCGACGGCAACAAGCTGTCCAAGCGGCTGCGGAACTACACCGAACCCACCGACATCTTCGCCAATCAGGGCTCTGACGCTCTTCGGTGGTACCTGATGGCCACCAACATCGTCCGAGGCGGCGACACACGGATCACCGACGCGGGCATCGACGAGGTCGCCCGCCAAGTGCTGATCCCCATCTGGAACTCCTACGCGTTCTTCACGCTGTACGCGAACGCGGACGGCTACGAGGCCACGTTCCGTGTCGACTCCGCAGATGTGCTCGACCGGTACTTGCTGGCGAAGACCCGGGCCACGCTGGAATCGGTCACGGCCAGCTTCGATGCGTATGACCTGCCTGGGGCCGCCGCCGAGCTGCAGGCGTTCATCGATGCGCTGAACAACTGGTATATCCGCCGCAGCAGGGGACGGTTCTGGGGCGAGACATCCGCCGAGGGGCCCGCTGGCGACGGCCCATCGAGCGGCGACCGGGACGCGTTCGACACCCTCTACACGGTGCTGAGAATCTTCGCCGCCATGGCGGCGCCGCTGCTGCCGATGATCACCGAAGAGATCTACGGCGGGCTGACCGGCGGCGACAGCGTCCACTTGAGCGACTGGCCGGACGCGGCGATGCTGCCATCCGATCCCGAACTGGTCGAGCGCATGGATGCGGTGCGGGCCGCCGCTTCGGCTGCGCTGCGGGTGCGCGAAGACGCCGGTTTGCGGGTACGCCTGCCGCTGCAACGCGTCACGGTGGCCGGTGAAGGTGCCGAGTTGCTCGAGCCCTACGTTTTCCTGCTCGCAGACGAGATCAATGTTGCCGAGGTGGTCCTGAGCAACGACTTGGGCACGGCCGCGACGCATGTCCTGCGGCCGAATGGCTCCGCGTTGGGACCGCGCCTGGGCGCTGCGGCCCAAGAAGTCTTCGCTGCGGCTCGCAGCGGCGATTGGCAGTCATCGGCCGACGGCAGCGTCGTCGCAGGCGGACATGAGCTGCACCCCGGCGAGTACCAGTTGAGCCTGCAACCTGCCGAGAGGGCCACCACCTCAGTTCTGGAAGACCAGCAGCTCGCCGTGGTGCTCGATACCGCCGTCACGCCCGAACTCGAAGCGGAGGGTGCGGCGCGAGACTTGATCCGTACGGTGCAGCAAACACGCAAGGAAGCCGGGCTCGACGTCACCGATCGGATCCATCTGAGGATCCGCTGGAGCCCCCCGCACCTCGAGGCAATACGAGATCATGAATCTCTGGTGGCTGCGGCCGTGCTCGCACAGCAGATCGAGTGGCTCCCTGGCGCCGGCGTGCCGGAGGTTGACGTCGCCCGCGTCTGAGCGGACGCCGGCTCGGAAAGCCGGCTGTGCCCGCTAGGCCGAGAGCGGTTCCTTGCGGATCAAGGCATCCAGGAACGGATCGTCGAGTTCAGAAAGTGCAAGCGGCGGCCCGTCTGAGCTGGCTTCGAGACCCTCTTCGTCATCTTCAAGGTCGTCGACTGCGTCACGAATCGGCACAGCGTCGATCACGTCGGGGACGGTCTCGGGCTGTTCCGCAGTGGCAGCGGGGCTCGTCGCGAGTGGGGCGACGGCCACGGGCATGGCGAGCGCTGCATCGTCGACGGCTGGCTCGTCGAGTTCGTCGAAGTCGGCGACTTCACCGATGTCACTGACCTCGGGGGCCTCGGAGGCATCGCTGACCTCGACGGTGTAACCGGCGTCGGTGAGTGTCCTGGAGATCTCGGTGCGTACGAGGCCCGACAGCGCCTCGGTCAGGTCGTCGCTCGCCGTCTTGAACGCTTCGTCGAGTGCCTGACTGCCCGCTGCTTGCAGTTCTGCGAGAGCGTCCGCGATCTGCGCGACGGTCTCGGGTGAGAGCTGCACCTCGACGGGCTGCGATGGAGACCCCGACTCCACGCTGGCCATGCGTTGATCGATCTCGGAGATCTGCGTCGCCAAGGTCGCGAGCTGTGCGCCGATCGTCTCGAGCAAGCCCTCGCCTTCCTTGTCGGTGGGCTCGACAGGGGAAGTTGGGCTCGCCATGGCGCGGAATGTACCAGCCTTCAGGCGATGATCCCTAACCGCCAGAACTCCCGCAGATGACCGCCCGAAACACCTGCAACCCGATGAGCAGCACGATCGGCGAGAGATCCAGCGCCATGCGCCCGAGCCGGACCGCCGGCAAGGCTCGCCGGAGAGGGCCCATGATCGGCTCGGTGATGCGCACCAGCCACGTCCGCACCACCATGACCGGGCTCTCCGGTGCCAGTGGGATCCAGCTGAACATGACGCGCGCGAAGACCGCGATGATGTACAGCAGCAGCAGACTGCACAGCAGGCGTGTCACGGTGTCGCCCGGGGTTCCGCGCTGGAGCGTCTCAGCGATCGAGGTCCTGTGCGGAAACCGAATGATGTTCGTCGTCGCTGACCACGACGTTGAGGGGCACGAGCATGTACACGGCGTTGGCGACCTTGCGCATCTCGCCGTCGCGGGCGTAGCACAGCCCGCTGGCGAAGTCGAGCAGCCGGCGAGCCGTGTCGCGGTCGAGCCCTTGCAGGTTCAAGATGATCGGCTGGTCACGCTTGAAGCGGTCTCCGATCTGCTGTGCGTCATCGAACATCCGGGGCATCAGCACAAAGGGCTGTGCGGTCGATGTCGCCACGCGGCGCACCGCGGAGGTCGGCAGGTCAGCCGACGATTGCCGCGCCGCCGCAGGCGCTCGCTCGACCACGGTGACCCCGCTCTGGCTGGTCTGATGGGCAAACGCGTCCGCCGCTGGCAGGTCTCCCGGAACGGCGCGTTCGACCGGCGGCGCATAGCTGTCATCAGGGCCCAAGCCCAGATAGCTCATTGCCTGCTTCATGAACGATGCCATGCAGAACCTCAGTGAGAACGGCCTCGATGCGGAAACTGTCTCGACTGCAAAGGGTACCGACTTGTCAAGTTGCGGTCAGGCACCCTGCGTGGGGGCATCGCGCGGCGGTCGATTGCCGAACAGGGCAGTCCCGATGCGCACCATCGTCGAGCCCGCCCTGACGGCTGCTTCGAGATCCGCACTCATGCCCATGCAGCGCTGCCCGAGTTGGTGACGGTCAGCAAATCGGGCGACCTCGTTGAACGCGGTTTCGATCTGCGCCGACGAGCCTTGCGGGCCGATCGCCATGCAACCTGCCACCTCGAGCCCTTCGGAACGTGCGGCTGCCACCAACGCCGAGGCCCCGGCGGGCTCACAACCGCCCTGGCTGGCGGTGCCGCTCACGTCGAGCTGCACGAAGACCGCTGCGCCCGGTGCATGCTGCGCAATCTGGGAGACGAGCCGCACCCGATCGACGCTCTGCCACACGTCTACCACGCCCGCTAGCTGGCGGACCTTGTTCGACTGCAGCCGCCCGATGAAATGGACATCGACGGCGTTCTTGGTCACCGAATCCAGTTCATCCCATTTCCCCCGCAGCTCCTGTGCATAGTTCTCACCGACCATCGTCAGGCCGGCGCCCGCTGCAGCTTCGATTGCCGAGTAGTCGAAGCCCTTGGTCACCGCGACGATGCCGATCTTGTCCGTATCGCCTCCGGCATCGGCGATGCGGTTGCGGACCCGCTCGACTCGCTGGCGGACCGCCGCGGAATCAATCACCCGGGGCCTCGCCTTCCGGGTCGGCCTCTAGGCGGCCGAGCGGAGAGGTGAACCTTTCCGTTGTCGCACCAGTTGCTTCCCGCTCTTGTTCACTGTCGCTCACGGGCCGCTCGGGCCACGGCTTCGGCTCCAGGCGGATCAGCACCGCCGTCCGGCCGCGCTCCCCACGGGCCCGATGCGAGAAGTAGCGCTCGTCCGATGCCGTGCAGCGCTCGATCTCGCGGTCGATGACGGCCCCATGGCTTCGCAAGGCCAGCCGGGCAGCCTCGCGCAGATCAAGTGCCGGCGTGCCCCACGATGTCCTCGCAGCCACCGACGGTCCGAGTGCGGTGGTTGCTGCGGAGAGCTCACAGGAGCCGAACTCGTAGTGCAGTGCACAGATGTGGGGCCCGACCACGGCGCGCACGTCTCGAATCCCGTGATGGCGCAGCTCAGCGAGCGTTGCAGGCACGACGCCGTCGAGCAGGCCCCGCCAGCCTGCGTGGATCACCGCAACAGCCCCGTCACCGTTGGCGTCCGCCCCGTACAGCGCTACCGGCACACAGTCGGCGGTGCGCACTGCGAGCGTGGCCTGCAGTGCCGATGTCCACGCTGCGTCCGCACAGGTGCCCTGGTGGCCTCCGGGCCGTGTGACCTCGACCACTCGCGTGCCATGCACCTGACGCAACACAGTCAGCGTGGGAGTAGCGGAACCATCGAGTGGAGCGCAGTCACCGTCGCACCGTTCGGTGACCATGATGCGCACCACGCTGTTCCCACAGCGCCGACGCAGCGTCAACATGCCACATCATCCCAGACCGGAGCGCCTACTGATCCAGTCCGCAGCGTCGTGCGCAAACGCGGAGACGCCGACGGCCAGCGTCGAGGTGTTGGCGTTGGGAACGGTCGCGATGGGGCCCCGGCGTCACCGCAGGAAGCTGGGGACGTCGAACGACTCATCGTCGTCGTCGAGGTCGCCGAAGGGGTCGGTGAGTTCGTCGGTCTCCTCCGAGGCGGTGTAGTCACCCAGCGTGCCGCCCCCGGAGCGCCCTGGCGCGTACCGGTCGAAGCCCGCAGCGATGACCGTCACACGGATCTCTTCCCCGAGCGAGTCGTCGATCACGGTGCCGAAGATGATGTTGGCCTCCGCGTGGGCCACTTCACGGATGACTTCGGCCGCTTCGTTGACCTCGAACAACCCGAGATCGGGCCCGGCGGCAATGTTCAGCAGGATCCCACGGGCCCCTTCGATCGATTCCTCGAGCAGTGAGGATGACACCGCCTGTCGGGCCGCGTTCTTGGACCGATTCTCGCCATGCGCACGGCCGCTTCCCATCAGCGCCGTGCCGGCGCTCGACATGATCGCCTTGACGTCCGCGAAATCGGTGTTGATGAGGCCTGGAGTGGTGATGAGGCTCGAGATGCCCGACACGCCTTCCCGCAGGACATCGTCGGCCATCCGGAACGCATCGATAATCGAAGTGTGCTCGCTGGCCACGGTCAGCAGCCGGTCGTTCGGGATCACGATGAGGGTGTCGACCCGCTCTTTGAGCCGTTCGATGCCCTGCTCGGCCTGGATCTGGCGGCGCTTGCCCTCGAAGGCGAATGGGCGCGTGACGACACCGATGGTCAACGCCCCCACTTCCCTGGAGATCTCGGCCACCACTGGAGCGCCGCCGGTTCCGGTGCCGCCGCCTTCCCCGGCGGTGATGAACACCATGTCGGCGCCTTGCAGTGCTTCGGCAATCTCGTCGCGGTGCTCTTCAGCCGCCCGGGTGCCGATCTCGGGATCGCTGCCTGCACCCAGCCCGCGCGTCAGCTGACGGCCGATGTCGAGCTTGACGTCGGCATCGCTCAGCAACAGCGCTTGTGCGTCGGTGTTGACGGCGATGAACTCGACACCGCCCAAACCAACATCGATCATCCGGTTGACGGCATTCGAGCCGCCGCCCCCGACACCCACCACCTTGATGACTGCCACGTAGTTCTGTGGTGATGCCACAGGGCTCCTCGCGTTCGCTGGCCAGCCGCGACACCAGATGTGCCGCTGGCGGGCACCTCCTAGGGAAAATAGCGCAATCTACGACAGTACTGATGCCTGCGATGATGGGCAAGGTCCGCGTCCGGCGAATGCCCGGCCGATCGGCTGGCGAATCTAGCCCGTCGAGCGAAGAACCGGGAGGTGCGGAACCGACACGTCCAACACGGGCTCAGAGCGCTCGAGCCCCCCGATGACGGCCGCGATTGCCGCAGTCTTGGCCCCGATCGCCGACTCATCCCCCAACGCCACCTCAATCTGCAGATCCCCTGGCAGTTGTCGCACGCGGGCGCGTATGTCACCGCGCTGGTCACGCCAGAGAGCGACAACCTCGAATTCGGGCTGACCGCGCGCCGCATCCACCACTGCGAGCAATGCCTGTGCATCGGTTGCCAGGAACCTGCCCGGTCTCGGTGCGGCGGCGATGCCCGACAGCCGCGGCAGCTCAGGCAGAACCGAGAGCGATGACGTGAGGACTCGACCTTCGATGTCGATGAGCACCCAACTGTCGGGGGCCGTCAGCACGATGGCAGCTGCGGTGCGTTCGACGATGTCCACGCTCACCGACGCCGGCCAGTGCCGCCGGATGCGGGCGTCCGCGATCCACGGCAGATCCTCCAGCGAGCGTTCGGCCCCGCCCACATCCAGCGTTCCCATGAAGTCTCCCAGGTCGATGCCAGCAGCTTCGTTCGCCTCGTCGTAGCTGACGCGATGCAGGCCGCCGAAATCGACCCGGTCGACTTCGAAGGCGCCCGCCGCGAGCAGTATCGCGGCGGCGGATCCCACCAAGGCGACGAGAACGATCGCAGTCAGCCACCGGCGTCGACGAGGTCTGCGCGTTCGGGCGGATTCCGGAGATGATGGAGGCACCATTCAAGTCAGCATCGGTGCGGGGCCGAAGCCCACCATGCGGACTTCTGGCTGCAGCACGATTCCGGTCGACTCGGCGACGCGGCGACGGACCTCGGCCATCAGTGCTGCGACATCGGCTGCGGAGCCGCCGGGATCGGAGACGATGAAGTTCGCGTGCAGACGTGAGACCTCAGCCGTGCCGATGCGCAAACCCCGCAGACCCGCTCGATCGATCTGAGCGCCTGCTGAATCGGCGGGTGGGTTCATGAAGACGGAGCCAGCGTTCTGACCGCCGGGCTGGTTCTCCCTGCGCCAGCGCACGATGTCGGTGATCCGATCCGTCACAGTCGAGGGCGGAGCCCGGTGCCCGCTCAAATGCGCGCGCACCACGAGGTGCCGATCCCCCAGATTGCTGCGGCGGTAGCCCAGCCCCAAGGCCCCGAGAGGCATCTGTTCTGATTGGGGGGGTGCGCCGAGCTCGTCGAGATCGACGATGTCGACGTCGATCAGGCAGGACGCCATGTCGCTGCCGTGTCCACCCGCATTCATGCGCACGGCCCCGCCGATCGAGCCCGGTACGCCGACTGCCCATTCCAGCCCGCCGATGCCGGCCGCGGCGCACTGGCGGGCCAGTACCGGCAGCGCCACCGATGCACCGGCACTGACTGTCGCATCGCCACGATCCAACTCGATCCTGGCGTAGGCGTCGCCGAGATGCAGTGCGATGCCCTCGAATCCCCGATCCGCGATCAGCAGGTTCGATCCTCGCCCGACGACCAGAATCTCCAGGCCGCTGGCTGAGCGGGCTTCTTGCACACGCTGCAGGTCGTCGGGGCCATTGGCGACGAACGCAACGGCGGCCGGACCCCCGACTCGCGAGGTCGTCAGTGCACCCAGCGGTGCGTCGGTGCGCGCACCGTCGCCCAACACCGCTGCGGCACGTTGCACCGCTTCGGGGTCGGACCATCGCTCAGGAGGCATGCAGCAGCTCATCGGGGAGCGTCGTCAGGTCACCTGCTCCCAAGGTGAGGCACAGGTCGCCGGCCCGCAAGGTGGCGCTGAGATACGAACGCAGCTCAGCACGTCCCGGGAGGTAGGCCACCGACGCGAACGGATGCGAATCCAGTACGGCACCGAGCACCAGCTCGGTGGAGACGCCGGGGCGGGGCAGCTCGCCGGCGGCATAGATATCGGTCAGCACCAATTGGTCGACGCCGGTGAATGAGTCGGCGAAGTCCTGCCACAGCGCTGCGGTTCGCGAGTAGCGGTGTGGCTGGAAAACGGCAACGATCCGGTTCCAGCCACCACCGCGAGCGGCGGCTATCGCGGCGGTCACCTCAGTGGGCAGGTGCGCATAGTCGTCGATGAACGAGACTCCGTCGCGCTCGCCACGCCGCTCGAATCGCCTCGCGACGCCGGCAAATCTTCCCAGCGCATCGACCATCGGCGATGCAGCCGCACCGAGTTCGAGGGCTGCTGCGAGGGCGCCGGCGGCGTTCGCGACGTTGTGCAACCCGGGCAGTGGCAATTCGCAGCGGCCGATCGAGGTGGTGCCTGCGAACAGTTCGAACGTTGCGCCGGTACGCGACGTACGCGCGTCAGCGATGCGGTAGTCGGCAGTGGGAGCGGTGCCATAGGTGATACAGCCGCCGATGCGGGCGGCCATGGCACCCGCGTGCCGGTCATCGGCGCACACGATGCGCGGTCCTACCGCATTGCCGGCGAAGTTCTCGAATGCGCCGGCAAGCTCGGTGAAGCCGCCGTAGTGGTCGAGGTGATCGGGCTCGATGTTCGTCACGAGCACCGCATCGGCGCCGAGCTCGGTGAAGGTGCCGTCAGACTCGTCGGCTTCGACGACGAACCACTCCCCCGCCGTGTCCCACACAGCACCTGAGCCGATCTCGTTGAGCTCCCCGCCCACCAGGAACGACGGGTGCGCTCCCGCAGCGACGAGGCAGAGCGCCAGCATCGATGAGGTCGTCGTCTTGCCGTGCGTTCCGCCGACCGCCAGCGTTCGCTTCTGTCGGCAGATCCCTGAGAGCAGCTCGGCCCGGCTGAGCACCGGGATGTCCCGTCGCCGCGCCTCAGCGAGCTCCACGTTGTCGTACGACACAGCGCTCGAATGAGCCACGATGTCCGCCGAGCCGATGTTGGCTGCGGAGTGACCGATGGCAACCCGGGCACCGTGAGCGGCCAGCCGTGTCATGCCCGGGCTTGCCCTGAGGTCGCTCCCGCTGATCGCATAGCCCATTTCCGCAAGCACGAGCCCGATGGCATTCATACCCGCTCCCCCAGCGCCCACCAGATGGATGGTGCGCAACTCGGCGAGATCAGGCGGTGGATTGGTCATCTTCGGTGCTCTTCGGGCGGGTGAGCCGCGTGTGCGACCGAGTGCGGAACCGCCGAGCTGTGCTCAATCACGAGCTGTGCCACGCGTTCGGCAGAGTCACGACGACCGAAGCCGGCATCTGGGGGGCACGGTGATGCAGCATGGCTCTGGGGCCCAGCACTGCTCTGGCAGCCTGACACCCGGTCGATTTCTGCGAGCATCCGCTCGGAATCGAACTCCGCGTCGGGAACTACCCGGCCCAAGCCGGCTGCAGCCAATTCCTCCGCGTTTCGGCGCTGGTGGTCGTTGGTCGCGATGGGCAAGGGAACGAGGACAGCCGGTGTGCCGATCACGGACAATTCTGCGACCGTGGAAGCACCGGCGCGGCAGATTGCGAGGTCGGCCGCGGCCATCGCGACCGGCAACTGCTCGTCGAATGGCACCGCCCGGTACCACTCGCTGACCCGTGAGCCGTCGGGCCGCCGCGACGGGGACGGGGGTCGGCTGTCCCAGTCGCGCTTTCCCACGACGTGGTAGACGAAGACGCCATCGCGCTCACGCAGTGACGGCAACGCCGACCAGACCGCTGAATTGATCCGCAGCGAACCCAGCGAGCCGCCGAACACCACGATGGCGGTCGCGTCGGCGGGCCAGCCGAGCCGGGCGCGAGCGTCACCTGATTCGAGCGCGGCCTCGATGACTTCGGGCCGCACGGGATTGCCGGTCACGATCTCGCGGCGCAGCCCAGTTCCGCGCACCGGAACAGCTGCGGCACGAGCGAAACGACCCAGAAGACGGTTCGTTGCCGATGCGACGGCATTCTGCTCCGCGATCACGAGCGGCACGCGCCAGACCACCGCTCCGACGGTCGCGGGGAGCGCCGCGTAGCCGCCCAGCGACAGCACGGCGGCGGGGCGCCGGCGCCCGACGAGCGCTACACCGCGCATTGTGGCCCAGGCAAGGCTGACTGCGGCACGTGCGTTCGCCAGATTCACCCGCCGTGCCGTGAGACCCCGGCCGCCGAGCAGGGTCGAATGAAAGCCCGCTGCGGGCACGATCTGTGCGTCGATTCCTTTGGCGCTGCCGACGAATTGGATCGCTTCGGCGGGCCAGCCGCGGTCGGTCAATGCCGAGGCGACCGCCAGTCCGGGCATGAGGTGCCCGGCAGTGCCGCCCCCGGCGATCAAGACACGGGGGGCGTTCGGGCCTCGGTCGCGTGGCGGCACGGTTCAGCCGGATCGCCGGGTCACGTTCAACAGCAGACCGGCAGCCGCTGCGGTCACGACAAGCGACGAACCGCCGAAGGATAGGAATGGCAAGGTCACACCGGTCACCGGGAGCAATCCAACCACACCGCCGACGTTCACCAGCGTCTGCAGCACGAACCAGATCGAGATTCCTGCGGCGAGCAGCGTTCCGAACAGATCTGGTGCCTTCTGGCTCGTCCGCAGTCCTCCGATGCCGACGACTCCCAGCAGCGTGAGGAGCCCGAGGGCACCGAGAAGGCCCATCTCCTCGCCGACGATGACGAAGATGAAGTCTGTGGGGGCATTGGGCACCCAGCCCCACTTGGCCTGGCCTGCTCCCAGGCCGGTACCGCGCAGACCCCCCTGTGCCAGGCCGACCAGACTCTGGAAGGTCTGGTACCCGCTGTCGGCCCGTTCCGAGATCGGATCCAGGAACCCGGCCAGGCGCGCTCGGCGGTACGGCGCTGCGATCGCCAGCAACGGCGCGGCCACGCCGACGATCAGGGCGATCTTGGCGAGATCGCGTCCCGGCAGGCCTGCCACGAACAGCATCCCCACCCCGATGCCGGCCAGGATGAGCGTGGTTCCCAAGTCGGGCTGCAGCAGTACCAGCGAGCATCCGACCGTGAGCAGCAACATCGCGGGACGCAGGATCCGGTCGGGCCGGGAGATCTGCTCCTTGCGGGCGTCCAGAAATGCAGCCAGCGCAACGATGAGTGCCAGCTTGGCCAGCTCTGAGGGCTGCACGCTGAACTGCCCGATCTCGATCCAGCGGCGAGCACCGCCCGAACGCTTGCCGACCACCAGCACCGCGACCAGCAAGCTCACGCTGACGGCCGCGAACGGCAACGCCATGCGTCGCCAGTGGCGGTAGTCGACGCCGAGGGTCACCAGCAGGACGGCGACAGCGACTGCCACCGACCACAGATGGCGGGTGAAGTACTGCAGGGGTCGGTCGGGCGCACCGATCCCGGTAGCCGATGTCGCCGACAGCACCAACACGACGCCGGTGAGCAGGAGCAGGAACACTGCTGACAGGAGCGCCGCGTACCGCACCGACGGGCCCGATTGAACGCCCCGAACGTCCTGGGAGTTCATCGACCCTCCCGCGGTGAGACCCGCAGGCCGAGGCCCTCGGCGAGGTCGGACACGGCCGAGATGAAGCGCTCACCGCGCTCGTGGTAGCTGGAGTACCAGTCGAACGATGCGCATCCGGGCGACAGCACGACGTCGCCGCAGGGCTGGGCCATGGCGTAGGCGATCTCGACTGCTGCGGCCATCGAGTCGGCGCGCGCCAATTCGATGCCCTCGCACCCCGGCTGGCTGAAGCACGCGACGACCTCTGGGGCGGACTCGCCGATCGCGACGACACCGCGCAGGTGCGGGGCGACCGCAGCTAGCTCGTCGAGGTCCAGACCCTTGTTCCGCCCGCCGGCAATCAGAATCGCATCTGAGAACCCCCGCATCGCTGCAGCGGTGGCGTGGGGTGCTGTCGCCTTGCTGTCGTCGTGGAAACTCACATCGCCGATGCGCCCTGCGTGCGCCAGCCGATGCGGCAGACCGTCGAACGCTCGCAGTTCTGTCGCCACCGCATCTGCGTGAGCACCCATCTGCAGCGCGATCGCCGTCGCCGCAGCGGCGTTCGACAAGTCGTGCGGGCGTTGCCGCGGCAACTCTGCGGCCGCCACGATGTCGTCGTCGTGGGCCACCAGGACACCGCGCTCGAAGCGCACGTCACAGGGTGCATGGAGATGCTGCGGAGTCGCAAACGTCACCTGGCGCGAGTGGATCCCTATCGTCCACGGTTCGATATCGGCGTCACCGAAGGGGATCACCGCGATGTCCTCGGGGCCTTGCGCAGCCCAGATCCGGGCCTTCGATGCGGCATAGTCGTCCAAGCCGGCGTGCCAGTCGAGATGATCGGGAGCCAAGTTCAGCCACGCAGCCACGGCAGGAGCGAACCGTCGCGCACGGTGAAGCCGGAACGACGATGCCTCCACCACGAAGGTGGAGACGTCGGAGTCGATGGCGTCTACCAAGGCGATATCGGTGTTGCCCGCACCCACGGCGCTGATCCCGCTGCGGTTCAGGATGCGCTCCACCAACACGGTGACCGTGGTCTTGCCGTTCGTGCCGGTGATCGCAGCGAGCGGCCGGGTGTCCCACTGTGCTGCGAGGTCCAGCTCGCTCACGATCGGAACTCCCGCGTCGGTAGCCAGCGTGTAGCTGGGGTGGCGGGGCGGCACTCCCGGTGAGGGCACGATGGCTGCAGCCCCCCGGACCAACGGCTCGAGCAGATCGACATCTGTGGAATCGTGAATCTCCGCGTCGGCGATTGCGGCCCCGGAAACCCTCGACGCTGCGTCGTGGGGCCTGTCGTCGGCCATTACCACCTGGTGGCCGCGTGCCGCCAGTGCCGATGCCACCGCGCAGCCCGTCACGCCCATGCCGACGACGACTACCGGGCCGTGGGAAGGCTCGAGGTCGACGTGCGCCATCTGGGAGGCGGGTGAACCCCTCACAACGAGCCTGCCGGAAGTTCGACGAGGTCCAGGCTCAGAAAATCGGCGTAGTACAGGCCCAGCGCAATCGCCACGAGCAGGCTGTTCACGACCCAGAGACGGATCAGCACGGTGGTCTCGGGCCATCCGCCGAGCTCGAGGTGGTGGTGCATGGGGGCCATCCGGAACAGGCGGCGCCCAAACAACCGGAACGAGCCGACTTGGATGATGACCGACGCCGTCTCGATGACGTACAGGCCGCCGATGACCGGAAGCAGCAAGTCGACATGCAGGAGCATCGCGAGCCCGGCCATGGCCGTACCGATCGCCAGCGAGCCCGTGTCACCCATGAAGATCCGTGCGGGCGGTGCGTTCCACCACAAGAACCCCGCACAGGCGCCAGCCATGGCAGCAGCCACGATGGCCAGGTCGAGCGGATGCTTGACGTCGTAGGAGATGGGATGGCGGAATGCCCAGTAGCCGATCACGACGAACGCGGCGAATGCCACCGTGGCTGCTCCGGCGGCAAGGCCGTCCAAGCCGTCTGTGAGGTTCACCGCGTTCGACGCTCCCAAGACGATGACCACAGCCCACAGAACCCACACCGCGGCAGGGACCTGCAGCGAGTTCGCGTCAAGCCGGGTGAATCCGACTGCTGTGTCGAGATTGACCCACCACACCGACGCCACCGCAAAGCCGATGCCCACCGCAATGAGCCCGATCAGCTTGGCCCGCTTGTTCAGTCCCAGATTGCGCTCGCGGCTGACCTTGATCCAGTCATCGGCCAGACCGACGAGGCCAGCGGCGCTGACCGCCGACAGCAGCACGATGCCCGAGCGCGTCATCACCGTCTCGGCGCGCAGGTGGCTGACCACGTAGCCCACGACCGCAGCCGCGACGACCGCGACGCCGCCCATCGTCGGGGTGCCGGCCTTGGTGATGTGCCCCCGGGGGCCGTCGAGACGGATCGGCTGGCCGACGCCTCGCGCTTGCAGCCACGGAATGAGGTAGCGAGTTCCCACCAGCGACACGAACATCGCCGAGCTGGCGGCAATGAGCAGGGCGATCATGGCTGTGCATTCCTACGCCGCAGCCAGCCAGCCGCGACTGCTGCGTCATCGAACGGCACGGAGCGATCCGCCGTTACCTGGGAGGTCTCGTGGCCCTTTCCCGCCACCACGACGACGTCTCCTGCCCGAGCGCCTGTGACGGCCAGCGAGATGGCGCTGGATCGATCGAGCTCGACATGGAGGCCATCGTCGGCGTCGTGCCTGTTTCCGGCGCCCTCCGCGATCTCGGCCGCAATGCGGGCGGGATCCTCGCTGCGAGGATTGTCAGAGGTCAAGACGATGACATCGGCATGACGATCTGCCGCTGCGCCCATGAGCGGCCGTTTCGATCGGTCGCGATCGCCTCCGGCGCCAAAGACCGCCCAGACGCGTCCTTCGCGACCACCCAGCTCACGGGCGCTGGCCAGCGCGGCGGCGAGCGCGTCGGGCTTGTGGGCATAGTCCACCAGCACCGTGACGTCGTCGCCGGGGCCGCTGACGGGCCACAGGCGACCGCGTACCGGGGCAATGGCGGCAATGGCGGCCGCGACATCGTCGTCGTCGAATCCGAGCGCGCTCGCCGTCGCAGCGGCGGCCGCGACGTTCGCTGCATTGAGGCGCCCTAACAGCCCGCAATGGACAGGCCGGCCGCGCCATCGGCCGCTGAGTCCGTGAGAGCTGACGACCACCTCGTCCACGTCGGACGGCTGCCACTCCATCACACTGGCCGTTGTACCAGCGACGGTCGATGCCAAGCGGCGACCCCACGCGTCGGCCACGTTCAGCACGGCGATCTCGCTGCGGCCGTCGAACAGGCGCGACTTGGCGTCGAAGTAGTCCTCCATGGTCTCATGGAAGTCGAGATGCTCATGACTCAGGTTGGTGAAAACGCCGGCAACGAAGCTGGCGCCGTCCACCCTGCGCTGGGCGAGCGCGTGGGATGACACCTCCATGACGACCATTTCTGCGCCGCCATCCGCGGCCTCGCTGAGGCGCCGGCACAGTTCCGGTGCCTCGGGAGTCGTGTGGGTCCCATCGAGCGTGCCCATGACCTCGCACGCCGTGCCGCAGGCCCCCGCGACGGCCGCAATCGCGTGCGTCACCGTGGTCTTGCCCGATGTCCCGGTGACACCGATGACCGTGCAGCGCTTCCACGGCTGACCCCACACGGCGGCTGACGCCGGCCCCAGCGCGGCTCGCACGTCCGGCACCGCGATCTGAGGCACATCGACCTCGAGGATCTCCGAGACCAGCAGGGCTGAGGCGCCTGCGGCGATCGCCTCTGCTGCGAAGCGGTGACCGTCGTGGTGCTGCCCGACCACGCAGCCGAACATCGCCCCGGGCGTGACCGAGCGGCTGTCGTGGGTGATGCCTCGCACGAATGCCGGCTCACCGCCCGGTGGGCGGCGGTCGTCGCCCACAGACGCCACATAGTTGCCGCCGATCGCCGTGGCCACTTCGGGGACCGACATCAGGTGCGTCGGTGACGACGAGCTCATCGGCGCAGTTCACGCATCGGGCGACACCTGCAGCATCCGCAACGCGTATTCGGCGATGTCCGCGAAGACCGGCGCAGCCACGATCCCCGCCCGGTACTCATGGGGTTCGTCGAGCACGACAACGACGGTGAGTTCGGGACGATCAACCGGAAGGAAGCCTGCGAACGAGCTCGTGTACGCATCGGCGCGGTACCCGCCGTCGGGGCTGGGCTTCTGCGCTGTGCCGGTCTTGCCGGCGACCCCGAAGCCTTCAATGGCGGCCCGCTTGCCAGTCCCGGAGCGGACCACGTCGGCGAGGATCGACTGCATCTGAGATGCAGTGCTCGGCGACAGGATCCGGCGCGTCGCCGCGGCGTCGGCTGGTCGAAGCGCTCCGTTGCTGCCCACACTGCCCAGCACGAGCCGAGGAGTGACATGGACGCCATCGTTCGCGATGGCGTTGTAGGCAGCGGCAAGCTGTATCGCGGTGACTGCGATGCCCTGACCGAACGCGATCGTGGCGAGGTCGGTGCCTCGCCATTGGTTCGCTGCACGCAAGATGCCACGGCTCTCACCCGGCAGCGCCCCAGCGTTGTCGGTCCCGGTCAGGCGGCCGAAACCGAATGAGCGCAGCGACCGCTGCAATTCGGTCGCGCCGAGCCGTTCGGCGAGTTTGATCGTGCCGATGTTCGATGAGTGAACAAGGATTTCCGAGGTCGTCATCTCGCGGTCGACAATTGAATACGGCTCGACGAACGCCTTGTCGGCGAATGTGTAGGTAGCCGGTGTGGCATGCACCTCGTCGGGCGTGGTGAGTCCTGCTTCCAGTGCCGTCGCGATGGTGAAGCTCTTCGCCACCGATCCCGGTTCGAACGCGTCGGCGTATGCAGGGTTGTAGGCCACCGGCCCGACCTCTCCGGTGTCGTGATCACGGTCAACCGCGGCCAATGCCAAGACATCTCCGGAGTCCACCTGCATCACTACCACCATGCCGCCCTGCGCGCCGGTCGCCTCGACTGCTTCGTGGAGAGATCGCTCGGCAACCCACTGCATCTGGGTATGCAGGGTGAGGACAACGTCATCACCGTGGCTGACCGGTTCGAAGTGCTCGGTTCCGGTCGGCAGCGGCATGCCGCTCTGGGCGATCCGGGCCACTTCACGGCCGTCGGTTCCGCCGAGCACCTCGGCGAACTGCTGCTCGGCGCCCCCCAACGGGTTCTGGTCGATGTCGGTGACGCCGAGCAGCCCGCGAGCGAAGCCGTCGCCGTTGGGCCGGAGCCGAGACGACTCGCCCCGTACACCCACACCGGCGAGCTGCAATTCCTGCACCGCAAGCCCCTCCGACGGACTCACCTGGCGCGCCACATAGACGAAGTGCCGATCGCTCGCGAGCCGCTCGGCGATCACGTCGGCATCGATGTCGAGGACCGTCGCCAGCACAGCCGCTGTCTGGTACGGAGCGGTCACCAGGCGCGGGTCGGCCCAGATGGTGGGGAGATGGTCAGAAACTGCGAGCAGGTTGAGATTCCGATCGAGGATCGCCCCGCGCACCGATTCCAGCTCCCATTGCGCCGTTCCCTGCTGATCTCCGAGGGCGGCGTAGGTCTCGCGGTCGAGCAGCTGCACTTGAACCAGGCGGGCTCCCAAAACGGCTAGCGCAACGGCACTGGCGATGATCAGCAGCAGTGCCCGCCGGCGCGGCGGGCCGGTGCGAACTTTGCGCCGGCGCGGAGGTGGCTGCGATCGACCGGATTCGGGGAGCCGTTCAGGTTCCGCCGGTGATCCCTTCGCTCCCGCAGAGGGGTGCCATGCGGGTGACTTCGGCGATTCTGACCGCTTCGCTGAGGTGGTGCGCGACCGCGCAGCAGGCTGACGCAACCCTGGAGGTGCACCCATGGACGGGTGCCATGACGCCGGAGTGCCACGGCGTTGCGTCCGATCAAGAACGTCGGTCATGCGCTGTAGACGCGTCGGTCAGCAGCGTCTTGATCGAGAGCCAGTCCCCGCCTTGATGCGTGCTGCTCTGCGGCGGATCTACCGCCGCGATGTGACGCGGCTCGATCCGCACGTCGATCGGATCGGGAGCATTGACGAGGCCGAGCGCGCCGATCCCCATCAATTCGATCTCCGCAGGGCCATGCAGCATCTGGAGCTCATAGCGGAGATCGATCAGGCGTTCCCGCTCGGTGGCGATCCCCGATTCCAGTTCCGACAGGCGATATTGACCCGCGGCGAGCACCGAGTGAAACACCGCGAGTCCCGCAAGCACCGTGATCGCTGCAGCCGCCAGCAACGCAGTGACGCCGACGAGGCGCAGCCCCGCCGCGCGTCGCGCAGGCACCCGCACCAGCGGCGGCGGGGCATCCGCGACGGTGAGATGGGCGGTGGCGAGGGCCATCGAACGATGCTCGGATCCGGGATGGCGGGGTGATCAGTGACGGGCTGGTTCGAGCCGCTCAGCGGCACGCAGCAGGGCGCTGGCGGCCCGCGGATTCCGCTCCACTTCGGCCGCGCTGGGCCGGGTGACCTTGCGACGCAGCAGGCGGACAGTGGGTGCCGCGCCACAGATGCACGGCAATGTCGACGGGCATTCGCAGACGCCGTCGGCTGCTTCTCGCAGAATGATCTTCACGGTGCTGTCTTCTCCTGAGTGATAGGTGAGCGTTGCGAGGCGCCCGCGTGGCTGCAGGCGCGCGAGCGCGGCTCGCATTGCGGGTTCGATGAGGTTGAGTTCGTCGTTCACTTCGATGCGGATCGCCGCGAATGTGCGCATGGCCGGATGGCGCCGGCCGCGCCGGGCCGCCGCAGGCACCGCCGACTTGACGACGTCGGCGAGCTGCGCGGTCGTGTGCAATGGCCTGGCCGCCACGATTGCGGCAGCGATACGGTGGGCGTACCGCTCGCCGGCGTGGTGCCTCATCAGCGCGCGCAGTTCAGCGAGCTCGTAGGTATTGACGACGAGTTGCGCGCCGCGTCCGGAGCGTGCGTCCATGCGCATGTCCAGCGGAGCGTCGTATCGATGCGAGAAACCGCGCTCGCGCGAATTCAGCTGGTGGCTGCTGACGCCGAAGTCGAACAGCACGCCCATGAGCGGACCCGTCGAGGCCGCATCAACCAGCCCGCCGAGGCGGTCGAATCGTTCGCAGCAGAACGTGACGCGGTCTCCGAACGCCGCGAGACGCTCCTGTGCGGCCGCGATTGCCTCGGGATCGCGATCGATCCCGAGCAGCCTCCGCCCGGGATGCTGATCCAGGAGCGCCTCTGCATGGCCGCCGCCCCCGAGCGTCGCATCGACGAACAGGCCGCCCTCAACGGGAGCGAACAGCTCGGTGATCTCATCGATCATGACGGGTTCGTGGAAGGACCGGGCGGCGACGGCGGCGCTCACGCCTGCTCCGATGGTTCGTCGCCGCTCTCGGGCGATGCCAGCAGCGATTCGCCCTGGGCGTTCATCTCTTGCCAGCGACCCGCATCCCAAATCTCGACTTCGTCGATGGCGCCGATCACGACGCAGTCGCGCTGCAGTCCGGCGAATCGGCGCAATTCCTCGGGAATCGCGATACGGCCCTGCTTGTCGGGCAGGACCCGCGCAGCTCCGGCACCAAATGAGCGCTTCGCTGCGCGTCCGTGCGGTCCGCCGGAGTGGGATCGCTCCGACATCTGGCCCGCGATCTCGCCGAACCGATCCGGTGTCATGAGCGCAAGACAGCCCTCGCTGTGCTTGATCAGAAAGCCGGACGGCTCAAAGGAACCGCGAAAGCCCACTGGGAGCACGATGCGGCCCTTCGTGTCGAGCGCGTGCTCATGCTGACCGACGAACAGACTCTCCAACGCAGGGCCTCCGCAGCGCTCGGATAGGAATCTGGATCACATGGGCATCTGTGCCCCTGCAAACCACTTCGCACCACTTTATGGGTCAAACACCCACTATGTCCACCCCGAATGTGCCAAGTCGCCCGTCGCCGGCTCTGCTCGCCGCCGTCGCCGGCCGTGCTCGCCAACGCTGCGGGACATGGCGCCCCGCCACGGGCGCGCCGGAGAGCTTCAGGCGTCGTGCTCGGTGATGAACCCCATAAGCAGCCGGGCGATCTCCGAAGGTGAGTTGCTGACGCCGAAGTCCGCCCAGCCCGCCGCGCGATCGCGGATCAGATCTGACGTGCCGGAATCCACAGCCGACGCCAGGGGCCCGAGCTCGAATCGCTCATAGGCGACGCATTGGAAGCGGCTCCCCTCGCGGGTACGACGCTGAGACACGCCGACCAGCTTCCGGCCGCCTGCGGTGACCTCGCCCGGACCCAGCGACGCGAAGCACACCAGGCCCTGTGATGGGCCCGCCTCGTAGGGACCCCGATGCGTGCTTGCAGGCACGCCCACGTGCGAGAACGCCATGGCCAACCGGCGCCCCAGCCAATGGAATGCCTGGCTGACGTCTGATCGCCACAGCGGATCCCCCGCTGGCACGAAGACGTCCACCCACACGATCGCTGGGGGGTCGAGCCACACCAGTCCCCCGCCACTGCGCCGGCGAACCAGGTCGTTGCGCATGCCGCCATAGGGATCAGGGCTCGCAGAGCCCAAGACCACGGCGGGCGCGGTCGGGCGCAACCTTGAGATGCGACGTCGGCCGTCCCGCGGCATCGGGCGCGCATGCAACAGCCCGGCGGTCGCCTGCCATTCGTCGCGTACCCACGCACTCACAGGCCCACGATGGCAGACCGCCCGGGCCATGGCTGCGCCTGGCAGCTCAGCCGCTCAGGCCTGCTGCGGGTCCACTCAGACGAGCTGAGGACGCAGGTCTGCGAGATAGTCGGTCCACTCTGCGGGGGCGTCGCCTCGCATTGCGGCCACGACAGCAAGCGGTTCGGGAGCGTACGGAGTCTGGCGCAGCCGGTAGCGGCCATCCGACAGCAACGAGTCGCCCTTGCCCACGTTGCAAGCCCGGCAACAGGCCACCACGTTTTCCCACGTGTGTTCACCGCCGCGGCTGCGGGGGTGAACATGGTCGATGCACTCCGCCCGATTCCCGCAGTACTGGCAGCGGTAGGCGTCGCGGGCGAACACCGCCCGCCGGTGCAGCGGCGCCCGTCGGCGGTACGGCGCCCGTGCGTGGTACCTCAGCCGCACGATCGAAGGCACAGACATCGTCAGGCGCGGCGAACGAATGCTGCCCGGCCGGGCGTGGATGACGTCGGCTTTGCCCGCCAGCACGAGCAGCAGGGCGCGTCGCACGGTCGTGATCGACAAGGGCTGGTAGGTGACGTTGAGCACCAGCGTCCGATCCGACAGCACGGAACGAGCCCGTGAGATCTTCGGGTCACGCAGGACGCGATGGCCATTACGTGTGCCGTATGTCTTGGCCGCATCGCCAACCGATTGCGACGCATACGCGACGGCTCCCGGTGAAGTCATGTCAGGGGCCTCATGTCACGTGCGAACCGCAACGGCGGCCGGCCAACGTCGGCACCATTCCAGCCATTGGATCAGATCGGAGGGTTCCGCGGCCGCATCCGCGTCGCTGCCGACCGCAGTCAGTAGGCGGAATCGCACATAGTCACGGTGAGGCAGCGGCAAGAACGGCGCTCGGGTCCACCAGCGACGCGGAACCAGTCGCCTCACGGCGCTCGCCGCAGTGATCCACAGATACGGGCGCGTTGCAACCGCAACCAACGTCGGCCCCAAGCGAGGGCTGCGCAGAGTACGTGGTCGGCGCACCGGGCCACCTTAGATGCTGAGCCCCGGGCCCAAGCGGCCCGTGAGCGCAGCGAACAAAAGCGGGAGACACAGAGCCCAAGCGGCCACGCTGAGTAGCCTCAGAGCGTTCTGAGCCTGCCGATACCAGCGAGCCAGATCGTTCCCCGACTCATCCCCGAAAGTCAGCCGCCGTGCGCAATCACACCGCCCCGCAAACGCACGTGGCCGATGCCGAGACGTTCCGGCAGACGTTCGAGCGGATCACGGCGAATGTGGAGCAGGTGATCCGCGGCAAGACCGACGCCGTCGGACTCTCGCTGCTGTGCCTGCTGTGCGATGGGCATCTGCTGATCGAAGACGTGCCTGGCGTCGGCAAGACCAGTCTCGCCAAATCGCTGGCAGCCTCGATCGACGCACCGTTCGGGCGGATTCAGTTCACGCCCGACGTTCTGCCGTCCGATGTCATCGGCGTGAACGTGTGGGACGAGCGCGAGCGCACATTCGAGTTCCGTTCCGGCGCGCTCTTCTCCAGCATCGTGCTCGTCGACGAGATCAACCGGGCCTCACCGAAGACGCAGGCGGCGCTGCTCGAGGCGATGCAGGAACGCCAGGTCACCACCGACCGCACGACGCGCCCGCTCGGCCAGCCGTTCATGGTGATCGCCACCCAGAACCCGATCGAGCATGAGGGCACTTACCCGCTGCCCGAATCGCAGCTCGATCGGTTTCTCATGCGGATCAGCATCGGCTACCCCGACGCGGATTCGGCCATCGAGGTGCTCAATCTCCACGACGGCACGACTGAGATCTCGCTCGAACCGGTTGCGACAGCAGGCGAGGTGCTCGCCATGGCACGCACCGTCACGGAGGTCCATGTCGCGCCGGTGCTGCGCCGCTACATCGTCGCCGTGGCCGACGCCTCACGACAGCGCGGCACGATCACGCTGGGCATCAGCCCGCGTGCGACGCTCGATCTCCAGCGAGTTTCCCAGGCACGCGCACTCGCTGCGGGCCGGAACTACGTGGTGCCCGACGACGTGAAAGCTGTCGCCGAACCAGTGCTCGGCCACCGGATCAGACTGAGCCCCGACGCACAACTGCAGGGCTTGACGCCCCAGACAGCGCTGCGCGACGTCTTCGAAGCCGTCGCCGCGCCCACCGCCGCCGGCTGACGCTCGTTTCGATGCCCCGGGGGGTCGCATGCTGACACGGCGGGGCCTCTCGGTGGGAATCGGCTCTGTGGTGGCCGCTGGAGCTGGGCGCCTCTTCGGCATGGGCGAGCTGCTCGTTCTTGCCGTCGCGGGCCTCGCGCTTGTCTGCAGCGCTGCGGTATGGACCCGCACGCGCAGGATCCGCCTGCGGATCCAGCGCTCGGTGCAACCTGTGCGGGTCCACGCAGGCGGACAAGCACGGGTGCAACTCGCCCTCACCAACCTCGGCGGGCCATCCCCGGTGCTGCATGTGACCGACCCGGTCAGCGGCACGCTCGGGGCACGACTGCGCGTCGGCCCGTTGCTCGCCGCAGAGCGCCTGAACACGTCGTACCTGCTGCCGACCCACCGCCGGGGTCGCCTGGAGATCGGTCCGGCGGTGGTCGATGTCGTCGATCCGTTGGGTTTGTCGCGCACCCCGATCGGGTCCGGCCCGCGGACGATGCTCGTCGTGTATCCCGCGACGCAGACACTGGTGCCGCCACGCCTTGCTCGGGGCCCTGAGCCGCTGGGACTTGCAGCCGACGCTCACACGCTGCAACGCATCGGGGAAGATTTCTACGCACTGCGCGACTACACGGCTGGCGACGATATCCGCCGCATTCACTGGCCGTCGACTGCCCGTCTCGGCCGTCCCATGGTGCGCGAAGACGAGGTCCCGCGCCGCAGCCGGGTCACTGTGGTGCTCGACACCCGCAGTACTGCCCTCGACGAAGCTCATTTCGAGCTGGCCGTGTCGGCCGCAGCCAGCGTGGTGCTCGCCAGCGCCGCTCGGCACGATCCGCTCCGGTTGCTCACGGTCGCTGGGGCGGATACGGGCTTCGTGACCTCGGGGGAAGGCCTGGCGCAGCTGTTCGACCACCTCGCCGACGTCTCCACTTCGGCATCGGGATCGTTGCGCAGCGCACTCGCGGCCGCAGCGGCCACTGCGGTGGGCGCGGTGGTCGTCGTGCTCGGAGGGACGGCCCTTGATGCGGCTCGGGATGCTGAGGCGATCGCAGCTGCAAGCACGCGCAGCTCGTCGATGACGGTCATCCGCATCTGCAGGTCCGGCGATTCCCTGCCGTCGGCCGGTCCGGGATTCCTCGACATCACCTCCGCCGCCGAGCTCGGACCCAAATGGGCAGCAGCCCAGGCGTCTGAACAGACCGCAGCAGTTCGCTCATGAGGGGACGAAGTCTTTGGCAGGTGGAGATCTCCCTGTGGCTGCTGACGCTGGTGTCCGTCCTCATCGCTCGGCGGCTCTTCGACACGTGGGACTACGCACCCTTGTGGCTGATCCTGGCGATGGGCGGGCATGCGTCGGCCGCAGTGACGAGGCGGCAGCGCTGGCCGCTCGCGGCGGCTGCGACGGCGTCGGTGGTGATGCTGATCATTGTCGAAGGGCTGGCGCTCTACTCCGACACTTTGTGGCTGCGCGTGGCGCCCAGCGCCGAGACGCTCCGTCACGCCGCGGCTGACATCGCCGCAGCATGGAGGGCATTCGGCATCGTCGAGGCGCCGACACCTGCCACTGCCGGGTTCTTGGCAGTCGGCGGCGTCGCCGTCTGGCTCGCAGCATTCGTCGCTGACACGCTGGCGCTGCGTGCGAAGTCGATGGGCCCCGCATTGCTGCCAGCATTCGGCGTGCTCGCATTCGTGGGGGCATTGGGCACCGATGCGTGGCGCATTCGCAGCGCTGCCGCCGTCATCGTGTGCGCCGTCGCCTTCGCAGCCGCATACGGCATCCACCACACCGGCGACCGCACGCCGGTCGGATCATCGGAGCAGCGGCGTGCGTCGGTGCCGATGCGTACAGCGCTGCGCTTGGGCACCGCCGCGGCGGTGGGCGCAGCGCTGCTGGTGCCACTGCTGCCAGGCAACGACGCTCCGGCGATCGTCTCATGGAAAGACCTCGACGGCAGCGCCCCCGCGTCGCGCGTGACGATCAGTCCCCTCGTCAACGCCCAAGGTCGCTTGGTGGGCACCTCGGGCGCAGAGCTGTTCCGCGTCCAAGCAGACGCGCCCGCGTATTGGAGGGTTTCGGGCCTCAGCCGCTTCGACGGGACGTTCTGGGGATCCGAACAGGTCTACGGAGATGCGACCCGACACTTGGGAGCGCGCGCCGATGACGACCTGCTCACCCAGCGGTTCACCGTCGGGGCGCTCGACAGCATCTGGCTGCCGGCCGCGTATGAACCGGTCGGCTACCACGGCCCTGATGTGCTGTACGACCCCGAAACCGGCACGCTGGTTACTCAGCACAGCAATGAGCTCGAACCCGGGATGACCTACACCGTCCACTCGGATCCCGATGTTCCCTCCGTCGCCGGGCTCGTGGCAGCCGGCGACGAGGTTCCGCCCGACATCGCCGAGACGTACCTAGCGCTGCCCGAGGGTTTCAACGAGCGCGTCGCCGGTCTCGCTGCTGACGTCACGGCCGACGCGACGGGCCCCTATGCCAAGGCGCTGGCGCTGCAGAACTTCTTCCTCGAGAACTTCGTGTACGCGCTGCGGGTGCCCAGCGGGCACGACACCGAACGCATGGAACAGTTCTTGTTCTCCGAACGGCGCGGCTATTGCGAGCAATTCGCGGGCACCTACGCGGCGATGGCCCGAGCGATCGGGTTGCCTTCGCGTGTTGCCGTGGGTTTCACGCCGGGCGAACTCATCGACGGCACCTACGTGGTCAGGGGCGAGCACTATCACGCGTGGCCAGAGATCTGGATTGGGGGGCGCTGGGTGTACTTCGAGCCCACGCCGGGGCGCGGGGCTCCAGGGGCTGTGGTGTACACCGGCGTGGCACCCCAGCAGGTGGTGCCCGGCGACCCAGACGCGGCAGGTGAGGCGGGCTCCGGGTTCATCGGGGCGCAGGGCCTCGAAGATCTGGAAGGACTGTCAGGCGATCTCGAGGGATTCGTGGACGTCCTCGATTTCGAGGGTTCACAGTCGCCCACCGGCAGCTGGTCGGAGTGGCTCGTCGTGCCGTTCTACGCCGTACTGGCAGTCGGCATCGGATGGCTCATCACCGTGCCGTCGGTCGTGCGCGTCCGCCGAGCGCTGCACCATCGACGGGCCCGCCACGATGAGCGCGCTGCGGTCGCCGCTGCGTGGGACGACGTTGCGGAGACCCTCTTCAGTCTCGGCATCGACCAGCGGGCCACGGAGACGCATACCGAATTCGCTGATCGTGTCGACCGCCGGCTGCGCATCGATTCCGGTGAGATGCATGCTCTGGCCACTGCCGCCCAGGAAGCGGCTTTTGCCTCTGAGCCTCCGGCGCCGCAGACGGTTGCAGGCGCCAAGGAGCATGCGCAGCACCTCGAGACGCGCATCCAGTCTGCTCGCAGCCGATGGGATCGCCTGGGGACTGCCTGCCGCCCGGCGGCGATGGTCGCCGGACCTCGCTCGCGGCGTCGCCGACGCAGCACGCTCGACGACGAGATGACGAAAGCCGGCTAGCTGGAGTCGTCGCGGAAACGGCGCCTCATACGGTCGCCGAAGGAGTCCGAACTGTCGGGCTTGGTGCGCTTCGCGATCGAATCGGAGACTTTCTCGAGACCCAGCCTGCCCATTTTGCGGACATTTCGCTCGATCACGACTGCACTCGCGAACACCACCAGGAATGCGACGAAAGACAGCGCAAAGTGCACCTGCAGGCCCAAGCCGATGCCAACCAGACCCAGGATCCCGCCGAGCACAGCCCAGCGGATGTTGCGCAGGGCATGGCGAGTCAGCGTGGTCTCAGACACTTCCCGCGCGAACTCCGGGTCAGTGTCGTAGAAGTCCTTCTCGATCTCGAGCAGGATCCGTTGTTCGTCTTCGGAAAGCGGCACGCACAGACTCCGACTGCTGTCTCACCGATGTTGGGTCCAGTGTAGGACCGCGCCCAGCACTACTTCCACGCACCCCGCGTGCTTCGCGCCGACGCAGCAGTGATCTCAGCGGCCCCAGCGGCGTTCGCCGGGCTGACCGCCTCGCAAGGCAGCCGAGCCGTGCGCAATCACGGCACGGCCAAAACGGTCTCGAATGGCGTCCAGGGCGTCAGCAAGCTGGATGTCGAGCTCAGAGTCGCCGGTCGGGCCGCAGTCCGTGTCGCCGCTGCGCGCTGGCTCAGCACCGGACCGCAGGCCCAAGTCGAATGCGAGCTGGAGTGGGGCCGAGGGCTGCGCGGAGTCTTCGTCGACGGCGGCTGTGTCGGCCTCGGTCCCGCCCGACGCCGTCCCCCCCAGAATCGACACCGCCAGGTTCGACACCGCCACTCCCAGCAAACGGATTCCCCCGCCGAGATCGAGGGTGCCGATGAGCCGCTGTGCCACCTGCGCGACAGTCGTGCCGGTTTGGACCGGCTCGTCGAGCGTGTGCGCTCGCGTCCGCAGCGAGAAGTCAGGATGCTTCACCTTGACCGTGACGGTCCGCCCCGACAGCCCGTGGGCGCGCAGACGGGACGCGACGGCATCGGCGAGCCGAATCGCTTCGCCTCGAATGAGATCTGCATCATTCAGATCGAATTCGAATGTCTGCTCGTGGCTGATCGAACGCGGGATCCCGCCCCGATGAACCGGCCGGTCATCACGTCCCTGTGCGAGTGCCGCCAGGTGCGCGCCGTGCGCCGTGCCGACGGCGGAGATCAGCCGTTCCAGCGGCACCGCCGCCAAGTCGCCCACGGTGTGCACATCGATCTCGTGGAGCCGACGCAGCGTCACCGGTCCCACGCCCCACAGCGCCTCCGCGCGGTGGGCCCGCAGGAATTCCAGCTCGTCCGCGACACAGACCACCCGAACACCGAGCCCTGGCTCGGGGCCGGTCGCGCGCACGGCCGGCTTCGCCGCTTCCGAGGCGAGCTTTGCCAAGGTCTTGTTGGAGGCGACGCCGACGGAGCATTCGAGTGCCACCGCGTCGCGGATGGCGTCGCGCAGGTGCCACGCGATCTCAGGCGACGGGCCGAAGAGCCGGTGGGCACCGGAAACATCCAGAAAGGCCTCATCCAGCGCAATCGGCTCGACATGAGGTGTGACCGACTCAAAGACCTCCGCGATTGCCGAAGAGGCCTCGACGTAGCCAGAGAAATCCGACGTGATGACCGCAGCCCCCGGACACAGCCGGCGCGCCTGTGCGGTCGGCATCGCCGCGTGAACGCCTGACGCCCGCGCCTCGTAGCTGGCCGATGCGACGACACCGCGCCTGCCTGATCCTCCGACGATCACCGGGCGCCCGACCAGCGACGGATCGCGCTTGCGTTCCACCTCCACGTAGAACGCGTCCATGTCCACGTGCAGGATCGGGAGTTCGCTGGGATCGGTTGGGTCGGGCAATCGATGCGGTGATCGGCTCATGGGACTGCCCTGGGTGGCTGCGGTCAGCGCCCCTCGGGCGTCACCACCAAGCCGCTGCGGTGATCGCCGGTCACGGTGTAACGGAACACGTGGCCGCGCGGAGCACCGCCGTCCAGGTACGCGAGCAGCGGTTCAGCCATCCATGCGTATTGGCCTGTCAGCAGATCTTCGAGTTCGCCGATGCGCACCCATCGAGCGTCGAAGACGATGCCATCGGGATCGTCGATATCGAGGTCGCCGCTCCACTGCTGGGCCTCGTGAACCTCGACCTTCAAGAACCAACCGGGTCCGTCGGTGCCATCGGCCTCGACGGTGTAGAGGGGGCCGTCCCAGGCTGCGACCTGCAAGCCGGTCTCCTCGGCAACCTCACGGGTCAATGCCCCGAGCACCGTCTCGCCTGGATCGACGACTCCGCCCGGCGTACTCCAGTCGGTGCTGCCATTGCGTCGACGGTTGTTGACCATGAGCACAGTGCCGTCGTGCGCGAGAATGCCGCCGGCAACAGCCCATCGGTGCATGTCAGAGGGCACTCCGGCAGTCTGCCACGCAAGCCGGGCGCCTGAGCCGACACCCAACGCAGCGCACCGCACGCTTGGGCGATTGACGGTCTGGGTCCCGTCTGGCCGTACCATGGCACGGGTGAGCGTGCAGGGCGACGACTGGCCGCACAGCGGTCCGCAGACACCAGGCCCCCCCGCCAGCGCCGACGATCCGATGGACGGCGGCATCGGGCTCACTGCTGCGCCCACCGCGTTGCCCTCCGTGCTCGCCCGCGCCGTGGCCTTCGCCGCAATTGTCGTCGCCGCAGTCTGCGGCGGGCTTGCGGGCTGGGCGACGGGCGCCCTGCAGTGCAGCCTGGACTGCGTCGGCCCCGCGCTGGGCGGGACCATCATCGGAGCGCTGGCAGCCGCGGCAGGCGTCGCTGCGCTCGCAGCGCTCGTGCTGCGCTCCATGAGCGAGTGGGCCGACCAGGCCTCAGTACAGCTTCGCCCAGGCAGCACCCCACAGGGGCGCCGCCGGGCCGGGGCTCGTTCTGACAACAAGGCGGTACGGCATTGACCACCAACGTTCTCGCAGTCGAAGATGACGAGCGAATCCGTACGGCGCTGCGCCTCGCGCTGGAAGACGAAGGCTGGCAGGTCAGCGAGGCAGAGTCGTGCGAGGAGGCTCTCGAGCAGTTCACACCTGAGAGCACCGACGTCGTGCTGGTCGACATCATGCTCCCGGGTCTCGACGGGTTCGAACTGTGCCGCTCGATCCGCCGCATCAGCCATGTGCCGATCATCATGGTGACTGCGCGTGACGACACCCATGACGTCGTAGCCGGACTCGAGGCCGGCGCCGACGACTACCTCACCAAGCCCTTCGCGCCCAAAGAGCTGTCTGCCCGCATCAGGGCCCTGCTGCGCAGGAGCCGAACGGTGGACGGCAGCGGCCTGCCGCGCACAGTCGGCGATCTCGACATCTACCCCGACGAAGGCGTCGTGACCAAAGGCGGCGACGAACTGCACCTGACCAAGACGGAATTCCGACTGCTCTGCGAGCTGTCCGACAATCCCGGCAAAGTGATGAGCCGCGAGCAACTGCTCGAGCGAGTCTGGGGCTACGACTACTTCGGCGACGGCCGGCTCGTCGATGTTCACGTGCGCCGGCTGCGCCTCAAGATCGAGGACGATCCGGCCAGCCCGCGCTACGTGGCGACGGCCCGCGGCTTGGGCTACAAGCTGCGATCCTGACATGAGGCTGCGGTGGCCGCGCCCGCTGCGGCGGCTGCTGTGCCCGATGGCGGCACCCGCTCGCAGAGTGGTGACATGAGGCTGCGGTGGCCGCGGCCGCTGCGGCGGCTGCCGCTACGCGCCCGAGTCGTCGGGGCGTTCACGCTCGGCGCGATGCTGGCGGCGTTCCTGCTGGTCGTCATGACCTACAGCCTTTCCCGTGGCTCGATGCTGGGCCTGCGCCAAGATTCCTCCGAGGCCCAGTTCTTCGCGAACGCGACCCAGGTGCAGGGCTCGCTGCGTGCGGAGAGCCCCGACTTCGCCGTCCTCCTGGAATCGCTTCCCAGCCTCAGCGGCAGCCGCTCCATCGTCCGCACCGGACCCGACATCTGGCGATCTCCGTCGCTCGTGCCCAGCGACCTGCCCGACGAGTTCGTGGATGCGGTGGAGCGGTCTGAAGAGGCCCACGCGATGCGATACCGGCTCGACGGTGTTCCCCAGCTCGCGCTGGGTCTGCGCCTGCGTCCGTCTGCGGTGTCCCAGCTCAGCGAAACGCTGTACTTCGAGGTAGTCCCCCTCTCTGAGATCGAGGCCACGCTCGCCAGCCTGCGCCTGATCCTCGGCGTGGGAGCCGCGCTGACGGTGCTGATCGGCGTCGCCGTCGGCGCCTGGGCCGGCGGACGGCTGTTACGACCGCTGGCAACGGTGTCCGATGCTGCGAACTCGATCGCTCACGGCCGGTTCGACACGCGCGTCGAACGCAGCGACGACCCCGATCTCGCCGTGATCGTGGAGTCGTTCAACGACATGGCCGATGCCATGGAACGCCGGATTGCGCGTGACGCCAGGTTCGCGTCCGACGTGAGCCACGAGTTGCGTTCACCGCTGCAGACCCTGCGGAGCTCGATCGACTACCTCAGCGGCCATCGCGACGAACTGTCGGCTCAAGGTGCAACTGCACTGGATCTGCTCGCTTCGGAGGTCGACAGGTTCCAGCAGCTCGTACAGGACCTGCTGGAGATCTCTCGCCCCGATGCGGACTGTTCGGTCTTCGAACGCGGCCTCGTCAACATCACCGAATTGGTCCAGCATCGCGTCAGCACGCACGGGCCCGACGTCACACTGGACATCAGCGCGACTGCGACCGATGCAGTCGTGATCGGCGACAAGCGAGGACTTGCGCAGGTATTCGACAACTTGTTGCGAAATGCCGACAAGCACGGCGGCGGCGTTGCCCGGGTGGAGATCTCCCGGCCGGGCAATTCGGTTCGAGTCGCCGTCGAGGACGACGGCCCGGGGGTCGCGCCGTCTGAACGCGAGCTCGTCTTTGAGCGTTTCACACGCGGTGCTGCGGCGCGTAAGCGAGGAGCAGGCAGTGGCGCTGGTCTCGGACTGGCGCTGGTGTACGAGCACACCCGCCGACATGGGGGAACTGTGCACGTGGAGGCACGCCCCGACGGCCAGCGCGGAGCGCGTTTCGTCGTCAGACTTCCCATTGCAGGGCACCGATGAAGCTCCCCCGCTGCGTAATGAAATGCCTCGGCGCAGCCATCGGTTGCGTGATTGCGATCACCGGGTGCGGTTTGCCCACCGACGACGCTCCTTCCCGTGTCGAGGTGCCGTCAGGCGTCTTTCCCGAACGCAACAACCAACCCGTCGTGGGTGCAGCTCCCGATACGCCGACAACCTCGCTGCATGCGGTCTATTTCCTGCGCGACGGCCTGCTCGTGGAATTGCAACGTCCCCTCGCAGCACCGGTCTTCCTCGATGCCCCTCTCAACAACCTGCTGGCGGGCCCGACACCGGCCGAAGCCGAGAACGGACTCGAATCCGCGATCCCGGCCGGCACCGAGGTCGTGGACGTGCAGCTCTTGCGGAACAACGTTGTGTCCATCCACCTCAATGAGGTGTTCTTCGAAGTCGAAGGCGCCCAGCGGGTGCGCGCGGTGGCACAGCTCGTCCTCACCGCCTCAGCGCTCGCACGAGACAGCCAGGGCGTGCTGTTCTTTCTCGACGGCGTCGCGCAGTTGCTTCCCGACGGGGCCGGGACAATTGCTCAGGTCCAGCCCGGCGAGCTTCCTCGCGCGCTGCGGGTAGACGACTTCAGCGAGTTGATGCCGCTCACTCCCCTGCGCGCTGTCTCTTGAGCCCTCGTGTGGACGCGTGGGTCTCCCGGCGAGTCAGCCGGCGTGGTCCGCGCTGTGCTGCCTGCCGCCCGTAGCGCGAGCGAGTGCCAGCCCGCATCGCAGCAACGAACATCAGCATCGTGGGAAACACTTCGAGGCGGCCGAACAGCATGAGCACCATCATCACCGGCCGGGACGCACGCTCGAACGCCAGCGCCGATGAGGTCGGCCCGGCCTCGCCCAGCGCCGGGCCGACGGTGCCGATAGCCGAGACCGCCCCAGAGAATCCGGTCTCGAGATCGTTGCCCAATGCGGTCATCAGCACCCCGCCCGCCAGAGCAAGGCCCAAGTAGAGCAACACGAATCCCAGCGCCCGCGCCGCCACGTCCTCAGCCACTGTGGTGTCGCCGATGCGCATCGGCAGCACGGCTCTGCGGTGGCGAGCGCGAATGACCTCCCGGACCGCGTAACGGGCCACGATCTGCAAGCGCAGCACTTTCATGCCGCCTGCGGTCGAACCCGTCATGCCGCCCACCAGGAACAGTGTCAGCAGCACGAGCTGCGCGGAGGGCGTCCAGAATTGCGAGTGGGTGTAATCGGTGAGGCCGTAGCCCGTATTGGACCCCAGCGACGCTGCATAGAACGCCGCCTCCCGGATGTTCTGGCCCAGGTCGAGCTTGCCGGAATTGAGTACGAGCAGCGCGATCGCGGCACCACCGATGAGGCTCAGGTACCAGCGCAGCTCCGAGTAGCCCCGGAGCTTCGACCGGGTGCGCATGATCGTGTGCCAATGGATCGAGAAGCTCGCGCCGCACATGATCATGCCGACGATCACCACCAGCTCGACCGCTACCGAGTCGAAGTAGGCAATCGATGCCGAGTGCGTCGAGAAGCCCCCAGTTGCCACGGTGGTAAAGGCGTGCGCTACCGCGTCGAACAGGCTCGTACCCGCTGCCAGCAGGGCGAGCGCGACCGCCACCGTAAACCCGCTGTACAGCATCCACAACCGCCGGGCCGTGGCGGCGATGCGCGGCGTGAAGCGATCGGCCGTCGGGCCGGGTGCCTCGTTGGCGATGAGCTCGAGACCGCCGACCTTCAGTGCGGGCAGCACGCTCACGGCGAGGACGATCAGGCCCATGCCGCCGAACCACTGCGTCATGCTGCGGAAGAAGAGGATCCCGTGGGCAACCCCGTCGATGTCGGCCAAGATCGTGGCACCCGTACAGGTGAAGCCCGAGACCGATTCGAAGAGTGCGTTGTCGGCCTCGCTCCAACCGATCACGCCGCTGAACAGGTACGGCATCGTTCCCGCTATCGAAACCGCCAGCCATGCCCAGGCCACCGCCGCGAACGCCAGCGGCGAGTCGGACCGATCCGAGGCCGTGGTCGAGCCCATCATGGCGCTGCCGACGCTCGCAGTGATCGCGGCGGAGGTCCCCAACGCAAGCGCTCCCCCGCCGCCGTCGACGAGCGCGACGCCTGCGGAGACTGCCATGCCCGCCGCCACCAGCAGCAGAGCCACCCCGCTCACGTGCACCGGCGTGGATTCGAAGCGTCGCTCCCCCAGCGATGCCATGGTGCTCATCGCACGCTCATCGGTGAGTGCGTCCGGCGACGCCACCGCCCGTGACGGACCGCAGCCACCAGGGGATATGCCGCAACGCTCAGCGCCACCGCCGCCGCGGTCACCGACATGCGGCCGAGCAGCATGAGCAGCCCTGCGGTGAGGTGCCCTATCCAGTTGACCGCTGCCAGATGCCCGGTCGAGCCCACCGCTGGCACAACTCCCGGCAGGTCCGGATCGACATAGGACAGGGCTGGCCCGACATTGGAGAGCGCGGACACGGCGTAGCTGAGCGCGCCGACGATGTCGAGCCCGCTGGCGCCGAGCAGGATCGCCGCGGGAATGAGCAACAGCGCTGCGAGCAGCAGTTCTCCCACGATGCGGCTGATCGTGGTCTCCGAGATGGTCGAGCGGCCCAGGCGCAGCCGCTCGGCCAGCGATGGGTAGATGGCGCGGCGCAGCTCGCGCCCGATATAGGAAGCGAGCGTCAACAGACGTACAACCTTGAAACCGCCGGCCATGGACGCGCTCATGCCGCCGATCAGCATGAGCACCATCAGGATCGCTTGGCTGCCGGTCGACAGCTCGATGAAGGACGCTGCCTCGAAGCCAGTCGTCGAGATCACCGACACCACCGCGAACAGCGACTTGCGGAAGTGCTCAAGGCCGAAGAGGTGCCCGAAACCGAAGTCGTCACGGGTCCACAGCGCCACGGTCACGGTGGCGAAGACGATCAACGTGACATACAGCCGGAACTCATAGCTCCGAATGAAGCGGGCCGGATCACAGCGCCGGATCGCCAGGAACATCAGCGGCAGGCTCACGCCGCCGGCGGCCATGCCGAAGATCGCCACCCATTCGATGGCCGCCGAGTCGAAATGACCCAGCGAGTCCGCGTACGTGGAGAAACCCCCGGTCGATGCCGTGGTCAGTGCGTGCAGCCCGCTCTGGGTCAGCGGCATACCCGCCAGCGCGTAGCCGACCGCGACCAGCACGGTGAGAGCCGCGTACAGCAGCAGCAGGCGGCCCATCGTGCCGGCTCTGCGCGGCGCCAGCCTGCGAGCCGAACGGGTCGCCACTCCCCCATCAGAGTCCAGTCCGCCGACGCCGAGGTGTGGCAGTACACGCACCAGCACGACGATGAAGGCAGCCCCGCCCAACCACTGCCCCGCCGCTCGCAGCGCCAGCATCCCGCCGCCGAGATCCAGCTTTTGGCCGAGATCGGCTGCTGGGATCGTGGTGCTGTTGGTGCCAGTCACCGTCGCCGCTGCCTCGGCGAACGCCGTCGCCAACGCCGTGGGCGGGACCGCGCCGGTCGCGAGGTGAGCGACCGCAATGGCGGCCACCGCCGCAAACGACCCAAGCACGAGCGCTGTCAGGGTCTGGCGTTCGGTGATACGCCGCTCGAATCGGCACAGTCGCAAGAGGCCTAGTGCGAACAGCGCGATGGCAGCGCCTGCAATCAACAGCGGGACAGCATCAGTCCCGGACTCGCCGCTCGCCCCAACCCGTCCCCCGAACAACCAGTCGAATACTGCACATGCGGCGAACACCGGCGCAGCGGCGGCCAGCACCACCAGGGCCACCACGGCAAGGGTCGATTCGTAGGGTCCGCGGGCCCACCGATGCAGCGCGCCGTCGCCGGCTCGCACCGCTCTCACCACCAAGCGGCGCAGCCTCTCGCGCTCCCGAGCCCGGCGAGCCGGACGGGGTGTCACCGAAAGGCCTGCTTGACCTCGTCCACGCAGTCAGGCGTCACGAAGGCGACCACGTGGTCCCGCGCCCTCAACTCGCTGCGGCCCCGCGCAATGCGGGCTTTGCCGTCGCGCACGATGGCAGCCAGCAGCATCTGGCCGGGCAGGTGGAGATCGCGCACGGTCGACCCATCAGCTTTCGAGCCCGCGCCCACCGCAAATTCGAGCACTTCGACATTGCCCTCGAGGAATGTGGCGACGGCTGTGACGTCGCCACGGACCATCCGCAGCACCATGTTGGCGCTCGCGGTGCGGGGCGAGAGCGCAGCGTCGATGCCTACCTGTTCCAGCAGCGGCAACAGCGACAGGCGATGCACCACGGCGATCGTCTCGCCTGCGCCCTCCGACTTGGCGTACAGGCAGGCCAGCACATTGGCGTCGTCCTCGCCCGTGGCCGCGACGACGGCATCGAAACTTCCGATGTCTTCGCGAGCGAGAACATCGATGTCGGTGATGTCGCCATGCAGCACCAAGGCGCCTGCGTGGCGCTCGCTCAACTCGAGACACCGCTGGTGCTGCAATTCGATGATGACGACCTCGATGTGCCGCTCGAGCAGGCGGCCCGCCAGCAGTCCGGCAGTGCGACCGCCGCCCAGGATCATGACGCGGCGCAAGTCGGAGCGGCTGAGCCCCATGATCTCCATGAGTTCGCGCCGGCCCTGACGGCGGCAGACGACTCTCAGCAGGTCATGCGGCTGCAGCGTCGTCTCGCGTCGCATCACGGTGACATCGCCGTCGCGAGACAAGGCGCCGAAGATGAAGTCCCATTCCGGCTCGTAGTAGGCGCCGACCTCGGCCATGGTCTTGCCGACGAGCGGGGCATCGCCGCCGAGCCGAGCGCCGACGACCAGTACTTCGCCGTTCGCGAGCTCGTTGATGTCCGAGACGCCGTGGTACACGAGCAGATCCATGATGGCGTCGGCGGTTTGCTCATCAGGGTCGAGCACCAAGTCGACGCCGATCGCATTTCGCAGGCTGCGACCCGCCGCGCCACGCAAATCGCTGTCCTGCAGCCGTGCGACTGTCGCCGGCACGCCCGCCTGCTTCGCCTGCATGCACGCCAGCAGGTTGACCTCGTCGGCGTCGGTGACGGCCACGACGACTTCGGCGCGATCGAGGCCGGCTTCGGCAAGCGCGCTGGGATTGGTGCCGCTCCCAGTCACCGTGAGCAGGTCGACCTCGGAGGCGAGCGCATCGAGGCGCCCTGAATCCCGGTCGATGACGATGACATCGTTGCCCTCGCGGCTGAGGCGCTCGGCGATGTAACTTCCGACCTCGCCGGCCCCCACCACGAGAATCCTCACAATTTGCGACCCTACTTCGGGCCACAGAGGCTGCGCCGCATGGCGCAGCCGTGGCCCGAGCGGCCCGTGAGCGCAGCGAACAGGAGCGGGAAATACTGGGCTGCAAAGCAACAATGCTCGTCAATCCGCGCATCCTCACAGGAAAGCGAAGTCATCATGAACCGGGAGGCCTCATGGCGCTCGTAGTAGCGATCGATGCGGGCACCACCGGGGTGCGCTCGATGGCAGTGGACGACAGCGGCACGGAAGTGGCCTACGCCTACCGGCCCTTCCCTCAGCACTACCCCGGTCCGGGGTTGGTCGAGCACGACCCCAACGACATCTGGGTTGCCACGGTCACCACCCTCGGCGAGCTCTGCGCCAACCTGCAGGCACTCAACGACGGGCAGATGCCAGCAATTGCCGCAATCGGCATCACCAATCAGCGCGAGACCGTGGTGGCGTGGGACCGACGCTCGGGGGAGCCCCTCGCGCGCGCCCTCGTGTGGCAGGACGTCCGCACTGCGGACCGATGCGAAGCGCTCGAAGCCGCCGGCCACCTGCCGCACGTCCGCCGCCTCACCGGCCTGGTCCTCAGCCCGTACTTCAGCGGCACCAAGGCCGAGTGGCTGCTGGGTGACGGCGGCGTGGGGGTCAGCGCGAACCTCGCCATCGGCACCGTAGACAGCTGGCTGATGTGGAAGCTGAGCGGCGGCGCTGCATTCACCACCGACGCGACGAATGCCTCACGCACGCTCCTGTACGACATCACCGCCGGCAGGTGGTCGGCCGAGATGTGCGACCTGCTGTCAGTGCCCCCCGAGGCTTTGGCGGAGATCCGCCCCTCGGTGGGACGGTTCTGCGAGACCGCAGATACCACGGCCCTCGGGTCCGGCATCGCGGTCAGCGGCGTCGCCGGCGACCAGCAAGCGGCGCTCTTCGGCCAGTGCTGTCACGAAGTCGGCATGGCCAAGAACACCTACGGCACAGGGTCGTTCGTGCTGATGAATGTGGGCGATGTATGCCCGGAACCGATCGACGGGCTGCTCACGACAGTGGCTTGGGATCTCGGCGCCGGACCGACCTTCGCACTGGAAGGCTCAATCTTCGCCACAGGTGCAGCCGTGGGCTGGATCACCGGCATCCTCGACGGTCCAGCCGACGCAGCGGATGCCGAAGTGCTGGCCCGCAGCGTGCCCGACAGCGCCGGCGTGGTCGTGGTGCCCGCATTCGCCGGCCTCGGCAGCCCCTGGTGGGATCCGAACGCCCGCGGAGCGATCATGGGTCTCACGTTTGCGTCCACTTCGGCGCACATTGCACGGGCCACGATCGAGTCCATGGCGTTGCAGACTCGCGATGTCGTCGAGGCGATGAGCACTGGCGCAGGCCGTGGCATCGCAGAGCTGCGCATCGACGGCGGCGCAGCGATCAACAACCTGTTGTGCAGCATCCAAGCCGACCAGCTCGGTGTACCCGTCAGCCGACCGGTCGTGACCGAGACCACCGCCATGGGTGCAGCGATGCTCGCTGGGCTGGCAGAGGGCGTGTGGTCGTCGCCTGCCGAGGCAGCGTCGGTGTGGCAGCTCGACCGGCGCTTCGAGCCTTCGGGTGACCAGGCTTCGGCTGCGGCGCTTCACTCGCTGTGGCGACAAGCGCTCGAACGGACGCTGCGCTGGCCGGCGGGCGAGTCATCCCGCTCCATCGCCGCGGAGTAAGCGCCCGAGCCGGACTGACTCAGTCCGCGGGCGTGAGCAGGTCCAAGGCACCGCGAAGCTGGCTGACCGCCTGACGGATGCGGTGCTCGTTCTCCACGAGTGCGAATCGCACGTGGCCTTCGCCTCCAGGACCGAAGCCGACGCCTGGGGACAGAGCGACATTTGCCTCAGAGACCAGCAGCTTGCAGAAATCGACTGAACCCAGGTGGCGGTACGGCTCTGGGATCTTCGCCCAGGCGAACATCGTGCCCTTGGGCGGCGGAAGTTCCCAGCCGATGCGGCCCAGGCCCCGCACGAGAACATCGCGCCGGTCGCGGTAGGTCTCACGCACTTCAGAGGGGTAGTCCTGCTCCTCGTTCATAACCACCGTGGCTGCGATCTGAATCGGCTGGAATGTGCCGTAGTCGAGATAGCTCTTGAGCTTGGCGAGCGCCGCGATCACCTCTGCGTTCCCCACGCAGAACGCGACTCGCCAGCCTGCCATCGAGAATGATTTCGTCAGGCTGTAGAACTCGACCGCGACGTCCTTGGCGCCTTCGGCTTGGAGGATCGAGGGCGGCTCATAACCGTCGAATCCCAAGTCCGCGTACGCGAAGTCGTGAACCAGCACGACCTCGCGTTCACGCGCGAAGTCCACAATCCGCTGCATGAATTCAAGGTCGACGCAGGCCGTCGTGGGATTGTGCGGAAACGACAGCACGATCACCCGCGGGCGCGGCCACGAGTACTCGAATCGCTCCACCAGACGCTCGAAGAAGGTCTCGCCGACATCCAGCGGTACCTCGCGCACGCTCGCACCGGTGAACAGCGGGCCGAAGATGTGAATCGGATAGGAGGGCGCTGGCACCAAGCAGGCGTCGCCGGGTGCGAGCAAGGTCCACATCAGATGCGAGAAGCCTTCCTTCGCTCCGATGGTGTTGATGATCTCGCTGTCGGGATCGAGTTCGACGTTCCACTTGCGGCGATACAGGTCGCCAACGGCAGCGCGCAGCTTGGGGATGCCGCGACTGGCCGAGTACCGGTGGTTGCGAGCGTTGAGTGCAGCCTCGGCGAGCTTCTTCACGGCACGTTCGGGCGACGGCAGGTCAGGATTGCCGAAGCCCAAATCGATGACGTCGGCGCCGGCGCGCCGTCGCTCGATCTTCAGCGTGTCGATGATGGTAAAGACGTACGGCGGCAGGCCACTGATGCGGCGGAACTCCATGGCGCTGGCGGCGATCCTCGGCGCCCTAGCTCGCGGGACCGGACTCGAGCCGCGCTGCGAAGTCGGCCAGCGCGGTATGGGCGATGCGCCGCTCTGCGCGGCGCTTGACGAAACCAGGCAGCGGTACCGCCAGCACCAACGCGAGCTGATACAGCACTTCGGTGCGCCCCGGCTCGGCTGTCGGGTTGAACTCGTACCTGCCGTCGAGCTGCTTCACGACATCGCCGTCGACCAGTTTCCACGAGATGCGGTGCGGCGCCCCGCTGTGGTCGTATGCGAGCGAGTACCTCGCTGAGCGCCCCAGCGCCTCGACGCGGAACGAGGCCTGTGTTGCTCGACCTTCGGGATCGCTCTCCGTCACCGTCGCCGTAGAAACGTCGGTAGCCCACTGCGGGTACTGCTCGATGTCTGAGATCAGCGAGTAGCAATCCTCAGGCGATGCCGTCACGACCGTGGTCATTGTCATCTCATCGATCATCGTTGCGTCCCACGTCATGAGTCCTGCCTGGCCCCATTGTCTCAGGCGCTCGGCCGACAGCGGCTCATATTCGCAGCATCTTCATGGTTCTGACACTCACCGTTGTCGCTGTGGGCATGCGCTAGCAGGAGAGGGCCGTTTCGAGCTTGGCCGCGAGCCCGTCGTAGGAGAAGCGCTGCTCCGTCTCTTTGCGTGCTGCGACCCCCATCGCTGATTTCCGGTCATCTGAAGACAGCAGATCGTCGATGGCGGCAGCCACATCGTCCGCGTGCGCCGGTCGGTCCACCACAAGTCCAGTCCGGCCGTGAGCCACCGCTTCGTGACTGCCACCCGATCGGCCGGCGACCGCGGGCACCCCGCATGCAGCGGCCTCGACGAACACAATGCCGAAACCCTCTTGCTCCAGTCCCGCCCACCGGCTGCGGCACGGCGCGGCGAAGACGTCACCCATTGCCATGAACAGCGGCACGTCATCGCCGCTGATGCGGCCCAAGAAGACGACCGGGGCGTCGATGCGCCGGGCACGCCGTTCCAGCCGCTGCCGATCGCGCCCCGCGCCCGCGATCGCCAATTCCAGTCCCGGATGCTTCGGTGACAGCCGAGCCACAGCATCGATGACGGTGTCGAAACCCTTGCGCGGGACGAGTCTGCTCAAGCACACCACCAGCGGTCCACCGGTCACACCGAACTTGCGCCGTGCGGTGAGACGCTCGCCGGCTCCGAGAGGCACGAACCGTTTCGTGTCGACTCCGGGCGGCACTTCGGTAACGGGCAGCGCACGCGACGCGCATCGCTCTGCTTCGGCGGCTGCGTACCCCCCGGCTGAGATCACCATCGCGGCATCTCGAAGCACCCCAGACAGGACTCCGCTGAGGCCAGGCAAACGTGCCGGCACCGTCACCTCGGCGCCGTGAAGCACGACGCCGTAGGGCATGCCCAGTCGCGGACCCAGCGCGCCGAGCGGCAAGGCCGGGTCGAGCAGCACCATCTCAGCGCCAACCTCCTCCGCCAGAGCGCGAATTCGTCTCGCCAGACCCGGATGCGGCAACAGCACCCGATCGCGGGTTCGCACGATCCGCATGGGCTGGTCGGCGTCGAAGTGCGCTGCACCCCGGTGCGGCGTCGTGAGGACGGTTGTGGAGTCGGGCGGCAGGCGACGCCACAGCTCCCAGAGATAGCTCTGGATGCCCCCGATCTTGGGCGGGAAGTCGTTCGTGACCAGCAGATGCGGGCGCATCAGCCCGCCGCGTACCGCGGTGGCACCGACATGGCCAGCTCAGCCGCCACAAGACCATCCGGATCGTGGTCGCCGAGGCCGTTGCATCGTGCCTCGGCGACAAGTTCGTCTCGACCCAGCCGGCGCGCCGCCCACACTGCGTGCCCGGCAACGACGTCGGACGCCGATGCGAGCGATCGCCGTAACACCTCATCGACTCCTGCAGCGTCGGGATCGCCGACATTGCCGAGCACGACGAGGGCGTTGCGTCGCAGATACGACGGTTGCCGGCGCGGCACATACCAGTGCCCGAATGCCGTCATGAGCTCGTCGTCGGTCATCTGCAGTAGCTCCACGACGTCGACAGCGTCGCTGCGCGTTGCGCTGTCGCCACTGCGGCCGAGCTGGACCGGTTGGCCGCGCTGAACCGCTGGGGTGGGCTGAACCGCTGGGGTGGAAGGTGGTGCGGCCGCCGCATCATCGTTGAAGGGGCACACGGTCTGGCAGTCGTCGCAGCCGTAGAGGCGATTGCCGAGGGCGACACGGTGCTCAGGCGGGAAGGCGCCCGCCGCCTGGACAAGCCAGGCCAAGCACCGGTTGGCATCGAGCACGCCCGCGGTGTCGAGGGCCCCGGTGGGGCAGGCCGTCTGGCAACGGCGGCAGGTGCCACAGCCGTCGGATTGCACCTCGCCGGTCGCCGGCAGCTCTGCGGTCGTGACCACCGAACCCAGCACGGTCCACGACCCGAGCTCTCGCGACAGCAGCATCGTGTTGTGACCCAGCCATCCCAGGCCGGCGCGGGCCCCAGCGGCGCGATCGACCAAGCGATTGTCGTCACAGACCGCGACTGCGGCGAAACCACTGCGCTGCAAGACCTCGCAGATTCGATCGAGTCCTGCTCGCAAGGCCCCGTAGGCATCGGTTGCCACGTACGCCGCCACGACACCGTCTCGATCGCTCCGGCCGGCCGGACGTTCGGGGGGCGCGAGCGAGTCCGGCGGATCGTAGGTGCGGGCACACACCACGATGCTGCGAGCCCCCTCGAGGATGTTCCCGGGAGTAGTGGAACGCTCGGGCCGCCCGTAGGTGAACCACATGCCTGCGTGCAAACCGGCTGCCTTGCGCTCGTCGATCGCCTGGCGCGCTTGGGTGAACGGCGCTGCGTCGGTCACGCCCACAGCGTTGAGGCCGGCTTCGGTCGCGGCTTGTTGTACCTGGGAGAGCAGCGATCGCTCTGCGCTTGGCGCCATCGCCCAAGTGTGCCGTGCGGTGGTGTGGGCGGTACCCCGGGTGAGCGGTTCGAGTGCCCTCAGATCACCGGGTCGTACCACTCGAGTCCTTTGAACCGGGAGAACCCGGCATCCGCGGTGGCGATCCGCGCCCCGGCCGTTACTGCAATTGCGGCCAGCCATGCGTCGGGCACCAGATTGCCCCGCAGCAGCCGGTCGGCCTCGGCGAATGCCGCGAACTGCTCCCATGTTGCCGCGGTGCCATGAACGACCTGTGTCGGGCCGGCGGCTCGCAACGCAGTCACGAACGAGAGCGCATCGCTCAACGGAGCTGGGTCGGAGTAGATCCGAGGGTTAGTGACGATGCGAAGAAATCCGGTGAGCACGACGTCGACGAGGGCGATTGCCTCCGCGCCGGCCGCCGCCTCGTTGAGCCAGTCCGCATAGCGGGCATGGAGTTGCTCTTCGCGCTTGTAGGCGTAGACGACGACGTTGACGTCGGGAAGGATCACCGAAAGCCGTCGGCATCGAGCGCTGCTGCGAGCGCGTCGCTATCGGCGATGTCGATGAGCGGCGGCCGCTGTGATGGGTGACCGTGAGCCGGCAGGCGCTCAGGCGTGGCCGGAATGCCCGATTCGCTCAGTACGTGGTGCAAGCCTTCGATCACCAAGCTGGTGAAGGTCCGGCCTGACGCCCTGGCCTTCTGCTTCGCCTCCTCAGCCAGGCCGTCAGGCAGATTGACAGTCGTTCTCATACATATGAGCATATCTCCTGATATGGATATATGTTGCAGACAGCCGGCGAACGGGCGGTTGCTCGGGGGCGGGACCAGTCGCGTTGTGTGGTGGTGAAGGTGGCGGTGAAGTCCTCCACCGCGTTGCCATCGGTGTCTTTGAGTCCGTTGCTGGCTGCTGCGACGACGTAGCGAACGGTGGCGTCGTCCCGGGCTGCAAGAAGACGTCGGTGAGGCGGGCGTCGGTGCTGCGTCGGCTGCGGTTGTCGTTGCGGGCGACCGGGGTGCCTTTGTTGTCGTCGTCCTTGAGCAGCACTGCGTAGGTGTCCAGCGGCTCGGTGTTGGCGGCGCCGCTGTCGAGGCTGATGGTGACCCAGCCGGGCGTGTCGAGGGTGAAGGTGTGCCGACGCGCCCAATGCGGCTCAGAGCGGGCGTAGAACACGCTGGCGGTGCGCGGCCGACGCGCTTTGGCCTCACAGCCGCCCTCGGTGATGATGCCGCTGCGGGTGACGGTGCCGGTCGCGAGCGTGCCGAGGTGCTCTGAGCACGGCCGCGCCGCGGCCAGGGTGACCTGGCGTACGCCGTCGGTGCGGCCGGCGGCTTCGCAGGTGACGGTCACCTCCAGCGATCCCGGCACCGCGATCGACGCCGTCAGTGTGCGGGCGCCGCCGACCCCTGCGGTGACGGTCACTGTTGTCGGATCGGTCGTGCAGGCGGCTGCGGGGGGTGCGACGGTGAAGCCGCTGGTGACGGTGAGGGTGCCGGTGCCGTTATCGGTGGCATCCGCGAGGCCGTCGATGCGCACAGCGTCGCCGCATGCGATGACGAGTCGTGCTGTTTTCTTGGCGTCGGTGCCCGCGAGGGTTGCGGTGGCGGTGGCGGTCCCCTTGGCGGTGCATTCGAGCCGGGCGGTGGCGGTGCGCTGCCATCCGGCGACGGTGTTGTCGGGCGCGAACAGCGGCACCGCGCCGCGCTGGGCGGGCGACGCGAGGCTGATTGCGCCGGTGGCGGTCCAGGCGGTGCGCAGGGCGGGGCCGGTGGCGGTGGTGTCGGCCGCGACGGTGACGGTGTTGCCGCGTCCGATCATGCACCGGTAGGCGGCGTCGACGCGTCGCGGCGGCGTGGCCGCGGTGCATTCGCCGCCGCTTGCCATACACAAGGTTTGGAGATCATCGCCCAAACGATCATTTGCATCGTCTCGGACTCGTCTGTTCCACACACCTCTTGGTGTGTCATACACATAATGGTGGAGCACCAGACGAAGGCTCAACTTTCTGGGTGTCGCTGTTCTGGCCTCGTGCCGACGGCGACTGCTCCTGCGATCTGATCGTGCCAGCCGCGCCTGTGCCGATTCCAAAGAGCCGGAGCAGGGACTACCAACCAAAGAAGCCCTCCCCACGCAGGGTTCTCTGATCCCATCAGAATTGCCGCAGCGAGGCCGAGCATCATGGACGCAGGAGGCAGGGCCGTCCTGACGAGTGAACGGGTGAAAGAGAGACGTTTGCCGTTGTCGAGACGCACTACCTCGACGCCGAAACGCCGCATTCCTGGCGACTGACCCGCGACCATCAATCGATAAATCCGATAAAATCCGAGGGCTGCCGACGCAGTAACAGGCACAACCCACATTATGGCTAGTTCTTCACTGTTGTAACCGTCGCCGACCGGATTGCCATATGCCGCATAACTATAGACAATAAGGAAGAATGCGATCGGCATAAAGGTGCCCACCATGATTAGTGAATCGATGACCCATGCGCCAATGCGGTCGCCAAGATTTGCAATATCGGCACCTTCGGCGTACTCAGGCGAACGACTCGAATCGGATGCAGACATGATTATTCCCTTTCGCCCCGGCTACCGAGCCTAGTTGTTCAGCCGTCCGAATCCACACCGGCCGACTTCGCGCATTCCTGCGGGTCAGGTGTCTGCTGGCAGAACTCAATTATCTCGTCGGCAAATGGCCGATTTGCGCCTGGATGATGCTCAAGGGGCACGACTAGATGCGGATTCGCCTTCATCCATTCTTCCACATATAGTGCAATGCTGTCCAAAGTTCTCTCAATTAGGTCGTCACGCACGTCGGCCGGAAGGCTCGGGAATTGGGATGCCTCTGCTGCACACCGGTGACGAAGGTCAACAAGTTCATCTTCGTCCATGTCTAACGCGGGTTCACCCTCTGAGAGATCGTAATCTCGCGCTAAAGACGACAAAGTCGCCCCGCCTCCTGGAATCTCGTTCGCCAGAGCACATTTCTCGAAGGTGTCATCAAACGCCGAGGCGAGTATGCCGCTGTAATAATCGAGTTCTCCCTCGAGTTCCTCGATGGCGTCTGATACAGCCATCGAGACCTGAAACTCAAAATACCGACGTTCCCGAGCGTGACCGCGCAAATCATAGAACTGCGCAAGATCGAGATCCACTTGATTAAGAGCTATCTCAGAGGTCGGCGCTCGCATCCAAGGATGAGACAATTCATATTCCTTGTTGATAATCGAGTGAACGCCCAACTCGGATTCAGAATACTCATCCGGTCCATGAAACGTCTCACCTGTCCCACGACCAACCAGAAAAATAGCAATGGCCGCGACCAAGATCAGTACAACCACGCCCAAGGCGGCGAAACCACGACGCTGCTTCATCATCTGCACCTACTTGATTATGCGTCCTATTTTGCTTCGTAAGTCCACGAGTCGAAAATGAGGAGGACGAGTCCTACACCGAATTTGACCTCGTTAGCTGTATTCTCGCAGGACGTGATATTCCTGTAACCAACTGGCGCTCGCCTGCGAAGATTCCAAGTGAACAGAGGCGACTCTGGATCGGGATTCTCTGGACTTCCATTGACGTTGCAGAGGCGCACGAGATCCAACCCCAAGCGTCCATTCGACTCATGAAATGTTTCCACTCGCCAAGGCCCGTCGGGATTTTCGCCGACGTGATCGTAGTAATGCTCAGCCCGGTACAGGTTTCGCCAGTTGAAATCGTGACGCATACATCCGTAAACGAATGGGACTTCGACTCCACCAAACTTCGGGTAATCCTTCAAGTTCAGGCTACTCAAAACTCGCGGGATGCTGCACCGGTCGGTCCAAAAGGCCAACCACGGATACTTCGGGTTCAGGGGATCGTGAAAGTCGTCCTCGTCAGTCCTTCGCGTCGGGTCTGGGTGGTGCACATAGTCGGTGCCTCTTGCGTCGAGGAACTGTCCGAGCGTCATTCCGTCGCCGTCGAGTCCGACATTGCCTACGAGCCTCACGTCGTCGTAGAAATCGGCACCAAGCGGCAAGACGCTGCGCAGCCCAATCCGCGCGTTGATCTGCACATCGATCGACGGCGCCAGTTCGACGACATATGCGCCTGCGGACAGACTCAGATCCAGCCGCGGTTCGGAGCTCCGGGTCGACTGCGACATCGCCACAAAATCCAGCTGCGTGCCGATAGCAGGATGAGCTCCGGTAATGCGCCAAAGGGTCATCGACGGCGCACCTGCCGAGTTGAAGAGATAGGACGCCGTCCCGCCGGAGTTCAGTGCCCGCAGCGCGAACCGCCCCGAGAGCCCCGCCGGCAGATCGAACCTGTAGTAAGCCGCTTTGGCACTCTGGGACAGTGCATCGCAGTCCGGGCCCGCGCTGTCGCCGTACCCATTAGCCCGATCGTCGTGCTCAAAATCTCCCCAGACGAATCCGTCGTGGAGCGGTGTTGGGGTGCATCCGGTGGGCATGCTGGTGGCGAGCGGGGTGCAGGTGCGTGTATCAGTCTCGATGTGTCTGGGTGGGCAGTCGGCGTCGATGACGGTGGTTTTGGTGCTGGTGTGCCCGCTGGCGGTGTAGGCGACGGTGACGGTGTAGTCGCCTGCGCGGGTGGGGCTGGCGGTGAGGGTCGCTTGCCCGTCGTCGCTGACGACTGACACGTCGAGCCCGTCGGGGGTGACTGATTGCACTGTGACCGCGGCGGTCGGGGGCTGATGGGCCCAGGTGCGGGCGGTCTGCTGGCCCACGGTCGCGATGGTACGGGAGGGCTGGTCGGGGGCGCGCACGGCGAAGTCGCCTTGGACGCGCAGCCGGTATCCGCCCACAGCGCCGTTGGAGGCGGTGGTCGCCTCGATCGTGTAGCGGCCTGCCGCGAGCAGCACATCGGCGACCCGGGCGTCGCCGTCGCCGCCTGAGTCGTCGTCGCTGCTGCGCTCGACGCCGCCCGAGCCGTGCCCGTACAGCACCACCAGATAGGTGTCGAGCTTGCCTGCGCCCGCCCCGGTGCCCTCCACGTCGACGCTGACCCAGCCCGCGGTGGCCATGGTGAACGTGTAGCGGTCCGCATAGAACGTCCCCGAACTCGGCGTCCGCTTGTCCGAGACACAGCTCGCCGTGCTCAGCGTCCCCGTGCGAGCGATGCTGCCATGCCACAGCACCCCCAGATCGGTGCTGCACGCCGCCTGATCGTCGGCCCGGAACCGCGCGGTGGCTGTGCTCGTCGCATAGCCGGTGTTGGAGCATTCGACTTCGACGTCGAGCCATCCGGTGGCAGTGGTGGTGACGTTCACGGTGCGGCTCGTGCCCGTCCCTCCGGGTGCAGGCGTTCCTGTGATGCCCCCGACGTTGCGAGGCGTGCAGTGCGCGGTGGCGGGTGCGACGTTGTAGGTGCCGGTGACGGGGCCGGGCCCGTTGCGTGTGCCCGGCGTGTAGTCGCTGATCTGCACGGGGGGCTGGCAGGTGACCGCGATGCGGGTGGTGTGGTGGGTGGCGAGACCGGTCTTGGCGGTGATGGTGATGTGGCCGTCCGCGTTGCAGGTCACTTTGGCGGTGCCGGTGCGTGTGAATGTCACCGTGTCGCCGACCACCGACGCGTCCAGGTCTCCCAGTGAGGGGACTGCCCGCACACCGGCCGCGGCGGCCCAGCCCAGGGTCGTCTGGCTGGAGGGGCCCGTCACCTCGGCGCGCAGGGTCATCTGGCCGCCGCGTGTCATGGTGCACGCGTATTGGCTGTCGATACCGGTGCTGGGCGGGCCGGGGGTTTTGGTGCACGATCCGTCGGCGGCCGCCGCGACGGTGACGTCGTCTATGGGGTCGAGCGCGGTGAGCGTCGAGGCGGCAGCAGCGGTGCGGTAGCCGGGATGGGTGCAGGTGACGGTGACCTCGGTCGAGCCGAGCGTGGTGAGGTCCGCGGTGAGGACGCGCTGGCCGTCGCCGAGGTCGGTGACGGTGCCGGCGCTGGGCGTGCACTTCGCTGCGTGGGGCACGACAGCGAAACTGTCCACAGCAGTGCCGGTGCCGATGATGCTGTTCCCGTCGAGACGGTTGATGAGCACCCCGAGGCTGGCTTCGACCCTCAGGTCGTAGGCGCCGGTGCGGCGCTTGTTGGCGGTGGTGACCTCGATGGTGTAGTCGCCCGGGGCGAGCCGCACGCCTGTCAGGCGGGCGCCGCGGCGGGGGGCGCCTGAGTTGTTGTCGCGGCCCAGCACAGTGCCGGTGCCGTCCTGGGAACGTCCGTCGAGCAGCAGCACATAGACGTCCAGGCCGCGTCGGGTCGGCGAGGCGGCGTCGATCCGGAGCGTGGCGGGGTTCGCCAGGGTGAAGGTGTGGCGGCGCGCCCAGTACCGGGCGGAGCTGGCGCCGTCGCGCGGACGCTGGGGCGAGGTGCACGCCGCGTTCTGCGCGATCGTGCCCGAACGGGTCGTCGCCCCGGCGCCCAGCACGCCCAACGGGTCGTCGCAGGTGTCGGTGTAGCTCGCCGTGAACGTCGCCGTGGCGGTGACCGGCGCATGGCCCGGCGGTGTGCAGTCCACCCTCACCACCGCCGACGCCGCCTGTCCGGGCACCGCCGACAGGCCCAGCGACACGGTGCGGTAGCCGCCGATCCCGGCGGTCACCCTCGCCGCCGCCGGCTGCGCTGTGCAGCTCCCCGCGGCGGGGGCCACAGGGGACCCGCCGGCGGCCGTCGCCCCGCCAGGAGGGCCAGGCACCGCGGGCGGGAGCCCGCCGATCCCGGCGGTCCCCCTCGCCGCCGCCGGCTGCGCTGTGCAGCTCGCGGCGGCGGGCGCCACAGTGAACCCGCCGGCGACCGTCACCTCGCCCGTGCCGGCCCCTGCGGCGTCCTCGAGGCCCACGACAGCGCCCTGCGGTTCGCAGTCGACCGCCACCACCGAGGTGTGAGTGAGCGCGGCAGCGCCCGACCCCAGCGTCACGGTGAGCGTGAGGTCCCCATCGGCTGAGCACTCCACCCCAGCAGTGCCCACAGCGCGCCATATCCCGGTCAGCTCCCCGCCCGGCGCCGCGACCGCCGCGACCTCATCGGACCGCCGGGCGGCGACCGTCGCACCGCCCGAAGCGGACCAGCCCAACGACACAGCCCGCAAGCTCGCGTCCGCGGTCGCCGTGACCGCAAGCCGATGCTTGTCGGACAGCACACACCGATACCCCCCATCAGCGCCCCGCGGCACCGGGGAAACCTCGACGCAGGTCTGGCCGCTGACCACCACGCTCAGCGCCGGCACCTCCCCCGACAGCACGACGTCTTGGGTGCTGTCGGCGCGGCGGTCCGCAGTGCACGACACCGTGATGGCGGCGGTCGTGCCGATGTCGATGCCGGCGGTGAGCCGCCTGACGTGGGGCCGGGCGGGGTCGGGTGCGGTGACGGTGCCGGTCGGGGCGGCGGTGCATGTGGCGTCGGCGGGTTCGACGGCGAAGTCCTCGGCGACGGCGGCCGCAGTGCCTGTTTTGCCGTAGCCGGTGGCGTTGTCGAGGCCGCTGATGGCTACGGGGGCTTGGCAGTCGATGCGGATGCGGGTGGTGTGGGTGCGGTGGCCGGGGCGGCGCCCGGCGGTGAGGACCGCCGCGACAGCGCCGTCTGTGGTGCATCTCAGCGTGGCGGCTGCGGTGGTGCGCCAGTCGTCGGTGGCGGCGTTGTCGGGGCCGATGACCGGCACCGGGGCAGGGATCGTGCGCACCTTTGC
>MKWU01000078.1_pt1 | contig 162795 bp, 125 predicted proteins | sample 809101 | NCBI WGS metagenome assembly MKWU01 (sample SAMN05860141, study PRJNA318959) | sponge metagenome | host: Aplysina aerophoba | place: Slovenia: Piran, Adriatic Sea, Gulf of Piran | collected 2013-05-07 | reverse complement strand
GTTCCGGCGCCTCAAGGGGTTCCGGCGGGTCTACACCCGCTTTGACAAGCTGGACCGCATGTACTGGGCCTTCATCCAGTTCGCCCTCATCGTGGAAACCCTGCGCGTAGTGTGAACAGGCCCTAGCAGGCCGTCAGTCTTGCCGTCCAAGTCATCGAATGATGCCAGAAGGCGGTCGGTGAAGTCGGCGTCGAAGTGCTTGGTGTCAAGCACCAATGTGGGATGGGCTTGCAGGAACGCCCGGCTCCGGTCAGAACCGTCAATGTCGTAGAGTTCGCTCCACTCGTTCCACTGCTCTTCGTTAGCGATGATGTCGGGATGAAAGTCAGTGTCGATGGTGCCCAAGGTGATGCAGTATTGCATTTCGGTTACGAACTTGCGCTGTTCCCAGAGCAGCTTCTGGAAGTTCTCAATCTGGGCCAGGAAGTCGATGATCTGTCCTCCAATGGCCTTAATCAGGCGCATCTGCTGGAACCAGCTCTCCGCCATGTCCAAGCCAGCATTGGCAATGTGATCCAGGTTCAGCACCTCGTTCTTCAGATAGAAGTCCAGCTCGCGGTTGAGGAACTCGGACAGGTTCTTGTGGATGAAGAAGTCGGCATTGTTGCGCGTAGTGTAGCGCCGCAGGTGGTACTGCAGGTTGCTGACCGGGCCGTTGGCGCTGTTGTGCCGTTCGCCGGTTAGGGCCGCCAGGGCATCGGGCGCATTGCCAATCTGCTCCAGGATGGTGGTCGTGACGGTCTCGTTGATGTTCTTCTGCTGGTCGCGCGTGCGGTACCGCCTACTCTCCTCATCCCGCAAGGGGCGGTACTCCACGGGGATGGTAACGGCACGGGCATCTTCATCCCATTGGACCTTGGCAGTAATTGGGAGAAAGAATCGCTTGTCGCCCTTGATGTTGTTCTGTTCCACGTTGGCGTTGTCAAGCCGGAAGTGCACCATCACGCCGTTGGGAGCCTGCCAATCGTAGTTGCGGAAGTATTCGTCGGTCTTGACGTAGTACTGGTCGCGGTTGGCCCAGTGGAGATGGACCTCCTCTCCGTTGTAGGGGATGGCGTAGCGCTGATTGCGGGAGTAGCGCCGCTGGGAGATGAAGTCGCCGTCCTCGTAGTAGCGACTGAAGAACGCGTACAGGTGGTTGTAGATGTCTTTCTCAACATCGGCGCGGCTGTCGCCAGCGGCGCGGGATTGGGCATCCAGATAGTCCTTCCCTAATGGGGATTCGCGAAACGGAGCAGCGAGCTCGCCATCGTCGCCAATGGCATCGTCTCCTAAAGTTGCAATGATCCTTTGGACTGTTTCCTGCAGGAGGGCCTGAGCCTGAGCCTGTTGTGCCAACAGGCCGCTATCCAGCTCTGTAGCCACTGCGGTTGGCAACGTGTCGGTGATGAACTCCTCTATCACATCGCGCTTCTGGTTCATGATGCGGTAGATGCCGAAATCCAGGTCAGCGCAGTCGAACTGGAACAATTCGCGCAGGAGATTCTGGAATTTCGTGACGTTCGCATGTGGGTTGGTTGCACTGGTCATAACGACAACTCCTTCGGCGACACACTGCCTGATTGGTGTGGGCAGTGCCAAGCATCCCGCGACGTTCTTGGCACGTTGCCAACAAAAGGGATTCTACTCTGCCTCCACTGTTGGAGCCTCTCTGAACGGATCAAAAAGGCCACTGTTCAGCAGGTGTATGAGAAGTCAAGGTTCGGTGGCTGTAGGCACAGGGTCCTACCAAGAGATCTGGTTCCGGATCACCGCGTTCAGGATGAGGAGCAGTTTGCGCATAGCTGCGACGAGCATCACCTTCTTGGGTTTGCCGCTCCAGCACAAACGGGTATGAAGGGCACCGATCGCGGGATTGTGGCGGTTACGATGGCCACGTAGAGGATCGGGCGCACGGAGGCGCATTCACCTTGGAGGTGCCACTGGTTCCGGTGTCGAGCATGTCGTTGCCATCGGGCATCCTGGAGCAGGCTCTGTCGGGTGGCAAGAGGTCAATGCCCACGGTGCCCGTTGTCAATTTCCCTGTGAACCCCTTGGGTTTGGTGAAACTGCATTGGTAGTGACGGCACCGTACCGCGGCGCACGGTTCAGATCCAAGTAAGGGCTGTAAGGGAGACCATTGACACTCTTTACATAACAAGCCAGTCCGGTATTGGTTTCGATCGTAGTCAGCCGAATCGTAGCTCCCCTTGGCCCGATATCGTGCCGACAGATTGGGATTGGTGGAGGTTGCTGGCTCGGTAGTCCTGGCCAACGCCTTTCCATGCCGGAGGCGGGTCATGAAGAGGTAAGCGCTTCGAGTTCAATCAGGTTGCGCATTGCCTCGTCGTTGGTGCGGCCACAAATCTCGGCCGACGGCTCGAACACGCGGCACACGTCGGGCCGTTCGGGTTTGTCGTACAACCGGCAGCGATTGTCACTGGTCAGTTGGACGCAACGCACCCCTGCCGGTTTGGGACCGGACATCCCGGGAATGGTGGTGCTGATGCTGATGGCGATGCAGCATGCCCCGCATCCGACGCGACACTGGTTTCCGGGATCGGCATACCATCGGGATGCAGATAGTTGTCGGGTCATGGTGTTGGCGGACCGGATTGCCTTTGAGGACGTTGTCATTGGGTCACGGAAGTCGGAAACGTTTCGGGCATGCCGACGGTTCCCCTACCGTGTCGGCACATCGGAATTTCCTCCCAGGCCGAGCCCTGGAAGCTGTGATGTCGAACTGCCGGATGCCGGCGACGTACCGTTGGCGTCAGCCGTCGATAACGTCGTGGACTCTCACAATCCAACCGCTTGCCGCGTCGCAGTACAGGAAGTCGGCACCTTGCCGGGTCATGCCGTGCGGTTGCGGCATGTCGTCGGGAATATTGATGGTCCGACCAGGCTCGCCGGTCTCCGGATCCGTCTCGACGATGGTCCGTTCGTTGGTATAGACGATCCACAGTGCCTGCTCGGTGCTGACCAGACCATGGGACCGATCGTGCTGGAGCGGAATGGTTGCGGTGACGCTCCAGTCCGCTATGCGAACCCGGCTGAGAGTCTGCCTGGACAAGGTGCTCAGCCAGATGTAGTCCGGATCCCGGCAGTCAATCTCTATGCCGTGCGTGCCTCCGCCGCCGGGCAGGAGACGCCGTTCCTTCAGTTTGCCGGTGTCGGTATCCATCCTCAACACCTCGCCGGCCCCTTTTCGCGCATCCTGCTCACGGGCTGGCCGCCAAAGGTCCGAACTCCCGTTGGCTGCCAGCCAGAGATCGCCGTCGTGCCAGCTCAGGCCGCTGGTGTTCGATGAATCGCTGGGGTAGTCCTTCAGGAAATGGGTTACCTGGTATTCGTTGGGATCGTCCAGGCTGACTAGGGCCACCCGATCCGTGATCTGATCCACTACCCAAACCCCGTCCGGACAGGCTGCGATGCCGTTGGGCACAGCGTAGGGGGACCTGAAAATCCGTTCAAAACGACCGTTGCCGTCCATGGTTGCCTCCGGACACTGAATTAGGCGGGAACTGGTATTTCGTATTTCGACGCCGACTCCACGATGCGATTCCAGGTCGCGTCCTCAATCGGAATTCCGCTGGCAGTCCGCTCCCTGATGCGCTGTTGCTCGATCTCGCCGGGGAGGTAGATCCGATCCGTTCCCGGCATCAGGCGGGAGGACTTGATCCAGTCGATCAGATGACGCACTTCGGTGCGGTATTCGTCCATGTCGACGAAGGCTTCAATTTGCAGGGCCATGCACAGGAACCCGCTGGCGCCCCGGGTGGGGTTTTCCCGGCTGCATCCCGCCCTGGACAATGTCCCTGCCATAACGTCGATCATCATGGACAGGCCGTATCCCTTGTGGCCCAAGGCACCGCCCAAAGGCAGCATGGCTGCATGGGGCGTGCGCAACAGCGCAGGGTCGGTGACGGTGTTGCCGTCACCATCCACGAGCCAACCCTCCGGCGCCTTTTGGTTGCGCGCCGTCAGAACTTCCATCTTGCCGCCGGCAACCAAACTGGTGGTGATGTCCAGCATCATGGGATCGTCCGTATCGGTGGGGACGCTAATTGCCAAGGGATTCGGAGGCAGCCGGCGGTCCGTTCCTCCAAAGGGGGCTGCGAATCGGGCTCCTCCATTGAGCATGATGATGCCAATGCAGTTCTTGGCGGCGGCCAACGGAGGAAAGGCCCCCAACCGCCCAATGTGGCTGGCCCTGCGTACGGCCACAACCCCGACACCGACCGCTTGGGCCTTCCGGGTTGCCATTTCCATCGCTTCGTAGGCCATGAGAATGCCGATGCTGCGGTCGGCATCCACGACCGCCATGGCGGACGAATCCCGTTCCACAATCTGGGAACCAAGCGCCTTGATGCTGCCCTTCTCAATCTGTTCGGCATATCCGGGGACTCGCAGCACCCCGTGCGAGTCGTGTCCCATCAAGTTCGATTCAACCAGATGGTCGGCCGTGCGCCGGGCCTGATCCTCGGGCAGCCCCGAGCCATGCAGAATTCCGGTTACAAGGTTGTTGAGGTCCGAAGGGGCAATGGCAGGCATGGGCAAGGGTCCATGGGTTGGTGGATGGCAGTATCGTTCGGCGCGTCAAGCCACTACGCCGAAATCGATCCTGTCGCACGGGTACGGTGCGTGCGATTATACGCTTGTCCCCAGGGCATCCGGCCGCCGGGCCGAAACTGCCTTTGTCAGGCCAAACGTCCTGCTTCGGGACCAAACGGTTCGCGGTTGCCCAAGTAAAGCAGCCGGTTGTACTTGGCCAGTCGTTCCGACTGGGTGATGGAGCCGACCTTGATGTTGTCCGCCTGCCAACCCGCCGCCAGATCGGCCAGCCAATCGTCCTCGGTCTCACCGCTGCGGGCCGATACAACCACATGCCACCCGTAGCCGCGCGCCAGTTCGAGGGCATCCCGCGCTTCGCTGAGAGTCCCGATTTGGTTGACTTTCAGCAAAAGGGCATTGGTGCAGGCCGACTCTGCTGCTCGCCTGATGCGGTTCGGGTTTGTGCACAGCAGATCGTCGCCCAGGATGATGGTGGCATCTCCGAGTTCCGCGTACAGATCCTGCCAGCCGGTCCAGTCGTCTTCGGCCAACCCATCCTCAATACTGTGCATTGGGTAGTCCCGACACCAAGTCCGATACAGAGAGATCAACTCCCCGGCGGACAGGGCTTTGCCGTCCACGTGATAATGGCCGTCCACATGGAAATGGCTGGCGGCGGCATCGATTGCCAGTTTGTAGTCGATCCCCGGTTCCAATCCGGCGGTTCGACAACAGACGTCAGCCTTGGCCAGCATTTCGTGTGTGTTCTTGAAGGGCGGAGCCAAGCCCCCTTCGTCGGCGGTCAGATTGCGCTGTCCGTAGTCGCGGGCGATCAGGTCCACGGCGCAGGCATACACTTCGGCCATGGCCGCCATTTGTTCGTCAATCGGGCGTGCCGGCAACGGCAGGACAAGGATATCCTGCAGCGCAACCTGACCGCCGGCATGGACCCCGCCGCTGAAGAGGTTGATGGCGGGGGAGGGCAGATGCGCGGGCATGGACGCAGCGTCGGTACGGAGCGACGCAAAGTGTTGCCAAAGACTTTGGCCCTTGGCTTCGGCAACCGCGCGTGCAAATGCCAATGAGACGGCAAGTATTGCGTTTGCGCCCAGCCGGGACTTGTTGGGGGTGCCGTCCAGATCGATCAGGAAGTTGTCCAACTCCTGCTGGGAACGCCAGGGCCGATCGGCTGCCTCCGCACCGATGTGCCGAACCGAATTTACGGCCTTCAGGCAGCCTTTGCCCCGGTAACGGTGCGGATCCCCGTCCCTCAGTTCATGGGCTTCGTGAATGCCGGTGGATGCACCGGAGGGAACGGACACCGTACCGGAATGCCCGGATGACAGCAGAAGCGATGCCTTGACGGTGGGACGGCCCCTGCTGTCCAGGATTTCATGGGCGTCCAGGTCGTCAATGGTGAACATGGGAACCTTCCCGGCAGCAAGTCGAGTTCAGGTTTCCCCGAGCAGTCCGGCAACCTCGCGGATCAAGTAGGGGATGGTGGAGGGAGGGTTGGCCATCAGCCGCAGGGCCAGCGAACGCTGGCGGTCCAACTGGGCATCGTCCAAGTATTCCAGCCGGGACCGGCCCACCGCCCTGGCCAGCAGGCAACCTGCAGTGTGCCTGCATCCTGCGGCTTCGCCCCCATCCTGGGCAACAGCCTTTCCGGAACGTTGCCGGTAGCCATCCCAGAAGGCCTCGGCTCCCTGCAGGAACTGCCTGCGCCACAGCGGAGACCACAGGGCCTTGGCCAGTGCATGGGTAAGTGCGAAGCCAACGTCGAACCAAGGCGTGCCCACGTGGCTAACTTCAAAGTCCAGCAGCCACAGCCGCCGGTCCTGCTGCAGGACGTTCTTGGGGCTATAGTCGCCGTGCACAAGCGTGTTGCGTGAGTTCGTTGCCGCGTTCACAAGTTCCTGCATAAAGTCGGCGGCCTGTGGGACCCGCAGGCCGCTCACCAAATAGTACGGGTCCAGCCGGAGGGAGTGAAAGTGCGTCTTGGACTGAAGGCGCGCCGGCAGCCGGTCGACCTGCGGTCTGGCCTTGTCGTGGACATCGGCCAACATGCGGCCGAATTCCTGCCACGAACCGGGATCAACGATTCCCTGCAGAAGGCGTGTCTTCCAGTTCGCATGGGGTTCCGGCACCGCGGCCATTGCGATGATGTTGCGTTCCCGGTCCTTTCGAATCGGCTCCGGCACCTGACCCGGCAAAAACGAGCCGTACACCCCCAATGCGGCAAACTCGGTCAGGATGCGGTCGGTCGGACTGAACCACTCGTCCTCCACCCGCAACCTGGACAGGGCCTGCTTGACGATCAGGTCGCGGCCGCCGGCTTGCACGCGGACTGTCCGGTTGGAGACGCCACCGGCCAGTACCGAGGTTTCAATCTTCTCGCCCGGGGCGGCCAACTCCTGCTCCTCCAACCAGCGGAGCAGGTGGTTTGGGATCTCGATGTCCAGTGGAGCCGGCCCGGTTTCGGGAGGTGCGGACATGGCGGCTACGGACGGAGGTGGTCCGGGCCCTGAGGTTATCCGCTTTCTGCCGGGGCCGTTTCCGGTTCCTTGACCGGGGCCGGAACCTCCTCTTGGACAGGTTCGGGCTGCTTGACGAGGAATTCGTCGCGGGTCCTTTCGATCAGGCGGTCAAGCGTGAAGCGGTTGGCCTCCACAAACCACTCCGATTCGGTGGACTTCACCACGACCCGATTGGCCCGTTCGGTGTTGGCGCCGATCACGATGGACACCATCTCGTCTTCATCGTCGTCCTGGACGCGGAACGTGGCGACTGCCTGTGGGTTGAGCATTCCGTATTCGGGCAGTTCCTGCTTGCCCAAGGGCCGGGTCAGGCTCACGGTGGACACCGTGGTGACCAGGGAAATGAGGTTGTTCGGGTTGAAGACCTCGCCTTCGGCCAGCCCCTCCATCAACCACTGATCATCCTCGCCGCGCTTGAAACTGAAGGTTCCGTTGGGATTGGTCAGGTTGAATTCGCGGATGTCGGCCTGTCCTTCCGAGTAGTAGACGGTGTCCAGCCAGCGGGTAATCTGCGTTGAAACCTCGCGGTGCTTGAGGTCGGTGGAGATGTACACCGCCTGCTGAGCCGCCGCCCGCACGTGCGTGGCCCGGGGCAGCGGCGCCGTGCCCACATAGGCCACCACGTCCTCGCCCGTGTCCAGCGTCACCGTGAGCCGCCGCTCGAAATTCTCCTCGCCGACCCTCAACCTGTCATGGCTGCCGGCGGTCTGTGTCACCGGTCGCGCGTCGTCCAGCTCGACCATGTCCTCGATCAGTTGATCAGCCAGGATGTTCGAGGCGGGATAGCCGTCGAAGTCGTTGAACCGCCATTCGCCGTCGTCTTCGCGAATCAAATGGATGACGTTGCCCTGCATGTCCTCGATCTGCAGTTCCCCGACGGTCGCTTCCTGCATTGCGGTCAGGAGGCGCACAGGTTCCCGTTCCGGTGCACGGAGGTCCCAGGGAACCACCAGGGCCACGGCGGCCGCGATCTGCAGCAGCAGGAGGACGGCCAGGACATTGAACATGTCCCGTTGGGAGCGGTTGACAAACAGGCTGGTGATGGTCTGCATCGTGGAATCAGGGTGGAATGTGCCGTCCAACCGGGAAACGGGGGCGGGTTACAGCATGCGCTCGCCGGGATCGGCGTCAAGCGGAATCTGATTGGTGGATCGCCACCGCCAAATGCCGGCGATGACGACGAGAGCCAGCAGGGCAACGACATAGTTCAGGACCTCGAACCGGATCTGCTCCTGCTGGGTTAGGGGCTTGAGCAGCCGGATGGTGTTGCCCCTCGCCCGAATCGACAGCAACTCAACATCCTCCTGGCTCCAGTCAACCAGGTTTTGCACGAACAGTAGGTTGTTGGTGACTTGGTCCTGCACCAGGATGCGCATCAGGTCGATAATCAGGTCGTCGAGGAACTCCGCACTGCCGATCACGGCCAGCCTGGTGTCCAGCGGGGACGACTCGATGACGTTGAACTCCGTGATGGTGCCCTCGGAGTCGGCCGGGGGTTCCGCGCCTTCCTCCAGCCAGGGGTTGGGACGATCCCGGAAGAAGCTGTCAAAGCGTCCCTGGACCGTCACCGCCAGCGGATGGCGCTTGCGCTCGCTTTCCGGGGCAACGTCGAAACCGAAGTCCGGGTAGGCCTCAAAGTTGGGTTGGATGTCGGGCACGTCCGTAACCCACGAGTCTTCGCTGGAATGCAGGAGCGTGACTGCGTCGCGCTCCGCGTTGAGTTCGGGGTCGATGGTAATCGGCGAAGCGTAGTTGAGGGTGACGGCAGGCAGGCCGGACACGGCCGGGTGGTTGCCTTCCATGGCGTCCGAGCGGATGTCCACGAAGAAGGGATAGTCGAGAGCCTGGTACTCACTGACCGTGAGGTTGTCCACCTGGCGCGGAATGTTGACCGGGAACGGCGTGTTTTGCAGGTCGAGGACCAGCAGCGGTTCAACGACGATGCCGTGGTGGGCCAGCATTTCGTTGAGGTTCAGCGGTGTTCCGGTCAGCGATAGGTCTCCGCTCAGCGGATGGGGGGCAATGCCGAAATTTGAGGCGGCCACAATCAGGGAACCGCCGCGCATGAGGAACTGGTCGATGGCGAACAGGGAAAACTCCGACATGTACTGGGGCGCGATCAGGAACAGGACATCGATGTGATCCCCAACCGGCCCTGATTCGAGGTCGACCACTTCCACTTCGAACTCGGAAGACAGCGAATTCTGTACCGTGTTCCACGAAGCCAACGGGTCAAGCTGCTGACCCAGGATCGACTGCGTCGGAATATTGGGAGGCAGCCAGAGGCCGACCGTGCGCAGGAATCCCGGTTGGGTGCGCTGAATGGTCTCGTCAATCACGGTTCTGATTGAGGACCGCGAGATTTCGCCCCTGGGGAATATCAAGTGCAGTTCCCCTGCCAGATCCAGGACCAGGTGGAAGTAGTAGTCGCTGGGTGACACGTGTGATGGGGGATAGGGCTCAAGGCCCCAGGAGTTGATCAGCATATCGCGCGGGAACCGGGCACCATCCGCATCCGGGTTGACCACTTCGAACTCAAAGTAGCCTGAACTGGCCGCAAGCTCCTCGCCGGTGGCGATGATGAGTTCCATGTCGGTGTTGGCCTGCTCGTTCAGTTGGCCGGGGGTCGCGAGGAACGACAGCGTCACGGGTTCGCCCAAGCTGTCCAGCACGGCCTCCACGCTCTGGAAGCCATATACCACCTGTTTGACCGCCCGCGTCAAGGTGTATTCCAGAGTGTCGAGCTGCACGTTGGTCGTGCCGTCCCGATCGTTGGTCACCTTCACCAGATCGGCCACCTGCAGCACGATGTGCTGGTCGGCATAGCGGATCAGCACATGGAAGTAGGAGTTGCGGACCGCCGATTCGTACCGCTCCTCGATTTGGAACGGGATCGGATTGATTCCGTAGGTTTGGGTGGCATCGAGTTCCAGGTCGGGATCGGTGGTCGGGTCCAGGACCTGAACTTCCACGTTGGCGCCGCCGGCAATGTCGTATTCGGCCAGCATGTCGGCAATGCCCGAAACCACGGGAGCCAGCTGGGGATGCGTCTTGGCACTGAAGAAACCGGTGATTTTGAGCGGTTCGACCAGGCCATCCAGCAAGGTCTTTGTGGTTTCCGAAAGGGAATATTCCTGTTGTTCCGTCACGTCCACGCGCAGGAAGCGCAGGGGATGCAGCCAGATGTTCGACAGGACCAGATTGGCGATCAGGAGCGACGACAGCAGGATTTCGCGTTGTCGGACCCGATCGTGGCCGCGGCTCCAGCGAATGGACTGTACCGACAACACGTTCAGGGTCAGGAACACACCGGTCAGCGTCAGGTAGTAGACCAGGTCGCGCAGGTCCAGCACACCGCGCTGGATGCTTTGGAAGCGGCTGTCGGTGCCGATGGCGCGCAGGAAATCGGCCATGGCCGGCGGCACGAATTCGGTGGCCGTGGTGCTGCCGGCGAAATAGAGGAGGCCGCCTACGACCACCGTGATGATGAGCGCTACGATCTGGTTGTCGGTGCGGCTTGACGCGAACAGGCCCAGGCCCACATAGGCCGCGCTCAACAGCAGCGTGGCCAGATAGCCGGCGGCGACCGGACCCCAATCGATGTTTCCCAGGTTGGCCACGGTGATGGGCAGGGGGATCGTGAGCGCCAGGGCCAGGGCCACCATGATCATTACGGAGGCGAATTTCGCGGCCACCAGCGTGACCGAGCCCACAGGCAGGGTCAGCAGCGTCTCGAGCGTCCCCGACCGCTGTTCCTCGCTCCACTGCCGCATGGTCAAGGCGGAGATCAGGAAGATCAGCAGAATGGGCATCCACCGGAATAGGCCCCGCAGTTCCGCCAGGCCTCCGGCAAAGAAGGCTTCCACCCAGAAAAAGGTGTACAGCGTGAATACCAGGAACACGCCGAGGAAGATCAGGGCCATGGGAGAGCCAAAGTAGCTCTCCAGTTCCTTGCCGACAAGCGAACGCAAATGCTTCATTGCAGGAGATGGCGAAGGGTGTGGACAAAGGGCTCGGAACCGTCGCCGCCGGTCTCGACGAGGGCGGTCGGAGGCTCAGTTCCGGAGTGCCAGATCGTTGAAGGTGGACTCTAGACTCGCGGTTTCGCAATACAGCTCGCGCACCGCCCAACCGGCCTTGGCGGCCGTCTGGTAGACCAGAGGGCTCACTTCCTGGGCGTCGTCCGCGGTAATCCGGTAACGGGCCTGGCCGTTCGCTCCCGGTAGTCGATGCACTTCGCCGATGGCGGGATGACGCGCCAGGATCGGCTTGAGATCGGATTCGTCCCGGTCAAGGACCAGCACCACGTCCGTGGCGCCCTGCAGCTCGTTCAACCGTGCGTTGGAGCGCAGCTTGCCGTTGAGAAGGATGAGCACCCGGTCGCACAAGGCCTCCACCTCGGCCAGGATGTGGGTGGAGAAGATAATGGTCGAGTGCTCCGCCAGCGATCGAATCAGGGATCTGATCTCAATGATCTGGGTGGGATCGAGCCCCACCGACGGTTCGTCGAAGATCAGCAAATCCGGCTTGTGCATGATGGCCTGCGCTATCCCCACCCGTTGCCGGTAGCCCTTGCTCAACGTGCCTATCTTTTGGGTCAGGCGGTCTGTCAGGCCGGTCGCTTCCGCCGCTTCGAGCACGGCCTCCACATGACGGTCGCGTTCCATGCGGTGGAGGTCGGCCATAAGGAGCAGGTAGCCCTGGACCGTCAACTCCGGATACAGGGGGGCGTTCTCCGGCAGGTATCCAATACGGGTTTGAACCGTCAGGGGATCATCCATCACGTCGATGTCGCCAATGCGGACCGTACCGGCATCGGGGTGCAGGTAGCCGGTCATGATTTTGATCAGGGTGGTCTTGCCGGCACCGTTGGGGCCGAGCAGGCCCACGATGTCACCCCGTTCAATCCTGAACTCCACGGCATCCAATGCCGTGATGGCACCGTAGGTCTTGGTCAACTGCGAAACTTCGATCATGGCAGAGGGCAAACTTCCCGGATACGCTGCAACTTCCTGTGCCCGGTCTGGGCTCGGTACGTCGCTGGCCGGCGCGCTTCCGGCCCAGTCACACGTGTTTGTTCACAACCTTAAATCTTACCCAAGATAGTGCGTCTGGATGTAGTTTCGCATGCAATTGTGGTGTCGAGTCATGGGGATGCGCGCCATGGGAAGAGCCGGCCGCGCATCCTGGCGAACACGACACTGGCCGAAGGAAGGGATGCAGGCATCGTCTGATACGATGAACACAGTCCGGCCCACGGGTCCGCCGGGATGTTGGATGCGACCCGAAGTACACCCCTTCCCCGAGGATTAACCATGGCTCAACACAAGGTTGTGGTGGACCCGGCGTTCCGCAAGATGGGGGAAATCTTCAGCGAACTCGACCGCCGACGCCTGGAGGATCTGTGCTCCATCGTGTGGGGGCAGGACGAACCCATGCCGGAGGCGGAGGCCCGGGCGGCAGTGCTGGATGCCGATGTCGTGGTCTGCTCGCAATGGCGCTATGGGGACTCCATATACCAGGCACGCAGGCTGAAGGCCATTTTCTCGGTGTCCGGAGGCTTCCAGACCGACTTCGACTTCGAATATTGCCACCAGCGCCACATCCAGTACCTGTCGTGTGCGCCGGCATTCGGTCCGCAGGTCGCGGAAATGGCGTTGGGGCTGGCCATTGCGGCGGCCCGGACCATCGTAACGGCGGGTCGGGGCCTCAAGGGGGGGAAGGAAACCTACCTCTGGGCCAGCAACCGGGACACGTTCACACTCTTCGACAAACCCGTGGGCTTCATCGGCTTCGGAGGGCTGGCCCAAAACCTGAGGCAGCTTCTGCAGCCGTTTCGACCGCGCATTCAGGTTTATGACCCCTGGCTGTCGGACGGTTACATCCGCAGTCAAGGCTGTACCCCGGTGTCGCTGCCGGAACTGATGTCGCAAAACCGCTTGGTTTTCGTGCTGGCGGTACCCAGCGCGGACAACTCGGCCATGATTGACCGGTCGCTCTTGGAACGGTTGGGGCCGGACACTGTGTTCCTTTTGATGAGCCGAGCCCACGTTGTGGACTTCGACGCCCTGACCGACCTGTTGCAGCAAGGCCGCTTCCGGGCCGGCATCGACGTCTTTCCTGAAGAACCGCTGGCACCCGAGCACCCCATCCGCCATGTGGACAACGCCATCCTCTCCGCCCACAGGGCCGGAAGCGTGCCGGAAGCCCTGTGGGACATCGGCCGCATGGTAGTGGACGATCTGGAAGCCGTCCTAAACGATCTGCCGGCTCGACGCATGCAGCCGGCCCTGCCCCAACTGACGGGGATGTACGCCCGCAACGCTGCCAGACGCGGCCGGCGCAAGTAGCGCAGCGCGCACCAGACTTGGGTTTGAGGTGGCGGGACCGGGCCCTCAGGGGACCGGTGTACCGTCATTTTGCCCTGCGCAAACCCGGCTAGTCGCTCCCCTGATGGATTTCCACAGGCTGCTGCCGTTCACCACCTGGCTGTCGACCCGAGCCTATTTCCGGCGACTGTCCAACGAGCAGGCGTGGCTGATTGTCATCGCCTTGATGTTTCCGTCGTCGATCATGCCGATGGCGTCGTCGGTGGTGCGGGTGGCATCACCGCTTTTTCGCGACACCTTCCAGGCTTCAACCGAAAACCTGGCCTGGCTGTCGATGTCCTTCACCATCCCCTACATGGTGCTGATGCCGGTCTACAGCCGTCTCAGCGAAATGGTCGGCCGGCGCCGATTGATCCTGGCCGGGATTGCGGTCTTCCTGGTTGGGACGTGTGTTGCCATGTTGGCGCCCCGCCTTTGGGTGCTCATGGTGGGCCAGGCCCTGCAGGGTTTCGGGTCCGCCGGTCTGATGCCGCTGGCCATGGCCTACATCGCCGCCATCTTTGAGCGGCACGAACGCGGCAAGGCGCTTGGCACCTGGAGTTCCGTGGGACCGGCCGTGGCCTGGATTGGCCCGTTGCTGGCTGGCATTATCATCAGCCAGTGGGACTGGCGTGTCACATATATCCTGCCGATGGTGATGGGAGTCCTGTCCATCATCGTGGTGGCCAGGGCCATTCCGCCGGGCATGAGCAACATCCAGCCCCACATGTGGCGGCGGTTTGATTGGACCGGCGTGGGCCTGTTGGCCGTCTTCATAATTTGCTTCTTCGCCTTTCTGTCCAGCAGGCCCATCACCGGGGTCGCGCCCTTGCAGGATTGGCGGCTGGGTTTGGCGTCCGTGGCTCCCCTGGTGACTCTGTTGTGGTGGGAACGGCGCATCGACAACCCCTTCCTGGACCTCAACCTGTACCGCAGCAAGTTGTTTCGTCAGGCATCCCTGGGAGCGGCCTTGCGGATGGTCACGATGGGTTGCACCAGCCTGCTGGTTCCACTGTTCCTGGTGGACATGTTCCAAGTGGACGGCATTACGCTTGGCCTGATGCTGATGATCAATCCGGCCGCGATGTCGTTGATGGTCCGATTCGGTGGCACGGCCGCCGACCGGTTCGGTAGCGGCAAGCCGCTGATGGTGGGATTCGCGCTGCAGATGGCCGTCATGTTGTCCATCTACCGGTCGCCGTTGCCCGTGACCCTTTTGGGCCTGGGGAGCCTGTTGGCGGTGCATGGCCTGGGTATGGGACTGATGCTTGCATCCCTCCACAGGATTGCGCTCCTGGATGTCAACGAGGCGAACGCAACGGTGGCTGCAGGCATGTATAGCTTCGTGCGCTTCATCGGTGTGGCCATTGGCGTTGCCGTGGCCGGTGTCATTTTCCAGGGGTTCACCGACGCAGGTGTCGAACCGGTCATGGCCTACCGGCAGACCTTTGGCGGGTTCGCGGTCGCGGCAGCCGCGGGTCTCGCACTGTCGTTCGTGATCAAGGACCCGGGTCCGTCGTACGCCTGAGCCGACGGACGCAGCGGGAATCACTGGAAACAGGCCGTCTACGCGGTGCAGATCAGGTCGATAAGAACTTCAGCCGTCTGGTGCACCGACGCCAGGTCCACCCATTCCTCGGTGGTGTGCAACCCATATCCTAGGGGCCCGAAGATCACGCAGTCGGATCCGGCCGCCGCCAATATCGCCGCGTCGGTCCAATAAGGAGCTCCCACGACTTCGGGTTCAACACCCGTCGTACTGGAAGCCGCCGCGTGTAGCCGGTCCAGCAAGGTGCCGTCGGCACGACTTTCGAATGGTTCGCGCACGAGATCAAGGGACAGAGACATCCGCTCGGCGCCCAAATGCCGGTTGGCCTCGACGACCAGGTCCCTGAGTTCGCCGGTCACGTCGGCCAATGCCTCGCCGGGAGCGGTGCGGCGCTCCACTCTCACCGTGCACGTCGCCGGATAGATGCTGATGGCAGTGCCGCCCGCGATGGTGGAGGCATGGATCGATGGCGGGCCGGCGGCGGTCGCCGACGGACGCGCCACCAGTTCGGCGGCGTGTTCGTGCAGGGCGGCCAGGAACACGCCCATGCACGAGATGGCGTCGATGCCTTCCTGCCAGCGGCTCCCGTGTGCAGCGCGCCCTTCGGCGGTGACGGTGTACCAGGCAAAGCCGCGATGCGCGACTGCAATCTCCATGCCGGTCGGTTCCAGGACCAATGTTTGCTCCGCAATCGGATCCTCGACCAGCCGCTGGGCGCCGATGCTGTCCGCCTCTTCATCCGAAACGAACGCCAGGGTCAGGTCGCCCGCAGGTCCTTGGCCATCCTGAACCAACGCATCGGCGACGGCGAGCATCGCCGCAATGCTGCCCTTCATGTCCTGGGCTCCGCGCCCGTACACCTGACCATGCTGTTCCCACGGTAGGAAGGGCACCGACATGCCGTCCACCCCGACCGTGTCCATGTGGGCCAGCAACATCAGGGAAGGTGTCCCGGACCGTCGCCCGGGCATGGTGGCCACAACATTCGGGCGGTTGGGTTGTGCGGTTTCCTGTCGGGACGGTTCCAGGCCCATACGAGCCAACTCCGACATGATGAAGTTCGCCAGGTCGTCTTCCCCGGGTGCGCCCGGGGTCAGAATCGGGTTGCGCGAATCGATGGCAATCAGCCGGAACAGGACTTCCCTGAGAAAGTCCCGGTTCAGTGCCGGACGGAACCCGGACGTCATGGGGCGGCAGCGGTTGGATCCGGGACCGAAGCCCGGATCAATGATGGCCCGTGGCCAGGCCGTTGGCTTCACCCGTCACATAGCGCCGGGCCGTCTCCGCCAGCACGGCAACCCCCAGGGGGAACGCGTCCTCATCGATGTCGAACAGGGGCGTGTGGTGGGCTCCGCCGTTTTCCACGGCCGCCCCGAGCATGAACATGGATCCCGGGACCGCACGCGTCATGTAGGCGAAATCTTCGGCCCCCATGCTGAACGGAGCCTCCGGGCTGGAAATGGCCTCCGGACCGGCCAGATCGGCCGCCGCGCCTTCCAGCCAATCGGTGACATCGGCGTCGTTGACCATGGCCGGGTATCCCTTGTGCAGGCGAAATTCGTAGGCCCCGCCCAGGGTGTCCGCAACCTTGAAGCACTGTTCGACTTCATGCCACAGCCGTTGGCGCACCTCGTCGGACAGGCTTCGAATGGTCCCCTGCAGATACACCTCGGCCGGAATCACGTTGGAGGCCGCACCGCCCGCAATCTGTCCCAGGCTGACCACGCACTTGTCCTTGGGGCTGATGCGGCGGGAAGGAATCCCGTACAGCTGGGGCAGGATGGCACTGAGCAGGTACAGGGGATCCACTCCTTGATGGGGCATGGCGCCATGGCCGCCGTCGCCGCGTACCCAGGCCTCGAAACTGTCCACCGCCGCCAAGGCATCGCCCCGGCACACGGCGACCTCGCCGGCGGGCCGGGTCGAATTGACGTGGAGTGCGATGACATGGTCCAGTTCCGCCACCGCCTGGTCCTCGATCATGGCTGTGGCGCCACTGGTGCCCGTTTCGTCGAAACCTTCCTCGGACGGCTGAAACAACAGTTTGATTCGGCCCTTCCAGGAATCCGGTTGGGTTGCGTAGTTCTGCTGGAGGAGCTCGGCGGCTCCCAGCAGCATGGCCGTGTGGGCGTCGTGGCCGCAGGCATGCATGACCCCGGGGTTGTCGGACTTGAAGGCATGGCCGACCTGCTCCTCGATGGGCAGCGCGTCCATGTCCGCCCGAATGCCGATGACCGGTCCGTCGGCGGGGCCGATGGTGGCGGTCACCCCGGTCCGGCCGACTTGGGTCTGGATGTCCTGCGTGCCGATTTCGGCCAGGGCGTCGGCCACCAGGGCGGCGGTCTTGAACTCCTGGAATCCCAGTTCCGGATTCTGGTGGATATTCCTGCGGTAGGCAACGACCTTGGACTGGATCTTCCTGGCTTCCTGCAACATGGCGGAATTCCCAACTGAAAGAATGGCGGAGATTTTGACGCGCGTCGGCGGCAACGCCTAATGGTAGTCGGACAGGTCGAACACCTTGGACATGGCGGCCCAGTGTTCATCGGCCTGGGCTTCAGGCACCCGCGACTGGAAGGTGTCCATCAGGCGCTGCCACTCGTTGTACCGCGGACTGCTGGCTTCCAGCTTGGCAAAGTCGCGGTCCGGTTCGAATTCGTCGCGGGCCTGCATCAACATGAACATCCGGCGTCCCAGCAGCCAAATGCGCATGTCGGTGATGCCTACCGAGCGGAGATCCCGGATCACTTCCGGCCAAACCGCGGCATGATGGCGGACATACTCGGCCACCGCCTGCTCATCGTCCACAAGATCGATGGTGAGCGCGAATTCCTGCATGGGGCTGTTCCTCGGGGTTACAAGTGGGCCATGGCCTTGATCACGCCGGCCTCCGGATCAAGCCATCCGCCGAAACTGGCGGTGACATCGTCGAAAGGGACTTCGTGGGTTAGCAGCGGATCAGTCACCAGGACATTCTTCTGCATGGCGGAAATCACCCGCTCGAAGTCTTGTCGGGTGGCGTTGCGGCTGCTCTTGAGCGTTACTTCCCGACGGTGGAAATCTGGATCATGGAACGTGATGTCCGCCTGGACCAGGCTCACGAGTACGTAGGTGCCCCCGTGGGCCACCAGATCGAAGCCGCGTTCCATGGAGCCTGGATGGCCGGTTGCGTCGAACAGCACGTGGGCCATCTCCCCGTTCGTCAGGTCGGCCAGACGGGCCTCGAAGTCCTCGTCCACCAGGCAGACATCCGTAACCCCTTGGAAGTGTTCGGAACAGAAATCCAGCTTGTCCTGGGCGATGTCAGCCACGATGACCCGGGCCGGACCGGCCATGCAGGCGAACTGCACGACCCCCAGGCCGATGGGGCCGGTGCCCACGACCACCACCGTGTCCCGGCCATGAATGGCCGCGCGTTGCACTGCATGGGCGCCGATGCATTGGTTTTCGACGAGGGCCATCTGCGACAGGCTAAGCCCGTCTGCCGGCAGCAGGAGGTCGGGAGGCAGACTCAGCGCTTCCCGCATCCCGCCGTCGGCATGCACACCAAGGACCTGCATCCGGACACAACAGTTGGACCGGCCGCGTCGGCAAGTGCTGCAACTGCCGCATGCCAGATACGGCAGGACGACCCTGTGATCCCCCGACCTGCAACTCCCGCAGGTGCCGGGGTCCACGACTTCGACTGCCAGTTCGTGACCCAGGACCCGTGGGTAGGTGAAGAACGGTTGACGGCCGCGGTAGGCGTGCAGGTCGGTCCCACAGATGCCGATGCGGCGCACCCGCACGAGTACTTCACCAGCCTTGCGTTCGGGAACCGACACGTCTTCCTGACGCAGGCAAAATGGCTCGGTGAGTGTTATCTGCTTCATGCGCGAAGGAGTCCTGCGACGTAGTTTGGAAGGTACGGGCAGGCAGAATTGTAGCAACGACACTTAGGGGAATCCGGCGTCCCGGGTTCCCCTGGGGGCCAAGCCAGTGGACATGCCAACAATTCCTGATGGGCTTTCATCTATGCGAAAGTTGAGACTGTCCCGCCTCGATTCGGTGCGCAGGTGGGGGTACGTTGCGGTACTGGCCCTGCTCCTGTGTACGCTGTGCCGCACCCCGGTTGGAGTGCAGGCCCTGTCTGCCTTGACGACCGGGTCCTCTCGAATGGCCGTCCCGCCCACGGTTCCCTTGGTGGTTCAGGTTGGGGATCGCCAACGCGCCGTGCAAGTTCCCCCGGGCACTGTGGCAGACGCACTGGCATGGAGTCGCATAGTAGTAGGTCCGTTGGATCTGGTCGATCCCGGCCTGGGAACATTGGTCGAAGTTGACATGCACATCCGCATTGTCACGCGCGAACGGAGCGTTTCCGAAACTCTGGCGCCGGTCCCCTACGATGTGGTTTGGGAGGGTGATCCCACGCTTCCCATAGACCGTCAGGCACTGCGCGCACCGGGTCGCGCCGGTTCGACGGTACAGCGAAACCTGCACGAACACCATGACGGGCAAGCCATGCCCAATCTTCAGCGCACGGAATCCTGGTTGACGGAAGCACCACAGCCAAGGCGCATTGCCTACGGCCGGTTGATTGTCCGCAGGGTTTACGAATCGCCTGCAGGCGATACTGTGGCCTACTGGCGAAAGGTGCGGATGTGGACCACAAGCTACAGTGCCGCGCGGGCTGGAACCCCAACCGATGCCCCCTGGTATGGCTACACCTTCTCCGGGGAACCCATGCGCAACGGCGTCGTTGCGGCGAACCTGGATGTTCTGCCACTGGGCACCCGGGTCTTTGTTGAGGGATACGGCGAGGGCGAGGTGCTTGACACGGGTGGTGGCCTGGGCCCGCGGGACCTGGATCTGGGGTATGCCGACGAGGACTATCGGAGCTGGGCTCGGTGGTCAGACGTATACCTGCTATGGCCGCCGCCGCCGGCAGACGAGATTGTCTGGATTCTGCCACCGACCCTGGCCGACCGCTAATCCGTCGGCGGCCGGTCTCCCTCCCCGCTCCCATGGCTGTTCTGGCATCCATGTTGCATACCGTCCGGACACGACGGACCACGTGGTGTCTCGTCCTAATCGTAGCGGCTGGACTGGCTGTCCGCGTGTGGCACTTGGACTACGACCAGGGCATGGGAAGCCACCCGGATGAGCGGTCCAACAGCTACTACGCAATGCGGATTCGCGTTCCCGTCAGCCCGGACCATTGGCTGGACCCGGAACGGAGCCCCTTGAATCCTTTCCTCAATCCGGACAGTCCCGAAAAGCACAATTTCACCTACGGTCATTTTCCCCTGTATTTGGGTGTGGCGGTCGCCCATGCCCTGCACCGAGCGGCGCCGCTGTTGGAGTCTGTCGGCATCGGTGGAAGGTTCCTGGAGGCAGTCCGGAACGGCACCCGTGACCCGCGGGACCTGTTGTTCGGAGCCCGTCTCGCAATCGCACTACTCGACACGGCCACGATCGCCTTGGTGTTTCTGTTGGGCCGCCATGTGTATGGTCCCGGAACCGGGCTGGTGGCGGCGGGTTGGTACGCCTTGGCCATGCAGCCCGTCAAGGACAGCCACTTCTTTACGTTCGATCCCGCTGCAACCACGTTTCTGGTCCTGGCCGGTCTGGGCAGTGTGTTGATGTTGCAGGACGGACGGCGCGGGTTGGGGGTGATCCTGGCTGGTTTGGGTGTTGGTCTGAGCGTATCGTCCAAATTTTCCGCACTGGTGTCCATAGGGATGCCTGTCGTGGCCGGCTGGCTGGCGGTGGCGGTGCCGACCATGGCTTGGCGGTCTGTTTCATGGCCCCGGCGAAGTGCCCGCGCCGCAGTCATGGTGGCTCTGGCCGTGGCCGTCGGTGTCATCGCATTCGCTGTGACCAGTCCCTTCTCCCTCCTGGATTGGGCGCAGTACCGATTTGCCGTAATCGAAATGCAGGGAGACATGGTGAGCGGTGCCAGCGACTGGCCGTTCACGCGCCAGTATCGGGGCACCCTTCCGTACCTTTACTTCCTGCGCCAGCAACTGCAGTACGGCCTTTGGTATCCGCTGGGGTTTGCCGCCTGCATCGGCAGTGGATGGCTGCTCCTGAGGGCCGTTGCTTCCCGCATGGGGCGGGTCCGATCATGGTTGTTGCGGCCGAGACCGGGCGAGTGGGTGATCCTGGCCTGGGTTGTGCCTTATTTCCTGCTTACGGGAGTCTTCCTGGCCAAGTTCAACCGGTACATGCTCCCGTTGTTGCCGTTCATGATTGTCCTCGGCGCAGCTTGGGCAACCTGGTTCCTCGGTTGGTGGGGCTCCAGCCGGTCCGGACAGCGGATGTCCTCGGAGTCTGTTCCGGATGGCAACCCGCACCTTGGGGCGAAGAGGTCCGACCGGTTTGGTCGGGCATGTATTGCGCTGGTAACCGTTGGGAGCGCCTTTTGGCTCGCGGCCAACATCCAGGGGATCTATCGAAGCAGCCACACCTGGTTGGAGGCCTCGCGCTGGATTTACACCAATGTCGAACCCGGTTCCACCATCATGTGGGAGTTGTGGGACGACCCCTTGCCGCGGGAAATCACGGGCTCCGACGGAAACGTCCGCAATACGCGGACGGAAGGCTACCGGTACGTGGAGTTCAGTGCATTCGATAACGACGACGAGACCAAGTTGGCGTCACTGGCGGCCGGACTGGCGGCCGCGGACTACGTTGTGTACAGCTCAAATCGCATCTACGGCAGTGTGCCCCGCTTTCCCCAACGGTATCCCATGACCATCCGCTACTACGAGGCCATGTGGTCCGGCGAACTGGGATTCGAGGAGGTGTTTCGGGCGGATGCAGACCCTCGGCTGTTCGGAATCAGGATGGGCGATGACAACGCCGACGAAAGCTGGAGTTTGTACGACCATCCCCCGGTCAGAGTTTTCCGAAAGCAACGGCATTTGACCGAATCGGAGGTGTACTCCCTGCTCGAGCCCCATCTGGCACAAGCGCGGCACTGGTGGTTGCCACAGCCGACTCTCGTTGAGAGAGGCGTTCTTGGTGCTGTGGACTTCGGTTTGGGACTGCTGGCCGGTGGAGGCAAAGGGGATGTGCCGATGGATGTCCGCGAGCCTGAGGACCGTACCCTCAGATCGCTGGCTGGACGGTTGCTGTTTGGCCCTCGCACCAGCCTTGCCCTGGACCACCAACTGATTCCCGACGGGCCGTTGGACAACTATCGGTTCAACAAGCTGTTCAGCCTTAGGACGGGCCTGGCCGTTTTCGGCGGCTGGCTGGTCATGTTGATGCTGGGCCTGATTGCCTGGCCGTTTCTGTTCCGACTGTTCCCGTTGCTGCCCGACAAGGGATGGATGCTGGCCCGCCTCACCGGATTGTTGGGAGCCTCCCTGCCGGTATGGTGGGTGGCCCATGTCGGCGTCCGGGCCTTCACGGTCCGGGGACTCTGGATGACTGTGGCACTGTTTGCCGCATTGGCTGCGGGCAGTGCCTGGCAGCAGCGCACGGAACTCCGGGCGACACTCGCGTCGCGCTGGCGGTTGCTGTTGACGATCGAAGTCGGGATGCTGTTGGCTGTGCTCGTCATGTCGGGCCTGCGCTTGGCCAATCCCGACCTTTGGCACCCGTGGGAAGGCGGCGAGAAGTTCATGGACATCGCGATGGTGAACGGGATCCTTGCCAGTCCGTCCTTTCCACCCATCGATCCCCACTTCGCCGGCAAGTACATCAACTACTACTACTTTGGCCAATACCTCGTTGCGTTCCTGGCCAAGCTGACCGGCATCTGGAGCGAGGTGTTCTATAACGTTGCGCTCGTGGTTTGGTTTGCCCTGACCGTACAACTCGCGTGGGCAAGTGCTTTCTATTTCCACCATGCTCAAGGCTGCCACCAGGGTTGGCGGATGCCGCTCCGCCGCGCCCTGTGGGCGCCTTTCCTGCTCGTGGGCATCGGCAATCTGTGCGGAGCGTTGATGCAACTGGACGGTTGGAGAGGACGGGTGCTTCGGGACTCCGGCCGGCTCCCCGAGCAGCCATGGCCGGCAAGGGTGGTGGGGGATGTTCTGGCAGGAGCATTTGACGATGTCCGGAACGGTTCGTTGGTCGCCCATGATTGGTGGGCCAGTAGCCGCACCATCCCTGCCACCATCACGGAGTTTCCCTATTGGAGTTTTCTGTTCGGAGACCTCCATGCCCACCTGATGGCGCTTCCGCTTGCCCTCGGTGTGTGTGCCCTGGTGGTGATTGGCCTCAACTTCGAATTGTCCCGCCGGCAGGCGGTTGCTTTGCTTGGATGTGCCGCGATTTTGTGGAGCGTGTTGGTTGCCACCAACCTCTGGGAATTGCCGCTTTACGGCGGCCTGATTCTCGCGACCGCGATCCTGGTCTGCCGGCGTGTGTGGAACAGCCCCCAATGGCAGCCAATCGCCGCCATCCCGCTTGTGTTTGGAGGGGTGGCCTATCTGGCCGGTTTCCCATTCTGGCGAACGTTTGAACTCACATCCTCGGTGGGTGGCCTGGATCTTGTCCGGAGCGGTGACGACCTGGCTTCCTGGCTGAAAATGTGGGGATTGTTTGTGGTGTTGGTCCTAAGTTGGCAGATGTTTCAGATTAAGGCCGGGCCTGGGCAACGCCTGCTGTGTCGGACGGCAACCGGTCGGTGGCCGGCCGCGGCCTTGGTCGGACTGGCCGCAGCCACGCTTCTGTGGTGGGAACTTCCCGTGCTGCTCCTGACCGGTGCCATGTTGGCCGTTGCCTTGTGGCTCGTGTGGCGGCAACGGTCCGCACCTGAAATCACCGACTTTCAAGTCAATCTGCTCCTATTGGCCGTCACTGGCATCTGGGCCGGCAGCCAAGTGGTCTATGTGGCCGACTTCCTGGACGGTAGCGATTACTACCGAATGAATACCGTGTTCAAGTTTTTCTTTCAGGCTTGGATCCTGGTCGCTCTGGCCGGATCCATGGCTCTCCCCGGGCTATGGCAACGGTTGCGGCAGGCGTGGGGGCTGCGCGTTATGCAAACCGCGCGGCTGGCCTTCGGGGTTCTACTGGCCGCTTCGCTCGTGTTTTTGCCGTTGGGTACCCCGTCCCGCCTAATGCGCCGTTTTGATGTCCCGCCAGCACCTTTCTCAACGTTGAACGGCCTGGAATTCATGCGCTTCGGTGAGTACGTGTGGCCCGCGGGAGGGGGCTTCATCGAACTTGCATCGGACATGGATGCCATCCACTGGCTGAACGGCAACATCGACAAGGCCTGGGTCATTCTGGAGTCGAGCGAGACGGACTACTACCGTGCTGGCGGAACCCGGGCGGCAACATTTACGGGCCTGTCCGGCCTAATGGGGAGCCACCAGAACGAAAAGCGGCATCCGGAACTCGTGGCCAGCCGGTCCGCGCTGCACCACGCCCTATGGACAACCCGGGATGATCAGGCGTTGCTCGACATGCTGCAGACCCACTCCATTGCCTTGATCTATGCCGGCCAATTGGAACAAGCCGAACATCCGGATGGTGTGGCCCGGTTCGCGTCCATGTACGAAAAGGGATTGCTTGATCTCCTGTACGCCTCCGACCTCACTCGCATCTACGCGGTTCCGGCCGTGTACCGGGGTTGACCGGCACCCATGAACACTCTCGAATGGGGCACAGTCTTCCGCTGGTGCCTCGTGCTGCAGGCATGGGCCATTCCCTGTCAGATCCTGTGCCCCATGCTGTTTCCGAATCTGCCGCACAGGGGTGTCCTCTTCGCCAAAGCCCTGGCCGTGCTGCTGGTCGGCTTCGGCAGTTGGGTTCTGTATGCTTGGCTGCATTTGCCTTTCGACCCGTGGCTGCCGTGGCTGACCTGGATGCTGCTGTGTGCCGGCACGTGGACGCTGTGGCGCAGGGAACGGCGGCGCGGCCACATTGCGGGCCAAGCCAACCACCGGGCAGCCGAAGGCATGGCTTGGCCGTCGGTCGAGCTCGTCTTCTGGGGACCCTTTCTGTTCTGGCTGTGGGTGGCAAGCCTGCAACCCGGGGTGTTCCATACGGAGCAGCCGATGGACTTCATGTTCATCAACAGCCTGTGGAACAGTCGGCAATACCCGCCTCAGGACGCTTGGCTGGCCGGCCAACCCATCAGCTACTACTACCTGGGTTATTGGTTGTTGACGACGGTTGCCAAGGCTGCCGCCGTGCAACCGGCCTTGGCCTACCACATCGGGCAGGCCACGTGGTTTGCACTTCTGACTGCCGGTGCGTTGGGCATGGGCGGGAGCCTGGCCGGGCTGTCCCGCAGACGGTTTGACTGGGCGGCCGGAGGCGTGACCGCCGCCGCCGTGGCGGTCATGGGGAATCTGCAGGCAGTCCGCGACCAACTGGCTGCGCGCGGCATTGGCCTGGAGCGTCTTTCGCACCAGTTGGACTGGCGTCCGGTGGATGTGGGCAACGGCGCGAAAGTCCCTTGGTACGGACCGGAATGGGGGGCCTGGTGGTGGTGGGACAGCGCACGGGTCATGGCCGACCGCGGGCTTGACGGAGGTCACCTGGAGGTAATCACGGAGTTTCCGTTCTTCAGCTTTCTGCTCGGCGACAATCATCCTCATGTCCTGTCGGCTCCGTTCCTTTTCCTTTCGATGGGTCTGGCTCTGCAGTGGCTGGCCGGTGAACGCGGTCAAGCCCATTCGCCTGTCGCCCTTCGCCGGTTCGGCTGGCTGCCCGGAGGACCAGCCGAACGGATCCGGTTCGGCCTGGCCGCGACCCTGATCGCCGCCGCGTTTTTCATGAACACTTGGGATGTTCTGCCCGTTTGCGGACTGCTGGCGGCGGCGTCGGTTCTGGGTGCACCGGGCATCGACACGTGGCGTCGACGCATCGGTGTCTTCGGGTTGACCGTCCCAACCATGCTGGCCGCTGCCGCCGTGATGGTTGTGCCATACCTGTTGACCGGTCGCAACCAGGTGGAGGGAGTGGCGTTCAACCTTCTGAATCCAAGTCGGCCCGGCCAGTTCCTCCTGATGTGGGCTCCGCTGCTGTCCGGCGCCGTTCTGAGCCTTTGGATGTTGCACCGAACCCGTTCGCACGATCGGAGAGATGCGCTGGTATGGATTGGCGGAGCCCTGTTGCTGGGCCTTGCCTGGATGTTGGCGGCCACGTTTGGGCCGCCCGCACATCGCCTGTCCGCGGTTTTGGAGACCGACTCGCGGGTTCTGCAGTTGCTGATTGCGCAACGTTGGACCCTCGGATGGATCGTGCCTGTTCTCCTTCTCGCGCTGCTCGGCTGGTCGTGCCACAGTCTCAGGCAGGCGGTGGATGCGCCCCATTCAGGGTATCCGGGCGCGGTATTGCACGCCGTGTTGCTGACGGGGGCCATTCTTTTGTTGACCGTGCCCGAGTTCCTATTTCTGCGCGATGTCTTCGGTCCCTTGGCCAGAATGAACACGGTGTTCAAGTTCCATTACCAGGCTTGGATCCTGTTGGCTGTTACGGGTTCGACAACAATCGTCATTCTCATGCGCGGGCGTCGGCGGTTTGCGGGCGTGTTGGCAGCCGCAATCGTCGGCGCCGTATTCGCTGTTGGGTTGTTGTACCCCGTGTCCGCACTGGCTGGGAGGGCCGCCGGTGCGAGTCAACCGCCATCCCTGAACGCACTGCGCGACCTGCATCGGTACGATCCGGCTCGCGCGGCGGCGGTGGACTGGATTCGCCGCCACACGGATCCCGAGGCCGTGATCGCGGAGGCGCCCGGCATCAGTTACCGACCGGAGACGAGCTGGGTTGGCGGCTTGACCGGCCGACCGACGCTGATGGGTTGGCAAGGCCACGAGGCACAGTGGAGAGGAAGGGAATTCACCACACAGGCCTCCGCAAGGGTCGACGCATTGGAGGGCATGTACATCCGGCGAGACATGGACGACATAGTGGCGCTGATGCGCCTCTGGGACGTGGAGTTCCTGCTCCTGGGGCCAACCGAAGAATCACGGTTTGCCGTGTCGGCGCAACGACGCCAGGAGTTGCAGTCGGTCCTTGTCACCGTGTGGTCCATGGAACCCTATCTCCTGTTGGCACGGCCGGACGTTGTACCCGGGGATTGAAGGCCGGCAGTCATGTCAACCGTTCACATATCGGGCGCGGCAGGTCGAGTTCCCAACGGGGCCACCGGCACTGCCGGCGGGTGGGAAGCCCGGCTGCGGTCGTTGACATTCGAGCACTGGCTCTGGGTGTCGCTGACCTTGGTGGCCTTGGGCATGCGCCTGGCGGGGCTGGGAGATCGCGCACTGTCGCACGACGAAAGTCTCCATGCACTGTACTCGTGGTACATCACGGACGCCTTCAACTACAGCCATGATCCCATGATGCATGGCCCGTTTCTGTTCCATGTGAACGCCCTGCTGTATCTGCTGTTCGGGGCCTCGGACTTCACGGCCCGGTTGTTTCCGGCCCTGGTTGGCACCGCCACGGTCGCATCGCTCTGGTGGTTCCGCGGCATCCTGGGGCGGCGGGGAGCCCTGCTGGCGGCAGTCCTTCTGACCATCAGCCCCTCGCTGCTGTTTCACAGCCGGTACATCCGCAACGACATTTACGTGGCGTTGTGCAGTCTGTTGTGGGCCCTGGGGCTGATGCGCTACGTGCAGACCGGCTTGCAACGCTGGCTGTACCTTCTGGCGTCAAGCATGCTGGTGGCCCTGGTCAGCAAGGAGAACGCATTCATCACCGGGGCCATTTTCGGGCTCTTCAGCCTCTGCGGCGCCGGATGGGGCCTTTGGCGGACTCGGGGTGCGTCGCGGCTTGCCGCCTGTCGCCTCGCGGACACCGCCATCGTCATGGGGGTCCTGGTGGTGCCGTTCCTCGTACCGTTTACCCTGATCTTGGCCGGGCGCGAGCCCATGCCCGTGGACTACGACAGCCAAACGATGGCGTTGGTGGTCGCGGGTCTGCTCGGAGGAATCGGGTTGGCCGGAACCGCCGGGTTTCTTCGTTTCCTGCGTCCGGTTTGGTGGGACACGCCCCTGACCCACAGGAACCTGCCAATCCTGTTTGTCGGGTTCTGGTTTGTGGCCTTGGCGTTCTACACCAATCTTTTTTCATCGGCTCCGGGGGTCCAGTCCGGAGTGGTGGGCAGCCTGGGGTACTGGCTGGAACAACAGGAGGTGATGCGCGGCGGCCAGCCGTGGTTCTACTACCCGTATCTGGCCCTGCTGTATGAATTCCTGCCCCTGGCCCTGCTCGCGGCCTCGGTTCCCTGGCTGGTCCGGTATGCGCTTGCGGGGCCGTCCCCGGGACGGCAATCAAGTCAGTCCGACCATGAAGTTCCCTGGCTGGTGCCCGGCCTCCTGCTTGTCTGGACCATCGGCAGTTATGCCGGCTATACGGTGGCGGGCGAAAAGATGCCCTGGCTCATGGTTCATCTGGTGTTGCCAACGCTCCTGTGGGGGAGTTGGGCCGCATCCAGGTGGATAGGTACTGTTTCCCCTGATGACAAGCCCGGGTTGGTTGCCTGTGTCTTGGGCGGGGCGGGCATTGCCTGTTGGATGTTCGCAACGGGCCGCACGCCTTTTTCCGGCAGCGACCAGGAAGCCGTGCGCGAGACCATGCAATGGCTGTCGCTGGTTGCAGGGGGGTGTGGGTTGCTGGCGCCGTTGGCCGTGGGGTTTGTCCAGGGCCGGCCGGGCCATGGCCGACTGTTGGGCATGAGTACAGGTCTGGCACTTGGCATCCTGACGGTGCATGTTGCCTGGAACCTGGCCTATGTGCGGTACGACAGTGCCCGCGAGTACTTGGTCTATGCCCACGGCACCCCCGATGTCAAACAGGTATTGGCGGACATCGACACTGTCCGAAGAGCACTTCCGGAAGGCCACGGCCCGGCCATCATGTACGACCACGAGGTGTCCTGGCCGATGGCGTGGTACTTCCGCGACGATGGGGCCGTGCAGCTATATGACGGCAGGTCCCCGACCACCGACCTGCGGGAAGCCCCCGTCGTCTTGGCCGGAGCCGCGACTGCATCCAACGTTCAGCCACTGGTCCGGCGCGGCTACGTGACGCGCCGCTTCCGGTTGATTTGGTGGCCCGAGGAGTCCTACAAGGAATTCAACGCAGACACTCTGGCCGGATTTTTGGACCGAAACGTACGGAGGCGTTGGCTGGATCGCTTCCTATGGAGGGAACATCCCGACTTGAGCGAAGAAGCCTGGCCTCATGTCAACTACTTCGACATGCATGTTAAGTGGGACCTGGCACCGCTGATATGGTCACCAGCCGAGTTCCCGAACCTTTATCCCACGTTGATGAATCCCGAGTTGGCACTGGAACTCGAATTGGTGCAGGTTGTTGACGGTGCGCTGGAGCAGGCGGAGCTTGGCAGGCCGCTGGGCGTGTCGATTGGCCCGGATGGCCAGCGGGTAGTGACCGACGGCGACCAACACAGGGTTGCGGTGTTTGGCCGGAACGGGGAGCTGCTCTGGGAAGTCGGGGGATACTGCAACCTTCGCGAACCGACTGCCTGCGGCGATCTCGACGGTGATGGACCCCTCAGGCTTGGCGACGGCCAGTTCAATGAACCGTGGGGAGCCGCCATGGCGGCCGACGGGCGGCTATACGTTGCGGACACTTGGAATCACCGGATACAAAGGTTTTCGCCGGACGGTGCCTTTGAACTGGCTTGGGGTGCGGCCCTGGACGCGAGGTTGCCGAACCGGAACCCAATCGGCTTGTTCGGTCCCAGGGGCATCACTGTCGAAGCGGATGGCAGCATCGTCGTGGCGGACACGGGCCACCACCGCCTGCTGCGGTTTTCACCTGAAGGTGTTCTGAGGGCGGAAATCGGCTCGTCCGGCATGGGGCCGGTCCAATTCCAGGAACCGGTTTCGGTTTTGCCGGAGGCAAACGGCAACCTGTGGGTCACCGACGCCTGGAACGGTCGGATTCAACGGATCTCTGCTGCGAATGTGTTGCTGGGTGAGATACCGGTGCCCCTGTCCATGTGGTCAACCCGTTACCCCGACGACAAGCCGTTTGTGGGTGCGGTGCCCGACGGCCTGGTGGTAACCGACCCCTTAAACGGCCGGCTCGTGTTCTTTGGCCTTGACGGTGAACTGCTCGGCTATCAGGATCTGACAGCCTTCCAGGAAACTGCGCAGGAACCACCCATGCCGGTTGGGATTGCCGTTGATGGGCTGACGGAAACGATTGTGGTCGCGGACGCTGCCAACAGCCGTCTCCTGGAACTGGGGCTGCCGTCGTTGCCTTCGCCCGACAAGTGAGTTTGGGACCGGTTCGGCTAAATCGATATACACGGACACCCCGTCGTTGGGTTTCCGGGGCTGGGTACCAGACTGCCTGCAGGAGGTGCTCGACACCCCTCGGCCTCTCCAAGTGCGGTGAGTTTCGCCATGCCGGTGGCACCGGCATGGAAACCTCTGTTGCTTCCTCAACGAGGCGATTCGCGTTGCGAAGCCTCCAACGCGGTGGAACTTCGGGCCAGAATGTAAACCAGCGCCAGTCCCGCCAGTGCTGCCGCGCACACCGTCACGAACTCGGTGCTGGCCGCGTACTCGGGAGTGATGTCCGGGATGGTAAGGCCCAGGATGCTTGGGCCGGCATCCGAACCGTCCAGTGCAGAAGCGGAATTCCATGGCCAAATCCGACGGACGCTCCCCGCCATGATTCCAACCAGAACAGCCAGCATGGGTTGCGTCCAACGGCGATACATCCACAGCAGGGCTTTCGACACGGTCAACAGCCCCATGGCGCCCCCGGCAAGGACTGCCATGACAATGTCCCACTCCTGATTGTTGACCGCGGCCAGGACGGGGCCGTACTGGCCCATCATGACCAGCACCCAAGAACCCGACACCCCCGGAAGCAGCATGGCTCCAACGGCAAGCCATCCGCACAGCAACAGAAACCAGGGCACGGTGGGGGTGACTGCAGGAGCCAGGCCCATGCACAACCAGACCGTGGCCAGACTTGCCAGGACCAGAAGAATCCTGTCCGAGCGCCAATCCACCCTGTCCCTTCCGATCACGATCGCCGATCCCAGTATCAACCCGCAGAAGAAGCTCCAGAGCTGCAAAGGCCAGCGCGACAGCACGGCTTCGACGGCCCGGGCCAAAACGAGCAGTGCGGTACCTACGCCGATGCCCAACGGAATCAAAAACCGAATGTTGACCCTGTCCAACACCGATCGCCAACGCAGGCTGGCCGCGTCCTGCCACAGCGCCCTGTCCGACAGGGCTCCCAGACTTGCGAGCAGTTCGGGATAGATCCCGAGCAGGAGGGCCATGGTTCCGCCGGACACTCCCGGAACCACATCGGCAGCACCCATGCAACAGCCCTTGAGGACTGTGCGCGCGACCTTTCCCCAAGCGGTGGGGACCATGGGTAACCTGGGTTGGGTGTTCAACTTGCCCTGGACGGACCAAAGGCGCGCAAACACGGCCCGATCGCGGGAGACCGGGCCGATCAGGTTGTGGACTGAACCGGAACCCTAACGGGATTCCCTGTAGATTACGTGCCGCCGCAACACGGGATCAAACTTGCGCAGTTCCAGGCGACTGGTGTTGTTGCGCCGGTTTTTCTCCGTGAGATAGCGATGCGAACTTTCCGTGCTCTTCATCGTTACCTGGATCCGCGCGCCTTTGCCTTTCTTTGCCATAATGCCTCGCCACTCGGCCGGATGTGTTCGCTCCGACACTAACGCACCGGGTCGTGTTCTGCCTGGATTATACCCATCGTCGCTGTTTTCGGACTGTTCGCTGGACGTGTTGCACCACTCCGGCAAGGTCCAGTCCGGCCATACCCCTCGGTGTGCCAAATGCCTGCCAAGCGTTCGCTGCTGTCGATTTGGGTCCAGGCTGCCCGGCCCAAGACCTTGGTTGCCGGCGTGGCACCGGTGGTGATTGGTTTGGTCATGGCTTCAACCACGGCTCCGTTGGTGTGGGTTTCCGCAGTCCTCACATTGTTGACGTCCGTCGGCATTCAAGTTGGGACCAACTTTGTCAACGATTTTGCGGATTGGCGTCGCGGTGCCGATCAGCCGGATCGGATTGGACCGCAGCGGGTCATGCAGGCGGGGTTGTTGTCCCCCAGGGCCATGACTGCCGGCATCTGCCTCGTGTTCGGCTGTGTCTTGGCTGCCGGCACATATCTGTTCCTGCACAGCGGTCCCTTTGTCCTGGCGGTCGGCACAACGGGGGTGCTGCTGGGGTTTCTCTATTCCGTGGGCCCGTCGCCCCTCGCCTACAACGGCCTCAGCGACCTGATGGTCCTATTGTATTTTGGGGTGCTCGCGGTAGCAGGAACCTGGTATGTACAAGTGGGCCAGGTCGCCGCGCACGTTCTGCTGGCAGGCGCGGCGCCGGGCCTGTTGTCGACCGCCATCCTGGCGGTCAACAACATCCGCGACCGTGACCAGGACCAACGCGCAGGGCGTCGCACACTGGTCATTCGGTACGGTTTGGGGTTCGGACGCTGGGAATACACGCTGTGTTGCGCCGTGGCTGCGTTCGTGCCGGTCCTGCTTTGGCTGCTGGGGTACGCACCTCCCTGGATTCTGCTGGCCTCGGCTGGTCTTGTACCGTCGGCCGGATTGATCAAGGAAGTTTGGACACTGTCCGGTCCGGCGTTGAACCAAACTCTGGCCAAGACGGCCGGTTTGCTGGTGCTCTACTCCGGCTTGTTCTGCCTGGGTTGGTTGTTGTAATCCGTCGGATTGCGGCCGGGTCGGTCAACGTCGGTGTCCGACCATTTTCGCTGCCGCATGCCACGGTGGCATGGCTTCTTGCATGGTCGGGAAGGTCCTGCCGTTCCGAATCGATCAGGCACCAGGCATAACATCCCCTCGCCGCGGACTGATGCGCAGAGGTGGCCCCATTTGGCCCTCGAGCGCACACGGTGCCGTTCGCATTGCCGAGCAGGGAGCTGCAAGGCATGCGGATTTGTCGAGACCGGGAAACCACCCTGACCGGAGTCGCGGTTGGTGAAGCGCCGTAGCGATCGGAACGGGAGCGCGACCGCGTACCGTCGATTGCAACCTGGAAACCCTCAGTCGGATGATGGATCAGCGCCAAGGACAGGGAAGTCACCACTTGGGATTGGCCTGCTGCGACGCGTGGTTTCCAGGCGGCTGACCGTTTCCCGCATCCGTGTCCGTAGGGTTACGGAGGGACGTTCGATCGCCCCCAGCCGTCTCCCGGCTGTCCTGTGGAAGACGGTTCAGGCTACAATTAACCCAACAATTGATTTACCGACGTACCGCCCAGGTGGCTCATGGATCCATCGCGTCGCAGCAAGCCCGTCTGGCGTTCGGTCATAGGTCCCCTGACAATGGGGTTGCTGTGGCCATCAATTCTTGGCGGATTGTGGTTCTTCTTCCTATCGGAGTTCGGCAATCCCCTAGCGGCCAATGCCGTTAACCTTCGTACTACAGGACCCGATCTGGCCGATACCGGCGAGGTCGCTTCCCAGGCCGTCGGTTCCCCCGGCTTCACAGTGGAAGGGTCGATCACACACGCACGCGTCCTGATCGGCGGGACCGTGGTGGTGGACCAGGAACAGGCGCATGTGGGTGCGATGCAGGTGGATCCTTCAGGGGCTATCGTTGCATTTGACATTGCGCCCACCGGCACCGAGACCGCGGCCTTGGGCCAGGTCCATGTCTACAACATGGAATCCGGCGCGGAGGTCGCGTCGTTTCCCGGCTACGCTCCGGCCTGGAACGAAACCTACGGCCTGACCTACGTGACACCGGACCACCAGGCTGCCGCCTACAACCTGGAAACCCAGGCCACGTCGGTGATCAGCGCGGAGCCAAACCTGCATGTTGGCGAAAGTACGTTCTTTGATGCTTCCTCTGACGAGGTTACGGTACAGACAACCGCCCCGTGGTCGTTTCATCCCACGACCATTCGCGTCCGCCACCTCTCACAGAACTACTGCCGCAAGAACGTGGCCGACAACCAGATTATCGAGGTTCCCTTTGAAGAGTATGTAGCCCGCGTACTGCCTGCCGAAGTGCCTCCGACGTGGGACATGGAGGCCCTGAAGGCGCAGGCCGTCGCGGTGCGCACGTATGCCTGGAACAAGATTTGGCAGAACCGCAACAACCGCAATCCCTTCGATATCAGCGACTGGATTAACAACCAGGTGATGTGCGACTACCGGACTGCCCGGACCGATCAGGCGGCGGAGGAAACCGCCGGCATGATCCTGAGTGTCCAGGGGGATGCCAGAGTGCTGCCGCTGACGGCCATGTACTCGGCGGAGAATGGACACCCGACGCGCGAAAACACCTATGTCAACTACCTGAAGAGCATTCCGGATCCGAATGCGGTGGGCAAAGTGCGGCGCGGACACGGATGGGGACTCAGCCAGTTGGGCGCCCAGCGCCTGGCCAAGCAGGGCTTCACCTACTGTCAGATTCTGGGTCACTACTACCAAAACATCCACATCAACAACTTCTCGGATCCGGATACGCCCATGGGATGTCTCATGGCCAACGGTGCTTCGGGGTATGCACGCGGTTCCGGCCTGTACCTGCGTGCCCTCGCGTCGGCCGGGGCCTCGACCCTTAGGGTGGTCGTGAGTGACGTCACGGAAGTCTCGGATCCTGCTCCGGGCAATGTGGCCCAAACCGACGACGCCCCGGTGGACGAGTCAACACTCCCGGTGGCGCCGGACAACAATCCGGAACCCGATGCCTCCACACCGTTGGAGGCGCTGCCCGACAACGCCACCGACGGCAGCCTCGCTGATCAAGTGCTCGACGCGGCGTCCGCGGATGGCAGCCTCGCCGATGAAGTACTCGCTGCGGCGACCGCGGATCCCGAGGTGGTGGCCGACGGTGAATTCCAGGAGGGAGCCGAATCTGCAGTCGAGGTTTCTGAGGCAACCGTCCTCGATTCGTCCGCGCCGGCGACCTCCCCGGCTACCGTGTTAAAGTCGGAGGCGTTGCCGCTTACGGTCAGTCTGCCGACTGATATTCGGGTTTGGATGTTCCCGGGCGACGTGGTGTCGGGGACCGAACTCGAACTCAAGCTCTACAGTGGTGAAACCTTGTTGGATACCCAACTCGTGACGGTGGATCGCCAAGGTCCCGATTGGCTTGATCTGCGCGTTGGCGCCGGCAACGGTGCCATCCTTCCAGTCACCGTTTCGGCCACCCCCGGGGACGGTATCAGCCTGGGGCGCGACTGGACCTGGGAGCAGAGCGCGTTCTCCTACACCACCAACAGCGGCGCCATCTTCAAGGAACCGGGAGCCACCGACGGCCTATTGTGGTACGCGCAACCGGACGCCCATGAAGTGGGGGTTTGGCACGGTCCCTACACCGGCACGTTGCCGCATGGCCGCTCGTACCGGGCTGTGTTCAGGCTGCGCGTCCCGGACCTGGAGCGCCCCTACCTGAAGGAAACCGGGGCGGCTGAGCTTGTTGCCAAGTTGGATGTTGTCCACGACGAGGGGAGGAAAACCGCCGGATTCAGGAATCTCTATGTGTCCGACTTGCGGCCCCGTCCCGGCTTCCAGGCATTCTCCGTTGACTTCCATCTCTTTGAGGCGGAGACAGATGTCGAGTTCCGGGTTCACTGGCACGATGTCGTGCCGCTGGGCCTGGATCAGGTAACCGTGGTGTCGATTCCCTACCGCCATTGGCAGACCCAGCCGTTGCAGTGGCCCAGGGTGCCCGATGCTCCCCTCCAGAACCTTCAGATCCTTCCGTTTGACGCCGCGGACAACCCCGGCTCGCTGTTCACTCTGGACCTTGCGGGTAGCACCAGCTCTTCCGGTGCCGGCCTGACCGACACCGACTGCAGCCTGTACGGGGACTGCGATCCCGATCCCGAGGCCAGCTTCATCGACGTTCCCGCCGCCGCCGAATAGCAGGGGCTCCGGGGCAAATCCCGGTGGCCGATCCCTCCGCCACGCGGAGGGATTCGTCACGGGCCGCGGTCGAGTTCTTCGGCTTCCTGGGAGGCTTGGCTCCAGATTACTTGCATTTCGGGGGAAGTGGCCAGGAGTTCCGCAAGGGTTCCCTGAGCCTCCAGACGACCCTCCTTGAGTACCAGAATGTTGTCCGCACGGCGCAGGACCCGGCGTCGGTGGGACACCACGAGGCACGTAGGCGGTCCAGCCGCTTCATGGTCGGGTCCGCCCTCCACATGGCTCAGGACCCGGTTCCAGAGCAGGCGTTCCGTGCGCAGGTCCAAGGCGCTTGACACGTCGTCCACCACGAGCAGTTGGGCATCGGCGGCCAACATGCGCGCCGCGGCCGTGCGCTGAACCTGTCCTCCCGACAACCGCAGGCCGCGCGGGCCGACTGCGGTCTCCAGGCGATCCGCCATTTGATCCAGATCGGGTTCCAGCACCGCCGTGTGGACCGCAGCCTCCACGTTGCCATCGCGCACCTGCTCCCCCAGCGTGATGTTGTTGTGGAGGGTGTCGCTGAACAGCCGGGGACTTTGTGGGGTGTAGGCTGCCCGGGGCGGGGTCATGAACCTGTCCGCATCGGTAACGGGCTCTCCATTCCAGAGTAGCGTGCCGTGGTCCATCGGCAACAACCCCAGCAAGGCCTTGAGCAGTGTGGACTTGCCCGAGCCGATTCGCCCGGTCACGACAGTGAACGACCCGGCCGGCAGGACCAGGCTGATGTCGGACACGCCTCCCTCCGTGTCCGGATACCTGAAGGAGACATTGTGTGCCTCCATCCGTTCCAGGCGGGACTCCTGGCTGCTTTGAACCGTCATGTCGGCCGTCACCAAACCAATCGGATCACGTCCCACCAGGCTGTGTGCTGTCGGTCCGACGGGCACCACTTCGGCAATGCGGCTGATGGAGACCTTGGCCCGTTTGAAGTTGCCGGTCATCCAGATGATCCAACCGGCATATTCGGTGATGCGGTCCAGATAGGTGACAAAGAGCACAAATTCGCCGACCGTAAAGGCATTGTCGCCCCGCGTGACCGTGATGTAGTACATCAAGGCGCCGGTGAACACCACGGTCACCGCCGAATTGCTGAAGTTGAACAGCTCGGATAGGAGTTTTTCCGCGACAGCAGCGCGCCGCCGTTCCTGGTTCAGCTCGGCGAACGCCTCGGGCAATCCCCGGCTGGCCGGAGCCAGCTTGAAAGCCAGCAGCGAATTGAACACCTCTCCCACAAATTCGGCGACCGCGGCCCCTGCTTCCCGGGAACGGGTTCTCAAGCGAATGATGCGGGTGTGGGCCAGGTGGATGGTCAGGGACACCAGCACCACCGGGGCTACCACCATGGCCGTGGCTACCCAGTCGATACCTGCCATGATGACGATGGCACCCACGGCAAAGATGATCACGCCGGGACCGTCAACACACTCTTCAAGGCCCATGCAGGCTTCATCCACGTCGTCGCGCACGCGGCTGACGATTTCGCTGGACGACTTGGGTGTTGCCACGGCGGCCGGCAGACCGGCAAGCAACCGCATGAAATTCAGGCGGACCTGTCCGGTCATGAAGTGCCACATTCCTCCCCAAAGCCATTCCGCCCCGAAGGTGGCCACGGCCCGGGTCAAGCCAACGCCTGTCAACAAGGCCAGGGCCAGACCGGGCGAAAGCGTTGCCGGCGCATCGGAAGCCAACCCATCGTAGAAAACCTTGAGCACCAGGCCCGGCAGCAAGGGCATGGCATGGGCTGAACTCCAGGCGAGCGCGTTGGCCAGAAACCACCACGGACTGCGTCCCATCATTTTGAATGTCAAATCCCGGACGGTGGGTTCTGGGCGGAACTCGGTGGCCGACGATGTCTGTGCTGACGCCATGTGACTTGCTTCCCCTATTCCAATCCCAGGCGCAGCAGTTCGTTCAATTCGGAGTCCGGATCGGCCATCAGAGCCAGCCGATCGCCGTATTCGCGCACGCGCCCGTTGCCCAGGATCAGGATGTCGTCCGCCTTCTCCACGGACTTTAGGCGATGGGCAATCACGATCCCCGTACAACCGTCAAGGAGTTCCTGCAGGGCGGATTCCACTTCCTGCTCCGTAGCCGGATCCAGACGCGCTGCGGCCTCGTCCAGAATGACGATGGACGGGCCTCGCAGGAACAGGCGGACCAACGCCAGTCGCTGGGCTTCCCCGGACGACAGGGCCAGGCTTGAACTTGACAATCCGGTATCCAATCCGGCCGGTAGGCCTGCCAGCCATCCGGTCAAGTTGAGTCTGTCAATTGCGGCCAGAATGCGCTCGTCGGGAACCTGCGGATCGAACATCGTCAGGTTCTGCCGGAGGGTCCCGCGGAAGAATTGGACTTCCTGTGTGACCACTCCGACCAGGGAGCGCAAAGTCTGCAGACGCAACGAGCGGAGATCCGTATCGTTCAGGAAGATGCTTCCGGCACCCGGGTCGTACAACCGGTTCAACAACCTGGTGACCGTTGTCTTGCCGCTGCCGGTGCGGCCCAGGATGCCCAGCGTACGTCCCGGTTCTATGCTGAAGGACACTTCCTCCAACACCCGGTCTTCGTTGGTTGCATAACGGAAGGACACATTGTCAAATCGGACCCGAGGCGGGGTTCGGCCCGCGTGGGAGAGACTTCCATCTGTCAAGGCCGACCGAGTGTCCAGTAGTTCCTGAATTCGGATCAGGCTTCCCCCGGCCTTTTGGAGTTCCTCCATCTGATGGGACAGGTTCTCTAAGGGCCAGAACAACAGGTTCAGGTAGGCCATCAGCAGATAGACCGTGCCGATGGACATTTCGCCTCGCAGGACCAGCCATCCGCCACCGCCGACCAGGAGGCCGGTCCCCGCACCCATGATGGCCAGGTTCAAGGGCCACATGAGATTGCCCAAGCTAAAGGCCTGTTTGCCCCGGCTGATCTGTTCACGGATGAGGTTCAACATCTGACGGATGGTGTAGGGCACCCCGCCCAGCGACTTGATGTCCTCGAGACTGGACAGTCGCTCCTCGACGAATCCGAACAATTGGGCGGTCGCCTCGCGTAGCCGTTCGTTGTACGGCACGCCAAAGTGCCTCATGGCCAGCATGACCCAGATGGATAGCGCCAGAAAGCCAAGCATCCCCCCGAAGACTCGCCAATCCTCGGTTGCCACGACACCGAGGATTCCGAGAAGGATCAGGGAGGCGCTTGCCAGCCGAATGCCGAAGACCGAGAAAAAATGGGCCAGCTGATTGCTGTCTCCGTCAATTCGTTCCAGCATCTCTCCGGGCGGGTGCCGGTTGAAGAATGTCATGTCCAGCCCGATGCAGTGCTGGAGCAGGTCCCCGCGCAGCTGATTGGTTGCGGCCCACGCGACTGACTCGCCGAGGTATTGCATCAAGGCATCGGCCAAGTGCCGCACGATGTTGACGAACACGTACAACGCCACTGCCTGAAGCAGGATGCCCTGACTGTCCTGGGCTACCACGCCGTCGATGAAGTCCCGCAGAATACGCGGACCCCATACCGCTCCCACCGTACTGGTCAGGACGGCCAGTGCCAGCAACAGGACATGCCAGCGGTAGGGACCCAGGTAACGCGCCAGGAAGGTGCGATACAGGGCTAGGGTTGGTCTCAAGGTCGCTGCTCCGGAAACGCCTGGGAAAGAAAAAACCGCGGACCAGATCTCCGCGGCTCGAGCCCTTTAGGCGGTCAGCGAGGTTGTTCTATCGGAGATTCCAGTCACCGGGGTGTTGGTTTGTTCGTATGAAGCAAAACACGTTTTCGATCCTCCCCGGTGTGTTGGCGGTGCTGGCGCGCCGCAGAGTAAGTCGGCGAACTATACAGCAGAACCACCGTCGAATCCCCAAAATCGAGTTGTGGGATTCAACTGCCAATTAGTCGCAGTCGTGGTCCGCGCAGTGCCGGGCCGCGCCCTGTCACCTTGGGATGTCCGAGGGTTGTAGTCTGTGCCACAACCAAGGGCGGGTCGACTTGCCTTGGTCGCCGGACCGGCGCCTGCCTTGAATTCGCAATCCGTGCTGTCACGGTTGACCCACGGCTCGGGGCTCAGTCCTCGGGCAGGAACTGTTCCTGCACAAACAATTTCAGGCGCCGTGCGGCAGCGTCCGTAACCGGAGGACCATGGCTGCATGCCAGATACCGCAAGCCGCTGCCGTACGTTGCCAACACCCTGCGTACGCTGCGCACGCACTCGGCCCGTTCCGGGGTGATGTGCCAGAGCGGAACCCGAACCACGCCGCCATAACAGGTACACAAATCGCCGGTCAACAGGATGCCCGTGTCCGTATGCAGGTAGCTGACGTGCCCAGGGGAGTGGCCCGGTGTGTGGATGGTGGTGAATTCGTCTCCAACCACCTCGCCGTCGGCGACGAAGTGGGACGGCGAAGTGCCGGGAAACGGTTTGCCGATGCGTTGGGTCAACTTGACCAACAGGCGCGTCGCGTCCGGCTGGTCCGCAGTCCGAAACTCGCGCATGCCGGGATTCTGGAGCACCGGGGCCTCAAGCTGGTGGCACAGCACCGGAACCCGCAAGGCGTGGCTCAACTCGTACAGGCCGCCGGCATGGTCCAAGTCGGCATGGGTCAGCACGATGCGACCGATGTCGGCAAGCCGGAACCCGCAATCCAGGATTTCCTCCAGCATCGCCTCGCCGTGTCCCGGATAGCCGCAGTCAACCAGGGTTAGGTCCCTACGGCCACTCCAAAGATACGCATTGACGCGAGGCGCAGGACTCTCGAAGTGCCACAGGCCCGGCAGCAGTTCCTTCATGTCCGGCGGCCTGGAACGCGCACGGTGCTGCCCAGATGCCGCAACCGGGCTCGGGGATGGCTGATAGCCCGCTCAAATGCCGCATCATCGGTCGGCCAGGCATGCCGCAGCCGGTCCAGCAGGGTGTCGGGGTGGGCCGCCAGACTGTTTAGCGCGTCGCGTTGGTCGTCGCTGAGCTTGAGGCCGGTCATGATGGAGGCTGGATTGTCGAGAAACGATCGCCTGCACCGATCGCAGTGCCACAGGTGGCCAACGGCCACATCAAAGTCCGAGATTCGCACATTACACCTTCAACGGCGACCGGCCGCCGACAGTGCCGCCAGCCTCGGGAACCCCGACTGGTTGGCTGGTCGTCATCCATCGCCTACGACGAGGGAACCGTCAACTGGATGGCAGGTTGTTCGTGCCGGATCATGCCGGTCTCCCCGAATGGCCACACCGTTAACCAGGCTTGGCCGATCAATGTTTCCCGGTCGAGCAGTCCCCAAACGTGGCTGTCCCGCGAATCGGCGCGGTTGTCCCCCAGCACAAACAGCTTGTCCACTCCCACGAGCACGGGGCCTGCATCATAATCGTGCTCAATCAGCGGCCAGGGCTCCGTGGTGGGCAAGCCGTCGATGTAGACCCGCCCCTTGCGAATCTCGACCGTGTCGCCCGGAACACCGATGACCCGTTTGATCAGGTCTCCGGTTCCCGCATCGGGATGTTGGAACACGATCACGTCTCCGCGCCGGGGTTCCCGGGTCAAGTAGGCCAGCTTGTTGACAATCACGAACTCGCGTTCGGTGAAGCTCGGCTCCATGGAAGTGCCGGCAATGCGATAGCTTTGGACCGACATCCGGGCGAGCGCGAAAACGGCGATCGTGAGAATTGAAGTCTCCAGGATCTCGCGCCACAATTTGCGCGGACGCTCTTCGGATGCAGCTGCATCGGACGGAATCGGAATCGCCACCGGTGGTGGCGTCCCGGAGACTGCCGCCGCCTGATTCACACGCGCCCCGGCGGTTTGGGATTGAGGTACGCCCCTTCGGGGCTGACGGCGAACATCAACGACGAGAGTGTCGCTGGCGAATTTGGCAACCAAGGAATTCACCTGCTGTGGCGATTGGTACGACGGCGAAACATTGGGGAAGAGAATTATAGCAATCGCCGTTGCCGTTCACTTGCCAAGGGATGACTGCTTGAGCAGGTACCTGGTGCCGCGCTTGGCTCCAATCCTGAGCAGGACCCCCCGCTCAACAAGGTCGTTGAGATCCAGACGCAGGGTCTCGGCGCTCACACCGGGACACAGTGCCCGCAGTTCGCGGTTGGTAATGGCCCCTTCATCCGCCACGTACCGCAAGGCTGCCATCTGGCGTTGGTTCATCGAGTGCTCCCAATGGCTGGGCACTCGCGGCGGGTTCTTTGACTTCCGCAGTCTGACCCGAACCCTGTGTTCGTTCGCGTCGAATTCGGGTGGCAGGTGGCCGTGCTGGGCCAGGACGTTGTAAATCAGGTCGATCCCAAGACCCAGTTCTTCGATGAGGCCCAGGTGATACAGTCCCGTCACGAGGTTGGGATTGCGGCTGAAGTGCTCGTCGAGCATATTGTCAACCGTGATGTGTGCCGGGAGACTGCCGGGACTCGACACTTCCAGGTATCCGTCATACATGCGAATCTCGATGGCACGTCCCGTCAGCGAGTAGTCCCTGTGGGCGACGGCATTGACCAGGACTTCGCGTACCACCGACAACGGATACTCGGTGCGGTCCTCGCGCTCAAGCCCGGTTACGACGGAGTGCATGTCCATCTCGTTCCGCACGATCTCCCAGGCGTGTGCGATCTGTTGCGGCGCGGTGCCGGTAATCTCTTCGCGTCGGGCGTAGCGGTGTCCGTCCCGGTTGTCCTCCTGTCCGGGCAGGGCCTTGAAGTTCACAAACGTGATCCGGGCTTGGGGGATGTGGAGTTGGGGACTGTTTCCGAAGAGCAGAAGGCCGGCCATGGTCGGCACTTGTTGGGGGTCCTGCACCCCCAGGACTCCCAGAAACCGGTTCAAAGTCTCGTCTCTCGGTGCGAGGCTGGTCCGACGCCATTGGCGCCGAAATGCATCCAGTTGGTCGAAATCCAAATCGGCGGCGGAAGCCGATGGCGCGAGCGCGTCCTCCCCCGAGGTCGTTTGGTTGCGGAGCATGGAGTGGAGTTCCGGCCCCAGCACAATGCGATTGACGGAACCGGCACGCACAAGAATGCGGCCGTCCAGTAGCGAGTGCAGCTGATCGGTCGGGGACACCTGAAGGATGATCAGTGTTCCTCCCGGCGCCTCTTCCTCCTGCCAGGAAACCCGGATGTGCGGCGAGGTGCGGGTTTGGGCCACGCGCAGGCACTCGTCCGCCCAGGCGGGATCCACTCCCGGGTGGGAGGCTTGGCCGGAGTCGACTCCCAGTACGATTTGGCCACCGTTGGTGTTGGCCATGGCCACCAGGCACTGAGCCAGCGTGTCCGGATCCGGTTCACCAAGCAAGGCTAGGCGTGGGCCTGCCTTCAGGTCTTCCCGACTGAAAAGAGGATTCGTCATGTGTGGGAGCCTCCCCTCCTACCCATCGCAAGATGACAGACTGCCATCCTCCTCGTTGGCGGGCCTGCGGCGGCAGGTGGTGTCGGGCAACGTCGTCCTTTGGGATCGGAAGGCGTCTTGGTGTTGCCGGCCGCCGCATTGAGGCGAATGCCGGATCATGTTCGCTGCTCACGGTGACCGACCGAACCCGACACCGACAGACATCGGTGCCAGGCGCGGCCGCCAAGCCCGGTATTGGAGTATTGGAGTCTCCAAGTCGACGTACAGGTGGCAGCGGGCCGCAATCAGCCTAACCTCACCCGTGCCCTAACTACTAGTCCTGATCTGCGTGCGTCCCTGCTCCGTCGGCGTGTCCGATCTCGGTCAACATTGGCGGATCCGCAATGTCGTCGGCTTCCGGATCCTCGGTCATGGGCACGACCGCAACCGCAGCCACTTGATCGCCTTCCGTGGTACGGATGACTCGACTGCCGGCAGCAGTGCGCGACAAGAAACGAATTGGGGCAATCGGGGTTCGCATCACCTTTCCCTGTGCGGTTGCAATCGCCAGTTCCTGGTCGTCGGCCACAGTCACGGCACAGGCAATCGGACCCAATTCGTCCAAACGCCTGTGTGAAATTGCCCAGTTGCCCTGGGAGTTTCGACCCTTGACCGACCACTGCTCCATGGCCATGCGCTTTCCCTTCCCATGGCCGTACAGAAGCACAATGTTGTCATCGTCTGACACCGGTAGGCAGTCCGCCACCAAATCGTCGGCTCGCAGCCGGATGCCGCGTACGCCGGACGCCGTAGTGCCCTGATAGCGGATTGCGGTTTCGTCCAAACGCAGACCCTTGCCTTGGGTGGTCAACAGGAACAGGTTGCTGTCACCGTCGGTGGCAACGGCCTTGGCGATGGCATCCCCGTCGTGCAGCGCGATGGCGAATTTGCCTGCAGTTCGCAATCTGGTGAAATCGGACATCCGCATGCGCTTGATGCGTCCCCGGCGCGTCACGAGAATCAAGCTGTGCCAACGAGCCCCGGCCGGCTGGTGCAGAACGGCCTGTACCTCCTCGTCCGGTTCCAGGGGAACACATCCCCGCAGGGTTTCGCCCCGGGCCGTCCTGGAGCCCTCGGGCAACGCATAGGCGCGGCACGGATAAACGCGCCCCCGGTCTGTGAAGACCAGATAGGAATCGAGTGAATTGGCGTACAGCAGGTGCTTGACGGCGCTGTCCTCCTTGTCGGAGCGACCGCTTACCCCCTGGCCTCCCAATCCCTGGCCCCGGAAATCGGTGGCTTGGGTCCGCCGTGCATATTGGCTTTGCCAAACAACGACAAGGTCGTCTTGCTTGACTACCAGGTCCTCGTCGGACAGTTCCGGCTGCACCCCGTACAGGATCTGGGTCTTTCTGGGGTCCTGGTGGTTTTCCCTGAGCCGGTCCAGTTCCTCTCGGACCACCTGTCTCAGCTTGTCCGGGTTCTCCAACAGTTCGGTATAGCCCCTGATCTGTTCCAGCGCGTCCGCATATTCGTCTTCCAGCCGTTGCCGTTCCAGGGCGGCCAGCCGCCGGAGCGGCATGTCCAGGATTTCCTGTGCCTGGCGCTCTGTGAGTTTGAACTCGCCTTGAAGCTGGGCGCTGGCCTCCGCCGCCGAATCGCTTGCCCGGACAACCTCCACCACGCGGTCGATGTGGGCCAAGGCCTTGAGCAGACCCTCCAACACGTGGGCGCGGGCCCTGACCTTCGCTCGCCGGAACTCGGTGCGGCGCTCCACCACGTCGATCCGATGGTCGAGATGGCACAGCAGGGCCTGCCGCAGGTTCAGGACTACCGGCTGGTTGTCCAACAAGGCGCGCAGCGTGACGGGGAACGACATCTGCAGATCGCTGAACTTGTACACCTGGTTCAGGACCCGCTGTGGGGTGGCGCTGCTCTTCAGTTCCATCACCAGCCGAATGCCGTCACGGCCGCTCTCATCGCGCATGTCGACGATTTCCTGCAGCCGCTCACCCTTGTTGACGGTATCGGCGATGCGGGCAATCATGCTGGCCTTGTTCACTCCGTAGGGAATGGATTCGAACACCAGGCGCGTCCGGCTGCGGCCGGGAATCTCCTCGATGCGTCCTTCGGCCCTTACCACAATGCGTCCGCGCCCGGTCTCGAAGGCTTCGCGAATGCCGTCCGTGCCCAGAATTTGGCCACCCAGAGGGAAGTCGGGCCCCTTGACATAAACCATCAGTTCATCAAGGGTCAGGCTGTGCCGCCGCTCCCAGTTGTCGACGATGAATTTCTGGGCCTCCACGATCTCGCCCAGGTTGTGGGGCGGGATGTTGGTGGCCATGCCCACCGCAATGCCGGTGGTGCCGTTGATCAGGAGGTTGGGAGCCTGGGCCGGCAGGACTACGGGTTCCTGGAGGGAATCATCGAAGTTTTCCTTCCACGCGACGGTGTCCTCGTCAATGTCGCTCAGCATGGACGCGGCCAAGCGCGCCATGCGTGCTTCCGTATACCGCATGGCAGCCGGATTGTCCCCGTCCACCGAGCCAAAGTTCCCCTGCCCGTCCACCAGGGGATACCGCAGGCTGAAATCCTGTACCATGCGCGCCATGGACTCGTAGACCGAACCGTCGCCGTGAGGGTGGTACTTGCCCAGCACTTCGCCGACAATGCGCGCCGATTTCTTGTAGGGGGAGCCCGGACGCAACCGCAAATCCGAATGCATGGCATAGAGAATGCGGCGTTGGACCGGTTTCAAACCGTCGCGGGCATCCGGCAAGGCGCGCGACACGATCACGCTCATGGCGTAATCGACAAAGCTGTCCTCCACCTCGGTGGTTAGGGCTTGGGGCTCAACCCTCCCCAAATAGTTCGGCACCACCGCCTGGTTGGTGCCGGCCTGATTGCCAAGGGATTGATCCGGCGGGTCCTGAGGTACGTAATCAGCCATAAAAGCGCCCTAGTAGCAACACTCTTCCTGGCCGCCACAGGGCTGCAATTATACCAATTTGAATGCAGTTTGAGCCGGTGCCACAGCAGTTCGGAATCCTGCGGCCAGGGGCATGCACCGGAGGGGTTTCGCCCCTGGCCGGGTACACACCGCGCTCCGCTCGGTGCTGCCGCGACGTGAGTGCCCAGCCCCGGAGGCACTGCCCAGGGGATCCAAGTCAGGATGTCGTGTCGGTTTCAATCTCTCGGAGGACCTCCAGCACATCGGCATCCGCGGCGGCGGGTGGTTCCGCGGCCTCGGCGGCTTCCGCCTCGACCCGCGCCTCCCTGTTGGCCTGGGTTTCGGCTTCGGCCTTGAGGGCAGCCTGGTAGGCCACGGCCTCCGCCCATGTCTCCCCTTCCCGCACGACACCGATTTCGACAGTTGTTTCAATGTCCTGCATCAACCGGATGCGGACGGCCGATACGCCCAACTGCCGGATGGGTCCGTCCATGAGGAAGGTGCGCCGATCCACTTCAAGGTCCTTGTCCGCGCGGATGCGGTCCTCGATTTCCTGGGCCGTTACGGACCCGTACAACCGATGGGTGTCGCCGGCCATTTCCTCAAAGAGGAATTGGCTGCCTCCCAGGACTTCGGCGACGGCATTGGCCTCCTGTTGCAGACGGGCCAGCTTTGCCACGCCTGCTCGCCTAATCTCGTCTGCCTGCTTCAAGGCGCTCGGCGAGGCCCAAATCGCCAGGTTGTTCGGCAACAGGTAGTTGCGCGCGAAGCCGCGGGCCACCGTCCTCACGTCACCTGCCACACCCAGACCGTCGACCGGCTCTTTCAGTAATACCTTGCTTCTGGCCATGGCAGACGAACCAACCTGATTTGAACACGCGGATCAGCCCGGAATTATAGGGACCGGAACACGAACCGCCAACAATCCGGGCTGGCGAGACGGTGGCTCAACCGCGGAAGCTGCTTCCTCCAGGCCACATCAAAACAACCGCTTTGCCAAACCGAGCAGGCCTTGGGCCCAGGGTACGGTATGGGTGACTCCGGTTTGCCGGTGCCACCCGTCCCTGTGACGCAGGTACCACTCGAAGTTGCGGATTAGCGCATCGCGATTTGAATAGCTGGGATTGAACCCCAGCAGGTTCCGGGCACGCGTGATGTCCACGGCGGAGTTCACCGTCAAGTTGCGGAACACCCAAGGATAGACCGGTGACAGGCCCAACCGGTGGGCCAGTCCCAGCATCCATCCCGCCGGCGCACTGGGAAGACGCAGGACCCTTTTGCCAAAGCCGGCGTAGTCGAGTACCGCTTGAAAGTCCGACTTCAGGGTTCCGAATTCGGACGCGCCGATGTTGAAGGTCCGGTTGGCATGCTCAGGGACACTCGTTAATGCCTGGACAATAACTTCACATAAATCCGCTACATCCAGCAACTGAAACCGGTGGTTGCCTCCGCCCGGCAGCGGGAAGCCGCGGCCGTCCGCAGCCCAGTCGTAGAGGAGACCGAATATGCCTAGCCGTTCTGGGCCGATGAACGACTTGGGGCGGAGGATCGTGACGGCAAAGTCGGGGGAGCGGAACTCGCGGCAAAGGGTTTCCGCCTCGGTTTTTGCCCTGCCATACGGGCCCATGCCGTCCAGTGGAGCATTCTCGCAGGTATTCAACTGGTCATGGATGCCGTACACGGCCGTACTGGAAATGTGGACAAACCTTGAAAGCCCCGCCCTTTGGGCACCTTCCAGGCAGTTGCGTGTCCCGTCCACGTCCACGGAGCGAATGGTGGCGGAATCCTGCAGGGGAAGTGCGGCGGCCGCATGGACCATGCAATCGGTCCCGGATGCGGCCTGCCTTACGGCGTCCGGATCGCGGATGTCGCCGATCACCATGTGAACGCGCGTTGCAAACTCGGACCTGCATGGCTCCAGATCCAGTACGGACACCATCCAGCCGCGTTCCAGCAGGTAGCGGACAAGGTTGATCCCGAGGAATCCGGAACCTCCGGTGACGACTGCGTGGCGATTGACGTTCATGCCGGGAAGTGCCGTTTCAGTACGCCCCATTCCAGTCGCGAAGCAGGTGGCGATTGGTTTCGAATGCCATCGGGCTTGGCAGATGGCCGCGCTTGAACCACCTGACCTCGTCGGCGTCGTCACCAGCCCGCGGAGGCTGCGACGGGTCGGCGGGAACTGCCGCATAGGCAATGACGACACCGGTGGTTCTGCCGTCCCCTACCATGGGAAATACACCCAGGAGCTTCAGGTCGGTCACGGTTAGGCCGCACTCCTCCGCCACTTCCCTGGTCACGGCCGCCTGCGGGGTCTCGGCCACGTTCATGAATCCGCCGGGCAGGCACCAGGAACCGGCTTCGGGGTCGTTCAACCGCTTGACGAGCAGGACGGAGTCGGCATCAAGGATCATGGCAACCACAGCCACCTTCGGCTCGTCGTAGAACCGGACATCGCACGGTCGGCACACCTTGTACGGAGTCCCGCCGTCGATGCCCGGGTCCAACTCCCTGCTGCATTGTGGACAGTAGCGGTAGTGTCGAATGGACATGGGGTTCAGTGGATGGACAGGGTTGCCGGCGCCGGCCCGACGGCGGTTCGACTGGCATCAACATGGACAAGTATGACCGGATGCCGAGATACCGCCAGGTGATACACTGCCGGCGATCAGCCGGCTTCCCGACTGACCGTCCCGGACCGCAAGGCGACTTCAGGAATCCAACATGATATTCGGTGGGATTGAAACTGGCGGAACCAAAACCGTTTGCGCCGTGGGAACCGGACCGGATGACATACGGGAAAAGGGGCGGTTCCCGACAGACAACCCGGATGCCACCATCGGTGGCTGTATCGACATGTTCAGGCGATGGCAGCCGGACCTGGCGGCGGTCGGCATCGCATCCTTCGGACCCGTGGACCTTGATCCTGGTTCCGACACCTACGGGTATGTAACCACAACCCCCAAGCCCAACTGGCAGTACATCAACCTGGCCGGTCAGGTACAGGATGCCCTGGGTGTGCCGGTACGCTTCGATACCGACTGCAACGGCGCGGCACTAGGCGAGCACATGTGGGGCGCGGCGCGGGGGGTGGATACGTTCATTTACCTTACGGTCGGCACCGGCATTGGCGGCGGCGGCATGGTCGGCGGCCAAATGCTCCACGGCATGCTGCACCCGGAGATGGGCCACGTTACGGTTCCGCACGACCGGGAACAGGATCCCTATGAGGGTTGGTGCCCCTATCACGGCGATTGTCTGGAAGGGCTCGCCGCGGGCCCTGCGCTGGAAGGCCGGTGGCGGGCCAAGGGCGAGACTCTGCCGCCTGATCATCCCGCATGGCCGCTGGAAGCCCAGTATCTTGCGTCCGGCATCATCAACATGCTGTACGTGCTGTCACCGCAGGTGGTGATCCTGGGTGGGGGGGTCATGGACAACCGGTTTCTCTACGGCATGGTGAGGAAGGAGGTCCTGCGTCAGATGAACGGGTACCTCCGCGTGCCCCGGCTCCTAGACAGTCTCGAGTCGTTCATCGTTCCTCCGGCCTTGGGCAACAAGTCGGGTGTCCTGGGTGCAATCGCACTGGCCACCAAGGCCGTTGCATAACAGGGTTCGCGCCCGCGGTCCGTGGTGGGCGCGGTGAAACCGGCCGGCTTGACTGATGGCGCTCTCCGCAGGGACCCAGGGTTCGCACCGGCGACGCAACGCGTTGACCGGCGAGTGGGTCCTGAATTCACCGCAACGGTTGCAGCGTCCCTGGCAGGGGCACACCGAGCGGATTGCGGCGGATCGGGGCGATCGGTACGTAGCCGACTGCTATCTGTGTCCCGGCAATCAGAGGGCCAACGGGGAAGTCAACCCGCAGTATCGCGATGTCTTCGTGTTTGCCAACGATTTTCCGGCCTTGCAGGGCGAACCGGCCGGAACTGTCAATGACGCGCAACCCACATTGTTTCGTTCGGACCAAGCCGCGGGGCTGTGCCAGGTGGCCTGTTACTCGCCGCGGCACGACCTGACCCTGGCCGACCTGGAACACGCAGGGGTGACAAAGGTGGCCCGGCTGTGGTCGGACTTGGACCGCGAGGTAGGGGGAAGATCAAACATCCAATATGTGCAAATCTTCGAAAACCGCGGCGAGATCATGGGATGCTCCAACCCTCATCCCCATTGCCAGCTCTGGGCAACCGACCATGTGCCCTGGCTTCCGGCTCAAGAACAGGACCATCAGATCCGCTACCTGCGCAGCCACGGATCACACCTGCTGATCGACTACCTTGACCAGGAACTGTCGGCAGACGAACGACTGGTATGGACCAACGAAGAGTGGGTTGTGCTGGTTCCCTGGTGGGCCGTGTGGCCGTTTGAAACCCTGGTCTTGCCCCGACGCCAGGTTGCGCGCCTGCAGGACCTGACGCGCGATCAACAAGCTGCTCTGGCCGGTGCCCTGCAAGCCTTGCTGACGGCCTACAACCGTCTCTTCGATACCGGAATGCCGTACTCGATGGGCTGGCATGGCGCACCTTGTGACGGCATGCACGACCAGGGGTCGCCCTGGCAGTTGCACGCCCACTACTTCCCTCCGCTGTTGCGGTCGGCCACGGTGCGGAAATTCCTGGTCGGGTACGAAATGCTTGCGCAACCCCAGCGCGACTTGACACCCGAGCAGGCGGCGGCGCGACTGCGCGACGTGACTGGCTGATCAAAGGCACCTCGGCAACCGGCGGTCGCACAAGCAACATGATGGGAACTCCATGAGTGAACCGCCTTGGCCTCCCTTGCGGGAGTGCATACCGAACTTCAGTGCAGGTAGGGACCGCGGGACGGTGGACATGCTCTGCGACACAGTGTCCGCGGCCGGAGTCGCGTTGCTGGACATTCACGTGGATGTCCACTACAACCGCTGCGTGCTCACGTTTGCCGACGGGTTTGAAAGGTTGGCAGCTGCCGCTCTGGGCCTTGTGGAGGCGGCGGCCCGTATCATCGACATGACGCAACATTCGGGTGCCCATCCCCGCCTGGGAGCCGCCGATGTGTTTCCGTTCGTGCCGTTGCACGACGAAGATGTCCAGGCGTGCATTGGGGATGTGCGCATGCTGGCGCAGCGGATGGGCGAGGAACTGGGCATTTGCGTCTACCTCTACGGCCAGTCCGCGCTGCGACCGGACAGACGCCGTCTGTCGAATGTTCGGAGAGGGGAATTTGAGGCCTGGCACGCCGGAATCGGCAAGGATCCCCGCTGGGAACCCGACTTTGGCCCGGCCCGGCCGAGCCGCGGCGGACCTGTGGTGTTGGGTACGCGGCCCGTTCTGATTGCGATCAACTTCGTGCTGGCGGCACCCGATGCGGCATTGGCGCGCCGCATCGCGCGTGCAGTGCGCGGGCGCTCAGGACTGCCCGGGATCCAGGCCCGCGGCTTTTCAATCGGGTCGCAGGTGCATGTCAGTTGCAACATCCTCGACTGGAGACAGACGGGCCCGCGACGGCTGTTCGATCGGATCAACGATCTCGCCACACAGGCTGGCAACAGCGTGTTCCATACCGAGGTGGTCGGATTGATCCCCGGCGCGGCACTTGCCGAGGGGGATGCCGAGGCCATGCGCATCGTCGATTGGTCCGGTCGCAGAATCCTTGAAAACAGACTTGCCACGGTGCGGCCGCCGACAACGACGGAACACTGCGTTTAGGCCGGCCCGGGCAGGTCCAACCCGGACGTTCACCGGCACACGTTCCCCGTCAACCGCCTTCGCTGCGGTTCCACCCACATGCCTTGCTTCGGCCCGGCCAGCCGCAGGGCGACTGTTGTCTCAGGAGCGCACATGTCAGCCACAGAAATCAGGATCCACGACGACGACTTTTTTGTGAATGGCCTGCCTGTCTGCCCCGGAGCTGTCTGGGAAGGGCACAGAGCGGAGGGGCTGCTTCTGAACAGCCGCATGGTGCAGGCCACATTCGACGACCTCAATCCCGCCACCCGGCATCTTTGGGACGGACCGGAGGGCGCCTGGGACCCGGACCGCAACACCGACGCGTGCGTTCGGGCCATGGCCGACTGGCGTGCCGCCGGTCTCAACTGCATTACGGTCAACCTGCAGGGCGGGAGTCCCTTCGGATATTCCAAGGACCAGCCATGGCACAACTCCGCCTTTGGGGCGGACGGCAGTCTCGACCCGCACTACATGCAGCGCCTGGATCGGGTATTGGCCGAAGCCGACACCTTGGGCATGGCGGTGATCGTCGGGCTGTTCTACTTTGGTCAATTGCACCGATGCCGGTCGGACGGCGCGGTGCGCACGGCGGTGGCGGGAGCGATCGGGTGGCTGGCTGAACGCGGTTACCGCAACGTTCTCCTGGAACTGGGCAACGAAGTGGACATCGTGCGGGATCCATGGGGTTATGGGGACTCGCTCGTGTCCTCGCACCGCACACCGGAACTGATGGAGTTTGTCCGGAACCGCATTGCCGCCTGCTTCACAGACGGATGGATTCTGCCGGTTAGTACGAGCCTGAAGGGCGGATCCGTCCCGTCGGACGCGCTGTTGGATGTGCTCGACTTTGTGCTTCTGCACGGCAACGGCGTGTCCGATCCCCTGCGCATTGCGGAGATGGTTCGCCGGACCCGGAGTTCACCGGCCTACCGGCGGCAGCCAATCCTCTTCAACGAGGACGACCATTACGGCTTCGACGCGCCGCTTTGCAACATGACTGCCGCCATTTCGGAACACGCGGGTTGGGGATTCTTCGACTACCGGCGCAGCCACGAAGACTGGCGGGAAGGCTTCCAGAGCGTACCCGTCGATTGGAGTATCGGCAGTGAACGCAAACGGGCCTTCTTCTCCCTGGTTGCGCGGATCACCGGCAATCCTGCGCCCCCTTGATGCGTGCCGCGACCCTTCAATCGGGCTGGGAGCGGAACCCCCGCACCATCAGACCCTGTGCCTGGCTCGCGTCGTGTTCGCCCCTTGCGCTGCGATTCTCGACCGTGGTGCCTCCGGCAACAATGTAGTCGTCGGGCCTGCGGTAGCGGTGGATGAATACCGGCCTTGGAGTGTCGGTGAAGTTCGGCTTGGAACCGTGCACCGTCCTGACATGGAAGAAAATGGCGTCGCCGGCGTTGCCTTCGATGGGTAGCGCTGCTTCCCACGGCCATTCGCCGTCGTCAAGGCCCAGGTGCGAAAACGTGTCCACATGGTCCAGCTGGCCAAGTTTGTGGGTACCCGGGACGACATGCAGGGCACCCCGTTCCACATTGGTGTCGACGCAGTACACCAACACGCCGACCGGTCCCAGATAGCGGTGTTCGAAGTAGGCCGAATCCTGGTGCAGGTGCTTGGGATGGCCTCCGGCCGGCTCCTTGACCAGGCACTGCCCCAAGTTGAAAGTCTCAATGTTGGGGCCGAGGATGGCTTCCACGATGTCCAGCAGGGCCGGTTCCAGGGCCGACTGCAGCAGTGCCGCGCTCGTCTTGTAGTTCGTTCCAGTGACCATGATCTGCTGTTGCCGCACATACCCGGCCGGCGACGGGATGAACAGGGAGCCGTTCGGGGTGTGCCAGCCGACATCGGATCTTGTGGCGGAGTCCAGCTGGGCAATGGCTTCGTCCGTGGTCTGCATGATGTCCCGGCGGACGGCGGCGATGTGGCGGTTCATCAGTCCGCGGATCACCATCGCCCCTTGCTCAAGAAACACTTCGGCCATGCGGCTGATTTCAGTCTCCCCCGCAATGAACTCGAGGTCGGCCACGGTCGCGGCAGGCAGCCGTTTCCTGATGGATGTGGTTGTCGGGTTGGCGACAGCAGGCATGATCACGTGTTGTCCTGGTCCGTTTGACGTCCGGGGGCGCACTTTGTGCGCAGTCCATGAATCTAGCAGGAACTGCCATGTCGTCTGAAGTCACCGTAAGGGAAGTACGGGTTGTCGCGACCCAGCCGGAGGGCACTCCCCTGGTCACTGTCAAGGTGGTTACATCGGAACCCGGTCTGTATGGAGTTGGTTGTGCCACTTTCACACAGCGTTGGCAGGCTGTCGTGGCTGCCCTGGAAAGTCACTTGGCTCCCTTGGCTGTCGGCAGGCCGGTAAACCGCATTGAGGATTTCTGGCATGTGGCCATGCACAACGGCTATTGGCGCAACGGTCCCATTCAGAACAATGCCATTTCCGGCCTGGATCAGGCCCTGTGGGACATCAAGGGCAAGATGGCGGGCATGAGCGTGGCGGACCTGTTGGGTGGCCCTTGCCGGGAAGCGGCGCGGGTGTACGTTCACGCTTCGGGGGACACCCCCGAGGCCGTGCTCGAGTCCGCCCTTGATCTCGAGGACCAGGGCTACCGGTACATACGCGTCCAGCAAGGCGGCTACGGTGGCAAGGGCCACGCATTGCACCAACCCGCCGGGGCAGTCGGCGGTGCCTATTACGACCCCAGGGAGTACTGTCGCGAAACGTTGGTCATGCTGGCCCATGTGCGCGGTGCCATGGGCGATCGCGTGGAATTACTGCACGACATCCACGAACGCCTGCAGCCGGTGCATGCGGTCGAGTTCGCACGCCGGATCGATGAATTCGGCTTGTTTTTCCTGGAGGATGCCCTGGCTCCCGAGGACATCGAGTGGTTCGACCAGCTGCGCGCACACAGCGCGACGCCCGTGGCCATGGGCGAACTGTTCAACCATCCGCTCGAATGGACGCCGCTGATTGAGAGACGGCAGGTGGACTATCTGCGCATGCACGTTAGCCAAATCGGCGGGATCACGCCCGCACGGCAGGTAGTCCTGCAGGCCCTGCCCTACAACATCAAGACGGCTTGGCACGGTCCCGGCGACACATCCCCGGTGGGCCATGCCGCAAACCTGCAGCTGGACCTGTGGGCGCCAAACTTCGGCATTCAGGAGTGGTGTCGGTTCGGTGACGCGGCACGGGAAGTATTTCCCGGCACCCCCGCAGTCAGAAACGGTTACCTGTATCCGAATGATGGACCTGGCTTGGGCATCGACATTGACGAGCAAGCCGCTGCGCGCTGGCCTTGTGACACCAGAGTTATCGACTGGACACAGACTCGATGGCCCGACGGGACACCGGTTCGTCCCTGAGGTTGTTCGGACGGGTGCTCACGTCCGGCGCGGTTGGCGGGTTCCAAGATCGGTGGCCGCGGCCACCGGGTGCAGGCCGTTCGCGGAAGGAGTTTCGGCCGGGATTCCCAACTCTGCCTGATAGTCCAGGAACTGCATGTCGTATAGGGTGCGGTAAAGGCCGTTCGCTTCGTACAGTTCGTCGTGGGTACCTTCCTCCGCGACATTGCCGTGGTCCAGCACGAATATCTTGTCCGCGTTGCGAATCGTGCTCAGGCGGTGGGCGATGACCACCGATGTCCGCTGAGCCAACAGCCGGTTCAGGGCCTCCTGGATCATGGATTCGGTGACGGTGTCCACACTGGAGGTTGCCTCGTCCATGATCAGGATCCGCGGATTGGCCAGGATGGCTCGCGCAATACAAATCAGTTGCCGCTGCCCCACGGACAAGTTGGTGGCGCCTTCCTCAACCTCGGTCTCGTAGCCGTCCACCAGTTCGACAATGAAATTGTGTGCGTTGGCCTCTTTGGCAACCCTGATCACATCGTCCATGCCGGCATCCGGACGGGCAAACCGAATGTTGTCGGCCACGGTGCCGGTGAACAGGTGGGGTTCCTGGGTCACCATGCCCATCTGGGATCGCAGCGAGCTTTGGGTAATGGTCCTGACGTCCACACCGTCAATCAGCACGCGACCGTCGGTCGCGTCATAAAAACGGGGTATGAGATTGGCGATGGAGGTCTTGCCGGCCCCCGTGGGACCCACCAGGGCAATCGTCTGGCCCTGTTCAATCACGAGGTTGATGTTGTGGAGAACCGCAACGGACTCGTCGTAGTGGAACCCGACGTTCGAGAACTCGACGCGGCCCTGGATAGGGGGCATGGAGCGACCATCCTCCGGGTCCTTCACCCCTTCGTCAGTGTCCAGAATTTCGATGATTTTCTCACCACCGGCCATGGCCGACTGCATGGTTGTAAACAGTTGGCTCAACTCCTGGATGGGCTGGAAGAACCGGGTGGCGTAGGCAAGGAAGGCGGCCACGATCCCAACCGTGATCCCTTCCAGGTTGTTGATCGCAGCGCGGGCTCCGAACAGCAGAATCAGGCAGGTGGCAACCACGCTCATGATTTCCACGACCGGCAGAAAGGTGAATGCCAACTTCATCGAATGGATGTTGGCCTGTCGGGTATTGCTGTTGTCCGCGTCGAACAGGCGGGTCATTTTCTGTTCCTGACCGAAGGCCTGGACCACCCGCATCCCGGTCAGGGTCTCGGCGAAGTTACCGATCATGTCCGCGGCGAGGGTCCGCGTCTGACGGAAACGGTCGCGGGCCTTCTTGGAAAAGATGTAGGTCGACAACACCATGAAGGGGATGACCGTAAAGGTGAGCAGGGCCAGGTTCGCGTTTAAGGCCAGCATCACCCATACGATGCCGAACAGCAGGATGACATCGCTGAACAACTGAATGAGGCCCTGCGACAGGAGCTCGTTGATTACCGATACATCCCCAATGACCCGTGAAACTATGACGCCGACGATACGGCGCGTGTGGTAGTCAATTGGCAGGATTTGCAGCTTGGTTACCAGTTCCAGGCGAAGTGTGGCCAGTACCCGCTGGCCGACCCATGCCATGAAGTAACGCTGCAGCGCCTGGAACACGAATGTGCCTCCGTAGGCGAGGGCAATGGTCGCTGAGATGCGCAGGAGTGCCTGGGTGTCCGAAGCCTTGATGTGAACGTCGATCGCGTCCTTGATCAGGATTGGAATCCACAACGACAGGCCGGTCACCAGCAGCATCGCCGCGAACGCCGCGGCCATTTTGGCTTTGTGCGGTTTCAGGTACGCGAGGAGCCGGGCAAGGATGTAGCGGGAAAAGCGGACATCCGCTTCGGTGTCGTCGGAATCTGGTGTGTTGTGGCGCACCGACCGGACAATCGAGCGGTAGGCCGAGGTGCTCATCGACATGGCCGTTTTCTCCTTGCCGTGGGGGGGATACGGCGGGTCATCGCTGCAGTTGTCCTTCGTAAATGCTCCGGTAAATCGAGGAGGACTCCCAGAGATCGCGGTGCGTGCCCAACCCGGCTACACGACCTTGGTCCAACAGCAGGATTTTGTCCGCCCTGCGTACCGTGCTGAGGCGCTGGGCGATCACGATGGAAGTTCGATTCGCCATCAGGTTGTCGAGGGCAGCCTGGATCAACCGCTCGGTTTCGGTGTCCACGCTGGAGGTGGCATCGTCCAAAATCAGGATTTTGGGGTTCACGATCAAGGCGCGTGCAATGGACAGACGTTGCCGCTGCCCGCCGGACAGGGTGGTGCCCCGCTCTCCAACCCGGGAGTCGTACTGCTGCGGCATCTCCATAATGAAGTCGTGTGCCTGTGCCGCCTTGGCCGCCTCCACAATCTGGTCCTGGCCCGGATCGTCCAGGCCAAAACCGATGTTTTCGCGGATCGATGTGGCAAACAGGACCGGATCCTGCAGGACGCTTGCTACCTGCCGCCTCAAGGAGTGCAGCTGGACGTCCCGGACATCGATACCGTCAATCAGCACCCGGCCGCCAGAAGCTTCGTAGAAACGCGGAATCAGGTTGATGAGTGTTGACTTGCCGGACCCGGTCGCGCCGAGCAAGGCCAGTATCTCGCCAGCCTTCAACTCAAACGAGACATCCGTGATGGCACGGTTGGCGGGGGTGTAGTTGAAGGAGACGCGATCGAATTCGATGTCGCCCCGGATGGGCGGCAGCGGTGGGGTGCCTTCACCATCCGCAATGGCCGACTTGGTATCGAGAACTTCGAACACCCGTTCGCTGGATGCGCCGGCCATGGCGACGAAGGGAACGATCATGCCCATGCGTCGAATCGGCATGATCAGCTGGGCCAGATAGGTCATGAAGGCCAACAGTTCGCCCAACGACATGGACTGGTTGATAACTGCCCGTCCTCCGAAATAGACCACCACCACCGACCCAAGGCCGGCCAAGAGATCGAGCAGGGGAATCCGCACGGAACGCATCTGGGCTGCGTCGGCGGAGTGCTCGAACCACACCGAATTGGCCGCGTTGTACGCCCCCACCTGCGCTTTCTCCTGAGCAAATGCCTTGACCACCCGGATGCCCCGCAGGTTCTGTTCGAGAACCGTGGTCAACACGCCCAGCTGCTTTTGGATTTCCATCGAAAGTGGGCGGTAGGCCTTGGCGAATTTCCAGGCCTGCCACATGAGCGGAGGAATGACCAGCATGGCCAGAATCGCCAGGAGAGGGTCCATCGCGAACAGAACCGCGGCGGTGGCGATCATTAGGAATAGGGCATTGACAATGCCCAACAGCGCACGACCGGTCAGGAATCGCAGCCGTTCAACGTCCTGGGCCGCCCGGGACAGCAGATCCCCGGCCGTAGATTGATCGTGGAACCGAAAGGACAGACTGCACAACTTGTGGTAGAGGGCGTTGCGCAGCCTGTAGGCCACGGACTGCGAGACCACCTCCGAGTTGACCCCTGTCAAATAGGTGAAACCACCCCGCACGAAGCTCAACAGCAACAACATGGTCACCGATGCCACGACCAGGCCCATCGTGTCGGCGGCCAAAGCCGGCGGAATCGCATTCGCAACCCATTGGGGAATGCCTGCGTGAAGGGGTGCGCCGCCTATCCCCGAATCTACGATCCATTTGACGAACTGGGGAATGATCAGGGTAACGATCGTTTGGCCGATCGTTCCCACATAGGCACCCGTTACGGTCAGCTTGTGATGGCGCAACAGCCGCAACGGCCGCAGGTATTGCTCTAAACCGGATGGCGCGGGTTGGTCGGACGCGGCGGCAGCCATTGGGGGGGCCGGTCCGTGCCCTGTTAGGCAATCTTGGCGCAGACCGTTCTATCGCGACATTGTAATGCACCGAAATCCTGAGGGCCAAAACCGGGTGCCACCGTGGGAGGCAGACAGGGATCGACCGGTGGAGGTACGTCTGCCCACCGGCGTCAAACTCGAATGTTGGGATACTTGATGTCTTTGGCGTCAGCCGAGTGATAGAATCGCCTTTCGGTGCCGTGGTCAGTCCCGTACGACGCGCACGGCACGCGACGGTTGGCCAGGCGTTGTTGGGAATGCAGTAATCCAGATCGTCCTCAATGGCGTTTGCAAACCGACTTTGCGCTGTGGACTGCCCCTGCCGTTGGGCAAGGGACTGGACGGGCGCGTGCCAGACCGAATGTTGTCCTTAGAAGTGCACTCCCCGGGAACAGGAAGGTAGGCGCAACCGTGGCCGCAAACCGACTGTTCAACCTCGACGGCGAGTCCGCGCTTGTGACCGGAGGGAGCACCGGAATCGGGGCCGCCATATCCCGGTTGTTTCTGCAAATGGGCGCCCGCGTGACCATCGCCAGCCGTCGGGAATCGAAACTCGAGGCGTTTCGCGACAGCGTTCCGCAACACGCCTTGTCCCTGCATTCCATCCCGGGCGATGTTGCCGTGGACAGCGAGCGGATCGTGGCGACCGCCGTAGCGGCGATGGGGAGCATCAGTATTCTGGTCAACAACGCTTCCACCTCGGTGGGCAAACCCATGCGCGACATGACCGGAGCGGAGTGGCAGACGGTCTACACCACGAACTTGGAGGCTGCGTTTCGGCTCTGCCAAAGTGCCTTGCCGAGCCTGGAGGCGAACCGCGGATGCATCCTGCACATCAGCAGCGCGAGCGCTGTCGCAGGCGACTACGACGATGCGGCCTACGTATCCAGCAAGAGCGGCCTGGAGGGTTTCAGCCGGCATTTGGCGGTGGAACTGGCCGCGGACGGGGTTCGTTCCAACGTGATACGGCCGGGTCTGATCAATACGGAGGCCTTTGCGGACTACCCGGACGAATTCTTCGAGTCCCAGATTCCCCTGATCCCGCTCGGGCGTCTGGGCAGTCCCGAAGATGTGGCCTACGCGGCCCTGTACCTGTGCTCACGCGAGGCGGCGTTTGTGACGGGCGCCGTTCTCACAGTGGACGGCGGCGAAACGCGCATCTGATCCCTATGATCAGGGTGCGCGCCCTGGACCGGCCCATTTTCCAACCAGAAGGTAGAAGCATGCCAGCAACAGCAATCGTCGGAGCGCAGTTCGGAGACGAGGGCAAGGGCCGCATCGTAGACTATCTGGCTCGCGGTGCGGCGATGGTGGTCCGGTTCCAGGGGGGCAGCAATGCCGGCCATACCGTGGTGAACGAGTTCGGCACGTTCAAGCTCCACGGAATCCCCAGCGGAATCTTTTTCCCGGACACGCGGAACGTCATCGGCAGCGGTTGTGTGGTGAATCCGGAGACCCTGGAGGAAGAGATCGAGGATTTGGAAGCCCGGGGGGTCAGTACGAACAATCTCTGGATCAGCAACAGGGCCCACATGCTGATGCCGTATCATCGGGAAGCGGACGGCCTTGAGGAGGAGATGCGCAGCGGAGATCAAAAAATCGGCACGACCGGGCAGGGAATTGGTCCGGCCTACAGTGACAAGACGGCACGGGAAGGATTGCGGATGGGCGATCTTCTCAACAGTTCCTGGCTCGAGGTACGACTGGAAAGCGCGGTGGCACGGGCCAATCGGTACCGCCAGTCGATGGGGGCCGCACCGGTGGACGCGGACCACATGATGGCTGTCTGCGATCGGGCGCGTACCGCCTTGGCGGATCGGATTGTGGACACTGTGCCCATGATGAAGGAGGTCCTCGACGCGGACGGCCACATTCTGTTGGAAGGACAGCTTGGGGTGATGCGGGACCTTGACTGGGGGATCTATCCCTTTGTCACCTCCAGCAATCCCACCTCGGCATTTGCCGCGGCCGGTGCCGGGCTGCCCATTCAGGCCATCCGTCGCGTGGTCGGTGTGGCCAAGGCCTACAACACCGCCGTGGGCACGGGGCCGATGCCGGCGGAACTGCATGACAAGGACGGTGCCAGATTGCGGGAGATCGGCCACGAGTACGGCGCCACCACCGGACGTCCCCGTCGGTGCGGCTGGCTCGATCTGGTCGGGTTGCGCTACGCGGCTTGGATCAACGGCATCACCGAGCTGTGCATGACCAAACTCGACGTCCTGGACGGGTTCAAGTCGGTCCGGGTTTGCACGGGTTATCGCATGCCCGATGGTCGGGTCGAGCGGGACAGCGTTCCCGATGCTGCCGATCTGGCGGGAATTACTCCGATCATGGAGAGTTTTCCCGGCTGGGAAGAGGACACCACCGGGTGTCGCTCCTTTGACGAATTGCCGCGCAACGCCCGGGCGTACGTGACCTGGATTGCCGACCAGGTCGGGATTCCGATTCCCTACATCGGGGTCGGTCCGGCGCGCGACCAAATGGTGGTCAACCCCGGCGACTGAAGTTCGCACACCGTACCATGGCTCGATGACCGAGACGTTCAGCCACGATACATTCATCTCGCCGTTGAGCTGGCGTTACGGCAGCCGGCGCATGCGGGCGGTTTGGAGCGAGGTTCGCAAACGCAAGTTGCTGAGGCAGTTTTGGGTCGCCTTGGCGAAGGCGCAGGCGGAGTGCGGCGTCGTGACCTGGGAACAGGCCAGGGACCTGGAAGCCAGTCAGGACGATGTCGACCTGCGTCGTGCTGCCGAGATCGAGGCCGAGGTGCGCCATGACCTGGTGGCTGAAATCCGGACGTTTGCGGAGCAGTGCCCCCTAGGCGGAGGCATCATCCATTTGGGGGCAACGTCGAACGACGCCCTGGACAACGTCGATGCACTGCGCATGCGGGAAAGTCTTGGTCTGGTGGAACGACGACTGGCGGATCTGCTGGCAACGGTTGCCGACCGGATTGAACAGTGGGCCGACGTGCCGGTGATGGCGTTTACCCACATCCAGCCGGCGGAACCCACTACGGCCGGATACCGGATTGCCTGTTTCGGCCAAGACCTGCTGATGGATTTCGCGGCCGTGCAACGGGAGCGCCGCGCTGTCAAGGGCAAGGGAGTCAAGGGTGCCGTGGGAACGGCGGCACCGTTCGCGGAACTGCTGACAGGCACTGGCTGGACCGCCGCCCAACTGGAGCAAATGGTTATGCGAAGTCTGGGTTTGGAGGCGTTTACAGTCGCAACGCAGACCATGCCCCGCAAGCAGGAACTGCAGATAGCACAGGTTCTCAGCGGCATTGCCGGTTCCCTGCACAAGTTTGCCCTGGACAGCCGCATCCTCCAGAGCCGGATGATCGGCGAGTGGTCCGAAGAGTTCGGTGAACACCAGGTCGGTTCAAGCGCAATGCCGTTCAAGCGCAATCCGATTGCTGCCGAAAATATCTGCAGCCTGGCGCGGCAAGTGTCGGCCCAGGTCTCGGTGGCTTGGCAGAACCATGCCAATGCCATCCTGGAGCGGACTCTCGATGACAGTGGTAACCGACGGCTGTTTCTTCCGGAACTGTTCCTTCTCACCGACGAAATCCTGCGCCGCGCGGGGATACTGCTCAAGGGCCTGAGTCTGGACCGTCGGCGGAGTCGTTCGACGCTGGACGGCTACGGGCAATTCGCGGCCAGTGAACGCGTCCTGCTGGCCGCGGTGCGCGCCGGCGGCAACCGCCAGGTCCTGCATGAGGTTTTGCGCCGCCACTGTATGACTGCATGGTCCGATGTGGAGCAGGGGAGAGACAATCGACTGTCCGACCTGCTGGTGGCCGATCCGGACATCCGCGCCTGGTTGCTGCCGGAGACAGTGCACTCCCTCATGTCGGTGGACACGTATCTGGGAGACGCACCGGCTCGGGCCCGGGCGGTGGGTTCCGCCATCCGGCGGGTTGCCGGCAACGGAATTGCTGCCGACGGTCCGGATGGTGCGTGATGCGGTTGGCGGTGCTGGCCGACATCCACGGCAACCTGCCTGCGCTCGAGGCCGTGGTTGCTGATGTCGAACGCCATCGGCCCGACCATGTGATCGTTGCGGGCGATCTCATCAACTCGACACCGTTCAGTGTGGAGGTGGTTGAGTTCATCATGCAGCGGGACTGGCTCGTCATCAGGGGCAACCACGAGTTCTACTATCTCGACTTCAATTCGCCCCGCGTGCATCCGGATCTCGAAAACCCGTCGCGTTGGAGGGCACTCCATCAACTCAACCGGATTGTTCCGGAGCACTTGGGAAACTACCTGGCTGTACTGCCGGACGACCTGTCGCTGAAGTGGCCAGCACACGAACCCCTGCGCGTGGTCCACGGCATGCCGGGTGATCCGCGTGCCGCCGTGTTTCCGTTTACAACCGACGAGCAGGCCTCGGAACTGCTCGCCGGCGTGGTTGAACACACCGTGGTCACGGCCCATACCCACATACCCGGTGAACGGCAGGTGGACCGGCAGGCCCATGCACCGTCCGCCCTGTCGCCCAATCCGCCCTTCAAGGAACCGGAGTTGCGGGCTGGCCACTGGCACATCATCAACCCCGGTTCGGTCGGGTTGCCCCTAAACGGCGATCCCGGTGCCGACTATGCGATTTTGGACAGCCTGCCGGGTGCCGACGAGGGCGAAGGCTGGACCGTTACTTTCCGCAAAGTGCCCTACAATCGAGAGAAGACGCTGCGGGCATACTTCGATCGCGGGGAGTTTCGGACGGGCGGTGCCATTGTGGAATTGTTCTACTGGGAAGTCGTGTCCGCTCGGCCCGAGATCATTGAGTTTTTCTCGTGGGCACGCCGGCAGGGCCTGAACAGCCTGGACATCGACCGGAATCTGGCCCTCTACAAGCAACACACCGGCAGGGACACGGCAATCGAAGCCATTGATCCAACAGGCTTGTACAAGACCGCCGAATTCAGGCATGCCTGACTCCCCAGTTACCAACCGCGATGTGGCCGAAGCCCTCCGCAATACGGCGGATCTGATGGCCTTGCAGGGAGCCAACGCCTTCCGGGTCAATGCCCTGAAACGGGCGGCCGATCAAGTGCAGGACCTGGAAATCGGCGTGGCCGACGCGGCGCACAACGGCAACCTGCGAGACATCAAGGGAATTGGCAAGAGCATAGAGGCCGAGATCGAAGCCATGGTTGATACGGGCCGCATGCCGGCCCTGGACTCCCTGGCGGAACAAATCCCCATGGGCCTCCTGGAAGTGGTCCGCGTGACCGGGGTTGGACCCCGCAAGGCCCGCCTCCTGTGGGAAACACTTGACATAAATTCACTGGCAAGCTTGGAGACGGCTGTACAGGGCCAGCAACTGAGGGAACTCAAGGGCTTTACGGCCAGAACGGAGGCTGCGCTGGCCACGGCCATCCGTCAGATCAGGGAGCGGCCTCCGCCAGAGGATCCGATCGGGTTCGTGCTTCCGGTGGTGGAATCGGTTGTTGAGGGTTTGAAGGTTGAAGGTGGACCCGCAGTCGCGAGGGTTTCGGTGGTCGGAGATCTGAGGGAATGGCGTGCCACCGTGCGCGATCCCATGATTCTGGTGGAAACCCGCCACCCGGACGCCGTTGGCAAGGTGTTGGCCGGTCTGTCTCAGGTAGCCGCCGTGGGCAACATCGTGACCGGAACGTGCCGGGTGGTCCTGCATGCCGGCTTTGAACTGTCCGTTGTCATGACGGGTGCCGACCGTTGGGACATGTTGATGACCACACTGTCCAGTGATGGGGATGCCGCGGAGTTCATCTCCGAATTGGCCGACCGCATCGAGCCGGATCCGGTCAGTGAAAAGGGTCTGGCCCGGGTATTGGGCATTCCCGGCTTCGTGCCGGAACAACGACATCGCATTACCAAGGACCTGCACCGGTCGTTGACACCGGGTGCCGATCTGGTGAGCCTCGCCGATCTGACGGGCGAACTTCACGGGCATTCGACCTATAGCGACGGTCACCAGTCCATTGAGCAGATGGCAAGGGCCGCCCAAGGCCGCGGATACAGTTATTGGGCGGTCACCGATCACGGGCTGGGCCACGGGTTTGGCGACAGCATGGATGCCGCCAGACTGGAGAATCAAGCGTCCGAAATCAACGGCCTGAACGCGTTGTTTGAGGAGGAAGGGCTGGACTTCCGACTATTGAAGGGCATCGAAGCCGAAATCCATGCGGATGGTTCGCTTGGATTGGACGATGGTACGCTGGCCTGTTTGGATGTCGTCGTAGCCAGCATTCACGGTTCCCTGCGGCAGGACCGGGACACCATTACCGAACGTTGTCTGCGGGCGGTGGCCAATCCCCATGTTGACATTCTGGGCCATCCCACGAGTCGTCTTCTGGGACGCCGTGATCCATCCGCCCTGGACATGGAAGCTGTGTGCCGGGCTTGCAGGGAGCATGGAACCGCCCTGGAAATCAACTGCAATCCCGCCCGTTTGGACTTGGGCGACGAACTGGCCCGCATGGCGGCTCGCCATGGTTGCCTCCTGGTCCTGAATTGCGACGCTCACGATGTCAACCACTTCGATTTCATCCGATATGGGCTGGGAAGCGCCCGACGCGCCGAGTTGCAGCCGTCACAGGTACTCAACACGCGGCCCGTCGACGCGGTTCTTGGGTGGTTCAACAGCTGACATGCTGGTGCTGAGCAGGCGACGGGAATAGCATCATGTTTCGTCGGTCCAAACCGATTTCGGCACCGCCCAGCAAGCATCCGGGCACCGCAGGGCAGACAGAAACCACCGGTCGCCGCAAATGGGTACGCTGGGTTGTCATCCTGGCGGTGGTTACGGGGGCCGGCCTGGCACGGAATCAATATCCGGGGCTGGTCCAATCCATCGCCCAGATGCCCTTGGTGCAGGATGCGTTTGGGGATTTGACGGGGTTGCCCTTGGCTGGCCTGCTCGGTTCGGGTCAGGAACCTGATGGGTTGTCGCCTGCAGGTGTCGATCCCGACGTTCCAAGCAACGCTGCGGATGAAGCTCCCGCTACTTTGGGCGACGAGAACACGGTCCGCGTCCAGGCTACGCCCACCGGTTCGGACAACGGGCAGCAGTCGACAGAGTCGGGGGACGACGCGCTCGCCGCGGAAGTTCGAAGCAGTCAGATTGTCGATTCCCCGGCCTGGGCGGTGGGGACGGTGGTTCAGGGAGCTGCCGGAATGTCCCAAATCCCCTTGCGGATGGACCCGGACGCCGACAATCCCACGATGATCGCGGCCATGTACGCACCGGCGACGAGTTTCAGCATCGTGGAAGCATCCCTGGAGTATGTCTATCCCGTGGTCATCGACGGCGAAGGCTGGTGGCGTGTTCAAGCCCAGGACGGCCTAACCGGCTGGGTTCAGGAAGCCCACCTCGAATGAAGCTTCGGACAGGCGAAACCCGGCACCGCACGTCTGCATGACAGTTCAGGAGCGCCTGCAACACCTGCGCAGGCTCATTCAAACCAGCCAGCACCAGTACTACGTCGATGATCGTTCCGACTTGTCGGACGAGGAGTTCGATGCGGCCTGGGAGCAGTTGCTGGACATTGAACGGGCCCATCCCGAGCTCGTAACCCCGGACAGTCCCAGCCAGCGGATCGGCGGCTCCCCGGCCAGCCAGTTCGCCAAGGTTGAACACCCCCACACACTGCTTAGCCTGACCAACGTGTTCAGTGCCGAAGATCTGATGACATGGCGCGAACGGCTGGTGCCACAACTGGAACCGGATCTGCAGGAATCACTTGGATGGGTGCTTGAACCCAAAATCGACGGTTTGTCGATAGCCCTGGAGTATCGCAACGGCTTGTTCACACGGGGTGCAACGCGAGGCGACGGTGACGTAGGCGAGGACGTGACGGCCAACCTGCGGACCGTCAAGCAAATCCCGTTGCGAATCCCGGCTGCGCATACGGCAGGGGCATCGGTGCCGGAGGTCCTGACGGTACGGGGCGAGGTATACGTCCGCAAGGAGGACTTCGTCGCGTTCAATACAACCCTGGCTGCCCAGGAAGACCGCGTGTACGCGAATCCGCGCAACTTTGCAGCTGGCAGCCTGCGCCAGTTGAACCCCAACGAATCGTCCAGAAGACCGCTGAGGCTGTGGGTTTTCGAGTTGCTGGACATCGAGGGTGGCCCCGATCTCCCGACGCACGGGGCGCGTTTGACATTCCTGGCACAGCTTGGGTTTCCGGTGGCACACGATGCCATCCACAGGTTTGCCGACGGTGAGTTCGCGGCCCTGGTGGAAGCTGCCGACCGCTTCCTGGACACCAAGGCCGACCTTCCGTACGAAGTGGACGGGGTGGTGGCCAAGGTGGATGGGATAGCCGCTCAACGGGTTCTGGGGCAGACCGGACGCGACCCGCGGTGGGCCAGGGCCTACAAACGGGCAGGGGAACAGGTGGTCACCCGCCTGCTGGAGATTGAGACGTTTGTGGGTCGAACCGGGGTGGTGACCCCCAGAGCCCGGCTCGAACCGGTTCCGGTGGGCGGCGTGGTCGTGGAACACGCGACACTGCACAACTTCGACTATGTGGCTTCCCTGGACCTCCGGGAGGGGGATCAGGTCGTGGTCATGCGCGCCGGTGATGTGATTCCGCGGGTTGTCAAGGCCCTGCCGGAACACCGAACCGGCAGTGAAAGTCCCTGGACGCCGCCCGAACATTGCCCGTCATGCGGGACGGTGCTGGTCCAACAGGAAGACGAAGTGGCCCACCGATGTCTCAATCGAAATTGCCCGCGGCAGTTGACGCGTGCCATTGAACACTTCGTAAGCCGAGGTGCACTCGACATTCGCTCGTTCGGCGTGCGCCAGGCGGAGCTGTTTGTTGATCTGGGTTTCGTTGGCGACGTGTCGAACGTGTACCGCCTGCCCTGGTCGAAGATCGCCGCACTGAAATCGTATGGCGAACGACGGATCGAGGGCCTCAAGGCCGGATTGGCCGCAGCCAAATCCAGACCCCCGGCGCGGCTGCTGCATGCCTTGGGCATTCCCTTTGTCGGCCTGCAGGTTGCGGAGTTGATCTGTGACGAAGTGCGCAACCTGTTGGAGTTGCCGCATTGTGCCGCGGATGACCTGGAACTGATCGATGGCGTGGGACCCGAGATCGCCCGGGCCGTGACCGAATTCTTTTCCGATCCGGTGCGGCGCCGGGAATTGCACTCGCTGGCCCTTTCCGGTCTTTGCATGTTGGGACCCGAAAAAGCTGCAGTGCCTGAGTCCGAGGAGGCGGGGATCGCCGGCAAAACCTTTGTGATTACGGGCAAGCTGTCCGGATTCACCCGGTCCGAAGCGACGGTTCGCCTCAAGGGACTCGGTGCCAAGGTGGCCGGATCGGTTTCCGGCAAGACGGACTACGTGCTGGCCGGCAAGGATGCCGGATCCAAGCTGGCCAAGGCCCAAAAAATCGGGGTGTCCGTACTGGACGAGCGCAGGTTCCTGGACCTAATCGGCAACCTCGAAGCAGGCTGACCGGAGGGCATTCCGGCAGGGGTCAGGTGCCTTGGTGCTAAGCCACGGCCGCCCGCATGCGGGCGACGGCCTCCTCCAACAGTGATTGGCTGGTGCCCAGATTGATGCGGGCCCACGTGTGACCACCGGTCGTGTGGTAGCGGCTTCCATCACTCAATGCCACCCGGGCGTGGTTGAGAAAGAATCGGTAGGGATTTTCCACCACGGCGCCGAAGTCAACCCAGCTGAGGTACGTGCCTTCCGGCCGCGTGGTTCGGACACCGGGGAAGGCGGCGAGCAGTGCTTGTTCCATGTAGTCGCGGTTGGTGGTCAGGGTCTGGCGCAACTCTTCAAGCCAGGTACGGCAGTCCGGATGACTGTAGGCGGCCAAGGCTGCCGCGTAGCCCATGACGTTGACATGGGGCACAATGCCCATGGCAACCTGTTCCACCAGGGTGCGCAACGCCGGGTTGGGCACGATAGCCACACTGCAACCCAAACCGGGCATGTTGTATGTCTTGCTGGGCGCCATCAGCGTGATCGTCGAGTCGGCGATTTCCGGCTCAAGCGAGGCGATGGGCAGGTGCCGGCGGCCTTCGTGCATGAGGTCGCAGTGGATCTCGTCCGAGCAAATCACGACGCTGCGGTTGAGGCAGAACTCGGCCAGTTCCAATAGTTCTTGCCGGTCCAGGCTGCGGCCAGTCGGGTTGTGGGGATTGCACAGGAGAAACAGGGCGGTGGAATCGTCTGCGGCCGCCCGGAACCGCTCCATGTCCAATTTGAAGTGCAGCAGGCCGTCGTTGTGGTCATGCAGCATCGGTATGGACTGCAGCTTTCTGTCCTGCAACCCCGGCGCGGCCAGGAACGGCGGGTAGACGGGTTCGTGTGTCATTACACCGGAACCGGACCGGCCGATGGCACGGACTACCAGGTTCAGGCCGGACACCAGACCCGGCAGGAAGACCAGTTGGTCCGGGGATACGTGCCAGTCGTACTGTTCAAGCAGATGGGTGCAGAACCATTCGCCCACAGCCTCTTCCGTGGCCCCGTAGCCAAAGATGCCGTGTGCGGCCCGCACCTGCAGCGCCTTGATGATGGGTTCCGGGGATCGGAAATCCATGTCGGCAACCCATAGTGGGATCACATCGCGGTCATATGTTTCCCACTTGCTCGAATCCCAGCCGCGGCGATCAACGTAAATCATGGTGTTTGGCTCCGAAGGAACGGGTACGGTGAGCCGGTTGTCAACGGCGTATTCGTCCACCGCCAGGTACTGTCGGTCGTTGTCCGGCGAGGACTTCATCACGGCCCGTGACATGGCTGTGGTGGCGATTGGGTTGGTTACCAGCAACAGGAATCCAAGGGCAACCATCAGCAGGAGCGAACCTTTTTCGTGGTTACCCACAAATTGGAAGTAATAACCCGTGGCCAGCAGCAGAAGAAGAATCCCCAGAGATGATCCGAGGCCGGCCGCGTGCATGCGGGCGAGCGCGTTCGTCATGCGCAGGACCCCCAGCGATGCCGTCAGCATCAATAGGGTGCCCAAACCCATGACGCCCAGCAGCATCCAATATTCCCAGTGGTTGAGGACTTCCATGGGTATGCCCGCGTCAGCCGTCCCCTTCAAGGAATCGGGACAGCAGGACCGTTCCCAGGAACCCGAGCACGGCGGTCACAATGGCCACGTCGTAGATGTCCGAACGTCCCAGCAACATGGACACGAGCAGGACCACGGCCACGGCCTGCACCGCCAGGAGGTCGAAGGACACTGTCCTGTCAGGAGTTTCCGGGCCGCGCACCAAGCGGATAACGGTCAGCACCATCGATACGGCGATAATCAGCAGGCAGAATTGGACGCCGGTTTGAAACGGCGCGTAGGCGGATTCCATGGCGCTACTCACGGGCCAGTTGCATGATGCGCCGTTCAAATCCGTGGCGCGTCTGCAACCGGAACTGTTCCGGGTCGCGACCGTCCAATAGGTGCACGTACAACAGCCGCCGGCCGTCGGGACGGAAGCGGCTGTCGACCGCAATGGTGCCGGGTGTCAAGGTGATCGACGAGGCGAGCAACAGAGTTTCGATGTCCGTGTCGGCCCACAACTCGTAGGCCACCAATGCCTGAGGGTGTCTTTTGCCGGTGAGGATGTTCACAGCCACCACGATGCAGGATGCGGCAATCTGCCACGTGAGATATCCGACGTAGAAGAAGATGCGGGTGAGCCAGCGCAGATACGACCTGCGGTAGATTGTCAACACCACGGCCACGAACAGGAATCCGCCGGCAGCTGTCCTGAGCGTAAACGTGCTGTTGAACACCATCCACAGGATGGCCATCAGGGTGTTGCCAACCAGCATGACGAGGTGACGCCAAACGGCGAACCGCTCGGTAGCCAACTTGGTTGCGTCTTGGGTCATGTCCCGATGCCTTCCCCTGCAATCCTAATGGCTTGCGTCCGCCAGATGGCCGGCGAGAGCCACGCTGTCGATGTAGGCTTCCACGTCCGTCAGCGTTGCCGCAGCCTGGTTGGCTACGCTCCAGGCACTTTCGCCAAACACCCCCATTAACAGACTGCATCCGACCAGCACTGCAATCGGAGTTAGGGTAAGCATGCCGAAACCGGGCCCAAGTCGGGTGGGAGCGGCCGCTGGCCCGTCCGTGTTCCGGACCGGCGGCGGGGCTCCCCAGAACGCGCCTTGCCAGAGGCGCATGATCATGTACAGGGTTACGAAGCTGGACAGGACCGCGACGGCCAGGAGCAGCCACTGTTCCATGGAAATCATCAGGAGCAACAGGCCCAGTTTTCCAGTGAAGCCGCTGAACGGAGGGATGCCGGCCAGCGAAAGTGCCGTCAGAAAGAACCAGATCGCCAACCACTGGCGATGCGCCAGTAGACCTCCGGTACCTCCGTCCGGTCCGGGGACCACCCTTCCTGTTTGTAGTTCCAATTCAATCGCCCCTCCCGCCATGAGCACGGCGGTCTTGACGACCATGTGGTGGGCCAAGTACAGGATGGCCGGTGCCAGGCCGACGGCCAATACCCCGTTGCGCGTGCCGGCCAGTGCCAGCCCGGCAAAGATGAAGCCGATGTGGCTGACAATCTGAAAGCTGAGGGCGCGCCTCAGAGTGTCTCCGGACAGGCCTCCCAGTGTGCCCACGACCATGGAAGCGCCGGCCAATGCCAGGAAGGCAGGTTGCCAGGCAGCCAATTGCTCGGGGAACAGGAGTGGAAAAAGTCGGAACAGCGAATAGAGACCAACCTTGGTCAACAGGCCTCCAAACAGGGCATTGACCACCGGGTGGGTGGTGTGATAGCTGCAAGGCAGCCAAAAATGCAGGGGGAAAAGGGCCGACTTGCCGGCGAACGCCACAAACAGTAGGCCGGCCATCATCGGCACAAGCCAGGCCGGGAGGTTCGGTTGGCGCAGCAATACGGCAATGTGGGCAAAGTTGAGTGTGCCGAGTGTCCCGTAGGCAACGGCCACGGCACCCAGAAACACCATGCTGCCAAGCAGATTGAGGACCACGAAACGCAACCCGCCCCTGATCTGATCCCGTTGTCCGCCGAGCGTAACCAGCACAAAGCTGGTGATGACAAGGATCTCAAAGAACACGTAAAGGTTGAACAGGTCGCCTGCCAGAAAAGTTCCGTTGACACCCATGAGAAGAAACAGGGACAGGGGGTAGAACCCCATCCGATCCCGCTGATCGAGAACGTCGATCGCGAATGGAACGGTGCCCAGGTAAATCACAGCCGTCAGCAACAGAAGCAGGGCCGAGAACACATCCGCCACCAGCACGATTCCAAACGGGCCGTGATGGCCTCCCACATGAAGGACCAGGTTGGTTCCCTGCACGGTCCGCGCCATCAGCCACAGGGCCAGGATGAGATTGACGATCCCGGCCAGCAGGGCCGCCAGACTGTGCGTGTGCAGACGCGGGAGCAATTGAAACCGCGGTATCAACAGGCTCCCTCCGGCTGCGCACAAAGGGATGATCGCGAACAGGGCAAGGAGGTTGGCCAGGTTTGAACTGTCGGTCACCGGGTCGCTCCTGTTGCATCCGCACCGGGCGCGGCCGAGCGGGGTTCGCTCAAGGTGTCCTCGAGGTACATGTAGTCGTCGGGTTCCCCGGAGCGGCCTGGACTGAAGTGCTCGACTTCATGGTAGGCGGTGCCGTCTCGTACCTCGTGCAACCGCTGAACCAGCGCGATCAGATAAGCGGTTACCCCGAAGCCAATCACGATCGCGGTCAGAATCAGCGCGTGGGGCAGGGGATCGGCAAAATGGCCGGCTCCCGGCCATTCATCGGCCTTCCGCGGCGGCAAGGGCAGGATCGGTACGGTTCCCGCGGTCAGTCCGGTGGCGCTGAATATGATGAGGTTGAAGGCGTGGCTGATCAGCCCCAGACCCAAAATCAGCTTCATGGCATGTTGGCGCAGGATCAAGTATGTGCCCGACCCCAACAACAGCGTGACGAGCAAGGCCAGCAGCAGAACACTCATGACGGTGGCGGGACCTGCTCTTGACCGACCGACCGGTCTTCCATGTCCTCCATGTCCAGCAGTTGTTCCAATCGGGCCGACCGGGTCAGCGTGAGATCCAGGAGGAAGAGTGACGTTACCGACATGACGACCAGGAATACGCCAAAGTCAAAGGCCAGGGCCGTACTGAATTCAACCTCCAGCCAAGGCAGGTGGAAGTACACCGGTGCGAACACGGTGCCGGACTGCGGCCAGCCGAAGATGATTGCCAACACTGCGGTCAGCAGGCCCAGGCCGGACACCGGTAGCAGCAGGCGGCCGACCCGTCTCTGAACCGTCACGGCACCTTGGCTGATGATGGCCAGCTCGACCACCGCGGCGGCCATCAAACCGCCGACAAAACCGCCACCGGGCAGCAGGTGGCCCCTTAGGAGAAAAAAGAACGCCAGCAGAATCAAGGCCGCGGTGAGGCCATTCAGGACGTATTTCAGATAGAGTTCGGTCACGGCACCCCCACGTCCGGGTCAATCCCACTTACTCCGACGCCGGTCTGCGCCGAGGCCGAAACCGATAGGCGCGCACCAGGCTGTACACGCCGATGCCCGCGATGGCAATCACGGTCATTTCGCCGAAGGTATCGAAACCTCTGAAGTCGGTCAGGATCACGTTGACGACGTTGGCGGCCCCGTGCGCGTCCAGCCACGTGGCCCGGATCATCTCGCCGCTGATCGGCTCGAACCGCGGTCGGCCGGATGCCAGCAGGACCAGCACAAACCCGAATACACCCGTGACACAGGCGATGCCAATGTTCCTGATCTTGTGCCCCAGTGGAAGCCGGGGCGGCTGCGCGGCCGGCAGCTTGTAGAGGATGAGGATGATCAGCACGAACACCAGAACCTCGACCAGGAGCTGCGTCAGGGCAAGGTCGGGGGCTGCGAACAGGACAAAGAACAGGGTCACGTTCAAACCGACTACGCTCAAGGCGATGATGGGTGCCAACCGGTTGTTGGAAGCAAGAACCGTTAGTGCCGCCATCAGTGACAAGAGCAGGATGGTGCCTTCCAACCACAGCGCCACAGGACTCTCCGCCACGATTCGCAGATCGGAGGGATTGAACAGCGATCCCAGGCGGTTGGCCACCAGGACCACCACCAATACGGCTGCCCCCAATACGATGGAAATGTGGCTGGTGAGGGACAAGTCCTGCAGACCATGGGAAATCCACGAAGCTCCGCGCGCGGCCAGCCCCAAGGATCTTTCCAGCAGCCAGTCCCCGGAAGGCACCCAGTCCACCCCCCGATGCAGGACGCGCAACGTGCGAAAGCCCAGCAGGTACGCCCCGGTACCGGCCGCCAACGCGGCCAACGAGAGCAGAAACACGGCGTTGAAGCCGCCCCACAAGTGGACGTGGACAGACTGCACCTCACCGCTGATGGCCGATACCGCGTCCTGAACCAAAGGTTGGAACCAGCGGTCCAGGGTCAATGGCAACGTGAATCCAATCACCGCCAGTGCCATTGGCCCTGCCACCATGGTCGCCGCGGGCGGATGCAGTCGGTGGGTCCGGTCCACCGCCGCGTCCGGTTCCCGGCGCAAGAAAATCCGGTGCACGAAAGCGATCGCCAACCATGCAAAGGCTGTACCGCCGATCAGGACCCCAATCAGGCCCAACCAGGCGACCCATGCGGTGTCGGCCAGGTGCAGGAGGCTGTCAAGCAGGTATTCCTTGGACAGGAATCCTCCCCAGACGGGGAGGGCGGCCAGGGAAAGGGCGCTGGCCACAACGATTATGAACACGGTCCACAATGGACGGGCCTGCCCGGCGAGGCGCCGAATGTCGCGCGTACCCGTGGCGTGTTCGATCATCCCCGCGGACAGAAACAGGGGGCCCTTGTACAGGGCGTGGGCCAGGATGCCCACCACCGCGGCCACCAAGGCGGCCTTGCCGGACTGCCCCAAGGCAACAAACAACAATCCCAGCTGGGCCAGGGTGGCATAGGCGAGCATTCCCTTCAGGTCCGTCTTGGTCATCGCCAGCACCCCGCTGACGGCACAGGTCACGGCGCCAAACCCGACCAGCACGGGCAGCCAGGCTGGATGATCCGCAAACGCGGGATGGGTGCGGGCTACCAGGAATATGCCGGCCTTGACCATGGTCGCGGAGTGCAGGTAGGCGGACGCCGGCGTTGGCGCCGCCATGGCACCCGGCAACCAGAAATGAAAGGGGAACTGACCGGACTTGGTAAATGCGCCGAGCAGGATTAACACCAGCGCCGCCGTGGTCATGTCGTCGGCTCCTGCCGGTGGCGCTGCGTTCCAGGCCGAAAACGTCCAATCACCCGTCGCCTGGCCCAACAGCAGGAATCCGGCCAGCATCGCCAACCCGCCACCGCCGGTGACAATCAAGGCGTTGCGCGCGCCGCGTTGGCTGGCTGTCGCACTGAATCCGTGGCCGATCAGAAGGTAGCTTGTGAATGTTGTGCCTTCCCAGAACACGAAAAACGCCAACACGTTGTCCGACCACACGATCCCCAGCATGCTGGCCATAAAGAGAAAAAGGAACAGGTAAAAAGCACCCAGTCGGGGATCGCCTTCCAGATAGTAGTGCGTGTAAAGTGCGACGGCTGCACCAATCCCCAGGATGATCACCGTAAACAGCAGCGACAATCCGTCCAGCCTAAAGGTCAGGTCCAGGTTGAACGAAGGCAGCCAGGTCCAGTGTTCGTGGTAGGTAGCGTCCAACATGACGGTGCGCCGCCAAATCCAGCCCAGAACAGCCAAGGGTACGACTGCGCCAAACCACGCGGCTTGCCGCGTGGTTTCGGGCTTGGTCCTCCACAGGATCAAGCCTGACAGGCTCAATATGGCCAGACTTCCTAGCAACATGCCTGACGTGCGGTGGGGTTCGGGGAGGACAACGGTCTGGCCAAGACGGGTTGAACGGTTGATGTCCGGAAGTCGGCCGGGGTTCAATTGGGGCCCAACACCATCCGTTCCGGCGGCTTGCTGTTGGGCAACGGGTATCCTCTGCCTGTCCGGGTGTAAGTCTACCGGAAACCACCGTCAGGAGCGCCTGTCATGCATCAATTGCAAACCTTGGAGCACCCCTATGCCCTTGCCGCCGAATTCTCCCGCGACGGTACCCGTCTGGTAACTGCCGGCATGAACAATGATTTGACAGTCTGGCAGACCGTCAACTGGAGGCGGGAAACCCATATCAATGCACACGAAAAAAGCATCAACGCATTGGTCCTGAGCCCGGACGGTCGCATCCTGGTCACCGGGAGCAGTGATTGCACGGCCGCCATCCGATCATTTCCCGATCTGGAGGAGCGTCATCGGGTACAGGATCGCAAGAAGGTGGTGGCAGGCCTGGCCAGGTCTCCGGACACCGATCTGTTCGCGATGTGTTCGTACGGTGGCCGAATCGCGGCCTGGGGCCTTGATGGGCAACCCACTGCCGGCTTCAAGGCCAGCCTCCGCAATTTGACCGCCGTCGCGTTCTGGGAAAAGTCCACTCAGGTCCTGACGGGCGGTCTCGGCGGCGAAATAACCATTTGGTCGTTTCCCGGCGGCCGGTCGTTGGGCACGGTGCCGGCTCATGACATCGCCCTGAGTGCCATAAAGGCCGACGGAGCCAATCGACAGGTGTGGACGCTGGGATACGAGGGCCAACTCAAGTTGTGGGATGCCGAAGGATGGCGACTGATGCGCGGGGAACAGTTGGCGGACGAACGCATCATGGGATGCAGGCTGGACCTCGAGCGCCGGCGCGCGGCGATCCTTACGGCCGGCCGGATACGCCTGTTCGACCTCGATGCCTGGACTTGGCTCGATGCCATTGAGGTCGAATCCAACGTGCTGACCTGCGCAGCATGGTCGCCGGATGGGGCCACCCTCGCGGTAGGATCTGCCGACAGACGGCTACGGATTCTGACAGTGGACTAAGCTGTCCCGAACTGTGTCCACCGCCTTCGCTTGTGTCCGCCTTCAATACCGCCCCCCATGTCCGAATACGCACCTGCCTATCTGCACCTCAACGAAAACCCGCGCACGCCCAGCAAGGCCATCGCCGATGCAGTGTTGGGAGTCCTGTCCGGCCTCAATCGATATCCCAAGGTGCCAAACAGGCTGCACGCCCGGCTGGCCGAGTACCTTGGAGAGGGACTGACGGTTGAGAACATTTCGGTTGGCCACGGGGGTGTGGATGTGCTGCACCAATTGGCCGTTGCCTTCCTGCATCCGGGCGATGAAGCCATCGTTCCCAGACCGAACTTCCCTGTCTACGTCAACAACGTCGCCAACCGCGGTGCGACCCTGGTGCCGGTGGAACTGAACGACTACAGGTTGGACATGCAGGTCCTGCTCGATGCAGTCACGCCTGCCACCAGGATGCTGTATCTGACGAGCCCCCACAACCCCTGCGGTTCACTCACCACTCAGGATGAGTTGGACTGGCTCATGGAGCGTCTGCCGGACCATGTCCTGCTTGTGTTCGATGAGGTGTATTGGCACTTCGCCAGCGCTCCTGACCAGGCCCGCGCCTGGAAGCATGTGCATGCAGACCGCAACGTGGTGGTGCTGCACAGTTTTTCGAAGGCATTCGGCCTGGCCGGCTTGCGTCTCGGCTACGCGGTGTCGCCGCCTCGCGTCAAGCAGATGTTCTGTCCACCGATTTCCGAATTCCGCGTCAACCTGATGACCGAGGCGGCTGGGCTGGTAGCTCTGGGCGATACGGAGGGAGTCCGGGAATCGATCCGCTTGATGCAGGAAGGATGCACGGTCCTGTACAACGCCTTGTCCGGGATGGACGGTGTAATCAGGGTTCTGCCCAGCCAAGCCAGTTTCGTGGCGTTTCGTCCGGACTGTTCCGGTAAGTGGCTGGAGAGCCAACTGGCGGAGCGAAACATCCTGGTGAGGGAACTGTCTGGGTTCCAAATGCCGGGATGGGTGCGAATTTCGGTTGGCAACCCCGGCGAGACGGAGCAGTGTCTCTCCGAAGTGGCCGACATCCTGTCGAACAGGCCGTGATCGGTAATCTGCGGGTTCGTGTTGGGATCTTGTTGAGCAGGGCTTTCAGCCCGGACGTTGGATGGAGGCGGGAACGGAACTCGGCCGCATCGTCGTATACGGGTGGTGCAGCGAAGATCGATTCGTCAAGAGTGGATTCCAACACCTCCTTGCAAGGACGGACCAGGCTGCTCAGACCTGACATGCCCGCTCCGGTACCAGATGATGAACGAAGATTGGCAACATCCGTGCGCGGGCCACAGGCCATGGCAGTTTGGGCTATGGCTCTGCCATCCGTCATCGCCAAGAGGTGCAGTCGCGAGGGAAGAACAAGGCTTTGGGATGGCCCAACCACCCGGACAAGCCAAAAGAGCGAATGGCCTCGGACCCGGGCGAAGAATGACGGGCATTCTTCTCCCTTCCGACCGTGCGCCCGCCTGGATGCCCTGGATCTCCTTGGGCGCCCGCCTGTCTTGTTCCGTCGCCGGTTGCTGCTTCAAGGAACGGATTGGGGCGTGACCTTCCCCGCAAGGATGGCCGAAATCACCATTTGAATTCACTGCTCCAACCAATCCTCAGAAAATCGGCCAGAGGTTGAACATTCTCGACGCCAGGCCTTCGTCGCCGGCATCCAGGGCCTGCGACTCGACCACGGCCACCGTGGCCATGTTCACGATGTCGCGCACCTCGGCTCCGGACTCCAGCACGTGCACAGGCCGGCGCAGGCCGACCAGAATTGGGCCGATCTTGTCCGCGCCGCCGAGTCTGTTGACCAGTTTGTAGGACGCGTTGGCCGCGCTCAACGACGGGAAGATGAGCACGTTGGCATCGGACACTTCGCTGAACGGGTACAGTTGGGCCATGAGATCCGGTTCCACCGCGATGTCGGCCTGCATCTCGCCATCGATTGTGAGATCGGGCCGACGCTCCTTGACCAGTTCGGCAGCGGCGCGCATATGGTCGGATTCGACCCCCTGGGTGCTCCCGAAGTTCGAATAGCTGATCATCGCAATGCGAGGCTCCACGTCAAAGCGCACCGCCACATCCGCCGCATTGATCGCGATGGATGCCAACTCCTCCACGCCCGGATTGATGTTGACAGTGGCGTCGGAGAAGAAATAGAGCTGATCGTTCACGATCATCAGATAGACGCCGCTGACCACCTCACGATCCTCCATGACGCCGACCACCTGCAGGGCGGGACGCAACACGTCCGGGTAGTTGTAGGTCAACCCGGAAATGAAGGCGTCGGCGTAGCCGGTCCTCACCATCATGCTGCCGAAGTAGTTTTCCTGCAACATCATCGCGCGGGCCATGGTGAGGGTGACGCCCTTGCGCCGCCGCGCCTCGTACAGCACCTGAATGTACTCGTCAAGCTCGGGGCTGTCGGCCGGGTTGAGCACTTCGGGTTTGAAGTCCAGCTTCAGCCGGTCGCACAACTCGCAGATGTGGTCCTGGTCGCCCAGCAGGAGTGCCTTGGCGATGCCGGCCTGCTCAATGGAATGGGCGGCCCTGACGATGGAGGTGTGGTTGCCTTCGGCAAACACCAGGCGCTTGGGGTCGCGGGTGGCCTTGATTTGCATGAACCGCATGACCTGTTCGGTCTTGCCCAGACGCTCGGTCAACTCGTTCAGGTAGTCGTCCATGTCCAGCATGCGCCGGGCGACGCCGGACTCCATTGCGGCTCGGGCCACGGCCGGCGCAACCCACATCAGGACACGCGGGTCGAGTGGCTTGGGCAGAACGTATTCGGGCCCCATGACCAGCGACGTCAAACCGTAGGCTGCCAACACCGAATCCGGAACATCCTCCTTGGTCAGATCGGCCAGGGCGCGGGCCGCAGCGATCTTCATTTCCATATTGATGGCACTGGCGTGGACATCCAAGGCTCCCCGGAAAATAAACGGGAACCCCAGGACGTTGTTGACCATGTTGGGGTAGTCGCTGCGTCCGGTACCCATTATCACAGTGTCCGTCCGCGCCGACTTGGCCAGGTCGTATTCGATTTCGGGGTCGGGATTGGCCATGGCAAAAATGATCGGATCGCGAGCCATGCTCCGCACCATCGTCACGTCCATCGCCCCCTTGGCGGACAGGCCGATAAACACATCGGCACCGTTCACGGCTTCGCGCAGAGTCCGCTTGCTCGTTTGGGAGACATAACGCTTCTTGTAAATGTTCATGCCCTCCGTACGCCCTTCGTAGATGACACCGCGCGTGTCGCAGAGCACGATGTTGTCCTGTTGCGCCCCAAGGGCAACAAAAAACTCGGCACAAGCGAGTCCCGAAGCACCGGCCCCGTTGATGACGATGGAAACTTCGTCCAGTTGCTTGTCCACCACTTCCAGCGCGTTGAGCAACCCGGCCCCCGAAATGATGGCGGTGCCGTGCTGGTCGTCGTGGAACACCGGGATGTCGAGTTCCTGGCGCAGGATCTCCTCGATGTAGAAGCACTCCGGTGCCTTGATGTCCTCCAGGTTGATGCCTCCGAACGTGGGGGCAACATTGATAACGAAGTTGATCACTTCGTCCGCATCCAGGGTGGCTAGTTCCAAGTCGAACACGTCGATGTCGGCGAACCGCTTGAACAGCACCGCCTTGCCTTCCATAACCGGTTTGGAGGCCAGCCCGCCGCGGTTGCCAAGGCCCAGGATGGCGGAACCATTGCTGATCACCCCCACCAAGTTGCCCTTGGCCGTGTAGCGGTACGCCAGGCTGGGATCGCGCGCGATTTCCTCGACCGGCTCGCCGACGCCAGGGGAGTAGGCCAGAGCCAGATCGCGCTGGGTGGACATGGGTTTGGTCGGGACAATCTTGAGCTTGCCGGGACGCTTGCCCTCGTGGTAGTCGAGTGCTTCCTGTCGGGAAATTTGCTGCATGGGGGATCAAAATCCGGAAGTGGGTGGGAGAGGGTGGATTCGCCCGGGCGTAGCCCTCGGGTCGGCATGTTCGATCCTATCAGACCCGATTGCCGCCTGTTGTCGCAGACCGACACCCCTCCAGCCGGAGACGCCGAGCCTCGAGCCCGTTCCGCGGCCGATCGTCCGTGGGCTAGACGCCGCCGGCCAGCTTGGCCACCGCCTCGAAAAACGGCAGCCCTTCGGGTGGCCAGGTCCAACGACCCGTAGCATTCAGGACAATGCTCCAACAAAAAACAGCGTACAAGCAGACCAGAGGGATGCCCACCGAACGCCGGGCTTGGAAACCGGTCCACCAGACCACAAGGAACGGCAAGGCACTGGACAGCAGCATGACCGGAAAGTCAAATGCCAGCATGGAAACCGGAGCCGCCAGAGGCTTGATTACCGATGTGATGCCGACGATGGCTAGGATATTGAGCATGTTGCTGCCCACCAGGTTCCCGACTGCGATTTCGCGTTCCCCCTGGCGGATGGCGATGAGCGTGGTTGCCAGTTCCGGCAGGCTGGTACCGATGGCAACAATGGACAATCCAATGATCAATTCGCTGATCCCGAACAGGCGTGCCAGGCCCCCGGCTCCATCGACCAATGCATTGGCGCTGAGCGGCATACCCACCAGCGATAGGCCAAGCACCACCAGGACGGCCGCCAGCCCCCAGCGCCCAAACCGTTGCCAGAAGTCCAAGTCGCCCGCGGTCTCGATACCTTCGGGATGCGCCCGCCCGAAGGCGATAGAGTACGTCATGAAGATTGCCAACCCCGCCAGCAGAATCGCTCCTTCCCATGGCATCACGATACCGTCGAGCGAGAACGTGACCAGCACCACCGAGACCAGGAGCATGGCGGGATACTCCCGGGTCAACAGGCGACGTTGGATGGGGAGGGCTGCAATCAACGAACCCAGTCCGAGAATCAGGCCGATGTTGGCGATGTTGCTGCCAACCACGTTGCCGATGGCGAGCGTCCCGGACGTGTCGGGGTTGAGGTTGTCGAGGATGCTCACCAGCAATTCCGGCAGACTGGTGCCCAGAGCCACAATCGTCAGGCCAATCATAATGGGCGACATGCCCAGGCGGGAGGCCAGCTCGCTGGCGCTGGAGACCAGGCCGTACCCTGCGACGACCAATCCGGCCAGGCCGAGGACGATTTGCAGGAGCAGAATCGGAAGGGCGGAATCGCTCAAAGGGGAACTCGGTTTCGGTATCGGACAGAAGCTGCGGCCCCGGGAGCGCAGCCCATCGATCAGGAGGTGGCCGGACCGTCCAGAATGGATTCCAGCCGTCCCTGCATGGACCACGGCCCTGCCCAACTGATCCGCGCGTTCACCATGCGGCCTGTCAAGTCCTGATTGTGTTCGACGAACACCAGCCGATTCTGGCGGGTGCGCCCGAGCCATCGGCCCTTGTGGCGGCGTTCAATCAACAATTCCACCGAATCGCCAAGCTGGCGGCGGTTCTTGCGCAGACAGATGTCGCGCATCAGCGAGTCCAGGCAGGCATGCCGATCGCGCTTCACAGAATCGGGAACATCGTCCTCCATCCGACGGTTGCTGACCGTGCCCGGCCGCGGACTGTACCGGGCAAGGTGTGCCTTTTCGGGCTGCAGATCGTGCAGCAGGGCCTCCGTGTCCCGAAACTGGCTGTCCGTTTCCCCGCAGAAGCCCACAATGATGTCGGTATGGATGCTGCAGTCCGGCAGTTTGGCTCGGATGTGTCCAATCAGGTCGCGATATTCCTCCTGCGTATAGCCGCGTCGCATGTTTCGCAGGACGTCGTTGTTGCCGGCTTGGGCCGGCACCTCAATTTGCTCGCACACCTTGGGCAGATCGCGCACGGTGTCCAGGATGCGATCCGACAGGTAGGTTGGATGGCTGGTCAGGAAGCGGATACGCCACAGGTTGGGAATGTCGTGGATCGCACGCAGCAAGTCGGCAAGGTCCGGCACCTTGGAATCCGACAGGCCTCCATGCACCGGAACCTGTCCGCTGTGGCCCAGTGGACCGCGAAGGTCGTAGCCGTACCGATCCACGATCTGACCCAAGAGGGTAATTTCCCGGGCCCCCTGACGCACCCTGAGTTCCACTTCCCTTCGAATGTCCTCCAAGGACCGGCTGCGTTCGACGCCGCGCCGGAACGGGATGATGCAGAAGGTGCAGGCATGGCTGCACCCATACACCACCGGAACGTAGGCGGTCACCCCTTGATGATGCAGGCTGTCGTCGCCTGTACGACCCGGGACACTGGGGGGTTCGTCGGTGTCCTGCAGCGTGTGGCGTGTGGAGGTCAGGTGCCTGATCAGCGATTCCGAGTCCCGATTGACGGTGTCCTGCAGCAAGTGGTTGACCAGGGGGATCGGTTCACTGGGGGGCATGAACACGTCCACATGGGGAAACCGTTCGAGCAGGGCAGGGGGTGGGTTGACTCCGACCATGCAACCCATCAGGGCCAGGGTTCGATCCGGTTGCTCCGACTTCCAGCCCTTGAGCGCTCCGAGTTTGCCCACCGCCTTGTTCTCGGCGCTCTGGCGCACCACACAGGTGTTCAGGACGACGACCTCTGCTTCGTCCGGATCGCGGGTCGCGGAGTAGCCAAGATCGGTGAGCGCGTCGGCCACATGCTGGGAATCGGCCGTGTTCATCTGGCAGCCGACCGTCCAAATGTGGAATTTCCTGTTCATTGCTGTCACTTCCCTTGGCCCGGTAGACCGGGCAGCCCCTTCGTCATCTGAATTCCTAGCGTACGTCCGGGTCGGTGGGGTAGACGTCTATGTTTTCCAGGCATGCCCGGTAAGGCAGCGAGACCGCAAACACAATTGTGTCCGCCACATCCTCGGCTTGCAGCATTCGGTTCCGCATCTCCTGGGGAGGGGGTTCGGGGCGTCGATCCAGGATTGGCGTTGCACCAACCCCCGGGTTGACCAGGATCGCGCGGATGCCAAAGGGATTCCCCTCTTCATTGGCAATTCGGTTGAGCGCCGCCATGCCCAACTTGCTGCTGCTGTATGACACGCCGGCCAACAGACTGGGGTAGTTCGCGGCCCGGGAAGCGACGTTGACGATGCTGCCGCGTCCAAGTTCACGCATGCCCGGCATGACCAGTTTGGTCAACAGAAACGCAGCGTCCAGATTTACGGCCAGGACCGTTCGCCACTGGTCAAGACTGGTGTCGGCGTAACGGCGCGGAGCGACGTTGGTGCCGGCGTTGTTCACCAGGATTTCGATTGGACCCAGACGGTCGGCGGCTTCCTCGTACGCCGCGCCGAGGGCATCCGTGTTCGCTACATCCACCGGAATCGCCCGAACACACCCGCTCGCACACTCGATCTCCCCGGCAAGTTGATCCAACGCGCTCTCCGTGCGTGCCATCAGGGCCACCCGCGCACCCCGGGTGGCCAGTGCCCGAGCGGTGGCCGCCCCGAAACCGCTGCTGGCGCCGGTGACCACAGCGGTCTTGCCTTGTAGGTTTAGCACGTAGTGGAGTCCGGATTCATTTTGCTGCCACGCTGCGGCAATTCGTGGCGAGGCACGCCGGTTAAGGATGTTCCCGTACAGGTTTGCCTGGCACCATGACCCGTATGATACATTCTTGCTGCGGCGAATTGCCGGCTGTCGGTGCCTGGTTGGGGGCGCATTGTTTATCCCTGGATCCCACACGCTTAATGGTGCTTCGCCTCGGCCCGGGGAAACCACACGCCTGCCATTGGCGGCGTTGAACCCGGTGGCGGGGTTGGGCGGAACCTTGGGACCGAAGTCCATCCGTGGAAGCAGATTGCGTCTTCCCAACTGGTGTTGTCGGCAAGGGTCGGCTCGTGAAATGCCCACGGTGTGCCCGAATGTCCTCGACGCGCGTCTTGTGCGTCGGCCGAACGGCATTTGACATCGCCTGCATCGGCGCGTTCGTCCCAAGTCCATGATCGCCCCAGGCCAAAGGAACCCCCATGGCCCGAGTGTTGGCCACTGACATCATCCCTCCCCGACCCGTAGACAGTCTGATTTTCGATGTCGACGGTGTTCTGTGGGACACCACCGCGAGCTACGATCCCGCGATTGTCCAGACCATCGATCTGCTGGCGGGCCACATGGGCCGCGACGACCTGTCCGGCCAGGTTGGGGCATCCGATCTGCGTGCGATGAGGCTGGCCGGCGGATTGAACAGCGACTGGGACCTTACCTATGTCGTTCTGGTTGCGCTGTTGACCGGTTGGAAGGATCTGGGCGCGGCCGCCGCGGCGACACACGGAAGAGGTCGGGCCTGGGCTGAGGAGCAACGCGGGTTCGGTGCCAACCTGGAATTCGAACTGCTGCGATACTGGTTCGACCTTGTGTATTGGGGCAGCGAACGCATCGGCGGCGTGCTGGACACCCCGCCGGTCCACGGCACAGACCTGCCGGGCACCTGGCATGCCGAACGCCCCTTGGTAACCGCGTCCCTGTTGGACTGCCTTCGGCATCTGGGGATCGATGCCATGGGCATCGCCACCGGACGGCCCTTGATTGAGCTGCAGACCGTGCTGGACAACGGGCCGTTGCTCGACTACATTGACTTTGACTGCATGTGCCGTGGCGACATACTGACAAAACCCGATCCGGCTGTTGTGTCATGGTGTGTGGATCGCATGCGATCCCGCCTCCCTGCGCAGCGCGGCCGCGAATTGACCATTCTGTACTCCGGCGACACGCGGGACGATCTGGATCTGGTACTCAACTACGACCGATGGGACGCGCGGGAACCATCCGAGGCCTTGTGGATTGGCGCGGTCAGCGTCGTACCCGAATCGGAGTTCGGGCTGTTTCTAGAGGCAGGGGCGGCCGCCTGCATCGACCACATTTCAGAATTGCCTGCCGTCGTTCAGGAATTCCAAGTCCGTACAGGAACCCGACATGAGTGACAGACTCATCATTCCCGGACAACCCAGCGAGCCTGCAGGGCCGGAACAACTGATTGTCCCCGGCGGAGGTGCACGGCCGCCGGAACCGGTGCCATTGTCGTCGGACACGCCCCCCGCCGCCGTTCCGGAATCCGAAACAGGCGGACAGCCAACGGAGGATACGGCAGACGACAGGGGCGCGGCCGCCGGCCTGGAACAGGTTCAACAGTTCCTGAAGAGTCTGCGCTACCCCCCGAGCCAGGTCCAGTTGGATTGCCCGCAGTGCAGTGCCGGGGTGACATCGCTGGTCTTCCCAATCCAGGACTATGGGGCGAATCCGGCCCTGCTCACCATGTTTCTGTCGGGTCAGCTCAATACCGCCCAATGCGGAAGCTGCGGCAATCAGCTGATGACCCAGTTTCCCGTGATGGTGCATTGGCCCGAGCAGGAGTTTCTGGGGGTGGTGGTACCGGAACAGGCCGGAGCTGCGAGCTCACCGCAGGCTGTAATCGGCGGTTTGCAATCGACGTTCCTTACCCGTGTGCCCGCGGGGGAACGCAAGGGCTACATGCTGGCCCCGCGCCAGTTCATGGCCCTGGACCGTCTGCATGACGCCCTGTGGGAGTTTCAGGGCGTAACCCGTGAGATGCGGGAACATAGGGCGGCCGCCATGTCTTTACTGCAACGCATGCTGGGTGTCGCGGACGACACTTCTGCACTGGCTGAACTCGCCCGGTCGGAACCAACCCTGATCGATCGCGAGTTCCTTCTGTTGGCCATGCAGCTGGGTTCGCAGGAAGCCCCCGAGCAGCACACGGGCTCCCCGTTGCAGCAGGTCATTGCCTGGCTGTCCGCCAACACGCAAGCCGGATTGGAAATCAAGCAGCAGCAGGACACGCTCCAGGACATCCTGCAACAACTTCAGGCCGGCATGGACAAGGAGGGTTTGGCAACGCGGCTGGTCCAACTGTGGACGGCCGGAGACGGCCAGGACGTGGTCCTGGCTCTGGTGCAAGCCGTGCCACAGCAGTTCGACTACGAGTTTTTGCTGGAACTGTCAACCCTCATCGAATTGGAGACGGATGATCGGGTCAAGGACAGTCTAGGCCGGATGCGGGAACAAATCGACGACCAGATCAAGCTGATCCAGCAGCAGATGGCGACCCTGCAGCAGAACGCCTACCAGGCCTGTGTGGCCATCGTCTCGGCCGCCCTGCAAAGTCAGGATCCTGCCGAGGTGCTTCGCCGGCAGAGTCGAATGCTGCGCGGGCCCTTCTTCAACGTCCTGATGAACATGATGGCCCAGGCCCAGAAGAATCAGGCACCGCAGGTAGTAAACCGCCTGCTCGAAATTCGGGACATTGCCCTCAATATCCAGGCGGAGTCAATGTCCGAGGAAGACCGGTTCCTCTTCACCCTAATCTCAGCCCGCACCGTGAGTGAAATGCGTGCGGCAATGGAACGTCACGGCGACTTGAACAGCGATTCGTTGCTTGAAAAGCTCGATACGATGGCCAAGGAGCTCGGCGAGAACGACATGGATGTCCAGGCCCGCAAAATCCGCTCGTTGCGCAATGAACTTGTGCTGAGGCGCTGATTTGCCCCAAACGGGTCAGGCCGGGCCGCGGCGCGGCTTTACCGGCGCGCATGCGGACCGTACCTTGCTTTTTGGATTGCCCTCCATCCCGATTGCCTGGTCAAGGAGTTGCTGGTTATGACCTCGTCTGCCTGGCTCAAAGGTGAAATCGTCACCACCGGAACCGAGATTTTGCTGGGTGAGACGGTTGACACCAACGCGTCCTGGATTGCCCAGCAGCTGAACGCGGTCGGCATCAACCTGTACTACAAGAGCACGGTCGGTGACAACATCGGACGGGTGACCGAAGTATTGCAACGGTGTATCAGCCGGAGCGATGTGGTTATCGTGACCGGCGGCCTAGGGCCCACGGCGGACGACATCACACGCGATGCCGTCGCCTTGGCGGTGGGAGACGAACTGGTTCTTGACCAGGCAACGGTGGAGGCGCTGCAGGCCCGATTCTCGAACTGGGGCACGCGGATGACGGCGAACAACCAACAGCAGGCCTTGCTGCCTGCCACTGCGACCATTGTGCCCAACCCCGTCGGAACGGCTCCGGGCTTTCGGGTTTCAAGCAGGGACTGCACGATTTTCGCCCTGCCGGGGGTTCCGCGTGAAATGAAGCGCATGATGACCGACAGCGTGTTGCCCTGGCTCTCGGAACGGACGGGCGGAACGGGAGTCATTCACGTGCGGACCCTGAGGACAATCGGCATTGGCGAAAGTGCAATCGACAACGAAATCAGAGATCTGATGGCCGGCGAGAATCCGACGGTGGGGCTGGCCGCACACACCGGGCAAGCCGACGTTCGATTGACGGCTCGCGGCCGGGACGCAGACGAGGCGGACCACCTCCTGGACCAGATGGAAGAACAGGTTCGGAGCCGTCTGGGGGATCACATCTACAGCGACATCAAAGGCCTGGACATAGCCAGACACATAGTCGAGTTGCTAGAGGCACACGACCGAAGGATTGCGTCCTTCGAACTCAACACGCAAGGCCGCATTGAGGAGCGTCTGCGGTCGCACCAAGGCGACTCGGTGCTTGACAAACGGTCTCAAGGCGAAGAAGTACGGTCCCGCGTCGCCGCGCTCCTGCCTCAAGCAGACGCGTCCGAAGCGGAGTATGAGCAGGCGCTGGAAACCATTGACTTGGTGTTGGCAGCTGCCTGTCCCGACAGTCTGCGCCTAACGGTCCTGGGAACAACCGGGGACGACCATGGTGTCTACCAGAACCGGAAAGGCCACACTTGGGTGTTGCTGGGCGATCGGCACGGCGAACGCCGGACCCGGTTTTCCTTTGGCGGCACGGATGAACTAACGGCGATTTGGATAGGCAACCGGTGCTTCGATTTGGTCCGTCGATGGTTGTTGGCCCGTGCGTAACCAGGATTGCCCAGGCCATCGGCGCCGGCCCCTGGCAGCCGGGCGTTGAAGTCGACGCAAATCCGGAACCGACGCAAAACAGAGGAAAGTTCAAAGTTCAGGTAGTATCTGTCCAAGGCCAAAGTATCATGCGGCCACGTCGTTGCACGCGGCTCCCTGTGGATCATGGATCCAAAGGGGCCTCCATCCCCTGTGCGTGTTTTGTTGATTCGGACCTTTACGGTTTTTTGTTCCGGTTTGGTGCGTTGTGCACCGGATCCCGGACAGTTGGATGCTGCTGAACTCAATCCCGTACGCTTGCTGGAAGGTGTCGCCGACTGGCGATCACAGTGGTTGCCGGCCGGCAGGGGCCCTGTGCCCCGTTTGGGAGAGGCGGTCCCGGTGGCCGCCACGCCGACCGCGATCCAGGTTCCTTCGGTGAACCTGCCTTCCGAAGGCCAGGCTGAACTTCCCGACCAACCAACCGGACCCATTACAGAAAACGGCACGCCGTCCGGTTCAGTCAGCATTCCGTATTTTGAGCAGAGGGAACCGCCCGGCCAGGAAACTGATCTGGCCGCATCGCCGAACCCCGCCGGCAGCCGACAGGATTCGGCGCGGGGTCCGGCGGCGGTTCTGGAAGTGCCCGAAATCAAAATCCCCGCACGGGAAGAACCGGTTGGCCCCAGGCCGACCCCGGCCGGACTCGGTCCCGTGTCGCAACCTCAAGCACCCCAGGCTCCCTTGGTGCGGACCGGCAAGGGAATTCAAACCATCCTCGTGCTCGGCAGCGATCAGCGTGCCGGCGATCCAACCTGGCGAACGGACGTGATCATGGTGGCAGTGATCGACAAGGAGTTGCCAAAGGTGGTGATCGTCTCCATTCCCCGGGATATGTGGGTCGAATCGACCGATCCGGAACTGGCCAGCAAAATCAACACCTTCGATTACTGGGGCGAGCAATGGAAACCCGGCGGGGGGGCCGAACTGCTGAGCCGCGTCATCGACGAACGGTTCGGCATCCCGATCGATCTGTACGCGAAGCTCCGGTTCGAAGGGTTTGTCCGCATTGTGGACAGCCTGGGCGGGATTGACATTGACGTGCCTTGCGCCTTGTATGACATCAAACCGACGGAGAACATCTATCTCAACCTCCAACCGGGCCGCTACCACTTTGATGGCACCCAGACACTGGCCTATGTGCGTAGCCGCGCGCAAGGAGGCGATTTGTCCCGGGTCGACCGCCAGCAACAGGTCCTGCTGGCCCTGCGCAGCCGCTTCCAGGTGCGCAAGCTCGTGTCCCAAATTCCGGCCCTGTATACCACTCTGAATGACACCGTGGATACCGACATCGGACTTCTCAACGCGATCCAGCTGGCGCGGCTGGCCTACAACCTGGATGTGTCACAGGTTGAAATCGTATCGCTGTCCCCGCATCGGCACATGGAAACCGGTTGGCAACAGGGCATGCAGGTGTGGCTGCCGGTGTGGGATGTGATCCGGGCGGACATCGGTGCGGCGCTCGCCCGCGAGCCGGGGGCCCAGACGGGCGAACCGATCGTGGGTGCGGCTGCGGCGGCACCTGTCTGTCGATGACCACCGCCGGCCAATCCGGATGATCGGCAATTGCGCATCGCACCGGGATCGGCCAGTGATCCGTGGGCCGCACGCGGACGGGGTCGGCCAGCGGGTGCGCATGGCAATCCTGGTGTTAGGCGCGTGGCTGAGTGCAGGGTGTCTCCAGGGACTGCCTCCCTTTCCAGACCTGCCGATCGTTCCACCTCGTCTCGATGCAGATGTCGGACAAGAGGAACCACTGGCCGCGCCGGCGGCCGAACCGGCGGGTTATGTGCTTTTTTTGGGAACGGATCGAACCGCAACTTTCGGACCCTGGCGCACCGACACCCTAATTCTGGCCTCCGTCCAACCGGATGACATCGTCCTCATTTCCATCCCGCGGGACCTGCATGTGCAGTTGCCCGGCCATGGCTCCTTGCGCATCAACCAGTTGGACTATCTGGGCGAGCAGCAAGGACCGGGCATGGGCCCCGTGTACATCGCCGATGTCCTGGACGAACTCATGGGCATTCGGGTGGACCACTGGGTACGGTTTCACATGCACGGTATGGAACCGCTGTTCGAGTTGATCGGCGCGCTGCGCATGGAGCTGCACTGTCCGTTCTACGAACGGGTCTGGGATGTCAACACCAATCGCATGGAGTGGCTGTTAATTCCGTCGGGCATCGTCGACATGGATGCCAACACGGCCTATCTGTACGCCCGCCTGCGCGGTTTCAGCAGCGACTTCGGCCGGATCGCCCGGCAACGGGCCTTGTTGTGGGCGTTGAGGGAACAGTTGGATCCGGTGCAGGCCATGCAACTGCTGCCCATGGCACTGTCGCTGCTCAACGACGATCTTTCCACCGACCTGTCGTTTGGCGAGCTTGTTCACCTGGTCCGGGATGGCATGACCCGTCCACGCGACTCGATTCTGGCCTTGTCCATCGACCGTCGCTTTGTGGTGGACCACGTCACGGCCGGGGGAGCCGAAGTACAGGTGTTGCGCGACCCTGCGGCGTTGCGCGAAGCAGCCGCTCGGCCCGGCGCCTGGGCGGAACCGATGGGCCTGCAGGATGCGGCGGAGTGTCCGGTTCCCCAGCTGTCCAACGACGAATACCAACGTATGGCACGGCTTGACAACGTTGTCAGTTCCCACATTCCGGCAGGTCGCACGCTTCAAATTGCGGGTTCCCGAGGCGCGATGGTCGCGCTCCGGGAACTCCCCGACCAACGCAGCGGCGCAATGGCATGGCTGCCGCCGGGAACCTTGGTCACAAGTGCGAGCGAATCCGAAGGCTTGCCGGTTGCCAATGGGGGCCAACGGTGGCATGCCGTCACCACTGTTGATCAGCAATACGGTTGGATCAGCGATCTCTACCTGAGAATGCTGCCGCGCGACGAGAGGGTCGGTTGACCGCGGTTCAAACCTGGCTGGCGACGATTTGCTTTACATAATTCAGTGATGCTTCCAGCCACATGCGCTGCCCAAACACCTCAAGCGTCACGGTCCCGTCATAGTTGAAGTTTCGGAGCTTGCGGAATTCCCTCGGAACATTCAGGCCTCCCGATTTTGGTGCGCCGGGGGGAAGGTGGCTGTCTTCAAGCCCGTTGTTGTCGCTGAAGTGGACGTGGACCAAGCGGTCCCGCAGGTCAAACAGGTAGTCTTCCGTCAACGGTCTTTGGGTTCGGACATTCCCGTGGCCGATGTCGTACAGCAAGCCGAGTCCCGGCACCCGGTGCAGGATTTCGCGCAATGGCTTCAGCTGGTGTTCATTGCGGGGACTGTTCTCAATCGCGACGCGCACCCCCCTGTCCCTGCCGTGGGCGTTCAAGTCGGACAGACCCTCGACATACATGCCGACGCCGTCCTCAAAGGACATGAACGGAGGCCATCCCAGGAAATGCATCGTGCACACCTTTGCACCCATGAACGAAGCGATGTCGACGCTGGTTCTGAGTTCCTCCCAAGCTGCCTGCCGCACCCGCCGGGACGGACTGGCAATGGGCAGATAGGGGCCGGTGTGACCGACAACTCCCAGTCCGCTGTCGCTCAACATCTGTTTCAGTTGGGGCCAGTCATCCCGATAGGGACCTGCCGCTGGTTCCTCCACGGTCAGGTCAAGGAAGTCGAAACCCATGCGGGCAAACAGTTCGATCTGTGGCCCGACGGGTTCCTCCGGGTTGTTCATGGCCCCAAACTTCATCGTCGATTCCTCCATTCAAGATCGGTGATCGTGCGTGGCCGGCCGACCATTGCCGCAACCATGAGCACTGCCAACCCAAGCGCCATCCCATAAAAACCGGGGCCGGGCAGCAGCGGCTGCCGGTACAACCTTGTGAATTCAGGCAGGTAGGCAACCAGAAACGCGGCATGGGCAGTCGCGGCGGCCAGCGCGGCCGGAGGCAGCCACCAACGGGCCCGTGCCGTCAGGGTCGGCGCAGTGAGCGGTGACAACAGCGCGCATCCGGTGCAGAAGGCGAATCCGGCCGTCTGCAGTAGGTTGGATGTCCAAAGAAGGTTGGAAGGTTTCCAGTCCAGCGGCAGGATCTGCAGGGCAACATACAGCGACGCGATCCACAAGGCCAAGCGCACGCTCCAGACGATGGCGCGGTGCCAATGGCCGGGCGCGTCCGCGAACCAGCCCAATTGGCTGAGGGTCAGGCTGGCTGTCGCCAGCGGCAGGACAAAGAATACGGGATTTTGCCAGGGCCACGCTATCTGCGCGCCGGTGAACAGCTTGCAGAAGGTCAGCAGGTCCACACCAAGCACCTTGAGACCCGCCACCGGGTGAGGTACCCACACGGAAAGGTAACCCCAGGCCGCAACGAGTGCCGCGATCGGAATCAACAAACGAACGGCCATGTCGAGTACCTGTGCGCCCTCTGCTGAACCATGGCCATTGAACCTTCAGGCGCGGTCGGCATGTGCTGTTCGGAGACCTATGTCCGGACTTGGGCCCAGGCGCGGCGGTAGGCCTGCCACAGCTTGCGGGCGCTTTGTTCGAACGTGAAGCAGGCCGCGTGTTGGAAGCCGTTGCGGCGGAGTTCCTGGCGTAGTGCGCCGTCTTCCAACAGGCGCTCCAGCCCGGCTGCCATTGCGTTCTCATCGTGTTCGTCCACGTACAAGGCACCGGACCCGCCGGCCTCCGCCAGACTGGAGTTGAGACCGGTCAATACCGGTGCGCCACAGGCCATGGCTTCCAGTACGGGTAGGCCAAACCCTTCATACAGGGAGGGATAGGCAAAGCACTCCGAGGCGCTGTACAGGGCAGGCAGGTCACGATCCGCCACGAATCCCGGGAACAGTACCTTGGCCTCCAAGCCGGTCTCGTCCACGGCATCGAAAATGGCCTGCGACCGCCAACCGCGCCCTCCGCAGATGACCAGGATCAGCTCCGCATGGCGGTCTGCAAGCATCCGGAAAGCCCTGATGAGACGGGCGAAATTTTTTCGCGGCTGCAGGGTGGACACGCCCAAAATAAAGGGTTTGCCGCCAATTCCGTACTTGCGGCGCACGGCTTCCAAAGCGCTGCGGTCCTTGACGGGCCGGAACAAGGAGTGGTCCACGGCACCGGGAACAACTGAAATCCGGTGCCCGGGAACGGACCAGAATTCCTGTAGGTCGCAAGCCGTGCTCTGGCTGTCGGCGATCAGATGATTGGCCCTGCGCACGCTGCGCGGCACTGCATGATGCAAGTACCGGGTCAAGGAATCCGGCAATGTGTCCGGGAATCTTCGAAACGACAGATCGTGAATCGTCAGGATTTGGCACGGGGCTCCGGAAGGTGGCAGCACAAAGTCCGTGGCGTGAAAGATGTGGGGCTTGACCGGTGTGCACCACTCGACCCGGGGCCACGGACTTCCGGTGCGGTGCCACAACCGCACCATGTCCCGTTCCCTGAATGGCGAGTACCAAATCGGGTTGCCGTGGACGTGCCGCAGATCCGGTCGTGGGCGACCGTTGGACCAGAGCCATAAGCGATGCTCCGGCTCGGCCCACGGCAAGTGTTCGACCAAGCCGCGCGTGAGGCGGCCAATCCCTGCTTGCTGACGCACGGCCGGAGTGTAGTCAATGAGGATGTGCACGGGGCGCGCCGTCCTTGGGTGCGGCGGGAGTGGCAAAGGTCCACAACCGATTGCCGGTGAAGTTCCAAATCAAAACCACCGCAATGCTGGTCAGCTTGGCGGCGTTGTAGCTGACGTCATAACCCGTACCCGGGTCTCCCAGCAGCGCGACCCAGTAGTCGAGGGTCAACCGGTGAAGGCCGAGCAGGACCAACTGGCTCAGTCCCAGACCAATCATGCTGATGGCCGTGAACAGACCCAACTGGCGGGCGGCGGTATCCCGTCCCTGGTTGGGGAAGGTAAATCTCCGGTGCAGCATGAAGTTCTGGGCCACTGCGCAGCAAAACCCGACGGCATTCGCCCAGAACAGAGGAAACCCCGCCATCTTGTGGAGGAGATTCAGGATACCCACATCGGTTATGGTACCCAGGCCGCCAACGAAGGCGAAGCGCAGGAAGCGGAGGATTTCTGCCCTGATTTCAGGGTCGCGCAGGAGGTCCGCCCGGTACTTCCACATGGTCAGGGCCGGCAACGGCACAGGATGGCGGGAGCACCGCGTCCTGTCCAAGCGGCATGGGGGAGCGGAGAGGGAGGGATTTGAACCCTCGAGGGCAGGACCCTACGCGTTTTCGAGACGCGCGCACTCAACCAGACTATGCGACCTCTCCGCGACTTCCGCCGGACAGCATCGAAGGCCACCGCCGGAACGCGGATTATAGCCCTATCTGGTGCTTGAGCCACTCTTCCATGAACCTGTCCAAATCCCCATCCAGCACCGCTCCGGTATTGCCGGTCTCCACCTGGGTGCGGAGGTCCTTTACCAAGTTGTATGGATGAAGGACATAGTTGCGAATCTGGGTGCCGAAATCGGCCTGGACGTTTTCGCCCTTGAGTCTGGCCCGTTCCCGATCAATCTTCTCCTGTTCCATGGCGTGCAGTTTGCCCCGCAGCACCTTGAGTGCCTGTTCCTTGTTTTGGGTCAGGCTCCTTTCGTTCTGGCAGGACACGACGATGCCGGTGGGTTTGTGCGTGATGCGGCAGGCCGTGTCGTTCTTCTGCATGTGCTGGCCGCCGGCACCGCTGCTGCGGAACGTGTCGATGTGGATGTCGGTCGGTTTGATGTCAATCTCGATGTCGGTGTCGAGGGACGGGATGACCTCCACCTTGGCGAAGCTGGTGTGCCTGCGGTTCCCGGCGTCAAACGGACTGATGCGTACGAGACGGTGGGTGCCGCGTTCGGCTTGCAGGTAGCCGTAGGCGTAGTCGCCCTTGACCTCCAGGGTCACACTCTTGATCCCTGCCGCTTCCCCGTCCGTCCTGTCCACAATCGCGTGGTTGAAGGAACGGCGGTCGCACCAGCGGAGGTACATGCGCATTAGCATGTCGGCCCAATCCTGGGCTTCCGTGCCGCCCGCGCCGGCGTGGATGGAGACCAGGGCATCACCGGCATCGTATTGGCCTCCCAGCGACAGCAGGAACTCCTGGTGTTCGAAGGTGTCGCCTGCGCCGGCCAGTTCCTCGTCAAGTTCCGCCAGCAGTTCAGGATCGTCCTCGGCCAACTCGGCCAGTTCGATCACTTCAGTCACCTGTTGGCGCAGGCTGTCCCAACCCCCGACCGTCTTGCGCAGGCTGTCCAGTTCCCGCGACTTGACCCTTGCCTTGGCCTGGTCGTTCCAGAATCCGGGCAACGCGGCTTCCTGTTCCAGTTCGTCGATGCGCGCCTGCTTGCCGGGCAGGTCAAAGCCGCCCCCTGATCACATCGATGCGCGCTTGCAGGGCCTGGGCGCTGGCTGCTGTCTGGCTCATGGAGGCGATGTCCGAAAGTGGGGGCAGCGATCAGACCTGTTCGAACAGGCCGGCTGCAAAGGTCGCAGGATCAAATCGTAACAAATCATCGAGGCCCTCGCCCACCCCGGCAAACCTTACCGGGACGCCGAGCGTGTCCCTGATGCCGATGACCGCTCCCCCCTTGCTGGATCCGTCCAACTTGGTTACCACGATGCCCGTGACACCAGCCGCGGCCGTAAACTGGCGAGCCTGCTCCAACGCGTTCTGACCAGCGGTCGCATCCAGTACCAGGAGGACTTCGTGGGGCGCGCCGTGGACCTGTCGGTTGGCCACCTTGCGCATTTTCTGCAGTTCTCGCATGAGATTTTGGCGCGTGTGCAGCCGGCCTGCGGTGTCCACCAGGACCATGTCCGCCTTCCGGCTTTCCTGGCTTGCCCTGATGGCGTCGTAGACCACAGCCCCCGGATCCGATCCCTGATGCTGCGCGATCAAATCCACCTCCGCCCGTTGGCACCAAATCCTCAACTGGTCGATCGCGGCGGCCCGGTAGGTATCCGCGGCGGCTACCACCACCCGCTTGCCCTGGTTGCGGTAGTAGTTGGCCAGCTTGCCGATGGTGGTGGTTTTGCCGGCCCCGTTGACGCCAATTACGAAAGCCACCGTGAGCAGGCGCGGACGCTCCAGTTCAAACGGTTCGGTGGAGGTCATGCTGGTTTGAATCTGGCGCTGCAGGATGCGGTATGCATTCTCCGCGGACACATCCCGTTCCCGGGCCAGGGCGTCCCGCGTGTCGGCAATCAACCCCTCAGCCACGTGCAGGCCGGCGTCGCCCATCACCAGGTATTCTTCGATTTCCTCCCAGGTGTCCTCCGCGATGGTACCGGAGCGGAAGGCGGTCTTGATCCTGCTCAACCAGCCCTGGCGGGTCTTGGCCAGACTGGCATTGAGTCCGTCCCGGTCCTCATCGCGCGCTTTGCCAAACAGTGGAGACAGGGTTTGTTTCTCCCTTTAGGAAACGGTGGCGCCTGGCCGGCATCGCTCCGGCAGGCAGTCGGGTGGGCCTTCAACCGCTCAAGTATAATCCGCGGCATGTCGACCAGGTCCGTGCTGCCACCGCAAACCCCGTCTGTCCGGTAGCGCCGTCGGCCGCCCGTGCCGGGTTGCGCATGTCTCTGCGGATGTCCTAGTGGTCCGCGTCCCATGAGGGAAAGTTGCCGTGTATGTCCATTGTCCCTCGAGCGGCTTCCACACCTCCGCCAATTCGTTTCCGTTGACCTGCCCGTCCACCGGCGGGCCCTTGGAGTTCACGGACCTTACACATCTGTCGCGGGACCTGATCGACGAGGCGCTGCCCGGCCAATGGCGCTATTGGCCTTGGTTGTCGGCGCTGTTGCCCATCGAGAAATTCATCACGCTGGGCGAAGGCTGGACCCCATTGCTGGAAGAGGAGTGGCAGGGCCATCGGGTACTGTGGAAGATGGACTCCCACATGCCCACGGGCAGTTACAAGGATCGCGGCGTCAGCGTGATGGTCAACTGGTTCAGGCATCACGGGTTCCGAACGGTCATGGACGATTCGAGCGGCAACGCCGGTGCCAGCCTGGCCTGCTATGCCGCCCGCGCCCGCCTCCAGTCGCGCATATTCGTGCCGGCCGATGCCCCGGCGCCCAAACGCAGTCAAATCGCAACCTACGGCGCCGAGTTGATTGAGGTCGAAGGGCCCCGGCACTTGGCGGGTGCAGCGGCGGCCGCCGACCAGGACCAGGAAACGGGCTATGCCTCCCACGCCTTGCATCCCTGCTTCCTCCTGGGACAGATGACCGTCGCCTTCGAAATTTGGGAACAACTGGGCGGCAATGCACCGGACTGGCTGATTGGCCCGGTCGGCAACGGTGGCCTGTTGCTGGGAGCATGGCGGGGGTTCGAACTCCTGGTCGAATCGGGCCTGGCGGATCGGCTGCCCCGCCTCATGGTCGTCCAGGTCGCCAACTTCGACCCTCTTGCCCGGGCTTTCGAAGCCGATGCGGTCAGTGTCAAGCCGGCACAACGGGCACCTTCCCGCTCAGTCGCAGACGGGATTTCCATCATCAACCCGGCCCGTGGCGACAGTGTCCTGCAGGCGGTGTACCGGTCCAACGGAACCGTCAAGGTGGTGAACGACCGCGAAGTCCTTGAGGCGCGGGCCAAGATGGCGAGCCGCGGCATATTCGTCGAAAACACGAGCGCGACGACGTGTGCCGCCTACGCCGGCCATGCCTCCGACTTCGAACCCGGAGCCACCGTGGTGGGCATCCTCAGTGGATCGGGCCTGAAAAATGCGCCTGCGACGTAAGGCGGCCCAAGTCAGTGTGGTTCCGTCAAGGGTTCCGAGCGCTCCATCCGCATGCTCAGGGTCTGACTGGTACCGTCCGCAGCCAGTGTCACACCGTAGACGGCATCGGCGTACTGCAACATTTTTTGGTTGTGGGTAATCACCAGGAACTGGGTGACGTCCGCCAGCTCTCGCAGGACTTCCCCCACGCGGTCGATGTTGGCCTCGTCCAAGGGAGCATCCACCTCGTCCAGGACACAAAACGGAGGCTGGTGAAAGCTGAGGATGGCACACGTTAGTGCCACGGCCGTCAGCGCCTTTTCGCCTCCCGACAAGGCGAACGTCGGTTGCACCGGCCTACCCGGCAGCTGCACGAACAGGTGGACTCCGGGCACAACATCGGGTAGGGGTTCGGCAAATTCCAGCCAGGCCCTGCCGCCGCCGAACAGTCGCCCGAAATAGGCGGTGAAGCCCTGATTGATTCGATCGAAGGCGGCCAGGGTCTTCGTTTCGAGGTCCTGGTCAATGCCTTCGGCGATCGCCAGCAGCCTGTTCTCCGATTCCTCCAAATCCGCCAGCTGTTCGGCCAACAGGTCCAGGCGCGCCTGCTGCCGCTTGAACGCGAGGTAGATGTCCTGGTCGACGGTTCCGCACCGGAGAATGCGCTGTCGCAGTCCCTTGCGTTCCGGAAGGTCCTCCCGCGGCTGCCAGGTCCCGGCTGCAACCGAGGCCCGGCAGCGCGCCAACCGCTCCCGAGCCTGGAGCTCGTCCGCCTCGGGCAGCGTCTCGCCCCGCACCAATGCCAGGTCATCCGCCAACATTGCCGGCAGCGCGGCCTGTTCGGTTCTGGCAATGTCCCGCTCCATCTCCAGTCGTGCCAGGCGGGTCTGCACCGCGTTCAGATCCGTGTTCAGGCGCTGCCGTACCTCGTCCAAATCCCTCTGCCGGTCCAGGAAAATCCGGGTGGCGTTCCCAAGCTGTTCAAGGCGCGCCATCTCCCTCGCAAGGAGGTCGGACCGGTCCGTCTGCTGGTCTGCCAGAATCCGGACTTCCTGCTCCAGTTGCGCAGTTTGGACTTGAAGTGACTCCAGGCTTGCCACCACGTGCCCTGCCTCCCCCTGCGCGGCGCCTTCCGCGGCCGTCGCCCGGCGTACCTGCTCTGCAACCTTCTGGACGGTAATTTCAGTCTCGTGGAGATCCTGACGGGCCTCAGCCAACTTGGAAGACGTGTCCTGCGCATCCGCTTGATCGGCATCCGTTCGCAACTGCGCCAGCCTGGTCTCCAGTTCTGACCGCCGGCCTTGCAACTCGCGCTCGCTGTCCTGATGCGTCCGCATCCGTTTGTTGAGATCGTCAACGGCCTGCCGCAATTGGCCCGACTCCCGCTCCGTCGCCTCCTGTTCAGCCTGCAGGCCGCGTAGCTCGGTTGTCAGGTCGCGGATGCGCCGTCTGGCATGTTCCTTGGCGGCTTCGGCCGTCTCCAGTACATGCTGCATGTCGGCTGCGTGCTGTGCAGCTTCGTCCACCTCGCGGCGAGCGTGATCCGTCCGCGCGCACGCTTCGGACAGCCGGAGTTCGATCTGGGCTTCCGCCTCCCGGTCCGCCTCGTCCCCGTGCACCATGGACAGGAGGCGATCCGCCGCTTCCTCCTCCGTTGTAGGGGTGCCGACCACACCCGGAGCCCTGAACAGGCATCCGTCCCTGGTGGCAATCTGCCATGCCTGGCCGGGTTCGAGTTCCTCCCACAGGCGATTGGCGGTCTCGAGGTTCTCAACCACCCAACAGTGTCCCAGCAGCGCCCGCACCACGGGCCGCAACTCGCTGCCGCAATGTACCAGTTCGCTTGCCACGCCGGCGCCCTCACGCCTGTCCGGAACCGGCCAGGATGCCGGCACACGGTCGATTGCCGCGACCATGACGCCAAGGTGGCCATCAGTGTTCGGTGGCAGAAGCTGCAGGGCACCGTTCCAGTGCCGTGCCACGAGACACTGCGCCCAGGGCCCCAGACATGCGGCCACGGCTGCTCTCCATGCGGGCTGTACATCCAGAAGGGCCCCGAGCAGGCCTATGGTGTCGAGGGAATCGGCCTGTGCCTGCGAAAGGTTGAAATCCCGAATGCGGGCGTCCAGGTATTCGGCGCGCAGCTGTCGGCGAACCCGGGCTTCAATCTGCCGACGCTCCAAGTCCTGTTGCAGAGCCAATGCCGCCGCGGAGGTGTTGCGGAGGTCCAACTCGTTGAATTCCGCCCGTTCAAGTCGCTCCCGCAACTCTATCAGTTCCATCTCGACTGCATCGCCCTGTGTGCGTTCGCCGGCCAGGGCCTCGGTACCTGCCTTCTCCGCCGCCCCCACCTCCTCCAAGGCTTTCCGATTGGCCTCCAGCCGATCCTCCAGTCGCTGCCTGTCAAGGTCTGCTTTCAGGTGTCGTTCGGCATGGCGGCGCGCCGTACGTTCCAGTTCCCCAAGGGTTCGGTGTATGGTTTCCAGTTCCTGGTGCAGGTTTTGTTGGGTTGCCCGATGAAGGTCGTGGGCAGTCTGCAATTCCTTCACTGCTGCTTCCTGCCGGGCATGGACCGTCTTCAGTTCGGCCAGTTCCGTCTCCGCGCGTCTCGTTTCCAATCCGGCTTCGGCAACCTCGTCGACGAGTTCCTTTTGTCGCCGTTCGCGATCCTGGCGCAACCCTTTGAGCTGGGTCAGGCGTTCCCTGAGAATCGCGTCAAGCTTCAGGACTTCGGCCTGCGCGGCCTGTGCTTCCTGCGCCTTCCGTTGTTGGAGGGCCAGTTCCGCGGCCGCGTTCCGATGGTCGTCCTGTAGCCGCCTGGATCGTTGGTGGTTGTCTTCCAGTCGCGCCTCCAGGGACTGCACCTGTTGTTCGGTCCCAACGACCGCCTGGCTCAGGGATTCAACTTTCCGATCCCGCTGCATGACCATCGCACAGTACCAGTCGTCGAGGCTGGCCGACATCTGTTCCGCCAACGCGTTGCGTCGGGTCACGGTGCGCGCCTGGCGCGCCAGGTGTTCGATCGATACTTCGAGGTCCCTCGCTTCCCTGCGCACTGGGGCAAGGCGCGCCCGCACACTCGCCAGCCTGCGTTCGGACGCTTGCTTGCGCAGCTTGATACCGTAGACTCCGGCCGCTTCCTCGATGGCTTGGCGCCTGCGCAACGGATCCGCGTCGAGCAGTGCATCCGCATGGCCCTGCCTAATTAGGCTGAAGGTGCGCTGCGACAATCCATAGGGTGCCAGCAATTCCCGGATCTGCCGCAACAGGACCCGTTGTCCGTTCAGTTGGTACTCGCTGTCGCCGTCTCGGTGTCCCGTGCGTCGAACCGTGAGCTCCGAGATTTCGGTCGGCAGAATGTCGGCCGCCTCGTCGACCCGGATTTCCACTTCCGCCAGATTGCGCGACGGCGCGCCGTTGAGGGAGCGGTGGATCAGGTCCGCTGCACGCTTGATGCGCAGGGCGGTGGGGGCCTGTTCCCCCAGGACCCAGGCCAACCCGTCCACGACATTGCTCTTGCCGCTGCCGTTGGGGCCGACCAGCACCGTGATCCCGGCCGACAGCCGGATTTCCGTTTGGCGCCCGAAGGTCTTGAACCCTTGGAGCAGAATGGATTTCAATTTCATTCGCTTGCCAGGCGCATTTTCGAATCCAGCAAGCTGCCAACCATGGACACAGACCGGTCCGGTTGCACCCGCGACAGCTCCTGCAGCCCATCATAGCGATTCGGGTCCGACATCCGTTTCGAATGCCGTAACCAACAACCGTCGGGGCCGTGATTGGGGAACCGCTTCATGTTGCCGTCAACAACCACAGAATCAACCCGCCGACCATGGCCAAACCGCTGGCTCCCAGCAGCGGCTTGCGTACCGGCAAGTCCTCCGCAGGCTCACGGCCGCGCTTCCATGCAACTCGGGCAAACACCGGATGCGCCATCATTGAGCCCAACAGGAGAAGTGCGGGACCGGAACGCACGTTGGCAACTGCCAAGGAAAACGCGGTGCCGGCTTGCGGTCCGGCAACGTCCGCGCTGAGGACAGCCCACGCCAGGGCGGCCCGGTTGGCTTGCTCAACCATCACAAAGGTTCCGGTCAGGCCTCCGGTCAACAAGCTGCCAAGAGTAAGGAGAAGCGAGTTGAGCAGCAAGCCCACCGCCTCGCCATCGGGCCCGAAACCGAAATTGGGCTCGAGGCCGGCATGGAACCGTTGGAGCCAAAGCCCGCGCAGGTCAAAGCCGCCCGGCACTGCGTTCAGAACCGCAGCAGGCCCGATCCAGGCGGCTGCCCTGATGGTCGCGGCCTGCACCGCCAGCCACAAAACAGTCACTGCTGCCTGTTGGCCGACCCCGCCGGATAGAATCGCGGTCGCAGACACGGCGGTCAAGCCAATGACCTGCAACGACACCATCAGCCAGGAAACTCCCATCAGGGCGGGCCACAGCGTGGTGAGGCAGGCGAAGAAACCGGCAATCAAGTAAAATGCCGGGTCCGATGCGGGTTTGTATCGGGTCATCAACCGAGCTGCAGAAGGCGGTAGCCGACGGCCGCCACAGGTCGGCCGTCTTCGCTGCCGCCGCATATGGCGGGCGTCTGGATCATGTTTGAGTTGTTCAGTCCCTTCTTCCTTTGGCGCACCTCATTGGCCGAGGTTAGCAGCATGGCGCCGCCATTGGAGTATGCCCTCCTGATGCTGGCAGTCGTGGTGCTGGCAGAGGTTTTGGTGCGGAGCGCGGAGCAGTTCATGCGGACACTTACCGGTCGGTGCCTGTTCCGATTTCAACTGGCGGCCGGGGCATTGACCGCCACCGCCTATCTGGGTGCCGGGGGCGTCGTTTACACATTGCTAACGACGGTCTACGGGGTTCATGTCGAGTTCTCTCGATTCCTGCCCCTGTTCATCATGGCGGGCCTGCCCCGGATCTTGATCATTTATCGGCTCCTACCCTATTTGGGACGCACATTCGGAGTGCTGCTCAACATCTGGACCGCCGGATTGCTGTGGCGCGTGCTCGATGTCGGATACGCGCTGGATGCCTGGCAGAAAGCCATGACCTGTCTTCTGGCCCTCGCGGTGTTTTTCCTGGTACAGCGCCTCATTCCCAAGGCCGCTGCCTCTGACACCGGAGACTCCGTAATGCCCGCAGTGGATCCCCGCTTCGCCCACAGCAGTGGATAGGGGGATGCCATGCCCAGCGTTGCCAATGTCCACTTGGACGCGGCCTTTTGGATTTGGGGGTGCGTGCTGACGGTGTTCCTGGGATTTGCCATTTACCCGATCCTGACACTGGGACCCTACATACGCGCCGGTTGCCGGACCAAAATCCATCGCAATCGCATCCCACCGGACAACAAGGTTCGGCAACCCAATCCCAATGGCGACGCCTTCGTACTGTTCCTGTCCGGTGTGGGCCGGGTTTCGGCCCTGACCATGAGCCGCCGGGAACAGGGCATCCTGCACCGGCTGGCGGAGCTGTGCGGCGGTGCCGTCCTGTTGGACGATGTCTTCGCGTACTCGATCAACAACCTGCCGCTGGTGTCCAACCGCAAACTCAGTCCGATGTGGCGGTGGGCCCTGCGCCAAAAGCTGAAGAAACGGTTGCACAATTCGACCCTCGGATACCTTATCAACCTGCGCAACATCCTGCACATCCTGATTTCCGCCGACAGCCGGTACGCTATGGTATACAACCGCGGTTGTGCCCACGTTATCACCGATCATCTGCAACAGTACGGCTATGACCTCGCCCAGCCCAAGCCCTTGGTGATCGTCTCCTACAGTGGGGCGGGCCAAATCGCCGCCGGCGCAGTCCAACACCTGTCGGACGAGTACCGATTGCCGGTGTACGTCTTGATGCTGGCTTGCTTCTTCACCGGTTCGGGCGTCGATCGCGCCAGCCATGTCTGGGAATTCATCGGCTCGGCGGACCAGGCCTATCGGTTTTGTCTGTTGTTTTCCCCCAGTCGATGGCTGATTCCGCGGCTGTCCCTTTGGCGGCGGCTGACCGTTGCCGGACGGACCACCAGGATTGACATGGGTGCCATGAAACATACCGGACGCGGCGGCTATCTGGACCGCAACAGCGTCACACCCGAAGGCGTACCGTTCATCGATGCCACCGCCCGGGCGATGGCGGACGTGATCAACAGGATCAGGACCGGCTCCGAGTTCCGCAAGGAGGCATGACATCACCACACCCGACGCACGGCATGCCCTGTCAACTCGAAGTGTCCGCACGCGGTTTGCGCCCAGCCCCACGGGCCAACTGCATCTGGGCGGGTTGCGCACCGCGCTGTTCACATGGCTTTGGGCGCGGCACAACCAGGGCACCTTCATTCTGCGCATTGAGGACACAGACAGCAAGCGATTCGATCCGGCAAGTGTTGGGTCGATCACTTCGGCGCTGAAATGGCTGGAACTTGATTGGGACGAAGGCCCGGAAGTCGGCGGCGGCCATGGTCCCTATGTCCAAAGCGAGCGCGGCGCAATCTATCGATGCCATGCCGAGCATCTGATTGGGGCCGGTCACGCCTACCGGTGTTTTTGCTCGCCGGCCCGGCTGGCGGATTTGCGCCGCCGACAGCAAAGTGCAGGCCGGCCTTCCGGCTATGACGGCCATTGTCGCCGCTTGGCCAAGCGGCAGGCTCAAGCCATGGCGGACCGCGGCCACGAACACACGATCCGCCTTGCCGTGCCCGATTCCGGGGCCGTCCAAGTCGACGATCTGATCCGGGGCCGTATCTCGGTCGACGCGGCCACCCTGCACGATCCCGTGCTCCTGAAGAGCGACGGCATGGCCGTCTACCACTTGGCTGTGGTTGTGGACGACCACCTGATGGGCATCACCGATGTGCTGCGCGGACAAGAGTGGCTGCCCACCGCCCCCTACCATTGGCTGCTTTACCAGGCGTTTGGATGGGACGTGCCGGCCTTTGTGCACCTGCCGGTCATCCTCAATCCCAACGGTGCGGGCAAAATGAGTAAGCGCCGCCCGCCTCTCGTCGACGGAGCCGTCATGCCCGTGCACGTTGACGAATTCCGGGATGCCGGTTATCTCCCCGAGGCCATGTTCAACTTCCTCGCGCTGTTGGGCTGGACCGCCGATGCGTCCGAGGAAGTCTTCGCCCGGGACGAACTGGTCCGACGGTTCGATGTGCGCAGCATTTCCGCGGCTCCGGCAACGATGCCCTATGACAAGCTGGCCTGGATGAACGGGTTGTATCTGCGCAAGATGGACCGGGAAGCAGTGCTGGCCATGCTGCACCCGTTCCTCGCCGAGGCGTTTGGACGCACCCCGTCCCAACTTTCGGCCATGCCCGGCCTGACCATTGTGGTTGGGGAGTTGGTCGACCGGATTCGCACGCTGTCGGAAGCTCCTGCCTGGCTTGAGTGGTTGTTTGCCGATCCGGCCGGGTTGGACTATCCGGATCCGGACATGTTGCTGGCCCGCAAACAGGACCGGGGCACCAGTGTTTCACTGTTGAAGAGCGCGGCGGACACGGTTGCCGCCATGCCGGTGTTCGACGCCGCCTCCCTGGAAACCGCAATCCGCGACACAGCGGCCCACAGCGACACCAAACCGGGGCTGTACTTCGGTTGCATGCGTGCAGCCCTGTCGGGTGCAAGGGCATCCCTGCCCCTGTTTCCGATTGCCGAGGCACTGGGGCAGGACAAAGTTGCGACTCGCCTGAGGCACGCGGCACAGGTGCTTGAAGCAGCAGGTCATGCCGCCGAGGTTTGACTGTCGTCGGGGTGGCAGGCGCGCGCCTGCGCCGCCTTGTTCCCCGGGACCGGTCAGGGGCCGTTCGACGCGTGAAACCGCGGACGGGGCAACCCTTTCCAGCGGACCGTCGCTTATAATGGACTCCCAAGGTCGGTTACCGGACCTGTGGTGGGGGATAGTTTAATCGGCAGAACACATGACTCTGGATCATGTAGTCGGGGTTCAAATCCCTGTCCCCCAGTCTTGGCCGCCCAGCCGCCCGCTTGAAGCCGCGCTCGCGGCTTCATTTGTTTGCATAGCACGTGGACTTGATCATGGATGACGCTTCTCGCCTCCAGGTTGCGCGCGACGCGGCCGAACGCATGGGACAGCGGCTCTCCATGCTGCTGGACGCACTGGACGAGGGGCAGCGGGGTTGTCTGTGTCTCGATTTTGCGGACGAGCAGGAGCGAACTTTCTGGAACTACACGCCGATTGCCAGGCAGGGCCTGGCGCTCAGGAACATGACCCGACCGCAGCACCAGCTCGTGATGCAATTGCTGCATGACACGCTCAGTCCGACCGGGTACAACACGGTCCAGTTAATCATGGCCATGGAAGCAATCCTGGACGGCAAGGAGGGATTTACCCGGCCCCTTCCGGGGCGGGACCCCCAGAACTACAGCCTGTCCCTCTTTGGACGGCCCGATGCGATCGAACCGTGGAGTTGGCGGTTCGAAGGCCATCATGTGTCCCTGCACTTTGCCGTGGCGAACGGACGCCTGCTGTCCCCGTATCCCTTGTTCCTGGGTTCCAATCCCGCCGAAAGCGCGCTGCGCGGCGGCGCGAATCTGCGCCCGTTGCATGATCTCGAGGACTGTGCCCGCGTCCTGTTCGAATCGCTTGACGGGTCCCAGCGGCGGCATGCGCTGCTTTCGGCCCATGCACCACAGGACATCCTCCTGGGGAGCGTGTCCCGGGTGGACTATGAATTGCCGCCATCCTTCGACACCGATGGCTGGATGCGGGCGACCGGGGCCAGCCCCGAGGATGTCGACCGGTTGTTGATCCGACGCCACGGAGCCGGCGTTAGTCTTGCCAACCTCAAACCGGACCAGGCCTCCAGCCTGCAAGCCTTGGTTGGACATTACCTGAGCTGTTTGGCGGACGATGTGGCCGAAGCGGAACAGGCCCGGATTGGCGACCTCTCAGGCACCCCCCTGCACTTCGCCTGGTCCGGCAGCGCGCGCCGCCGGGAACCCCACTACTACCGTATTCAGGCTCCCGGATTTCTCATTGAATTCGACAACTATCAGAACGACGCCAACCATATCCACTCGGTTTGGCGGGATCCCGCCAACGACTTTGGGCGGGACGCATTGGCTTCCCATTACCGCCACAGCCATTGAATGGTTCTTCCTTTGGGCGGGACCTCGATCCCGGTCCATTTGCTAGAATCCGCGCTCTGGGCCGGGGTCAATCCCGCCTGCCGCCGCCAAGGAATCAAGGTATGCCGCACGAAGCCGGGGTCGTTGAACGCTCGGAAGATTTCATTCGCCAGCGCATCAGGGCCGACCTGGACAGCGGCAACCTCGACGGTCCGGTCACGACCCGGTTTCCGCCCGAACCCAACGGGTTCCTCCACATCGGGCACGCCAAGTCGATATTCCTGAACAGCGACCTGGCGCGGGAAAACAACGGACGCTTCAACCTGCGGTTCGACGACACCAACCCACTCACCGAAACTCCTGAATTCGTCGAATCGATGCAGGCGGACATTGGCTGGCTGGGTGTGCAGTGGGACGGCGATGTCAAGTTTGCGTCCGGTTATTTCGAGCAACTGTACGCGTGGGCCGAGGAACTGGTCCGCCGCGGTCACGCCTACGTCGACGATTTGAGTGCCGACCAGATACGGGAGATGCGCGGCACACTGACCGAACCGGGCCGCAACAGCCCGTTCCGCGACCGATCGCCGGAGGCAAACCTTAGGTTGTTGCGGGAAATGAAGGATGGCCTGCATCCCGACGGCAGCAAGGTGTTGAGGGCCCGGATCGACATGGCTTCCCCCAACATCAACCTGCGGGACCCGGTTCTGTATCGGATTGCCCATGCCAACCACCATCAGACCGGCGACCAGTGGTGCATTTACCCGATGTACGACTGGGCCCACGGACAGAGTGATTCCATTGAGCAGGTCACGCACTCCATTTGCACCCTCGAGTTTGCCGACCACAACCCGTTGTATCAGTGGTTCCTGGACTGTCTGGGAGTGTACAAGCCGGTTCAGCTGGAATTCGCCCGGTTGGAACTCACCCACACGGTGCTGCATAAACGGGTCCTGCGCCGCATCATGGCGAAGGGCCTCCTGGACGGCTGGGACGATCCCCGCCTGGGTACGCTGGCAGGACTGCGACGGCGGGGAGTGCCGCCGGCCGCTATCCGAAACCTTTGCCGACAGGTCGGTGTGGCCAGAGCCAACACGATGGTCGAAATCCAGAAGTTCGAGCACTGCATCAGGGAGGAGCTGAACCGGACCGCACGCCGTCGCATGGGGGTTTTGGACCCCGTAAAGCTGGTGGTAACGACCTATCCGGAAGGGGAAACGGATTTGCTGGAGGCAGTGAACAACCCCGAAGATCCTTCGCAGGGCACCAGGATGGTGTCCTTCAGCCGGGAGGTATGGGTCGAGCGCACGGACTACATGGACGATCCGCCGCGCCGTTTCCACCGTCTTGCCATAGGCCGCGAAGTCCGGTTGCGCTATGCCTGCCTGGTGACCTGCACCGGCGTCGTGCGCGACGGCGATGGAAGGGTCGTCGAAATCCACTGTACGCATGATCCCGCTTCGCGCGGTGGCGCCGCTCCGGACGGACGCAAGGTGCGGGGCACCATCCACTGGGTGGACGCGCGCACGGCCGTTCCGGCGGAGGTGCACCTGTTGGAACACCTGTTTGCAGACCCCAACGCCGGACAGGCCTCCCCGGACGAGGTGATGGACCATTTCAATCCGGATTCCCGCCGGATCGTGACGGGTGCCAAGGTGGAACCGGGAACACTTGAGGATGCCCGTGCCGACACCATTCAACTGGAGCGCATTGGATACTTCAAGGCAGACTCGGCCGCGCCGGACGGTCCCGTGCTGTTGCGCACCGTTCCGTTGCGCGACAGCTGGAAGAAGATTCAAAACAAGACTGCCTGACCCACGGCAAAGTCGAGTGCTTGCCCAGTGACCGCGGCCACGCCCATCCCGAGCCGGCACGGCAATTTAGTGCCATGACACCGATCATCATTTCCGCTGCCCTGGTCGGTTCGCAGCCGACCAAGGAGATGAATCCGGCCGTTCCCTACTCTCCCAAGGAAATTGCGAACAGCGCGATTGAGGCACACGCCGCCGGGGCCGCCATCGTGCATGTCCACGTCCGCGAACCCGAAACCGGGAAGGCAACGTCTGCACTTGACCTGTTCCGTGAAACCGTGGATCGCATCCGGGCGGCCTGTCCGGTGCTTGTGAATCTCACCACCAGCGGCTACAACCTAGCGGGGCAGGACACCGCGCGCCGCCTGGAAGTGTTGGGGCTGTGCCCGGACATCTGTTCCTTGGACGCCGGGACGTTCAATCTGGGTGAGAAACCGTTCCTCAACACTCCGGATTGGGCGCGGAAGGCGGCACGGCGCATGCTGGCAGCTGACATCAAGCCCGAGTTGGAAGTGTTCGATGTGGGCCACATCGACCAGGCCAATGCCTTGGTGCGCGAAGGATTGGTGGCCGCACCGCCCTGGTACCAGCTGTGCATGGGCATCAAGTGGGGGATTCCGGCTACCATCGACAACCTGCTCTTCATGCATCGCCAACTTCCACCGGACGCGGTTTGGTCGGTGCTGGGCGTGGGGCGGCATCAGTTGGAGATGACCACGGTGGCACCTCTAATGGGGGGCCACGTGCGGGTTGGGTTGGAGGACAACCTCTACCACGCGCGTGGCGTTCTGGCAGAGTCGAATGCCCAACTGGTGACCCGGGCGGTGCGTATTCTGCGGTTGCTCAACCTGGAACCAGCGACGGTAGCCGAAGCGGCCGCGATTCTCGGCCTGCCGGGCCGCAGCCGGCTGCCTGTGGACTGACGTCAACCCGGCCGCTGCCAATCCCGTCCTCAAGAGGAGGGCTGTTGCATGAACCTGCACGAATACCAGACGAAGTCGTTGCTAGAACGGGAAAGCATACTGGTGCCGCAGGGTGCCGTGGCGATGACACCCGACGGCGCAAGGCAAATCGCCATTGACCTCGGTTCGGTAGTAGCGGTTAAGGCTCAGGTGCTGACCGGCGGCAGGGGCAAGGCCGGGGGCATTCGGCTGGCCGGGAACCCGGATGAGGCCGAGGATGCGGCGGCGCACATCCTGGGGATGGACATCAAGGGCCATAAGGTGCAGCGGGTGCTGGTGGAACAGGCGTCGCACATCAAGGCGGAGTTGTACCTGGCGGCCTTGATTGACCGGACCAGTCAGCAGATCATGGTGATGGCCAGTTCGGAAGGCGGCATGGAGATCGAGGAGGTGGCAGCCCGCAGTCCCGATAAGATTCGAAGGATTTTTGCGGATCCGTTCATGGGCATCCGCAGCTACCAGTGCACCCGGTTGGCACGCGAGATCGAGTTGCCGGTGGCCCTTTGGCCCGCGTTCCACCGATTGGTTTCCAAGTTGCACGCCGCGTTGATCAAACACGATGCGGACCTCCTGGAGATCAATCCTCTCATCGTCGACCACAGTGATCAACTGGTGGCGCTCGACGGCAAAATGACCCTGGACGACAATGCCCTGTACCGCCAACCGGAGTTCGGGTCCGAACTGGGCAGCGAAGACCAGCATCCGACCGAAGTCGAAGCCCTCAACGCGGGCCTGAATTTCGTGTATCTGGGGGGCAACGTGGCCTGCCTGGCCAACGGTGCCGGTCTTGCCATGGCGACCATGGATGCGGTCAAGTACTACGGTGGTGATCCCGCCAACTTTCTGGATCTGGGAGGCGGCTCGTCGGTGGAGCAGGTCACACAGGCCGTCCGCATCATGGTCAGGGACCCGGGCGTGCGCGCCCTGTTGGTCAATGTCGCCGGTGGGATTACCCGGTGCGACGAAGTGGCTGAGGGCATGGCTGCGGCGATGGACGAGATCGAGACCCGAATTCCCTTTGTCGTGCGCTTGGTGGGCACCAACGAGGCGGAGGCCCACCGTATTCTTGAGCCCTACGATGTCGAGTTCGCATCCCGCTTTTCGGAAGCGGCCATGCGCGTGGTGGAACTGGCCCGGGAGGGCGCGGTATGAGTATTCTGATTGATGCCGACACCCGCATCCTGGTGCAGGGTTTTACCGGCCGGCAGGGCAGCTTCCATGCCGAGCGGATGCTGGAATACGGCTCCCGGGTCATCGGCGGGGTGACCCCGGGCAAGGGCGGCCAGGAAGTATTGGGCCTGCCCGTGTGGAATTCCGTGGCCGAGGCCGTGGCCGAACAGGCCGTTGACGCCTCCATCATATTTGTGCCGGCCCGGTTTGCAGCGGATGCGATCATGGAAGCGGCCGATGCCGGCATCGGGTTGATCTGTTGCATAACTGAACATATCCCCGTGCACGACATGATCAAGGTGCGAGCCTATGTCAACATGAAGGGATCCCGTCTTCTGGGTGCCAATTGCCCCGGGGTGATCTCGCCCGGAAAATCCAAGATGGGCATCATGCCCAACCAGCTGTTCAGTCCGGGGACGACCGGCATTGTCAGCCGATCGGGCACATTGACATACGAAGTGGCCGACGCCCTTTCGCAGCTGGGGGTGGGTCAAAGTTCGGTGGTCGGAATCGGCGGTGATCCAATCCAGGGCACGAACTTCATCGATGTGCTGAAGATGTTTGCCGGGGATCCCGACACCGAGCGGGTTGTCATGATCGGCGAGATTGGCGGAACGGCCGAACAGACCGCGGCCGAATATCTCGAGGCCCATCATCCCAATCTGCCGGTCTTCGGGTTCATCGCCGGGGTGTCGGCACCTCCCGGGAAGCGGATGGGGCATGCCGGTGCCATCGTCTCCGGAGGGGGCGGTACTTCGGCGGCGGATAAGATCCACATGTTCCGCAGCATGGGCCTGCCGGTTGCGGATCATGCCGAACAACTGGCCGAAATCGTCAAGGCTTCGCTGGAGGACCGGGACTGAAGATTCGGCCTGCCCCATACATTGCCGTCGGCCGGCGCCAGCCCGCTGACCAGGAATCGCCCCAAGCGCGGAGGAGACAATGACCGAACAGGATTTCACCGCAGACACATCCGAAGTTCATCATCCGACATCTGAAACGGTAGCCGGACTGGCCCATCCGGACTACTTGGAACAGCGGCGCGGCGCGCTGCGGGACCCCGTGGGTTTCTGGCGCGACCGGGCCACGGAACTCTTGGACTGGTTCGAACCATTTTCGCAGGTCCTGGACGCTTCCGAAGCCCCGTTCTACAAATGGTTTGCGGACGGCCGGACCAACATTTGCCTGAATGCGCTGGATCGCCATGTAGCCGGCGAGCGTCGCGACAAGGTTGCCTTCATCTGGGAGTCCGAACAGGGCGAGACCCAGACCTGGACGTTCGCCGAACTGGCGGCGGATGTCAACCGGTTTGCCAACGTGCTCAAGAGCCTGGGCGTGGCCAAGGGGGATACGGTCACCATCTACATGGGCCGGGTGATGGAACTGATCATTGCCATGCTTGCGACCACCAAGGTCGGCGCCGTCCACTCCGTCGTGTACGGAGGGTTCAGTGAACAGGCGTTGGCCAGCCGCATCGAGGATTGCCAAAGCAAGGTTCTGGTCACCTGCGACGGGGCATGGTTGCGGGGGAAGACCGTGGACCTGAAGGACATCGCCGACGCAGCTATGCAACGATGCCCGATTGTGCAGTCGGTAGTGGTGTGCCGACGTACCGGGCAGAACGTTGGCATGGAGGCGGGCCGGGACTTCTGGTGGCACGAACTGATGGCATCGCCGGCGGCTTCCGAGGACTGTCGGACCGAAGTGATGGAAGCCGAAGATCCGCTGTTCATTCTCTACACGTCCGGCACGACCGGCCGTCCCAAGGGTGTGCTCCACACCCACGGGGGCTATCAGGTCCAGATCGCGACCACCCTCAGCTATGCCTTCGATCTGGGCGACGACGATGTCTGGTGGTGCGCGGCAGACCCCGGCTGGATCACCGGTCACAGCTATATCGTGTACGGTCCCCTGATTCTGGGTGCCACCAGCGTGGTCTACGAAGGCGCCCCCGGGTACCCCGAACCGGATCGTTGGTGGGAAATCGTGGACCGGTACAGCGTGTCGATCCTATACACCGCGCCGACCGCCATCCGTGGCTTGATGCGCTTCGGCGATGAGTGGCCCCTCCGACACAAATTGGACACGCTCAGGCTGTTGGGCACGGTGGGCGAACCCATCAATCCGGAGGCCTGGCGCTGGTATCACCGCGTCATCGGCAAGGGCAACTGTCCTGTTATCGACACGTGGTGGCAGACGGAGACCGGCGGCTTCATGATTACGCCCACACCGGCCGTGCCGCTCAAGCCCGGCAGCGCCACGCTGCCGTTCATCGGGGTGCTTGCGGATGTCGTCGACGAGGACGGAAATCCGTGTGCCGACAACGAGGAAGGTTCCCTGGTCATCAAGCATCCGTGGCCCGGCATGCTGCGCACGGTATGGGGCGATCCGGATCGATACGTCGAGCAATACTGGTCGGAGTTCAGCGAACAGGGCTGGTACTTTCCGGGTGACAGTGCCCGCCGCGACGCGGACGGCTACATCTGGGTAATTGGCCGCATGGACGACGTGATCAAGGTGAGCGGTTACCGTCTGGGTACCGCCGAAATCGAAAGCGCACTGGTCAGTCACGAAGTCGTGGCGGAGGCGGCGGTCATTGGATTGCCGGACGAATTGCGCGGCAACCGAATTAGTGCCCATTGCATTCTCAACGACGGGGTTGAGCCAGCCAACGACCTGACAGACCGGCTCAAACGACACGTCCGCGCGGAAGTGGGACCAATAGCCGTGCCCCAGGAAATCCACTTCACGACATCCTTGCCCAAGACCCGCAGCGGCAAAATCATGCGTCGCCTGCTCAAGGCGCAGGCCCTGGGCCAACCGCTGGGGGACACCAGCACGCTGGAAGACTAGCGGCTGGACCGATTGATCCGCGCCGTCCAGGGTCAGGTCGCCCACTGGTGGGCCAACACCAGCACAAGGTTGTAAACGGCGTGGGCCATGATGGCGGGAGCCAGGCCCAGGCGCATTCGGATTACACCGAACAACAGACCCAATACGAACACCACAATCAGGCCATCGGCACCATATTGCAGACCGTGCGCCATTGCGAACACCAGATTGGCGAGCACGATTCCCAGCCTCGGCTGCAGGACTCCCCGCACCAACAGCTCCTCGCTGGTCCCGGCACTGAGGCCCAACAGGACCGCGCCAATCACGCTGGTGGGCAGGTTGGCCAGTTCCTCGAAAAGGTCCGCCTCCGTCATGGGCAGGCCGGTTTGCGCCACCAGGGAGACAATCCGCTGCTCGGCCACCGTGATGAACACGGCCAAGCCGATGCCGACCACAACCCCGATGCTCATGCGACGCCAATGCACCGACGCCAAACCCAACCGTGCGAGCGCACCGCCCAGATTGCGCGTGAGCGGAAACCCTATTGCCAACAGAGCAGTTGGGATGCTCCAAACCAACGTTGAACCCAACGACACGAGGGTGGCCGTTTCCGACGATGCCAGCGCCTCCATGTTCGCCTCGTACATCGCGTACAGCAAGGGCCGATTGAACGGTACGAAGGTGAGGAAGACCCAACCGATCACCTGAATGGACCAGGCCATGCTGATCGCATGGACGAAGTCGTCGGGTTGCATCGGCAGGACGCGGGCCAGCACGCGGCGCACGGCAGGTGCGAAGCAGGCCAAACTGAGGCCCAGAGCAACGCAACCGGCGATGGCTGCGCCGGGCACCGGCGGCACGGTGGGATCAAATGACTGCAACGAGTCCTGTCCGCTCAGGAGAATGAGGCCCATTGAAGCGAACGCCCCCAAAAAGACGGTCGCACATGCCAGCAGAAATCGTACCGAGCGCCGGGTCCGGGCAACCACAAGCACGGTGCCGCACAAACCCAGACCAAGGATCAACGAGCCGCTGAACCAAGACAGCCCCCACGAGTCTCCGTAGGCACCGAGCTGCCTGTCCAACACCGCGAGGCCCGTGGTCGATAGCCCCAGTGCCAGGAAGGTCACGGCCCAGGCCGGCAGAATACCCGGCTGCCAACCTCGCCAATCGGAGGCTGCGCCTGCCAACCCTGCCGCGCGAACCTCGGTCATGGACCGCCCGGCAACCCGTGTCGGGAATCTGCCCCCTGCTGAAGCCAGCGTGGCATCGTAACGATTTGCGCCTGTGGGCCGGCAACCGAGTTCATTGACCCCGCACCCGCCGATACAGGAACCAGTAGTCGGCTTCGGGGAAGGCGCCCCGGATCCGAGTTGGTCCGCAAAACGGTCCTTGCATGCTGTGGGACTCAATGCGCCGATCCAGGTCCGCCACTTCGGCCTGGCACCCGAACCAGCCGCGGAAGTCGGCCAGTCGCTGAACGCGGGCCCGATGTCCCATCGCGGTGGAAAAGTGTGCCTGGGCGGGTTCGCCTTCCCGGCTCCACTCGTCCATCGCCCAGGTCAACGACCGGACGCGCGACGCCAGTTCCCGCTGTGCCAGGGCGTTGGTCTCGGAGGAGAAAATCTCCAGCAGCCTGTCGCCTTCGGCCAGCGCCGGGCAAGCGTGGCGGCCTTCCCCGGACACCAATTCCTGCCGTGCAAGACAGCGCCAGATGTCCCGGTGTTCGAGATAGTCGCCGATCGACATCAAATGTACACGGTTGCCCAGGCTGGAGATGGGTACCTGCCTGAAGACTTCGCCTTTGAGCAGATAGGCTTCCAGTATTTCGATTTCAGACCGTAGAATGGCGCCGATCTCGGCGGGATCGTCAATCATGGGATGCCGGCAGAAGACAACTTGACAGAAGCCGGTGTTTTGCAACGCCGCGCCTATTCTGGCACAGGGCTGAACTCCCTGCGGCTGGACAGCACCATTGTGACCGGACCATCGTTCACGAGAGCCACATCCATCATGGCTCCAAAGCGTCCATGGGCCGTCGGCACCCGCGCCGCCAGCCCCGCCACCACGGCATCGTAAAGGGCTTCCGCCACGGTCGGGGGGGCGGCCGCCATGAAATTGGGCCGCCGACCCTTGCGCGTGTCCCCCAACAGCGTGAACTGGCTGATCGCCAACACGGACCCACCGGCCTCGGTCACACTTAGGTTCATCCGGCCCGCCTCGTCGGCGAAGACTCGCAGTCCCGCAATCTTGTCAACGATGTAGGCGACATCTGTGTCCGTGTCACCGTTGCCCACACCCAGCAACACCAGCAGCCCCCGGTCTATGCGACCAATCACTTCGGCATCCACTGACACGCATGCCCGACTGACGCGCTGTACCACTGCAATCATGTGCCTCCTTCCCGACGGGAACGATGGGCCGTTTCGCCGGGTTCGGGATCGCGGCGAACCGGTGATGGTGAGTACGCAACCGTCATTGGAACGTCTCGCGCTTCAGTTTCATGAGTTGTACGATGACGTCGCCTGCCTGCTCGTCCAAGAGCAGAATCATGAAACCTCGTTCGAACTCCTGCAGGGTTCCGACGATGACACGCGACGGTCCCAACGCCGTGCCCAGGCGATCGCGCAAGCTGATGATCCGATTGCCCGTCCGTTCGTACATCATGTTCAGGAACGGTTCGAAGAACTGATCCGCATCCGTTTCGACCTCGCCGTCGGATTGAGCGCTGCCACTGTCCGGCGGCAGCATTTGCCGGGGGGAAACAAAGACAAAGTCCCATGCGGGGTAGTTGAAGAAGGCGAGGGACGCCCCGTCCACATCCGGTCTCCGGTCCGCATCTTCGTCCTGTACGGTGGCTATGTACACGCGGTTGGTGTTGACGGCATAGAGGAGCACGCCCCACGTGAATTCCTGAATGTTGACTTGCGGCAACGCCTTGGAGACCTGCGACGGGCACCCGAACTCCTGATGGGCTTCAAACTCTTCAAACAGTTCCTGGAAGGCCTCGTGCAATTGGAAGTCGGTGCAGACGTCCCGCCACGACTGCGGAGTCGGGGTTGGGGTCACCGTGGCAGTCGGCGTGGCGGTATGGGTCGGCGTGGCCGTGGGGACCGGTGTGGCGGTGGCGGTCGGTTCGGGCACAGGGGACACCACGCTCACCGGCTCCAGCAGATCCGTATCCTGGATCTGGACCACCGAACCGGACACCCAGCCTCTGGTACCCGCCTGTCCCGTCAGCTGGCTCAGATCCACTTCCCACCAGGACTTGGTCGCATCGTGTCCTGTCAGCCTCAGGACTGTGTCGAACCGCTGCTTGGACACCACTGGATATTCGATGCCGGGGCCGGAACGAATATTGATCCCCTCCTGGGCCTGGACCACAGCCATCGGCTCGGCGGTACCGGTCGGGGTGTTTCGCGGCAGGATCGGCGCGGCTGGAGGTTTTGGAAGATCCGGTGTCGCGGACTGGTTCCTGGTGGCATCGTCCCCGTTGGTTCCGCCGGTACCCGTCTGCGCGTTAGGGGTTTCCATTTCGGTAGGGAGGGTGCCTGTGGAGTTTGTGCGTCCGCGGTCCAGCGGAACTGCCGTGACCACCAGGACGATGACGGCGAGCGCGAGCACCAGCCCCAGCGCCGGGCTCCAAGGCGATGTCAGCGGCCCTGAGGTTCGCGACCAAACTCTCCGAAGAAGCGACTGGGGGTCTGGTTCCACCTTAAGCTGGGGCGACGTGGCAAGGTGCGGCATGGTCTGAGTCTCGGAATCTTCCCGGTCCCCTGCCAGATCAAACGGGCCGATGTCGGTGCTCGCGCCGATCTCGGTCAGCTGGTCCGCCAACTCGGCTGCGGTCTGAATGCGATGCCGCGGATCCTTGGCCAGGCACTTGGTCAACAGCTCGAGGAGTTCCCTTGGCAGCGTGACCTGCTGCAGATCCACGTTTTCCGGGTCGAAATCGACATTGACCTGGCTGTACAGCACTTCGGATGTGGAACCGCCGAAGAGCGTTTTGCCAACCACGCACCGGTATAGCACGGATGCCAGGGCATAGACATCCGCCCTGCGGTCCACCGGCACGGCACCGGAGCACTGTTCGGGCGACATGTAGGAAGGAGAACCCACGGTGCGGCCGGTGGCTGTCAGTTCCGGCGTATCGACGGCCGAGGCGATCCCGAAATCCGTCAGCAACGGCACGAACGGGTAGTCGAGCGAAGCAATCTGAATGTGGTGCTCGTCGTACAGCGTGGACGGCCGCATCAGGATGTTGCTGGGTTTCACATCCCGATGGACCAGTTGTTCGCGATGGGCGTAGTCCAAGGCCCGGGCAATCGGTGCCAGGAGGACACAAACCTCCGCAAAATTGAGTTGGCCGACCCGACGAACCATTGATTCCAGCGTTTCCCCATAGACCAATTCCATCGCCAGGTAGCCGGCGTTGAATTCCGTAAACTCGCCTACCTGATAGGTTTGGACGATGTTGGGGTGGGACAATCGGCTGGCGATCTGGATTTCCTGCCGAAAACGCTGCTGCACAGTCTCGTCGGAACTGGGCAGCATGACTTTCAACGCGACGCTGCGCGCGTTGACCGCGTCATAGGCTTGGTAAACTGTCGAAGCGCCGCCGCTCCCGATCTGGCGGGAGATGTGGAAGCGTCCGATGCGCTGGCCTACGAAAGACTGCACGGGTACCCTTGACTTCCAGGGGTGCAAGAGCAGCCGCGCGACATTGTCAGGCGAACCTCGAGCGGCTCGCCGACACGGCTACCAAGCCACCTGTTGACCGCCAACAACATTCCGTACACAATAGGGTTGGTCAGGAGGCAAGACCGGTCAAGCGTTCGGCAGTCTAGCATATGGCAGACGGCCTGGACGGCGCGGTTGTGACAGTGCCCCAAACCGGCACTTGCCCAGTGGGAGGGACGGATGTCTTTCAAGGTTCACGGAAAGCTGGTCTGTCTGGACGGGCCCAGCAGCGGCCAGGAGGTGGTTCTGGGCGAAGGCACGAGCATTGTTGGCCGGGCTCCCAACTGCGACATTGTGCTGGATGACAAGTTCGCGTCGCGTCAGCACGCCATGATCGATCGTCTGGATGGCCAATACCTGGTGCGCGACATTGGCAGCAAGAATGGGATTTCGGTCAACCAGTACCGACTGTCCCGGGACGAATCGGTGGTCCTGACGGATGGCGCGGCCGTCACCTTCGCCAATACCCGGTTCCGGTTTGAGGATCCGGCAGCGACGATGACCAACCTGAGTCTGGAGAAGTCCGAGACCGCGCCGGTACTCCGACTGCACGAGGCCAGTCGTCATGTGCTCATCAATGGTGTGCCCCTAAATCCTCCGCTAAGCCTGAAACAGTTCGATCTGTTGTGTCTGCTGCATGACAGGCTGGGCCAAGCGGTTAGCAAGCACGAGATTGCCAGCGCCGTGTGGCCGGAGGAAACCGACGGCGTGGCGGACAGCAACGTGGATCGCCTGGTCAGCCGGGTCCGTTCGCGGCTTGCGGACGCCACCGGCGGAAACCAATTCATCGAAACTGTACGCGGTTTTGGATTCCGGATGCTGGATCCCGACGGTAACGGGAAGTAGGTCCGGGGAGCGACTGGACAGCGGGCCGTCCGGTTCCACCATGCAACCATCCATCTTGCCGGCAACGACCGCAAGCACCTTGCCTGTTCTGGTCATGGCGGCGGGCGCTTCCCGCCGCATGGGGCGCCCCAAGCAGTTGCTGCCCCTTGGGACCGGCACTATCCTGACAACGGTCGTCGATACACTGTTGGCTGCCGGCTGCACTCCTGTGGTGTGTGTGTTGGGGGCCTCGGGCACCCAAGTGGCGGCTGCGCTGACCGGCCTGTTGGTCGAAACCGTGTACAACCCGGACTGGGACACCGGGGAAATGCTCAGTTCCGTCCAATGCGGTCTCCGCCACCTGTCGCGAACGGATATCCATCCCGGATGCCTGGTTGCCCTCGGTGACCAGCCGGGCTTGACCCCTGCCACGGTGCGGGCCTTGATTGGCACGGTGGCCAACAATCCGGATCGGACGGTGTTCTGCAGCCACGGCATGCGACGACAGCATCCCATCTACCTGCCGGTGTCACTGTGGCCGCGCATCTGCGAGCTGCCGGTCTCCAGTACGCTACGGGTCGTGACGGGCGATCCGCAACTGCCGGTCGCGTACGTAAATGTGGATTCGTTTAACGACTTCCGTGATCTGGACACGCCGGAACAGTATGATTCCTACCGCGCTCAGACGATGTCAGACACCGGGTGATGCATGACAGGTTCCCTGTATCCGAAGCTCCAGCAGTTGATTGACGATGGTAACACGGTCGCCATGGCGACCATCACGATGGTGAAGGGCTCGGTTCCCAGGGAAGTGGGGGCGAAAATGCTGATTCATCCAGCCGGGCTCCACGTTGGCACGGTCGGAGGGGGATGCGGTGAGGCGGACGTGATTCGAGCTGCCCTGGACGTGATCAAGGACGGGGAACCCCGCACCGTGCGCGTGGATTTGACCGAAGACATTTCCATGGACAGCCTTGGTGTCTGCGGCGGGATCATGGATGTTTTCATTGAACGCTGTGGTTCGGCGGATGCCGGATAACGGACCGCTTTCGCGTTGTGGGCTTGGGTGGTTTCCGGTCCTCGGGCCGTTGCTGGGCACCGCATACAAACCGAAGCCGGGCAGCGCGCTGCCGAAACCGGGCTGGGCGCCCAGCCGCGCCTGCGCACCGTGGATGAGACCAAACAGGAAGGTATGCAACGGGGATTTGGCTGACGCCGCGTGCCGGCCCCAACACGCTCTCGAAATCCTTCTCCGTTCCCGTCGGGCGCCGACGATTTGATTGGCATGGATCTGTCCCTGCTCCAGGAACTGAATCGAGCATTGCGCGGACGCAAGCCGGTCGCCGTGGTCACATTGACCCGTGGAGAATCCGCAACCGGGATGTCGGTGGGCGAGCAGTGCCTTGTCGATCCTGCCGCCGGCGCCGCATCGATGGGCCCACTCCGGTTGCCCGGGGCGATTGCAGGACAGGTGTTGGAGATCATCTCCGGCCGGGAAAGCAAGGCACTGCACATCCGGACCAAGGAGTGGGAGGGCGACCTGTTCGTTGAGGTGCATGCCGCACCTTCCCACCTGCTCATTGTGGGTGCCGGGCACATAGCCGTGCCGCTGGCCAGCATGGCAAACCTCTGTGAATTCCAGGTGACCGTGCTGGATGATCGTCCGCAATACGCCAACCAAATCCGGTTTCCCACCGCCGATCAAGTTCGGGCCGCGCCGTTGGTGCCGACCCTCCAAGCCATGCGGAACGCCGGGCAGCTTGATCGGCACACGAGTGTCGTGCTGGTCACCCGAGGACACCAGCACGATGTTGATTGCCTGACCGAACTGATCGGGGACGACCTGGCCTACATCGGCATGATTGGAAGCAAGCGACGGATACGCGCTGTGTGGGAACTCCTGGAGTCGGAGTACAACCTGGACCGTTCCCTGTTCAACAAGGTACACGCGCCCATCGGACTGGACATTGGCGGCAGGACTCCGGCCGAGATTGCAGTGGCCATCCTAGCGGAAATCATCATGGTGCACTACCGGGGACCACAAGCCGCGATGAGCATGCGGGGCTGACAACCGGTTTCCTCGCGGTGCCCACCCGAGATGCTCCTGCGCTATGGGAGGCACCAGGCATCGAGCACGCCTGGAGCAAATTCCCAAGGGGGTTTTGCTATGCGAAATGTTCGGTGCGACCGGCGGCCTGGCTACTTGAACGCATGACTGTCGCGTGCCAGCCTGAAGATGCACTCCTGGCATTGCATGCCAGGGTCCGAGACTTGCTTGTCGGCGGCGGCCTTCCCAGTGCGAGGGGCAGTATGGGATCTTATGCGAACGGTGCCGGGACCTCTTCGAAGTGTCGGTAGGTGTCTTCGCCGCGTACCAGGATTGCCTTCCAGCTCTTGCCGTGCGAGTTGTCTTCCGTCTGCTTGATCCAGGTCGGAACGTATCGCAGCGTAAGGCCGCAGCGTCGCCGCGTCGAGTGGTTCGGCAGGGAGCCGTGGATGAGGGTCCCGTCGTGGATCGACATCTGGCCTGCCCGCAGCTCCAAGTTCGCTGCGGTGGCGGCCTGGTCCGGCGACACCGATACCTCCTGGTTGATGCTTAGGAGATTGCCTGCCTGTTCGGCCTGCCCGTGTTCCAGCAGCCCCAGATCGTGGGAACCCGGGATCACCTGCATGCAACCGTTTTCCACATCGCTGTTGTCGACCGCGTACCACGCAGTCACCGCCAGCGGCGGTTCAAGACCCCAGAACGTCACGTCCTGGTGCCATGCAACGTAGGACTCGCCCAACCTGCCTTCGCCGTACTTGTTGAAGAAATGCGTGGCCAGCAACAGGATGTTGGGGCCAATCAGACCCTCAATGCAGTCGAGAATGGTCTCGTTGGTGGCCAACCGCCAAATAAATTCTTCCTCGAAGTGATAGTCGATGAGCTCAATCTGGGCCCGTTCACGGCCAACGTGCTGTTCCATCCGGTCGAACTCGGAGGCGTGCTGCGACGCCTCCTGCGTTCCGACCACGTCGATGGCATTCAGGAAGCCGTCGCGCTTGTATCTGGTGATCTGTTCTTGTGTCAGAGCCATGACGCATGACCTCGTCTCAATCTTGCGGGATGCGCGATCGTAGCACTCCCCAGTGGTTTGTGCATTCGGATTGTCCGCGCTCCGGCCTCCGAAGGCCACACTGCGCAACGAGCCGGAGGGCGGGCGGTTAGTCCATGATTTCCTGTACCGTCTGCAGGAGTGTCTCGGCCTTCAGTGCCGGCAGGTTGTAGCACTGGGCGTGCAGACTGTCCGCCAAGGTTTGAGCCAGGCCCCGGTCAAAGGCGGAGTGCTCCATGTTCACCACTACGGACTTGATTTCGGAGTGGACATAAAGTTCCGCAATCTTCAACGCCTCCTCCTGCGCCGGCTGCCCGGTCATGCTGACATTGCCGGCACCGTCCGTCAGCAGAATCATCATGGGCTGGGTCTTCGGTTCGCGGCGGCGCACGTTCTCGAACACGCGCCAGGCCACGTACAAGCCGCTGCTGAGGGGAGTCTTGCCCCCCACCGGCAGATCAACCAGGGCCTTCTGTGCCAATTCGACGCTGCTCGTTGGCGGCAGCACGACACGGGCCCGGTCGCGCTGGAAGACCACCAGCCCTACCTGGTCGCGCCGTTGGTAGGCGTCCACCAGCAAACTGAAGATGGCGCCCTTGGTGGCCTCCATGCGTTCGCTGGCCGCCATTGACCAGCTGGCGTCCACAACGAACAAAATGAGATTGCCGGTGCGTCTGACCCGGATCTTGCGGTGCAAATCGGTCATCTTCAGTTGGAGCGCCAGACTGTTGTCGATGTCGGCCGCGCGCCGGCGCTTCTGATGCGGTGCCGCCGCCCTCAGCGTGGCATCGAACGCAATATCCTCAGGGCGGTCCCCGGCCGGAATCGCCCGTATGTACCGGCCCCGTTTCCGGTTGGTGCGGGAATACGAACGCTTGCCTGCCTTCTCCCGGGTCACCTTGTCCAGCGGCGAGGTGACCTTCTGCATGTCGAACTGCTCTCCGACCTCCACCCGTTTCTGGGTACCGGCCTTGTCTCCGGACGACGAACTCTGGGGTTGACTGTCATCGGGCTGAAGGTAGTTGCCTTCGCCTTCCTGCTGTTCGTCAACTACGCCCGAGTCATCGTCCGTTTCACTTTTTTTTCATCGGCGGACTGGGTGCCTTCGACATCCTCGGTCGCCAGTTCATCGCTGTCGACCATCTGTTGGGCCTGGGCTTCCGCCTCCTCCAAATTCTTCTGCAGATGGTCCGGATGCAGTCCCGCCTCCATGAAGGGTTGCTTCTTCATGCGGTGCGGAAGCGCCAATTCGGCAGCGTAGTGGATGTCGCGGGCGGTGATCTGCCGACGACCCTCGAAGGCCGCCTGTGCGCACGCCGTCTTGAGGATAACGATGTCGGCTCTGTGTCCGTCCACGCTGAAGTTGGTGGTCAGCGCAGCGATCGTGTACAGGTCCCGATCGGTGTACTCCACTTCGTGGTAGCACCGGCGAGCAGCGATGACCTGTTCTCCAAGCGACGTTTCCCTTTCCTTCCACTCGGACACGAAACCGTCCGGGTCCAGGTCGTATTCCAACCGGCGCTGGAGTATGGCGACTCGTTCCTCGGCATCCTCGATGCCGGTCACGTCCACGGCATGGGCAAACCGATCCAACAACTGGGGCCGCAGGTCACCCTCCTCAGGGTTCATGGAACCAATCAGGACGAAACGCGAGGGGTGCTGCACGCTGATGCCTTCGCGCTCCACCGTGTTCACCCCCATGGCCGCGGAATCCAGCAGCAGATCCACCACGTGGTCATCCAGCAGATTCACTTCGTCCACGTACAGGATCCCCCGGTTGGCGGCGGCCAGCACCCCCGGTTCGAAATGTTTTTGGCCTTCCTGGATGGCCTTCTCGATATCCAGGGTGCCCACCACGCGATCTTCGGTTGCACTCACTGGCAGGTCCACAAAAGCGGTGGTTCTTTCCACCGTGGGCGTCGATGCCAGGTTCGGTAGTTCACGGCACTGGAAGCAAAGTTGGTCGGACCGCTCCGGATTGCAGCTGAAAGGACAGTTGGCCACGGCCGTGATGGGAGGGAGCAACGCGGCCAGGCCACGCGCAGCCGTGGATTTAGCCGTGCCGCGTTCGCCTCGGATTAGGACACCGCCAATCTGCGGATTGATGGCGTTCAGAATCAGGGCCCGTTTCATGCGGTCCTGACCGACAATGGCGGTTAAGGGATAGGTGGTGTGCATCGGGCACTTCCGGTTGGCGGGTTCAAAACGGTTGGCTCGCGCAATCCGACGCGGTTCGGTTCCCGTCCCCGCGTCCGCAACGCAGAGCGCAGTATATAATCAGATTCGCCATCGAAACCCAAAGCGCTTTGGGTTTGCAACCCGTTGCTGCCGTGCGGCGTAGATAGAACAGACCCTCCTTCGAATTCGACCGGGCCCCATGTTCGCCGATGAACAAACCTCAAGACTCCAGGCGCGTTGGCTGGCCGCTGCCCGGGTTGGCAACGGAGATGCCTACGGCGCTCTGTTCATGGCCTACCACGCAGCCTTGGTGCGCTACGCGTGGCCGTTGGTTGGGAGCCAGGAGGATGCCGAGGATGCCGTGCATGACGCCTTTTTGAAATCCTGGCAGCGGCTGGACCGGTTCGACGAACGGCGCGGAACCTTTGGAACATGGATTTTCGCCGTCACGCGCAACTGTTGTCTTGACCGCCTCAGGGCCCGAAAGCGCCGTCCGACCTCCTCAGCCCCGGATCCCGATGCACAGGCTGATTGGCTTGCCGACGATGCTCCGGATCCTGAACATCAGGCCATGCAGCAGGATCGGCAGTCGGCCATGATAACCAGGCTCGCCATGTTGCCGCCAGCTTATCGGGAGACGTTGGTCCTGTTCTACTGGAACGACCTGAGCGTGCATGAAATTGCACAGGTCACCGGAACCTCCGAGTCGAACGTCAAGTCCAGGCTCAGCCGGGGGCGCAGCCGCCTGGCAGACATTCTGCATCGGGAAATGGGCGTGCGCCGCGACCGCCAGCCGTCGTTGGACGCCTTGGACCTGCTGTTGGCCGGATCCGGCCCGGTGTGAATTCGGAGCTGCTGGCCGGGCGGCGGCGATGGCCTCGAGACATGGAAGTACGAATCCTCCATCCGCGGTTTGAGGAGCTGCTGGCCTCCCAGTTGGCAGGTCGTTTGACGAGTGAGGACGCGGTCCGGCTGCAAGAGCACTTGGCGAACTGCAGAACGTGTCGGGCCCGGCAAGCCGAGTTGAGGGCGGTATCTTCGGCCATGGAGCGGCTGGAGTTTCCAGGACCCTCGAGACGGCTGGAGGCAAGGCTGCGCTCCAGCGTTGCGGCTCTGGATCCGGTTCCTGAACGGTTCCGGCCTTTCAAGCTGGCAATTTTGTTGACGGTTCTGGTCATTCCACCATTGTTCGCCTATGCGCGTCTGCTGTTGGGACTGGTCGGGTTGCCCGGTATCACTGCATTGGGCGTAATTGAAGCTCTGGGATCATGGCTGTCGTATGCATCGCTGTGGCCGCTGATGTACTGGGTCGGGGCCAATGCGGTGGCTCCGGCCACCACGCAGCTTGCAGAGGCGAATTCCCTACTGCAGTTGGTGATGCCTCCTTGGGTTGCCGCCTTCGCCTGGCTGCTGACGGCAGCGGCAGGCGTCGGCCTTGTCTACCTGCGCAATCTAATTGGAAGGACCCCGGCGCAATCGCACGCCTGACGCCTGCCGGTCCCGCGTCCGCTCCATTGTTGACCCGTCAACGGCGTCCGACGGGTTCGGAACTGCCGGCATCGTACGGAAGCAGTTGCTTTCGAATCTTGGCGTAGCGGGACCCGAAGTGGGCCCACCAAGGACCGACGGCCCCGAACGGCACTGCCTTCTGCAGCACCGCCCGGAATGCACTGGCATTGTTGTCGAACGCAGGCAGATGGACGCCGCAGTGCCCGATTTCCATGGGCATGTGGGCGTCACTCCCGGCCGTAACAGCCTTGCCGTGCCGCTGCGCCAGTTCCATGGCCCGACGGTTGTCCCCGGGAAGCATGCAACGGGAGTTCAGAACTTCGACGGCATCCACGCGTTCAACGATTTCCAACGTGTGCCGCAGCCCCAACGCCGAGGAGCGCAGCCTGTCAACAGGATGTGGGATGGAAATCACGGCTCCCTGCTCTTCCAACAGGTCCAGCGTCTTCAACAGCGGGAGCCCTTTGGGCACTTCTTCCTTGACATAATATGCGATTACTTCGCCCACATCCGTACGCACCTCTTCCCCGGGAATGATGAAGTCCGGGTCCCGTTCCCACGCGATTTGGGCACCCAGGATGCAGTTGTGGTCGGTGATTGCGATCCGGTCGAATCCGAGTGTCCGCGCGCGTTCCATGACCTTGTGGATTGGAGCCAGGGAGTCCGGGCTGAAGTGGGTGTGCAGATGCAGGTCAACTTTCATGTTGCGATGCGTTGGGGGGCCAGGGCTCGGCCAACCCGGCCAAGATCCTTGACCAGTGCAGCAGGTCGGCGTCCCGGCCGAAACCGGCCGCCACCTGAACCCCGACCGGGAGTTGCATTCCGGGGACCCGATCGTCCAAGGCAATGGGGAACGTCGCGACCGGAACACCGGCATGCGTCCAGGGAAGGTTCATGACCGGATCACCGGTGTAGGCGAGGCCGGCCGGCGCCACATCCGGCGCCGCCGGGCTGACCAGCAGGTCCACCCCTGCTGCCTCCATGGCACCGCGCAATTCTGCCTGGATTGTGGCCCTGTTGGCCAGACAGGCCGCGTAACGGTGGTTGTCAATGTGCATTCCGTCCTCGATCAAGGCCGCCGTGCGGGGCCGGTACAGGTGCGAGAAGTCGGCGAACAACCGCCGGTGCCGATCCGCCAAATCACGGGCAGTCAGGTCCCTGTGCACGTTGTTGTGATGCTCGATGTCCAGCAGAGTCGCGACTTCGCGAACTTGGAATCCCGCCTGTTCCATTCGCTCGCACCATGCAGACACCTGGCCGCGCATGTATCCCGATGCCTGTTGTGCATAGGGGCCGGTTACCAGACCCAGCACCGGAGACTTTGACGATGGTGGCGACAGCTCCACCATCGACAGGGCATCGGCCGCGGCCAGCATGTCGTCCCACGTGCGGCTGAACAGGCCTACGTGGTCGACGGTCCGGGAAAACACGAGCAGGCCGTCGCGGCGGATGGCGCCCAGCGTGGGTTTGTAGCCGGGAACTCCGCAAAAGGCGGCCGGCCGGATCACGGAACCAACCGTTTGGGTCCCGAGTGCAACATCGAAGAAACCGGCGGCAACACCCGCGGCCGAGCCGCTGCTGGAGCCTCCGGGGGTCCTGGACGCGTGCCAGGGATTCGTTGTGGGCCCCGGCTCGAAGTAGGCGAATTCGGTGGTGACGGTCTTGGCCGCAATCATGGCTCCGGCCCTAACCAGTCGTCTCACAGCGTTGCCGGTCGGCCCTGACAGGGCCTCAACGGGCAGGGATGTGCCGCCCCGGGTGGGGAGACCGTCTGCATGGAAAATGTCCTTGATGCCGGCCAGCATCCCCCTCAATGGTCCCGCAGGCAGGTCATGGAGTTGGGATCGATGTGGGTTCCAATCGGAAACCAGGGCCTGCACCACCGGTTCGCAGGCGGCAACCCACGCGGCTTGGCGCATCATCCAAGCTTCGGCTTTCGCCACGCTTGGCCAACCCTGGCCCCTGGCTGGCCGCCGGGGATCAATCAGGGGCGACCCCGACCAGGGCGGGGACGCGGTGGACGCCATGTTTCTCTCCGATGCCGCTAGAGAACGGTCCGCGTGCGGAAACGCACGGCACCCCTGGTCTCGGCCTGGTCCAATGCTTCCGCCGACCCCATGACCACGGTGTTGGTAGTGGCCCCCGCCTCCTGCAGGAATCCGGCCAAGGCGCGCACATGCTCCGGACGCGTCTCCAAGATCTCCGCCCGGCGTTGCTGCCGCATGTCGCGCGTGCTGCCCGTAAGGAACCTGGCCAACGCCGTTTGGCCTTGGGCTCTGGGCTGCAGGTCCCGATCCAACGATCCGAACGTGCCGACAATCAGTTGGATCAGGTCCTGGTCACTCAGTTCCGCCGCGTCCAGGAAGTTCGGTATCGCGTCATAAACATCCAGGGTTTCGGCGACATTGGGGTCCCGGTAGGAGACACAGGAAAACTGGCCGGTGTGGCGGTTGTACCCGGCCGAGCATCCGTAGGCGCCCCCCTGTTCCCGCACATTGGCCCAAAGCCAGGATGTGTTGATCAACCTGGCGGCCACGGCCATCGAACCATGGTGTTCGTACCCGGCTTGCCGCAAGTCGTAGGCCCGTCCAACGAATTGGACCGGAGCCGGCACCACCAGCCCCTCCTCTTCGGGAATCTGCGTGCACTGCCACCGCTGGCAGGGACCCGCAGCGTCCGGAAGCCTGTCCAGGACCGGCCGCAACAGTTCCCTGAGCCGATTCTGATCGCCGGACGGTGCCGTCACGCTGATCAGCAGGTTGTCGGCGGTAAACAATCGGGTTCGTATCTCTTCCAGCACGGCGGCCGTTCGATCCCAGTCTGCGATGAAATTGTCAGCCTGCGTCCGCATCGACTGTAATGCCGCGATTCCGCCTGTAACTTCGTCAAACCAGTCGGCCTCGCTGTTGTTGGCCGCCAACCGGCAGCCGACAAACGAGTGGCCGGACGGGAGCAGCGACGATTCAGCGTGGCTGCGTGCCTGTGTTGCCAATTGCCGGACACGGTCCCGATTGTCCAGCCGGGCCAATCGCAGCATTTGTGCCAACAGATTCACCATGCCTTCCATCTGGTGCACCAGACACTTGCCGCCCACGACCAGATGGGCTGCCGCCTCTTCGCCGTGTTCCTTGCTGTGGAGGCCGGTGGCGACTCCAATGCCCCCGGTCGTGCCGGAAATCCGACGGCTGAAAGCCACATGGTCCAGGGCGCCGGCTCCGGTCTGGCGCAGTGCGTCGGCAAACAGCTCAACGTAGTCCAACAACTCTGCAGGCAAGCGGTGCAGATCGAACAGCAGCGAGACGTATACGATGCCGTTGGTGGCAATATCGTGTGAAAGGTACCGAACCCCGTCAAGGGGAAGCTCTTCGCACGGGTACTCCTGCGTCTCCTTGTCGATGTCCGACAGGTTCAGAACCGGGAGGCTTGCGAGGGCTTCCGGCGAGTCCGGTTCCACCTGGTATTGCCTCAACCAGAGGCTGCGATCCCGGATGCTTTCCCGCTCGGAGGTGTCAAGGCACGCCTCCAGTTCGTCCAGGCGTTCGCGTTCCGCCCGGCGTTGGGCGTCCTGGGCACCCGAATCGGGCACCAGGCGAACCGTGGACCGGTGGGGGTTGTCGAGCAGGTGGATCCGCAACGGACGGGTCAGCACGTCCGGATCCGACTCAATTCGGGTCCGGGCCTGCTTCAGCGTGTCCTGGAACCCAAGCGTCGCGCTCTGCCGTTTGCCTCCATGCATTTGTCCGGACAGCATCCCGGCCATGATTGCCAGGCCTTTGGGGAAGGAGGAATTGCCGAACTCGCGGTGGGCGAAGTCCTTGGAGTTGATTACCGCCTCGATCAGGTCGTCGTCGAAGCCGGTGTCTGCCAAGTTGGACAGGGTTTCCTCAATTAGGGCTGTTACGCGGTCAAATCGGACCGGTTCGACTCCTTCCAGTCCCACGGTGAACATGGGCTGGCGCAGGTCGAACGAAAACCCACCGGCCACAACCGATTCCCCTAGGCCCGAGTCGATGAGCGCCTTGTACAGGGGAGCGGACTGGCTGCCTAGTAAACAACTGGACGTGATGCCAATCAGGAATCGTTCCAGCGGATCGTCGATTTCGGGCAGCAGCCAGTTGGCCGTGATGAAGCCCTTCTCCGTCTCCTGTCCCGACTCGATCGGGGAGAAGGACAGTTCGACCGTCCGCCGGGTGGCGGCCAGCGGGTAGAAAGGCACCCTTGTGTCGTCGGCCCGAAACATGAACCCTTCGAAGAAGGTGTCCAGTGTTTCCAGGCGCCACCGAGGATCGTCGTTGCCATAGAAGAACAGCCAGGCGTTGGAGGGGTGGTAGTGGCGCGCGTGATAGTCCTTCAGGCGCGCGTAGGTCAGTTCCCTGATCTCATGGGCGACACCGCCGGAGTCATGGGTGTAGGGATGATCTTCAAACAGGGAGCCGGTGGAAGCCCGCATCAAAACCGAATGGGGGTTGGCCTGAGCCCCTTTCATCTCGTTGTAGACGACTCCCCTGTACTGTAGCGGACCATCCACCTCTTCCAGGTCCAAGTGCCATCCCTCCTGTTCGAAGGCGGCTTCCGTCAGCAACGGACGGAACACTGCATCCAGATAGACGGACACCAGATTACGGAAGCTTCGCAGGTTGAGGCTCGCCACCGGGTACATCGTTCTGTCCAAAGCCGTGAATGCATTCAGGAAGGTGTGCATGGAATTGCGTAGCATTTCCAGGAACGGCTTCTTGACCGGATACCGTTCGGACCCGCACAGGACCGAGTGTTCCAGGATATGTGCGATGCCGGACGAGTCTCCGACCGGAGTCCGAAACGAGACTCCGAACACCTTGTTGGGGTCGTCCGCGACCGCCGACACCAGGTGGGCTCCGGTCCGGACATGGCGGTACGATTTCAGATTGCAGCCGAGTTCCGGCAGCGGGTTGTCCGCCAGCAGTTCAAAGCCGTGTTCGATGGTGCTCAAGATGCAAACGCCTGTTGGGTGGGTTTGTTCATTCCGGGCGCAACCGCATGATGAAGGCGGTTGCCTCCTCCACGGCCTCGTCGCTGAAAGGCATCGGATGGTATTCGCCGGCGCGCCAGAGGTTCAGCTGGTCGTCGTAGTGGCGGGATGCCGGGTGGCCTGACTGCCCCGTGTTGATGACCGACAGGCAGGTGTCCCAGTTGCCAATCTCCATGATCGTTCTGTAGGAGGGGGACACCTGCACGAGGGCGGTGGGATCGCCGGCCCGGGTCGCGGTCTGCAAAATCGACGTGCCGTCGCCGGGAATGGGGTAGGGTCCCCGGTTGACGACGGGACCGAGGATGCGCACGCTGCCCAGGATGTGGCTGAAACGGATTTGGTGCACGCGGCCCCAAGCCCATCGACGCGTGGACTCCCCGACTTCGCTGCGCAGCCGGCGCACGGCCCGCGTCAGGGCAGCCGCCAGGAACTGTTGGCGGCTGGTGTTGTTCGGGTTGTCCGGCGTTGCGTACCGAGGTGAAGTCGCCTGCGATGTGACGAAATCCAGGGTCCGGATGGCGGCCACCCACTTGAAGCCGGAGAAATCGAACAGGGCCCCGGTCACCTGGCCGCGGTAGCGGCCGAGCAAGTCTCCGAGTTGGGGATCAAACAGCCCATTCGTTATCTCGTCAAGCAGGTAGTGGAAAATGATCGCGCCTTGGCTGTCGGGATCCATGCGGCTGTTCCAGGCGGCCAGCGTGTTTACGGCATGTGTCTCGAAGCCCTCGTGCGGCTGGAGGCGCACCACCTCGGCGATCAGCTGTTCCGCATACAGGCTGTGGGTGTCCACCTGCATACGACGCATGTCGGCCAGGGTGGCATCGCTCAAGTCGGCCAACATGTCGTGGATGCGCTGGGCCCGGAAACCGGGATCGAATTCGCACCCGAACCATGGCAGATCCGTGCGGTCGGTGATCCTGTTGTTGGCGTTGACCAGAATTCCGGACGGTGGATTCCAATCGGCCGGCAGTTCTTTGGCCGGTACAAAGCCATCCCAGTCGTAGGCCGGATCCCATCCGGGAGAGGGAATCAATCCCATGCCCTGCCGGCGCCGGGGGTGGCTGCCGACCAGCAGGCAGACCATTTCCCCCTGTGTATCCGCCAGCGTCAGGTTGAGCGTGGGGGAATGCCACAGCTGCAGCGCCTCAGCTCCGTCGTGGCAATTTTGGGCCGTCATCAGGCGCCAAATGGCCGTCAACGTGTGTCCCGGCGCCGCGCCGGCCCACTGCAGTGCCAAATCGGCTCGGTCCAGTTCAGGTACCAGGTCGGACACCAGCGGTCCATGACGGGACTGACGCACGTCAATGACGCGGGGCTGATCCTCCCCCTTGACATGGATCTCTTCCCTGAACGTTTCCATGCGACGCCACTCGTTTCCCACCAGGCAATAATCGGGTCGCTTCGGGTCCACCCGTTCGATGTACATGTCCTGAACGTCGGTGACGGCGTTGGTGATGCTCCAAGCCAGTCCATCGTTGTGACCGAATGCAATGCCCGGGGCACCGGGAAACATGGCGCCGGCTGCGTTGATGCCGGGTCCTGTCAGATGCTGTTCGTATAGAGGGCAGGGAATCGCCACCTGAAGGTGCGGGTCGTTGCACATGATGGCGCGGCCCGACTCGGTGTGGCGGCCGTGCAGGACCCAGGCATTGCTTCCCTGCCTGCCTTCGCCGTGGGGCAGCCATGCCTGAGCGCTCCGATAGGCCTCCCTCAGCGCGGCTGCGGTCCGGGCCACTTGGCTTTGTTCGTCTGCGGTTAGGGACGGATGCACGGGTGGCAAGCCCGTCGGGCTTGCATGCTCCACATCGAAGGCCCGTTCCGGACCAAATCGCTCGAGCATCAGGAACCGCAGGAGTTCGCTGTCCCAATTCACGCTCATGGACCAGTAGATGACCTTGGCCAGCGCGACCGTGTCCAACGGGGTCCAGGGCTCCGGTTCATAGCGCAGAAGCCGGAACTCGGCGGCCAACTGGCCGGCTCTCTCCTCCATGTAGAGGTTGACTCCCTCGGCGTACCAGCCCAGGACCTTGCGAATTTCGGGATCAAGTACCTTGATCTCGTTCTCCGCGGCCCGCCAGAACCCAATCGTGCGACTGTAGCGATCGGCATCGAAGGCCGCCTCGCCGAACACCGCGGACAAGGATCCCCGCGCCGTGCGCCGCAGCTGCTCCATCTGCCACAACCGGTCCTGGGCGTGGACAAATCCCTGTGCCCGGAACAGATCGGCCGTGGTGGACGCCTTGATGTGCGGGATGCCGTGATGGTCGCGCCGAACGACCACCTCGGCATCCAGCCCCGGACTGCTTGCCTTGCCGGCAATGTCGGGCACCGGTTTGGTCAGCAGCCACCGGTACACGTATGCCAGGAAACCGCCTGCCACGAGCCCGATGCTGAATAGCACCAACAATAATTTGCCGATCCAGGCCATCGGTGTATCGCCTTGCCTTGTTGCCTGTCTTGGTCGTTTATTGCGGCCGCCTGTCCGGCGCCCTGCCGCCGATTGTCAACGTCGGGAATCAACGGGTACGGGCAAAACAGCGAGACAAGGAGCGGAGAGAGGTCAGCCGCAGCGACCAACCGCCATTATGCCTGCTGCTGTCGGCTTCGCGGGATCAAGCCGCACCCTCGCAGAACCCCATACACGCGGCCCCGACGGTAAAATCAACCTACGACGGCAGGCCAAGGTACGTATCGATGCCACCGGAACCCTTCACGAAACACAGGTTGCAACGGCACCCGACTCGCCGCATGCTCGGCGGTGTCTGTGCCGGCGTTGCCGACTACACTGGTGCCAGCTGCCTGTCCATTAGGATTTTGGCGTTGGTACTGTTCATTCTGCCGACTGGCGGATTGCTGTTGTACCTGGCCCTTTGGCTGGTGCTGCCTGTCGGGACACAGGATGCCCCAGACCTGCATCCGTCGATCCTGTCCCGCCTGCGCCAGCAGTTCGGCTCGGGAAGTGTTTGACGCCGTGGGGTCCGGTGGACGGAACAGACGGTGTGGGGGGACGAGGGAATCCCGACCGGACCGGCACAACGGGGTGGATGCCATGCTCAGGAGCAGAACCTTCTTTCAGGAAACCGGGGTTTCCGGCTTTCTGCATCGTGCCTTCATCAAGTCGATGGGGTACGACGATCTGGACATGGACCGTCCCGTCATCGGCATTTGCAACACCTGGAGCGAACTCAACAACTGCCACGGCAACTTTCCGGAACTGATCAAGGCGGTCCGGCGCGGCGTCCTGCAGGGAGGAGGGCTTCCGCTCGAGTTTCCGACCATCTCGCTGGGTGAGATTTTCCTGAATCCGACATCCATGTTCCTGCGCAACCTGGCCGCCATGGATACGGAGGAGATGATCCGCAGCCAGCCCCTCGATGGTGTTGTGCTGCTGGTCAATTGCGACAAGACCATTCCCGCGGCCATCATGGGCGCCCTGAGCGCGGACCTGCCAAGCATCGTCCTGTCCGGTGGGCCGATGCTGAACGGTCATTTCAAGGGCCAGACGCTCGGAGCCTGTTCCGATTGCCGAAGGCTGACGGCCGAGTACCAGGCGGGAACCCTCTCTGCCGAAGACTACGCGGCCGTGGAGGACGGCATAGTCCGCAGCCAGGGTCATTGCATGGTCATGGGGACGGCATCGACCATGAACTGCGTGTGCGAGGCGCTGGGCATTTCCCTGCCCGGCAACGGTGCCACGCCCGCGGTGGACAGTCGACGCCTGCGACTTGGGGTGGCCGCCGGCCGCAAAATCGTCGAGTTGGCCCGATCGGAGGTACGACCCTCGGACATCCTGTCCCGCGCATCCTTCGAGAACGCGATTACATTGTTGTGCTCATTGGGCGGCAGCACGAATGCCGTAGTGCATCTGTGCGCAATCGCCCGTCGCATGGGACTGGCATTGGACTTGGACGTGTTTGACGGCATCAGCCGCCGAACTCCGATGCTCACCAGCCTGCGACCTTCAGGCGACTACCAGATGGAAGAACTGTTCGAGGCCGGAGGGGTCTCCGTTGTCCTGCGACAACTCCTGCCCCTGCTCCATGGCGACGCGCTGACGGTCACGGGCCGTACGCTGGGGGAGAACGTGGCAGATGCACCGGAACCGGACGGTGTCGTGACCGCGCGGCTTGATCAACCTTTCCAACCGGAAGGCGGGCTCGCGGTTCTGAAGGGAAATCTGGCACCGAACGGTGCTGTTATCAAACACTCGGCGGCTTCGTCCGCATTGATGCAGCACACAGGCCGGGCATTGGTGTTTCGCGACTACAACGATTTGCAGCAGAGGATCCACGCTCCCGACCTGGACGTTGACCCACACGACATTCTGGTTTTGCAGAATTCCGGACCGGTGGGAGGACCGGGCATGCCGGAAATTGGCAACCTGCCCATTCCCCGCAAGCTCCTTCAACAAGGCGTGCGCGACATGGTGCGCATTTCCGATGCCCGCATGAGCGGAACTGCGTTCGGCACGATCGTCCTCCATGTATCGCCGGAAAGCGCAGTGGGCGGCCCCTTGGCGCTGGTCGAGGACGGGGACCTTGTTGAGTTGGACGTATCGGGCCGCAGGCTGGAACTCAAGGTGTCGGAAACGGACCTGGCCCGTCGTCGCGCGAGCTGGACAGGGCCCGAACCGAATTTTGACCGGGGATACGGCCAGCTGTTTCTTCAACACGTAACCCAGGCCGACAAGGGATGCGACTTTGATTTCCTGCACGGACGTACGCCTGTGAAGGCCGTGGAACAACCGAAGCTGTAACCATGAACGTCACCGCAGTGCCGCAAGGATCCAAATCGGGATTTCTTCTTGCAAATGGCAGGTCCGGGGCTACAATGCGGCCAGCATCAAGGAGAGGTCGCATAGTCTGGCCGAGTGCGCGGGCCTGGAAAGCTCGTAGGGCAAAACCCTCGAGGGTTCAAATCCCTCCCTCTCCGCACAAGTGTGCAGCCCGGGTGGGGTGGCACCGTTGCGTCGGCTGCTGGGTCCCGTGCAGCGAACTCGCGTGAACCCCGTCAGGACCGAGAGGTAGCAGCGGTAAACGTTGTCGTTCGGGTGACGCGGGAGTGCCTGGCGGACGGCGCAACCGTGCCATGCCCACCAGGCTGCCGCCGGCCCGAGTCAGCGTAGTCGGCTGACCTGTTGCTTGAGGCGCGCCACGATTTCACCCATTTCAGCCCGCGCCGCATTGTATTTCGACAAGGTTGGTTCCGAACCGCGCAAGGCCTCCAGAACCACGGTCTCCGCGGCCACGAACTCGTCGCCGATGTCCGCGATTTCGGCCGCGATGTCCACTGGCACCGTCGACACGCCGTTGCAGTCGCAGTGGAGCATGTCGTTGGGGTTGACGGTGATGCCCCCGACCCGAACCGGAACGTGGATTTGCGGGAAATGGCAATAGCCGTGGGCCGCGATCGTACCGCTGGTAAAAACGGGGAAGCCGATGTCCCGAACCTGATCCAGGTCGCGACCGGCACCGCTGGTGATGAGGCCGACGGCACCGAATGTTTGGTAGGTGGTGCACATCACCTCGCCAAAGGTGGCTGCCACCGGCGGATCGTCCAGATCCTGGAAGACCACGATGGGCGGCCCGGACAGGGTTTCGAACAACTCGACCTGTTCATGGTTGCCGCTGTAGCCGTCTTCCGATTCCGGGAAGCTGTCGGACCTGAAGGTGGCGGTCGCGGCAAAGCCGACGATGGGATCCATTTCGGGGAACGCCGCCATGATCCGGGCGTCCATGTAGCCGGTGTTGCGTGGCCGCACATCGAACAGTTCGATGATGTTGCAAATGGTGGGGGTGTCGAACGTGGTCAGCTTTTCCAGAACAGAACTCGACAGCATGGGAAAATCCTCGCAATGGCATGGTCGGCGGAGGCCGGTGGCACAGAATTTTGCGTCAGTACAGAGCATCGGCCAAAAGCACGATGCCGAGCAGATGCCCGAGATTGCGGAATCCGGCCGCATGGGGACCGGTCGTTGGTAACATGTCAGTTGGCGACATGCCGGACTGAACGGAAGGAGCACCAAAATGGGGACCAAAGCCAATGTCGCCCTCGTCAGGGGCAAGGATCGGCGCGCATGCGCGTTTGAAGCCCTCAACCGGGTTCGGGAAGATGTCGAACCTCGCCTGCACGAGGATGTATTGCTCAAACCCAATTTTCTGTCCGACTCGGTTCAGCTCGCCTCCTCCCACGCCGACACGGTCCGCGGCGTCCTGGATTTCCTGCTCGGTTCCGATACGCCGCCCCGTCGGATATTGATCACGGAAGGCAGTGCGGGTTCGACCACCGACGCGTTTCAGCAATTCGGGTACGCCGAACTTGCGGACGAGTACGATGTGGACATCGAACTCTTCGATCTGCACAAGGAAACCCAGTGGCGGGAGACGACCATCTTCACAGCCGGGGACCGGGTCAGGACCGTCCGCATGCCGCGGACCATTCTCGATGCGCCTTGTACCTTCAGTCTGGCCCGGGCCAAAACCCACGACGTGTGTGTGGTGACGCTGTCCCTGAAGAACATGATCATGGGCACCATCGCCCAGCCGGATCGGGTACTGATGCACGGGTTCCCGTCCCACCCGGAACGGCGCCAGCCCGTTGAGGCCAAGTACCTGAACGTAAACCTGATTCGGATTGCCCGCCACCTGGCCCCCGATGTTTCGGTCGTGGACGGTGTAACCGGGCTGCAGGGCAACGGTCCCGGCGGCACCAATCAGGCGGATCTGGACGTGGTGGCTGCAGGTGTCGACGTGTTTGCGGTCGATGCGGTCATGACCGCAGTGATGGGGTTTGATCCGGAGCTCATGGGCACCCTGCACTACGCCCGCAAATATCGGTTGGGATGCACCCGGCCGGAGCAAATCAATGTTTTGGGGGTACCCCTCGCGGACGTGGCCACTCGTTTTCAACCCCACGAGTCGACGCAATTGCAACTGCAGTGGCAAAAACACAACGCGGACGCGCTCTTGGCAGCCGCCTGACCCGATTCTCGATTCCGCGACAATCCTTCACGTCAGGCTCTGAGGAGAACACACCGTGAAATACACCATGCAAACCAGGATTGGCGAACTCATCAACAACGCGCGCGCCAAGCAAATCCTTGAACGACATCTGCCAGGAGCCACGTCCCACCCGCAGCTGCATATGGCGTTGGGCATGACCCTGATGGAAATATCCACCTATCCCGAGGCGGGTTTGACCCAGGCAAAGCTCCAGGCCTTGCTGGCGGACCTGAATCGCGAGAAGCCGGCCTGATCCCATGCCCCGGTCAATTGTGGTACCCGGGACTTGACGGCCCGCCGTTCCACAAACATCCGCCAGGACTTCCCCAACCTGGGCTCGGCCATACAGGCCCTGAGCAGTCGCGCCAAGCGGTTGGCCGGTCGGCTCTGGACCTACGGCCTCGACAATCGAACAAACATTCGGCCAGCCGTGGGTTGGCCGTTGTGGCTGGTGCCGTTTCTCCTTGCGGCCCAGTTGGTTTCGCCCGGCGGTCTGTGGCTGGCATTGGCAATTGCGTTGACACTGATTTATGGGACTGCCTACGCTTGGGTCCGGATTCAAATTGCCCAACTCGAGTTCGGGTGCACAATGCCAAGCCGGCTAACCATGGTCGGCGACACAGTCGAAGTCCAGTGTCGGGTCGCCAATCCAAGCTCCCTGCCGATCATTTGGTGCGAATTCCTCGACTCGGCCAGCCTGCGCTTCCGATTTGCCGCCAATAGAGTGGTGGCGTGTCCGGACCGAGCCTCCACCGAGTGGACCGAAACGGTTTTGTGCCAAAGACGTGGCTGGCTGCGCCTCGGGCCGGTGCGACTAAGACTCGGTGATCCACTGGGCCTGATGGAAGGCACCAGGACATTCGCACAGCAACACGAGATCCTGGTGTATCCCCGCATTGTGCGGTTGCCGGAGTGCAGTCTGGTCCAACAGATTCAGAGCGGAAGCTGGCGCCAGCGACGACGGCTCCAAGGTGCGGTCAAGGCTCCGATTCTGCGCGAATACACCCCCTCCGACAGTCTGCGGCATGTCCACTGGCCATCCACGGCGCGGCGCGGGGAACTCACGGTCACCGAACTGGAAACCGAACCCGGGGTCAGCATGACGGTCGCTCTCGACCTGGAGAATTCGGCGCATGTCGGCGACGGCCCGACGGGCACACTCGAATTTTCGATTATGATTGCCGGCAGTCTGGTCGCCCAGGTTCTGGACACCCGCGACCAGTCTCGTTGTGGCTTGCTGTGCGCCGGCTCGGACAATGCGATCGAGCTGTTTTCTCCTGTGCAGGGCCCGCGTCTGCTTTGGCACGTGGTTCATGCCCTTGCAGGGATCGCGCCGGGTGAGGTGACATTGGCCAATCTGCTGAACCGAACGCGCAGGGAACTGAGCCAGGCCCGAGGCAACTCTGTCATGGTAGTGGCGGCGTTCCCCTCCAGCCCCGGCCAGGTGGCATTGATGGAGGCTTGGGTTTCGGAACTGGCGTCACTGCAACAGGCGGGAGTGGCCTGTGGCGTAATCCTTTGCCGGTTCGGCTCCGGTGAGCCGGATGTGACGCTCCCCGGTCCGGTTGAAACGGCTTTGGCCGCGTTCGAACCCAGGGTTTTCGATACGTCCACCGTGTTTGAACCGGTTTTGACCCATCGGCGGCAAACCACGCGCTACATCACCACGCCTTTCGGCGGTACTGTGGCGGTGACGGAACAGGAGCTGGTTGGATGACCGTTCTCTCGCCAGACCGTCCGCGAGATCCCGGTCCGCATCAGGACGCGACGTTGGGCCACAGGATTCAGGATCTTCTTGATCGGTGGTACAGGCCGCAGACCGGGCGCGTGACCGTATTCCTGCTGGTTGCCCTCCAGTTGGGTATCCCGTCGGTACTGCGGTCCGCCGAGTGGGTCGACTTCGGCACGGCGAGCCTTGCACCGGAGTGGTTGACCGCGGGCGGGATGCTCGCCGGTTGGCTGACCGCCCGTGTTGGAACTCTGGCATCGGGCCGGCTGGCCAGAATCACCGGCCTGTTGGTTGCCGTGGGAGCCATGCTCCTGGGGTGCCTGCTGCTCCTCCAACAGTTGACCGGGATGGTGAGCAAGATTGCGGATTGGTCTCCCGCATCTACCAACGAGGCGCCCATGGCCGTCGTTGCCTTGGAGTTGTGGTCGCACGCCGTAGCGGAGATCGGGTCTTCGCTGCAGGGCTTGGGCGGTCGGGTTGATTTCTGGCTGCAAGGCGTCCGCGGGCCGGGAGCCCAACAGGACGACCTGATTTTCATTGGCATTTGTGGTTTGGTCCTGTTTCTGGTGGCGTTCCATGCCACTTGGATGACATTGTCCGAACGGCCAGTCCTGTACGGCCTGTTGCCCTCCGTCGCATTGACCGCATTCATCGTGTTCTACAGCCAGGGGTCCAGATTGAGCGCGGTTGCCTACCTGGCCGGCATGCTCATGCTGTACGCCTGGCAAGGGCATCGGCACCAGAAGGCATCGTGGGACGACCGCGGCATGGACTACCCGGAAAGCCTGGTATTGGATCGGGCCCTGGGAGCGCTTGCCATGTTGGCCATGATGGTGGTTCTGGCATCGGTTGCGCCGTCCATCAACGTCCGCGAAATCCAACGATGGGTCAACTCCATTCTCCACCCGGTGGACACGGTCACGACCGATATGGGCAGCCGCATGTTCCCCGAGATGCAGAACAAGTTCCACGGCCGCCGTCAGTCCGAGGCGGGCGGCCTGCCAAACTCGTTTCTACTCGGCACGCCGCCGGAAATCACCAACACTCTGGCCCTGACGGTGACCACCGGCAGCAGGCTCGATGAATCGGTCGGCTTCTACATGCGGGCCAAGACGTTTCAGCATTACGACGGACGGGGGTGGTCGAACCCCGACAGCCGGATGGATGCCCGCATCGAGCCCAATGCGGACCTGGCTCCGGCCTTGTATCCGCATGTACTCCCGGTCTGGCAGTCCGTTACGCGCCACAATCAGTCCTCCCTGTTGTACGCGATTCCCGAACCGGTGCGCGCCACGGTATCGCTTGCGCCCGAGCGGGATACAGGCGGTACGGCCCTTTTCTACCGCGCTGGTGGCCAGCAGAGTTACAACGTCCTGTCCAACATCCCGAGGTTGGGCGAGGATGTTCTGGCATCGGTGATGTTGGACAGCGTGGCCGGATCCATCGACGAATACCTGCTCGGGTACCTGCAGTTGCCGGACACCGTCAGTGATCAGACCAGGACCTTGGCCTCCCAACTGGTGTCGGGACACTCGACGCTCTACGGCCTCGGCCTGGCGGTCGAGGCCCACCTCAGGGAATACCCGTACGACCTTGAGGTCAGCCTTCCCGGGCCCGAGGTGGAGGATGTAGCCCACCACTTTCTGTTTGATCTCAAGCGAGGCTACTGCGACTACTACACCACGGCGTTTGTCGTGTTGATGAGGCTCGCGGGGATACCGACAAAGTTCACCATCGGATATGCGCCCGGCTACTTCGAGCCATACGCCGAGGAGTGGACATTCACCGACGCCCAGGCCCACGCATGGCCGGAAGTGTGGTTCCCCGGTTTGGGATGGATTCCCTTCGAACCCACTGCCGGGCGGGCCGGGCTTGACCGAGCCTTTGTTGCTCCGGCTGAACTTCAAGGCGGCCTGACGGACGGCACGGTGCTTGACGGGGCGGACATGTCCGCCCCGTCGGCTGGCGGTTTCAGTTCCCAATCGCTGTTTTGGCTCCTGTTCCTGGTTCCGGCGGGCTACGTTGCCTGGCGGGTATTCGAGCGACGGAGCCGAGGGGATGCCTGGCTGTTGTTGTTGGGATGGGGCGCCCGCATAGGTTCGCCCAAGCATCCAGCCGATACCGAGACGGAGTACCTGACCAGGATGGAAGGGACTCTGCAAACCGAGCACAGAATGTCCGCCGACGCCCATCGTTTCATGGGCAGGGCTCTGAGAGGCGTGGCGGCCAGCATTGTCCTGCTGCGCTATGCACGGGGGATCGAGCCCGCGAACGAGGAGGTGTTCACCGGCAATGTGCGCCTGATCGTCAGTAGATTGCAACGGCTTTGGATTCGTCGCAAGCTGAGGGTATGACCTGAACCTCCCAATCCTGCGGCACCGCGCTCAAAGGGATGCATGCCGGACAGCACAGGGACAAGTCCCACGAACTTGGGAGGGCGGGACCATCGAGACCATACTCCTTGCGCCTTGTGAACTTGACCTCCGACCGGTATGGCACCATGTCACATGCCGGCCTCGTAGGCGCAGGATGCGTCGCAAGACCTTGAAGGACCACACCCCATTGCAGGGGACAAGGACACATGACACCCTGGCATGAACACGTACCGGAACGGTACCGAGTGGCCATCGGATTGTTCCTGGTACCGGTGGCCCTGCTGCTCGCGCTGGTGTTCTTGAACTGGCTGTTTCCCAAGCCAAACCGATCTGCGGGCAGGGACTAAAATCAACCAGCCGGTGGTTCTCGAAGGTCGCCCTGCGTCCCCGGGCCGGTGCATGCGCGTTCCGCCACGGTTGATTGTCCGCACAGCGACAGGCACATCTCCATGATTTCGGATACCCAGAAGCAGGAATTCATTGACCGAGGTTTCCTTCAATTGACCGAAGTGGTGCCGCGCGGCATGTGCGATGCGGCACTGCAGGCGATCAATCATTCGATCGGGAACGTGGGCAAGACCGGAGGTGATCCCGAACGGTTCACGGTCGACCAGTTTTGTTACGAACTGGCAGACCAGCCCATGATGATCGATGTTTTCAACAAGACCGGGGTTCGCCAGGCGGCGGATGCCCTGATGGGAGAGGGCTGCATGCTTCCGGTGGAACGAGTACAGATCGCGCCGCGGTTCCCGTTGGCCCCCGATGAGGAACCGCCCGGCCTCCACGGACATATCGACGGCATCGGCGGCGGCAACAACGGGACAGCCAAAGGCATCTACACTCGCTCATTCACGTTGTTCGCCGTCGTGTACTTGGCGGACGTTCCGGAAACCGAATCGGGAAACTTCACCGTCTGGCCGGGCTCCCACTGGGAACTGCAGGAGTACTTCCGGGATGTTGGGCACGAAGTCCTCAGCCAGGGAGTGCCGCACATCCACCATGCGCAGGAACCGGTCATGATCACGGGCAAGGCCGGCGATGTCGTGCTTGCCCACCACCTCATTCAACACGAGGGCGGCTATAACCTGTCACCCCACGTGCGCCATGCCCTCATCTGCAGGTTGCGCCACCGCGACTGGGCGGCTCCCGGTTACGATGCCTACACGAATATCTGGGACGAGTGGAGCGGGTTGAAGGAGCTGCGTGATTGAGCCGGGCCCGCGGCAGGCTTCCGGGCAGAATCTGAAATTTGGTTCAGTTCATTGAAGTTGGGGACGGCAAACCCGCGACGCGGGACAGCCATCGGCATGCCGCAGCCTTTCTCCGCTCCTGGGCAAACGATTGATCGAGATCGTCTCGGCAACCTTCGATTGATTTACATAAATCCCTTCGCGTAGTCTGCCGGGTGGCATCGGTCAGGAACTGCCGTCAGAAGGTGTTGGTGCAACCTGCGGAAACTCCCTTCACGGATCAAGGTAGGGGCCGGAGGCTTTCATTGACCGCCGCTGTCGACTTCCGTGGGTGGCGACGAAAGAAGTTCGGCAAACCCGGCAAGGACTTGCGTGGTCAGCAGATCGGGCACGTACGCGGCAACTTGCCGGATGGACAGTCCTGCCGACAAACCATGCCCCATCACCATGCGGATCTGTGGAGCTTGGGCCAAGGGCCCCAGGCCCTCCCACAGTTTCTCGCCGAGAACCCCCATGACGACAGGCAGCGGTGTTTCCAGGGTCAGTGGCAAGGGATTGGGATCAGCCATTGGCCAGGCCGTGTCCAGTTCGTACGCAACCACGCTGCGGATGTCCCTGGAGGATGCGCCAATCTCCAATCGGTACAGGCCTGGCTCTGCCCGCCAATCCTTGGCATGGACATCGTAGAAGGCAAGGTCGCGGCCTGACAGACGCAGCGCTACTCTCTGTGTCTCGCCCGGGCGCAGTTCAACCCGTTCAAAGGCTTTGAGTTCCCTGGGCGCGCGAGCCACCGTGGCATTGTCGTGCCCCACGTAAAGCTGGACCACTTCGGCACCCGATTGCGTGCCTGTGTTGGTCACATCCACGAACACGCTCAACCCCTGTTCCTCGTCATGCACCGAACCGGCAACGTGAGGACTTGCATAGGAGAAGTTCGTATAGGACAGCCCGTGGCCGAACGGAAACAGGGGCTCCAAGTTCCTTGCGTCATAGTGCCGATAACCAACAAACAGCCCTTCGCCGTACCGAACCTGGCCTTTGTCGCCCGGATAATTGACATAACCCGGTGTATCGGTGATGTGCCTCGGTAGCGTTACCGGCAACCGTCCCGATGGATTGGTGGTGCCCAGGAGGGTGTCGGCCAGCGCATTGCCGAACTCCTGCCCGGGAAACCATGCAAACAGGACGGCGGCCACATCATCGATCCAAGGCATATGCACCGGTGATCCGGCGTTAACGACGACAATCGTCCTTGGGTTTCGCGCAGCCACTGCCGAGACCAAGGCATCCTGTTCGCCGACCAGGTCCATGTGGTTACGATCGTGGCCTTCGCCTTCCCAGTCCTGATTCAAGCCCACCACCACAATGGCGGCATCGGCCTCGGCCGCGTCGTTGGCGGCCAGTTCGATCGCGTTGTCCGGCAGTGGCGGCGCCACCCCCAGGCGCAAGCCGGCCACCGGGGTTCCAGGCATGCACATGAACTCCAGAACCACCTTGGTGGACGATCCCGCCCCAAAATGGCGTTGGGCCCGTTTTTCGGGCGAGCCCATGCCGAAGAACGTGTCCCCTTGCTCGAATTCCTCCCACAGGTTGACAACCAGTTCGCCACCAACGTACAACCGGCCCAGACCCAATGTGTACAGTCCGAACTCATGGATTCCGGTGTCCACCGGTGCGAAATCAAAGGTTATCCTGGCGCTGAACCCCGGTTCAACTCCTTCCGGTAGATGGCCAAACCAGAAGATCTCCGAGGAATCCCTCTCCTCGACGGCAACCGGCTGCCCTTCGAAACCGTGTTGGTTGAAGTACTCGATCGTGAGATTCGAGGAACCGTTGGCATTCATCGCTGATTCCACCAAGGGACAGAACCGGTGGTTGGCGCACCCCTGGGCGTAACGAAGCTCGGTGGCATCGCCGAAAGCATCCCGTATGGCTTCCAACGGATGCGAACTGTAGGGCGGTTTGACCATCGCACTGCCCCCGCCCATGAGACCGGCGGTCTTGGCGTTGGGCCCAATCACGGCGATGCTGTCGACACCGTCCGGCGCCAACGGCAGCGCCCCGCGGTCATTTTTGACGAGCACAAATGACTCGGCAGCGGCGCGGCGCGCCAGGGTCCGGGTGCTGGCTTCGTTTCTCGAAGTCTCGACCCCGAATGTCTTGCCGTCGAGCACGCCCGTGCGATCGGCCAGCCGCAGGTAACGGCGAACCTTGTCGTCGAGGTCCGCCTCATCCAGCTCGCCCGATTCCAGGCGGGGAAGAAGGGATCGGCCCATCATGATGCCGGGTCCGGGCATCTCCAGGTCCAAGCCTCCTTGGAAGCAGCCCACGGTGGACTTGGTTCCAAACCAGTCGGACATGACCAATCCGTCAAAGCCCCATTCGTCCTTGAGAATGTCTGTGAGCAGGTACCTGCTGGAGGCGGCAAACTCCCCGTTGACCTGGTTGTAGGCGGCCATACAGGCCCACGCCCCACCCTCCTTGAACACCATCTCGAAGGGAAGCAGGTAAATCTCCCGCAGGGTCCTTTCATCCACCACCACATCCAGGGTCATGCGCTGGTATTCCGAATCGTTGCAGACATAGTGCTTGGGACACGCGGCAACCCTCCCGTCCTGCAGTCCCTTCACGTACGCCGATGCCAGCTTGCCCGAAAGGAACGGATCCTCCGACAGACACTCGAAGTGGCGGCCGTTCAACGGGGTGCGGTGGATGTTGATGGTGGGTGCCAGGAGCACCGACACTCCCTTGGAGGCAGCTTCCATAGCCAATTCACCGCCTACCTGGACCAGGAGTTCCTTGTCCCACGTGGCAGCCAACGCAGAACCACAAGGGAAACAAGCGGAAGTCTGGTCGCCACCGAACGTGCCGCGGGCCCCGTTGGGACCGTCCGAGACCTTCATTGCCGGTAGTCCGACCCCTTCGATCCCGCCGATGTTCCACAAGGTCTCCCCGGCAGTGAGGGAGGCTTTCTCTGTCCGGGTCAATTGGTCAAGGATTTGTTCAATGCGGCGTTCCATTGGGGCACTCTGTGGCAGATGGATTGATGCGGGTTCATCACGCTCAGGAAACGGTACCGGTCTGGTTCAGCGGCAGGTTTTCGAATTCGGCGAATTCCTGGGCCACAAAATCTATGAGGCGAATGGCGAAGGCTTCGGGGTTTTCGATCATCGGCGAGTGTCCGGCTCCGCGAATCACCTCAAGGTTGTTGGCCAGGACGATTGAGCGCAGGACGGCCAAGGCCTGCTGATGGGGAACGATTTCGTCGTCATTTCCCCTCATCAACAGGACAGGGACCCGGATCTGTCCGATCCTATCAGTCACCGACCACCGTTCCAGAGCTCTGGTCAACCCGTCCACCGATCTCTCGTTCATTCCTGTTGCATCGTCGACCAGGAGCTCAAACCAGGTTTGGTTCGCCGGCACTGCCAAATCAAGGTTGGGCATCAGGGAAGCCAAAATAGTTGACATAATCGAACGATCCTGGCGGGCAGCCTGCAGGTGCCGGTACAGTTCGGGAGGACTCTTGACGCCGTGCAACGGGGGGCAACTGCATAGGACCAAACTGTTGATCAGATGGGGACGGGAGATGGCAAAGTCCAGGGCAGCGGCACAGCTGGTCGAATGGGCGACCACCGTCAGGCCGCGCAGATTCAAGGCCGTGGCGAAGTCCGAGAGAAAACGAACCTGCGACTGCACCGAGTGCCGGTCTGTCCCTGCGGTGGTCTGACCACACCCGGGCAGGTCCGGTGCAACCAGCCGTATGTCGGGAGGCAGGATTTCGAACAAGGGTTCCCACCACCGTTTGGTAGCCAAGTTGCCGTGCACGGCAAGCACGGTCTCTTCGTCCTTGGCTCCTTGGTCCCAATAGGCAATGCTTTCCGTGGCCTCTGGACGTTCGACTGTCAGGGTCTCGGGCATGAGACGAGGTACTCCGGTGGCCGGGAACGGCGATGATTGGGCACATGCCGCCAACGCGGCACCCAACCAGGACTGAATGTAGCATTCGTACTTCGCGATCGGCTGGTCCGCGAGGCCATGTTGGCTGCCGGCTCTCGTTTTCAGTGCACGGATGCTTCTGCCACGGCCGGACCGTTTGTTCAACCCTGGTGCCAGCCCCCTCGACATCATTTACGCCGTATAATTATCATTATACGGCTATTGTTGGATGGTTGAATGTACGATTGGGCACAGTCAGTGTCGGGCTTGAACACACCCGACTGCTGTCCACAACCAGAGGCAAGGTCCTTGCGAAGTTCATGGCCAAAGTACGCATAGTGTCGTAGGCATTGAGGCACCAGGCACCGCTCGTAGCCATCGCCCTTCACTGCGCGAAGGTCGCTGCCAATCAGCAGGGCAGGGCAAGTCCAGGCTACAGCGTAGCTCCCCATCAGAATCGTATGTCAACGATGACCTGAACTTGCCGTTGTCTGGCTCCCGGCTTTCGGAACGACCCTTGACTTCGCGTTCAATGCGGGTTCGGAATGCTCGGAACCGCTGCGCCAGGTAGCAGAAGTGTTTCCGACGGTCGGCCTCGACCGCCAAGCAGGGCACGCGCGTCCAACATGCAGTTTCTTCAAGACGACTGAGACTGGAACCCGCGTCAGGATGCGTGTCGGGCTGGAACTGCAAGTCCCCAGTCAACCTTTCAGTCCACTCAGGGAAACACCTTGAATTATGTAACGTTGCCCCAACAGAAATACCACAAATGTCGGGACGAAACCCAACACCGCGCCGGCCATGTCGAGCCCGGCATCGCCTCCAGACCGAGCGACTGTACCCAAGCCCACCGGCAACGTGCGCATTTCCGCCTTGGTCGTCACGATCAACGGATACAGGAACGAGTTCCAGTTGCCCATGAACCGCAGGATGCCCAAGGTCACCATGGCCGGGATCAGCTGGGGCATCAGGACCCTCAGCCAGGTGTCGAAGATGTTGGCACCATCGATCAGGGCCGCGTCGTCGTAGTCTCTGGGAATACTCAGGAACTGCTGCCGCATGAGGAACGTGCCAAAGATGGAGGCAAACCAGGGACCAATCAGGGCGGTGTAGGAGTTCACCAGCCCCAGGTCGGACAGCATGATGTACTGGGGAATGATCAGGGCTGTCTCAGGCATGATCAGAATGCCCACGAACATGTAGAACAGGATATTGCGACCGATGAAATCGCCTCTGGCAAAGGCATAGCCGGCCATGGTGGACGTGAACACGCCGCCCAAGGTCGAGACAAGGGCCACGTAGAAGCTGTTGTAGGTCCAGCGCAGCGCCAGCGTCCGGGCGAAGAGGAGTTGGAAGTTCTCCAGTGTGATCGGACTGGGAATCAGGTCGATGGGAAACAGCAGGAACCGGATGTTCTGCGTCAGCGAGACGGAAAGCATGATGATGAACGGGCCCACGGTCGAAACCGCAAGGATGCCCATCAACAGGTAGGTGAAGCCCGTGCGCAGGCCTTGGTTGGGCTGGAATCCGATCCACACCCGAAGAAGGGTCAGGGGTGACCGTTGAGCCTGTGGCCGAAGGCTGCTCATGGCGGCTCAGTAGACTTCCTCGTCGAACTTGAGGTAGCGGTTCTGGACGTAGGCGATGACCAGGATGATCAGGAAAAGCAGGATCGAGAGCGCACTGGCATAGCCGAAGCGGGTGAAGTTGAAGGCCTGTGAATAGATGTGGTAGACGGCAGTGGTAGTGGCATTAACAGGACCGCCGCCGGTCAGGATGAAGATTGCGCCAAACTCCTGCAAGGCACCGATGGTGGTGATCACCACCACGAAGGCCGCCGTGGGTCGCAGGAGCGGAATCGTGACATGCCGGTGCAGCCGCCAGCCATAGGCCCCGTCGACACGTCCGGCATCGTAGAGGGGCTGGGGAATCGCCTGTAGCGCGGCCAGCCAGATCACCATGAAGAAGCCGAACGACTGCCAGACACCCAGGCCGGCGATGGAGGCAAGGGCCTGATGAATGTCCAGCAGAAAACGCTGGGCAGGGATGCCAACCAGCCCCAACAGATAGTTGAACGGGGCATCATCCCGCGGCGACAGGAAACGCCTGAAGACGAGTGCCAGCACGGCGATGTTCGTGACGTTCGGCAGAAAGTAGACGGAACGGAAGAACTTCATGCCGCGCAGCTTCTGGTTGACCAGGATGGCTACCAGCAAGGAGACGACTACCAGCGGCGGCACATACAGCAGGGCGAAGAGAAACGTGTTCTTGAGGGCTAGGTGCAGTAGTTCATCGCCGGCCATCTTCACGAAGTTGTCAAGGCCGACGAACTCCCTATGGCTGAGCAGATCCGTCTTGAAGGTGGCTGTCTGGAACATGCTCAGCCATGGCCAGAGGTTGAATACGACGAACACCACCAGGTTGATGACGATGAACGGGTACCAAGGCAGCGACTTCAGGATGCGCTTGGTCAGGGCGCGCCTCTGGGCAACAGGGCGCAACGTGGCAGAACTCATGCAATCAGTTGGTTGACAGAGTGCGGCAAGCACAGGACAACCGGGATGGGGACCATCGCCGGCTGTCCTGCTGAACAACAACGTTAGGGACGGATTTGGGCTAGGCCTTTTCGGCCAGGATGGCGTCAATCTCCGTCTTCATGTTTTCCGCCGCCTCGTCAACCGTGGCAACGCCGAGAATGGCCGCCTGTAACTGCGGTCCGCACACCACCTTGCTCTCCTGCCACAGGGTGTTGGCATCCTGATCGGAGAACAGGGCGCCACTGTGGCGGTTGACATGTTCCAGGACACACGCCTCCGGACTCCAGAATTCGGACTTTGTCCTGGTCCCCACCGGAGTCGAGCCTGCCAGTTCGCAATAGGTACCGATGTTCTCGGGCCTGATCATGTAGCGAACCCACTCGATCGCCGCGTCCGGGTTCTCGCTCTGCGCCGTGACGGCCCATCCCTGACCGGATACCACCCCGGAAATCGGTGTCTCCTCACCTGTACGAGTCCTGGGATGGCCGTGAACAAACTCCATGTCGGGTTGCGATTCGACGTGCGTCACACAGGCTGCGTCCTCGACGCGGGCAGTGACCTGTTCCAACGAAAGCCAATAGTTGGGCAGGCCGCCCTGTTCGTCCACGCTGCCGATGGCGAATTCGATTGGCACCCAGCCGTTTTCATATTCCGTGACCCAGCGCTGCAGCGTGTTGCGGCAGGCGTCCTCCGTGAAGTTTGACACTGTCCGGTCAGCGGAGTAGACGGTGCCGCCGGCTTCGTGCACCTGCGTGATGAATTCGCCCCAGTTGAAGGTGCTTAGGGACTCAAGGTAATACCCCTTGGTCGCTGCCTTTTCGGCCAGTCCATGGAGTTTGTCCCAGGTGTCGAACACTGCCGTGGCCGGATCGATGTCCAGTTCCCGCAACAGACCACCGCTGTAGGCCGGGCCGTTCACCTCGGACTCAAACAGCGGCATCAACAGTGCACCGTCAAAGCTTGCGGCAGCGATTTCGGCGTCCTGATAGTCGGCCAGATCGTCAGCCGACAGCCTGTCGCCCACGGGCAGGATGACTCCCTTCTCGACATAGGCAGGGATGGTGTCGGTGGTGGCATCCCAGATGTCCGGCGCTTCGCCGGCTGCTGCGGCGGCGTACAGCTTCTCGCGGCGACCACCCCAAGGCTGGACTTCGATGGAAGCCTCGATGCTTGCCTGTTCGGCGTGGAAGCCCTCAAGCAAACCCTTGAACACAATATCCAGGTCGTTTTCCGTTCTCGGATAGGACCAAATCGTGATGGATGCCATTGCCATGTCGCCAGCCATGTCGTCCGCGGCCGGGGCGGCGACGGGAGCGGCACAGGCATTGACCACGGCCAGCGCGCCGAGCCCACCGGTAACCTGGAGGAACCTGCGACGCGATACCTTGTTCAACATTACTTTCTCTCCTTGTCGATGTGACAAACGGGTACCGGCCTCAGATTGCACCGGGCTCTTCGCCACTGCGGCTGCCAGCCGGGATCACGTTTAGTTTACCCGTCCTGCACGCATGATTGACTTGTACCCATGCCGCGGCACGGCCAATCCAGTCCGCCGACTGCCCTGACAAACTATCGGGTTTGATATTTATGTAAAAACAAGCCCGACCGGACGCAATATCCTTTCAGCGCCGGTTTTCCTGTGGCGGGCGTATAATCCGCGAAGCTTGGCGGGAAGCCGGCTGGGGAGCGAAATTCCCACCTGCAACCCGGCCCGGCATCGAACATCCCCAACAGCCTGTCGCCGGTGCTCGTGTCGGCCCCGGGGGCATCTATTCCCACACAAGGACAGTCGTATGACTACGCCCTCGCTCGTCGCCTTGGACATGGAAGGAGTGCTGTTGGAAGAGGTCTGGCTTGCCATTGCTGCCCACACCGGGATCGAGAAACTAAGGCTCACGACAAGGGATGTGTCCGACTACGACGAGCTGATGCGGATGCGCCTTGGCATCCTGGACAGCCACCGGCTCACGCTGGCCGACCTCCAGGCCGTCATTGCCAAGTCGGTCAAACCCCTGCCGGGCGCCGTGGACTTTCTGAACTGGATTCGCCGGCGCCTGCCGGTTGTCATCCTGTCCGACATCTTCATGGAGTTCGTGCAGCCGGTGGTACACCTAATGGAATACCCGACCATTCTCGGCAACTCGCTCACGGTGGACCCTGATTCGGGGATGATCACGAAGTACCACATCCGGCAACGGGACGGCAAGCGCAAGGCAGTGCAGGCCCTGCGGGACATCGGATACACCGTGTTCGCAGCTGGCGACTCCTACAACGACCTCACCATGATCAAGGAAGCCGACGCCGGAGCCTTGTTCCGGGCACCCGAACATATCGCGTCCGCCCATCCGGATATCAGGACCTGCAGCGAATACTCCGAACTGAAGAACCTGATTCAATCCAGCCTCCGGCTGCCGTTTGCGGCATAGGCGCACATTGGCATCCGCCACAACTCAGGACCAACCAGATGAAACTGCTCCCGGTGACCGAAGATCTCTACAGCTACCTTGTGGGAGTAACCGTCAAGGATCATCCAGCACTTGCGGCACTGAGGGAGGAGACCTCCGCCATGCCGGCCGGCGGCATGCAAATCGCCGCGGAACAAGGCCAGTTCATGCAACTGCTGGTGCACCTGCTGCAGGCCAGGCACTACTTGGAGGTGGGCTGCTTTACCGGTTACAGCAGCCTGGTCATGGCGATGGCACTGCCCGCAAATGGACACGTCACCACCTGTGACGTAAGCAGGGAGTGGACGGACGTGGCCCGCCGACACTGGCAGTCCGCCGGAGTTGCGGACAAGATTACGTTGAAGCTGGGGCCGGCCGTGGACTCCCTCCGACAAATGCTGGCAGACGGCCGGGCGGACAGCTTCGACATTGCCTTCATTGATGCCGACAAGGACAACTATCCAACCTACTACGACCTCTGCTTCGAATTGGTGCGTCCAGGTGGCCTGATCCTGATCGACAACACGCTGTGGGGTGGGCAGGTGGCCGACCCTACCGTTACGGATGCCGATACCGAAGGGATCCGGATCGTGAACCAACGTGCCTTCGAAGACGACCGCGTTGACTCCTGCCTGTTGCCGTTGTCCGACGGCTTGCACGTATGCCACAAGCGCCGCTAGGCGCGCCGTTGTAGTGACATGCAACGGGAACGTTCTGCTTCCATCCTGAGCGCGATCGGATACGTACTTGGGATCTCCTATCCGCTGTTGGCGTTTTCGGCAGCCGGCAGGTCCCTTTACCAACTGTTCTTGAAAGCGGGCCTGACCACCGAGATCGGTCCCTTGACATCGTTGTTCGCGGCCTTCTGCTATCTTGCGGCCACCATCGGTTTCACCTATCGACGACCGTGGACATGGTGGCTCTCGTTGGCGGTCCTGGCCATCGAAAGCTGCGGAACGTTGATCACCGGCGTCCTGAGCATTGCGGATCCCGACCTGATCGGCAGCTCGGTTTGGCGGCTGTTCGGAATCGATTTCGCCTTCTTCCCGTTGGTACAACCGATCGCCGGAATCGTTTGGTTGGCATGGCCGCCCACCCGCAAGCTGTTCGGCTTCAACGAATCAGCCAAGTCACCGCAGTGGTCCACAACGTGACAGAATCCGCGTGCAGCAGCCGGGGCTCGATGTGGATGACCGGCTCCCCAGCCGGCAGGGGCTCTGTATAATCGCAGCGGCCTGCTCGCCCGGACATGTCACCGTGCACCGAAACCGTGTCTCCGGAGCGGGCCGTGTGCGCTCCGGGCCCGGCGTCAACCCAGGCGGTCCACACCGGTGTGGCTCCAGCCGCCGTGCCCTTCCATCTTCGGCGGTGTGCCGGACGCGACTCCTGTTCTGAACCCACAGCCAGACATTGCGCAGCTTCCATGCAGATAGTCCAACACATCACCGTCAACCCTGCCCTGCCCGAACGGCTGCAGCGGCTCGAGGACCTGGCCTTCAACCTGGTCTGGTGTTGGTTGGAGGATGCGGACGAACTGTTCGCTCGCATCAATCCGGATCTTTGGAAAGCCACGAAACACAATCCGGTCCGGCTCCTGGCCGAAGTTCCCCAACGCGATCTCGACCGCAGCGCTGCGGACGAATCCTACCTTGCCCTGTACCGGAAGGTGATTGAGCGCTTCGACTGTTACATGTCGCCCGACACTGAAACCTGGTTCAGCCGCAACCACCCGGACAAACGGGCGGACACCATCGCCTATTTCAGCGCCGAGTTCGGCCTTCACGAATCCCTGCCCATCTACAGCGGCGGCCTGGGGATCCTGTCCGGCGACCATACCAAAACTGCCAGTGACCTGGGTCTGCCATTCGTCGGCATCGGATTCCTATATCCCCAGGGATACTTCCATCAACGCCTCGACGGCTCGGGCTGGCAGGATGCCTATTACAGCCACCTGTCGTTCGACGCATTGCCGGTCAGGGAGGCCCAGGACCCCAGTGGCGGGCGCCTGCGGGTCACCGTCCAACTGCCCGGCCGGCTGATTCACATCCGTGTCTGGGAATTGCTTGTGGGACGCAGCACCCTTTATCTGATGGACACGGATATCGAACTCAACACAGACGAGGATCGTCAGCTGAGCCAGAGACTGTACTTCGGCGACGAGGAACGGCGGCTGGCCTGGGAAACGGTGTTCGGCCTGGGTGGGGTGCGAGTGCTGCAATCCCTTGGCATCAAACCCTTCGTCTGGCACATGAACGAAGGTCATAGTGCGTTCATGGGTATGGAACGGGTCCGCGAACTGGTGGCTGGAAGCAAGCTTACGTTCAAGGAGGCCGTGGAAGTCATCCGATCCAACACGGTGTTCACGACCCACACGCCGGTCCCGGCCGGCAATGACACCTTCCCACTCGACCTGGTGGAGCGCTACTTCTCCGATTATTGGCACAGACTGGGCATCAACAGACACCAGTTCTTGGAGTTTGCACAGCAACAGCTGGGCTGGGAGACACGCTTCAGCATGACGGTCCTGGCCCTGAAACTAAGCGGCCACTGCAACGGTGTAAGCAGACTGCACGGAGAAATAAGCCGCGACATGTGGCAGTTCCTCTGGCCCGAGACGCCGGTGTCGGAAGTGCCCATCAAGGGCATCACCAACGGCGTGCACGGTCCCAGCTGGATCGTGCCCAAACTACGCGATCTATACTGCAGGTATCTGGGAGCCGATTTCCTGGAACGGATTAGCGAACCCGATACTTGGGTCGGCACTGCCGACATTCCGGATGCCGAACTTTGGGAAACCCATCTTCAATGCAAGCAGGAACTGATCGCCTTCGCCCGCGACAATCTGGGGCGCCAGTACGAAAATCGCGGTGAAAGCCCCGCTGTCCAGTCCGGTGTCTCCGATCTGCTGGACCCGAACGCGTTGACCATCGGCTTTGCCCGACGTTTTGCCACCTACAAACGGGCCACATTGCTGTTGACCGACATTGATCGGCTTCGGCACATCATGAACCGGCCCGAACGCCCGGTCCAAATCATCTTTGCCGGCAAGGCTCATCCGGCCGACGATGCCGGCAAACATCTCATACAGCACCTGTTCAACCTCGCCAACGATCCCCACTCCGGCTTCTACGGGAAGTTCGTGGTTCTGGAGGACTACGACATAGAGATGGCGCGCCATCTGGTGTCCGGGGTTGACGTTTGGCTCAATACACCTCGGCGTCCCCACGAAGCCAGCGGCACCAGCGGACAGAAAGCCGCCATGTCAGGAACCCCTAATTTCAGCATCCTCGACGGCTGGTGGGCCGAAGGCTTCAATGGGCGCAACGGTTGGGCCATCGGCGGTGCGCAGGAATTCAAGGACGACCATACGCAGGACCACGCCGACGCTGCATCGCTGTACCAGACATTGGAAGAAGACATCATCCCGCTTTTTTTTGAACGCGACGAAACCGGAGTGCCGGCAGGTTGGTTGGGCGTAATGAAGGAGTCGATTCGAACCTGCGCGCCACAGTTCAGTTTCCGTCGCATGCTGCTGGACTACTGGGATGAACTCTACGCCCCTGCCCGTTTGGAGGGCCAGGCCATGGCGGCCGACAATTTCCGCAAAGCCCTGAACCTGGCCGGCTGGAAGGACCAGATGCGCCGTAACTGGTCCACTGTTTCGTTTGTGGGCACGCGTGCGAGTCCGTCGGACCTCGTAGTGGGCAACCAGGTGGACGTCAAGGCCTGGGTGCGCCTGGGAGACGTATTGCCTGAGAACGTGGAAGTCGAGGCGGTATTCGTCCGGGAGAATCTCAGTCGCTCTCCCTCAGTCGAGATTCGACAACGATTGACGCATGCCGGCTCCCCGAGCCAGGGTGTGCATGCCTTTGAAGGGAGTATGTGCCCAAGCCACAACGGACACCTGGGTTTGGCAGTTAGAATTCGGCCGACCCATCCGGACCTTGCCTCACTCTGTGACACAAGTCTGGTCACTTGGGCTGGCAGGAACCCCAACGAATAGGACACACATGAACATCCTGATTGCAGGCGGTACCGGACTGATTGGAACCGCATTGGTCGCGCTCATGGAAGAGCGCGGTGACAGCGTCAGGATCCTGACTCGCAGCCCAAATCTCACCTCGAACGGTGCTGTCGGATACGCCCATTGGCAAGGCAGTGCCGGACCGGAACTGGGCTCGCACATCACATGGTCCGATGCGGTGGTGAACTTGGCCGGCGCCAATATCGGCTCCAAACGCTGGAGCAACCAGCGCAAAAAGGAAATTCTGGACAGCCGCGTGAAATCAACCAGCGCCTTGGCGGAGGCGGTGGCGCGATCCGATGCTCCTCCCCATGTGCTTGTGCAGGCTTCGGCCGTTGGCTACTACGGTTATCACCCCACCGAGACAGTCCTTACCGAAGACTCCCCGGTTGGCCCCGACTTTCTGGCCGGGGTTTGCCAAGCCTGGGAAACTGCGGCCAACCCGGTGGCATCCAAAGGGGTGCGGCTGGCGATTGCAAGGTTCGGTGTGGTGTTGTCCCCCGACGGCGGCGCCTTGCAGCGCATGCTCCCGGCCGCACGGATGGGTGCCGGTGGACGACTGGGTTCGGGCCGCCAACCCTTTCCCTGGATCCACCTTCGGGATGCAGCCGCAGCGGTGAAGTTCCTCATCGACAAACAGGATGCCCAGGGTCCCTTCAACGTTGCCAGTCCGGAACCCTGTTCCAACGGTGAGTTCGCCCGGTCCTTGGCCCGCAGGGTGCGCCGACCGATTTTGTTGTTCCTGCCGGCCTTCCAGGTCAGGTTGATGTTCGGCGAAATGGCCGACATGCTGCTGGAAGGCCAAAATGCCTCTGCCCAAAGACTCCAGGACGCAGGATTCAGTTTCGCGTTTGAGAACCTTGATGCCGCGTTGCACGACTTGGTATAGACCGGCGTGCGCCGGCATGTTTCCTGCCTGTCGGTCGATGTTGGACCGATGTGTATTGGGGTTCCGGTCGGACCATGGTCCCCGCAATTGAAGCCAGGGGGCTGACCAAGAGCTTCAAGGTGCCGGTGCGCCAGTCCGGACTTGGGGCGGCCGTTAGGAGTCTCTTTGACCGGAAGTTCACGCTTGTGGACGCCGTCAAGGATGTGAGTTTCACCATCCATCCGGGCGAGATCGTGGGATTCCTGGGTCCCAACGGCGCGGGCAAAACCACTACGCTCAAGATGCTCTCCGGGCTGCTTCACCCCACCTCGGGCACGGCCACGGTGAACGGTCACGTGCCGTGGCAGCGGGACAACGCCTACCTGCGCACGATCAACATGGTGATGGGCAACCGTCATCAGTTGAGCTGGGATCTGCCGGCCGGGGACACCTACAAACTCCATCAGGCCATCTACCAGATCCCGGAGGCCGAGTTCCAACGGACTTTGGAGGAACTGACGGATCTGCTGGATCTTCGGGACTTGCTGACCAAGCCGGTGCGCAATCTTTCCCTTGGTGAGCGCATGAAATGCGAGCTGGGTGCTGCCCTGCTGCACCGCCCCGAGGTCATGTTTCTGGACGAGCCGACCCTCGGTTTGGATGTGACCATGCAGCACCGCATTCGGGATTTTGTCCAGTCCTACAACCTTCGTCACGGTTCGACCATTCTGCTCACGAGCCACTACATGGCGGACATTGCCGCCCTGTGTGAGCGCGTGGTAGTCATTCATCGCGGGCAACTTCTGTTCGACGGACCGTTGGCTCGACTGGTAGCCAGATTCGCCCCGGTCAAACGGCTGACCGTCGAACTTGACACGGCCGATGCCGACTTGGGTGACCTCGGCACCCTTGTGGGCCACAACGGGTTTACCTACCAACTGGAAGTTGCCAAGGACGAAACCACCGAGGTGACAAGCCATCTCCTGGCCAACTACAACCTCAGCGACATCGCGGTGGAGGACCTGCCCATCGAGCGGGTTATCGAGCAGGTGTTCGCCACCGAATAGTCCACATGCGTCTTCTTCGCATCTACCTGCTGTCAGGCCTGTTGCATTTGAAGGAACACTTGATCTACCGGGCCTCGTTGCTGATCTGGCTGTTCAGCATGTTGCTCGAACCGGTGGTTTTCATGATGGTATGGCGCGCCGTCGCGTTGGCGGAGGGAGGCAGCGCCGGAGGCCATACGCAGGGAACCCTGACCGCCTATTACATGACCATGATGGTGGTCAACCATCTGACCTTCACGTGGATCATGCACGAATACGCCTACCGCATTCGCGAGGGGGTTTTGGCGGGCCAGTTGCTGTATCCGCTCCACCCCATCCATCGCGACATCACGATGAACGCCACCTACAAACTGCTGGGATTGGCTTTGTTGATACCGGCCCTCCTGATGCTCGGGTTACTCCTGCAGCCGGAGTTCAACATCGAACCATGGCAGGTCCTGGTCTTTCTGCCGGCCCTGGCGTTGGCCGCCGCCACGCGTTTCCTGATGGAGTGGGCACTGGCACAATCCGCATTCTGGTTCATCGAAAACCACTCCTTCAATCAAGCCTACTATGTCGCAACCATGTTCTTTTCCGGTCGGGTCGCCCCCATTTCGATGTTTCCGGACTGGCTGGCCTCGGTTTCCCGCTACCTTCCCTTCTGGGCCAGTGTCGCCTTTCCGGTTGAAACGCTCCTGGGCACCTTGACCCCGGACGAGGTGGTGGCCGGCCTGGTGGTTCAAACGGCTTGGCTGGCCTCATTTGCCGGCTTTGTGGCTTGGATTTGGAGTCGCGCCATACGTCGTTTCGGCGCGGTCGGAGGCTGAGACCGCGTATGCAACTCGTCAGAGTAATCGGGGTCCATGCCCGCATCGGCATCCTCAAAGACCTCCAGTACCGCGTGAACCTCGCTGGGCAACTAATTAACTCGGCCCTCGGCTTTCTTCTGGCCATCGGTAGCATTCTCGTCGTCTTCCGGCACACGGACCTGCTGGGGGACTGGACACAGACGGATCTCATCATGCTAATTGGGGTGTTCAGCATCGTGCGCGGTTTCATCAACCTTTTCATCAGGCCCGGCCTTGAAGCCTACCTGGAAGGGGTCCGAACGGGATTGTTCGACTATGTCCTGCTCAAGCCACTGGACTCGCAGATTTATGTCAGCATCCGGGAATTCCGCATATGGAGCCTTGTCGACCTGCTGACGGGCGTCGGGCTTGTGGCATGGAGCAGTTGGAACGGCGCCGCCGGGGCCTCGATCGGCAGCATCCTGCTCTTCTTCGTTGCAATCCTAGCCGGCTTCGCCGTGGTGATGGCCTTCTGGTTCATCTTGGGCACCACAGCCTTTTGGTTCATCAAGGTTGACAACATCTTTGTCATCTTCGACTCGCTCTTTCAAACGGCCCGGTGGCCGGTCACCATCTACCCGGGTTCCATTCGCACTTTGCTTACCTTCGTAGTGCCGGTTGCCTGGGCCGTGACCATGCCGGCTGCAACCTTGGCCGGCAAGATGGAGGCCCATTCACTGTGGCTGGCGCTCCTGGTGCCCGCCTTCTTCATTGCCGTATCCCGCATTTTCTGGAACATTGGGATTCGGCACTATTCCGGCGCGTCGGCGTGAGGAGGTCGCCGGCCCCAGTGAAGACGGGCCCTCGCCTTCGGCTGCCAGGTTGGGCAACCTGTCCTCAGTGGGATGTCGAGTCAAGGCTGCCGGGAGTCAACACCGGGATGCTGATCCGCTAGAATTGACTGGAAGTACTTCAACTACCCCATGTAGTGTGATGACATCGGAGGTGACACCATGCGTAGATCGATTCTTTTGTTATTGACCGTTTTGCTGGTCGGTGCATTGGGCGCGGCCTGTGCTGTTCCCATGGCCGATGGCGAGGCGATGGAGTGTACCGATGCACTCGGCTGTGTGGAAGTCGCCGCCGACGAGGCCGTGACCATCGCGTCCATGAATGTGTTGTCCGGCCCTGTGAGCTTCTTGGGCTTGGACCAAACCGGTGCCATTGAAATTGCCATAGACGACTTTGGCGACCTGCTGGGCCACGAAATTGCCCTGGTTTCCGAGGACTCCCAGTGCAGTGCCGAAGGCGGACAGTCGGCGGCCCAGAAAGTGGCCGCCAATTCGTCCGTGGCCGGGGCATTGGGCACCGCCTGTTCCAGCGCCGGAACCGCTGCCCTGCCCATCATCCACGAAGCTGGCCTCAGCATGATTTCGGCTTCCAACACCTCGCCGACACTCACCGAACCCAATCCGGAGAACGGTGGAGTTTGGCAGCCCGGGTACTACCGGACAGCGCACAATGATCTGTTCCAAGGCCGGTTGGCCGGGGAATTCGCCTACAACCAGTTGGGGGCCCGGACAGCCGCAACAATCCATGACGGCAGTCCGTATGCCGACAGCCTGCAACAGGTGATGGCGGATGTGTTCACCGAGCTCGGAGGGCGCATCACCTACCAAGGGGCAGTCAACGTTGGTGACACCGAGATGCTTCCGATCCTGACGGAAATTGCCACGGATCCGCCGGATATCCTGTTCTATCCGATCTTCCAGCCCGAAGTGAATTTCGTCACCGCCCAAATCAAGGATGTTGCCGGTCTGGAGGACACCATCCTAATGAGTGCCGACGCAGCCTTCTCTTCGGACATCATGGTCAACACGGGCGAGGCAATTTTGGGTCTGTATCTCACGTCCCCGCTGGTGCAGGGCGATGCGTACGACGAGTTGTTGGCCAAGTGGGATGCCAAGTTTGGCGGATCACCTCCCTCGGCCTTCCACGCCCATGCCTACGATGCCACTTTGATGCTGCTGCAGGCCATTGAATCGGTTGCCCAGGACGACGGCGCGGGCAATTTGTTGATTGGCAAGCAGGCAATTCGCGATGCGTTGAGCGCGATCGAAAGCTTTCCCGGAATCACCGGGACCCTGGCCTGCGGTGAGACCGGAGACTGTGCCACGGGAGAAGCCTTGGCCGTCTATCAGATCAATGACATGGAGGCCTGGCCGCCCGAACTCGTTGATTCGGAGTGACGTTGTGGCACACATGCACGCCTGAATGACCCTTTCCACGGGTTGTGCCTGGGAAGGAGAGCGCCTGGCGGCCGTACGGCCGCCAGGCGCTGTTTTAGCCGGGGGGCAGTCGCCCGCCTGCATCGCCGGCGAAGTAGACCGATTGGCAACGCGGGAACCGCGGCATATGTAGACTGCAAACCGCAGCGGACCGGACTGGAGCGGCTGGCTACACGGCATGGGCACCGCCAGTGGCACTGTTTCAATCTCGTTGATATTGGTTGCGGACCGTCATGGGCCTATTCTCCGTACCCGCGGGTGCCGTGCGTTGTTTCAGGCCATGCCGCGGGCCATCAGGCACACGAAGTTGCGGGCGCCGGCTTCGGTCTTCAGCCCCCGCGTCAGGCGGGCCCGAGGCTTGAAGCGGCCAAACCAGCCCTCCAGCCGGTTGGTGGAGGCGGGCACCCCGGGGTGGTCTTGGCTGCGCACCAGCTCATGCCAGCGTTCCACGAGGTGCCACAGCAGCTTGCGCACCTCCGGGTGCAGGCGCACGCGGCCCTGCCTCACCGCCTCCCAGAGGGCCAGCAGGACGGGCCCGGCCTCCGGCGGTCGCGCCCGGGCCAGGCGTCGCAGGATGGGCAGCAGGACCCGGTCCAGGTGGGTCAGGTCGTCCTTGTCGAGACCCCGGATGTGCCGCCCCACGGTGCGCTGCCTGTGCACGGCGCACTGCTGCCGGTCCAAACCCGCCGCCTCCAGGGCCGGACCGTAGACCGGGTCGTCGTCGGTCGTCAGCCCCTGCACCCCGCGCGCGGCCAGGTCCGTGAACCAGTCGGCCCCGTCGAGGCCGGGACCGCTCAGGCGCAGGTCCAGCCGTTCGCCCTGGGGCCCCAGGACCACGGCCACGGGACGCTTGACGCCCCCGAGGGGCAGCCAGGTCTCGTCCACCTCGACCCACGACGGCAGGGCCGACTGCGGGTCGGGCGCCAAGCCCGGAGCCACCGCCTGCAC